>ERZ857785.126-NODE-126-length-106115-cov-32.728173_pt1 | contig 106115 bp, 99 predicted proteins | sample MGYA00519763_ERZ857785 | MGnify/ENA primary metagenome ERZ857785 (study PRJEB31778, sample SAMEA3449365) | human gut metagenome | biome: human gut; feature: human-associated habitat; material: faeces | place: United Kingdom | collected 2010/2012 ...
ATACCACATAGTGTTTGCGCCGAAGTATAGAAGGAAAGTATTTTATGAAGAAAAACGAGAAGCAATAAGAGAAATATTAAGGACTTTGTGTCAATGGAAAGGTGTAGAAATAATAGAAGGAGAGGTATGCCCTGACCATATACATCTTTTAGTAAGTATACCACCCAAAATGAGCGTTTCGGGATTTATGGGGTATTTAAAAGGAAAAAGCAGTTTATTAATATTTCAAAGGTTTGGAAATATGAAATTTGCATACCGAAATCGCGAATTTTGGTGCAAGGGATACTACGTTGATACCACGGGGAAAAACACTGCGGCAATCAAATCATACATAGCGAATCAGTTAAAAGTAGATAAGGAAATGGAGCAGTTGAGTATCTTTGATCCAAGAGACCCGTTTACGGGTAGCAAGAATACCAAGGCATAACAAAAACCCCTTAAGGGGTAGCCCGAGAAGGAAATGCGGTCGGCAGACCTTTCGGGCCCCTTAAGGGGCTTTGTCCGTAATAGGCCCTTATAGGGCCTCGTCAACCCTCCGGCTAAGCCGGAGGGTTTGATTTTTATCCCTTTTACCTTTTGTGTTGATATAAGCCTATCCGCCAAATCCTTCGTCGATTTAACGGAACTCTAAGCACATGAAAAGGAGCAAGGTATATTTCAACCTTGCTCCTCCTATGGGATATATACTATTCAGTTCGACAAATTGAAATTGGCTAATCTATTTAATCAACATTGTTATAGACTTCAATGCCAAGGATTTTTACTATCATTCCCTCAAGGTAATCATTTTCGGACGTGGCTTCTGGGTCTATTCTATGCACATTCTCAACTTGATACAGGATAGCATTATATACAACTGTGCCGCCGTCTTTCAGACGCATAGGAATGGGTATCAAAAGAACGATAGCCAACAAGATGCAAATACCTGTAACTACTTTTTTTCTCATATTATCACACTCCTTTGTCAAACTTGAATTTGGATAGCTGCTTCATTATTTGTATAGACGGAAAAGCCAGCAAATTGTTCCGACTTTTCTATATTATACAATATTTTTGTGTTACTTTCAAGGTGTGAAAAGATGCCGAAGTTGCCTTCGGCTCTTTTCGGTGCCCTGCATCGGTTAAACTTGTACTGGAATGATGCCCTTGGTATCAAATCCCAACTTCTTACTCTTAAGTTCCTTGTATGTAATCGGGTCGTTGATGCGATTACATATAAGGGAGTACAGTTCATCTACCATCTGCTTGGTGGTGAGGTCTTTGTTCTTTTCTAACCACCAGAAGAGCATGATATGTCACAATCGAGGTATTTCGTGGCGGGTAGGTTTTCTTTGCCAAATATAGGGGCAGGAACGAAGCGAAAGAAATTGTTACACATAATTCACGATCATACATAGCAACACTTATCTTGAAAAGGGACTGATTTTTTGGGGGAGAGACGGAAACATCCCCCGCTGTACAGTGAGTACAGTGGGGGATGTTTGCATCAGAAGTCGATGGTGCCGTCCAGAACCCGCAGGTCGTATGGCTCGTAGGTCACGTGGCGGTACTTCTCCACGTCCAGCTTCACGCCGGTCCAATCGGAGTGGATCTCGCCGTTCTGCTTGATGAGGATATCGTACAGAATGTCGTAGGTCACGCCGTCCTCGCCGGTCTCCACAATGGTGGAGTAGGGCAGGGTCTTGTGGTACGTCATGTGCAGGCCCTTGTATACAAAGTGGAAGCCGTTGCGCATGCGGCAGCCGTCCAGCCCCTTGTAGGTGAACAGGCGCTTCAGGTCCTGCAGGATCTTGTCGTTGTCCTCCTCATACAGGTTCTCCGGCGTGGTCTCCGTGTAGTCGTAGCGGAACTGGATGGGGATGTTGTAGGGCAGGAAGCGCTCCACATAGGCAGGGAGCTTGTCCGCCGGATAGTGCTTGTAGAGCACGCAGTTGATGCGGGTGGGGCAGGCAATTTTGCCCAGGATCTCATCAGGACTCTCCTCCACGTAGTGTACCAGATGGCGGGAGATGTTCATGCAGGTGATCTTGTGCTTGTTCCGCTCCGTAAAGGCCAGCATCTCGTCAAAGGTGGTGGTCTCCTGGGCGGGGAAGGTGGTGTTGATATACACCTTGTGGGTGGTAGGAATGGCGTCCAGCATCTGCTGCAGCGCGTTCAGATCCGCCAGCGGCTCGCCGCCGGTGAATACAAAGTCGCAGCGGGGCGTGATAGCGTCCATGGTGCGGATGCTGGCGATGATCTTCTCCAGACTGAAGCCGGTGCAGTCCGCGTATTCCTGTTTGTTGATGCAGAAGGGGCAGTGATTCTGACAGTCGTAGGGGACGAACACCGTTACCGTGGCGCCGCCCTCCCGCGTTTTATAAGGATGGGTCATGTCTCTGATAACCTCTCATGTGTGTGAATGTACGCAGAATATTGTATACCCAATAGGGGGGAAAAGCAAGGAAAAGATATGGAAATCCTCGTTTTTCTCTTAACGATGCCTTAAAATGTGCTGTCGCGCAGCTCCTGACGGATGGCGGCGAAGGCCGCGTCCTCCCCCTGCTCCTTCAGCAGCAGGAGCCAGCGGTCCAGCAATGCCGCGGTGTCCGCGTGCATGAAGCGGCTGGCGTCCGTGCGGGAGAGGTCCTTGGAACGCTGATAGTAGTCGTAGGGAGAGGCGTCGGTATACCGGTCGCCCTGATAGACGCGGCAGGCGGCGATGCGGTCGCAGAACATCTCGGCCACGTACTTCTTCGGCATCTTGCAGCCGCCGATGTAGATGGTGCCGTCCTCGCGGCGGCAGTAATCGATCCAGTATTCGAAGTGGTGGCGGTTGCGGCCCTTGTGGTGCAGCCAGGCCAGACTGACGCCGTTTTCCAGACGCTCCTGATCGTTGGGGCTGCGCCAGCCCTGATAGTATTTGCAGCCGCGCCAGAATTCCGTAGGGCTGTATTTGGAGAGGTCGTGGGTCAGGCCCTGCCACACCAGACCCAGCTTCAGGCAATAGCGGCGGACCAGCCGGCGGTGGCGATTCACGGTATGGAGATGGGCGCGGAACTGCATGGGACAGCCTCCTTTAGGGTAGTAGCGCCAGTATAGCACATTCCGGCGAAAAAGCCCAGCAAAAAAATGGGCGGCATAAGTTTTTCCCTGCGCGGCAGACTAAACACGAGGTGAGGAACATGGCGGAGCACGGTTTTTATCGCAGCAGCGGCGCGGCGTGGCAGCGGGCGCTGCCGCCGGAGCTGTGCAGGCCCGACGACGGGGAGGTGCTGCGCCGCGGGTGGGATCTGCTGGCGCTGGATCGGGAGGGCGCGCGCCGCCTGACGGCCCAGGGCGGCCTGCGGTGCCGGACGCTGCTGCTGCCCCAGGGGGTGTGGACGGAGCCGCTGGCGGTGCGTCAGGCAGTGAGCTACGGGCCGTCGCCCCAGAGTACGCTGACGCTGTCCAGTCTGACGCGTCGGGGCGTGCTGTGTGTGCAGCGGCAGGTGACGGCGCTGGACGGCTCCGTCATCGAGCCCCAGGATATCCCGCTGCCGGAGGCGTGGGGGTGCTGGGAGACAGAGCCGCTGCTGCTGTTGGCGGGGGTATACCTGCTGCTGGGGCGGCTGTGAAAAGGGAAAAAGAAAGGCCCGCCGAGGGCGGGTCTTTCTTTTTGGAGAAAAGCTTCAGGAAGGAGAGCAGAGCGCGCTCCGAGGCTTCAGGCGGCGTGCGCGGCGGTGTGGGCGGTGTGCCCCTCGTAGTCCATCTCCAGCAGACCGGCTCTGGAGGCGCTCCAGGTAGCCAGAGCACCGAAGATCAGAGGCAGGTACATACCGGCCTGACGGATGGGCTCATCGGCGGCGGTCATCAGGAAAGCGGTGGCCACGACCATGACCAGAGAGACGATAGTGATGAAAACGTAAGTACCAATGTTCTTCATGATAAGTTCCTCCTTAGAACGTGAATTTATTATCGAAAAATGGGATCTTTCGTTGCTGTGCCTGTATAGTAGGATAATTAACGAGAAAAGTAAAGCTATGAAATGTGATATGGGATGTTAGTGATACTGATAGACAGGGGGGCGCTCGGCCGAAAGACCGGACGCCCCGTCTGCGGGAAAGGATGCAGGTTTTTCTTGTAGGAATCGATGTTGACTGACGGTAAATACGCCGAATGAAAAGTCTGCCCTGTTTTGTATATTGCGTGATGCTTGACACGATAATTTATTATAGTATAATGCGATTAAAAATTAGTTTATTATGCTATAAAATATCATAGAAATGGGTGACGCTATCGTGGCAGACAAGCGAATACAGTTGTTTGGCTCAAAGGAGTATCACTTTCTGAGCTGGCTAAAGAGTCAGGAACGAGAGACCTCTCGCGGCGCAGCTGTCAATTTCTCACAGGAGGAGATCGCCGCCGAGTATGGCAGCAGTCCGGCAACAATAAACAAGTGGCTGCGGGAATTGCAGTCGGTGGGGTGTGTGGAGCAGCAGAAAAAAGGCAGTTACCATATCACCGAAACCGGAAATGCAGTAATTGAAAAAATGGAAAAAATTGAACAGATCGTCGCGGGAGGCGCCGTATGCAAGTCACTCGATTAACAGGGTCATATTATACTTCTCAACGTATTGCTGATTATATGGCTGCGTGGGCTTTGAGAGATCGATCCGACACATTATTAGAGCCTGCCTTTGGCGACGGCGTTTTTTTAGACGCTGCTTTCAATAGGTTTTCTGCGCTTGGCAACGATACGCCCACGGTCATCGGCGTTGAGGTGCAGCCTGCTGTTTTCTCAAAGTATGCAGACTCCGCACCGACGTCATTTGCCGGCTGCTGCAAAGACTTCATGGAATGCTCTGAAAAAATTGCAGTTTCAGCGGTAGTCGGGAATCCTCCCTATGTCAGTCTGAGAAATCTAAAGGCGGAAGACCGTGCAAGGGCCATTGACCGAATGGCTGATTACAAAATCAAGATGTTGTCGAGCGGAAGCCTTTGGATGCCGTTTACCATCCATGCGTCAAATATGCTGGCTCCAAACGGGCGCATGGCCTTTGTGCTGCCCTTTGAAGTAACCTATGTGAAGTATTCATATCCCCTGTGGACGTATCTTGGCAACATTTTTGGCGCTGTTAAGATCATTCGCATACACGAGGACTTTTTTCCTGATGTTGATGTGGAGACCGTTCTGCTGCTTGCAGACCAATACGGGGCAAGTACACATTGCGTGGATTTTGAGATTTACGACAGGGTCGATGATTTGCTTGCAAACAACATATCACGCAGAAACAAAATTAAGATTTCCGACATTATACATAGGAAAAAGCCGTTTGCCTTTTCGATGCTCAGCGAAAAGCAGAGAAATATGATAGAAATGCTTCGGAAGAAAAAAACGATCATACCGTTGATCGACCTGTGCAAATTCAATATCGGATATATTTGCGCCGATAAAAACTATTTCCACCCCAATAAGGAGACCTGCAGGCGCTATAAGATCCCTTCTGCAAGTCTCCTCCCGTGCATCAGCAGCGGAAAGGAAATAAGCGGCGGAACGGGTATAGGTGCAATTGCGGGCCCCGATCAGCAGCTCAATAATCTTTTCGTGCCCGGGAATGTAACGGCCGCAGACAAACGGTATATCAGGCATGGGGTGGAGACCGGTGTTCATTTGCGCTATAAGTGCCGGCAGAGAAAGCCGTGGTATATTACGCCGGGCATTGAGATCCCTGATTTGATTTTGACGGTTTTCGGAGATGCTCCCAAATTAGTAGTCAATGACGGGAAATACGTGGTATCGAACAGCTTGCTTGCAGGGCATATAAAGTCAGACATCACTGCGGAACAACTGGTGTGTATGTGGTACAACAGCCTTACGCTTCTGTCGATCGAGCTCAACGTCCACTCTTTAGGCGGCGGGGTATTAGTCCTGATCCCGGGCGAGACAGATAGGATAGAGGTAGTAAATGCAATATCGCACGAGGAAGCCGGAAGCGTGTTCAAGGAATTGGACGATTGTATAAAAGAAAGGGGCCTGCAGGCTGCATATCAGTTAGGAGATGAGCTTGTTCTCTCAAAGATATATCAGCTTTCAACGGAAGAAATTCAGCAGATACGAAACGCTGTATCAACGCTCAGGTATTGGAGACTGCCAAAAGACCGGAGAAACGCAAAGAAGAGGTGAGCCAATCGCGGCGGCCGGTAATTTTCCCGAATACTTCTTCCGCCCGGCCGTTTGTCTGAGCTGGGATACACGGTAACGGTGCTTGAGGGAGATATTCACCGAAAAGGCGAGCTGTCCTGAGCAGTGATGCCGGTAAGCGAAAAGGAGCGTCCGGCCTTTGGCCGGACGCCCCTTCTGCGGGAGAGGTTACAGGTTCTTCTCGTAGGACTCGATCATCTTCTTGAACGTGTGACCCGTAAAAACTTCGGGATCACCAGCCGGTGAAAACGCCGCAACTGATTGCGGTACAACAGCTTGCGCCGCTGCCTGACGCCGCAGGCTTTGCAGGTGCTTTTCACAGCTCTCACCGGTGAAAATCTTGATGTCCAGCCGCAGAGAACCATCCTCCTCCGGCGTGGCAAAGATCTTGTCAATATACCGGGTGACAAATTCCTTGGTTATCACACCCCTGGCGGCATCCTTCTGGGCGTTACGCAGGACGGTGCGAATCGTATCCAGCTGCTGCTTTAGGCTGCCGGTGGATTCCTGCTGTGTAAGCGCCTCTGCCAACTGCGTTTGCAGTTCCTTTGCCTCAGCGGAGCATTTTTTGTTCATGGCAAGGAAATCCGCATCATCCAGCTTTCCCTGGGCGTTATAGGTCAGCAGCTTCATGCGCTTCTGCTCTACTGTTTCCAGCTGCTTTTGCAGCGAGGCGATCTGCTTATCCAACTTACCGCCACGGTTCAGAGATTTATATAATTCTACATATTCTTCGATCAGCGCCTCTGCGCTGGCCTCCGTATCGCGGAACACATCCAGCAGCAGGGGCTTGATCTCGTCCTCATAGACGGGGAAGGATGCACAGGAGTCCGCGCCGTTTTTGATCTTGCCGGAGCAGACCCACTTGCTGTTTTTGTTGCCCTGCCTGTCCTGAGACTCCCGGCGGTAGTAGGCGGTGCCGCAGCAGGTGCAGTAGAGCTTTCCGGTCAGCAGATTGGCGTGATTGCAGACGCCTTGCCGGTTCTTTACGTCATCGCTGCGGCGGCGCAGAACTGCATTGGCCTGTTCCCACAGCTCCTCGGAGACAATAGCGGGCACGATCTCACCCGTCTCGTCTTTGAACATCACCCATTCCTCCGGTGGGAGGAATTTCTGCTTTTTGGTGAACATATCCACCACCTTGACCTTGTTTCCTACATAGTAGCCCTTGTATTTTGGATTGGAGATCATATTGGACATGGTGGTGTGGGCGATTTTCTTGCCGTTGAGGTTGCGGTAGCCCTTCTCCCAAAAGAGGGTTTCGATCTGCTTCATGCTGTACTGATCTGTGGCGTACAGCTCGAACAGCTCCCGTACCATAGGTGCCTGTTCCTCGTCAATGACCAGTCTGCGGTCTTCCTTGCGATAGCCGAAAATGCGGCTGTTTCCCAGCACCACGTTATTCTTGATGGCCTGTTGATGGCCAAATTTTACGCGGCTGCTGAGCTTGCGCAGCTCGTCCTGGGCAATGGAAGACATGATGGACAGCCGCAGCTCGGAGTCCTCATCGAAGGTGTTGATATTGTCGTTCTGGAAGAACACGCCCACGCCGTAGCTAAGGAGCTGCCGCGTGAATTGGATGGAGTCCAGTGTGTTGCGGGCAAAGCGGGAGATCTCCTTGGTGATGATCAGATCAAATTTGTCCTCCGCTGCATCCTCGACCATGCGGTTGAAGTTCTCGCGGTGCTTGGTAGAGATGCCGGACAAGCCCTCGTCAATATAACCAGGTACAAATGTCCACGCGGTATTCCGGCGGATGAAGTCCTCATAGTATTGGATCTGGTTGCCCAGCGAGTTCAGCTGCTCGTCAGACTCGGAGGACACGCGGGCGTAGTACGTCACCCGCAGGGGAATGTCATATATGCTCTTTGTCCGCAGCTGCTGCCTGACAGAATGTATATCCATAATGGCTCCTTTCTGAAAAGTTCGTCATATCATGTTCTATATTGTATCAAAGTATACAGAAGAAATCAATTGCAAAACAGGAAGTACACTTGAAAAATTTATATTATCATGTTATTGTGTTTTTGTAATTTTATAAAAATAAAAATATAATAGAAAATGCTGGCGTATTTCTCCGCTTCTGATACATTTAATATGATAAGTGTTCTTTGCAGTATTGCATTTTGAAAAGATGAGGAACAATAGAATATATATTGAATCGAGGAGGCTATTGCAGTGAACGACGGTAAAAAGAGAAAAATTACTGCGTGGGAGTATCAGTATGATAACGGAGAGGTCGCGCTGCTGTATCACGATGCTGGTATCTGGCGTGGGAAGAAAATCAATACAGTTCAAAGTAAATACTATCAGAACCCACACAAGGCCATCGCGCGTATACGCGAGATCGAAGCTAAAATCCCAGGTAAGGACAACTTTACTTTCCGGAAGCGGAACTTTAAAGCAGGGATAGAATATCTTTCGGATCGGTGTGATATGGGAGTACCTATTGAGCAGCAATCGAAGGAAGCGCAGCATCATGCTTGCGCAGCACTGCTGCAGATGCTGAATAGCTGTGGATCGGATGTAGATGGCCGTAGGACGATCTTACAGGTTGTCAGTGCAAGCCTTTCGGGGTATATTTTTCGACTGTGCAGTGAGTGGGAGCTTTTTACATATGGTGAACCCGTGCCCTATGAAACCGCCCCGCGCATCGTGTGCTCACGGGCGGATGGGGCAGGAAACGCACTTCGCCAGGTCATGGCATCACTTTTCCTTGACACAGAAGAACTGCTTACAGCTGGTGCTGCAGCAGGATCTGTGGAAAGCCATCTGCCGGCGTATTTGCCGTCGGTCGGTAATGAAAGGCAGATCATCGACTGTGCATATGCACAGGTCTGTAAGGATGAGCGGGATAAGGAAAACAATGAGAAATACTTTGATGAACCTTTAGCGGCGCAGTATCGGGACACTGCTGTCGGAATCAATACAGCCTTCTTCAGAGCTTTTGATGTTGAAAATTTTGTGCGCAGAAACCGGTGGGTCACGATCATCCAACTGGGTAATAAGTGTGAGTTGGAAATGCCAATACGGATAGAGGGAAAGATTTTGGCGCGGTCATGGTGTGGTGATGCTTGGGATTTTGCGGCGGTGCGGTTATTGATCGATGGCTTTTTGAGACGGATATATACATGTGGGCTGTCGGAGACGGAAGAAGAAAAACAGGAAGTAACCAATAAAAAGGAACGGGAAAGAGGTTTACTTTTGGAACACCTGAAAGTAGCCAGTCAGAGGATCGATACGCACAATAGCAGGCGTGGAACAGAAAAATATCGGGGTCTACAGAGATTGTGGCTGGAGACGCAGATCGTTGTTCTTGGGGAACTGATGTCATATATGAACATGCTGGGATTTTGGAAGGCGGATGAGGGCCAGGCCACGCTGAACGGATGGCTGCACGTCCTTCTGCCAGATGTATACCCAGCGCCCGTAGATGATTTGCCAGTGGACGATTCAAAGCACGTTCTGAACTATGAGACGGACAGCCAGGATCTATTGGAAAAGCTGGTAGCTGCGATGGTTGCACCAGAGAATTGTAAGCACTTTATGGCCGTTCCGGGCAAAGGAGAATTCCCAATGAAAAAAGCGGATGGCACTGTCATTTGGGGCTATGTCCGTGGATTTCAAGTGACAGGGAAAGATGGCCACCGGCATCGAGTGCCAACGCTGCAGATCCGCGAGGATATGCTGACTGAGATAGCGCCAATGCTTATGCCGTTCGAATGTGACTGGCTCGCGGTCATCAAGACGGTGAGGGAACAACAGCCGGACTATCTGGTAGGCAAGAGTAAAAATGTTCGCTTGCCGGTTGACGGGGAAAGCAGACTCTGTGCAACGCTGGTATTGTCTGTTGAAAAGCTGTCATGGCTGCCAAAAGGGGCGTGGAATATTCTGCTGGAGCTGACCGCGCTGATTGCACAGAAAACTGAATAAAGAATGCCCGCTGCGGAGAAGATTACCGCAGTGGGCATTTATTTTTTGAAGAATTCAAAGACAAAAATATACACATCGAATTGCGAGGTGGTGTGGGGTACATGCAAATGAGGAGGTCGGACAATGACAGAACGGACACAGACGCGAGACAGCGCCTTCCGCTGGGGAATGCTGATGTGGTTTGATCAGCTGCTCTTGGAGAAGGGGACGATAACCGAGGCGGAGTTCAGGCAAATGCGGCTTGAAATCGAGAAGAGAATAAGAGAACCGGAGAAAGGCGGCACCAAGTGAAATTATTTGGTGTCGTTCTTTTTTTGCAAATGTCTATTGATATAAAGAAAAACTAAAAGAAAAAGCTCTTAAAACAGCAAATAAAGGACGTTGAAGAGAAGAAAGAAATACTTTTTTTGAAAGGAGCAAGATGATGAAAAAGCTGGGCGCAGGAAGTTTTCAGTTGGAACCGGATGGATTTTCGATTCATACGCTTGAAATCGTGAAGAAACTATCGAACAAGGAATACAAAAGGATACGTGACAGCATATATCAGAAATGCCCCAAAGGGGAAATGTACAGTGATAGGGGCTGGCAAGGCGAGGGAGAGCGCTATCGCTGCAAATGGTTTTGGCGAGAGGGGCTGAGGATCAATTTAGAAAAGAATGTACATAAGCAGGTTTCAACGTGCTATCTGCGGATCGCGGTGAATCCCCGAAAACTGATTGATCCAAGTTCGTCCTACTTGGGCATTTTGCCGCCTGATGAGGAGAGCATTAGGACGATGAATGAGAAATTTACAATGCTGTTGAAAGATTCCGGCCTGCCCTGTGCATTAAATGCCTACCAGCTTTCACGAGTGGATCTATGCGTGAATATCCGGTGCGACACATCTAAGCTGTTTAAGGAGCTACTGCGAGTGATGCGCAAACTGCCGACACCGCCAAAGTATGAGAGATGCTATTACAAAGGTTCTGATAGGAAAGCTGCCAACAGGTATAACAAACACCACATAACGTTTAAGCACGAGTCGCGCGAACTGGTAGTTTATGATAAGACCTACCAAATCGTGGAAAATGGCTTGCAGTTGGATGAAGAAAAGCTGCCGAAAGGTATCCTGCGATTTGAAATACATGAACTGCGGGAAAGAGTCTCAAAAATAGAGAAAAAGCTGGGAACAACCGACATTGAGAGCCTTTTAATGTATTATATCAAAGAAAGTGAGAAGTATATTACGCGGTGTTTCAGACGGGCATTTCCAGATGATCGATTTATGCAGCCGGACGCACTTAACGAATTGATCTGCAGAGAGGCGGACACTGGATTACTGGAAGGCATGATGCGCTTGGCCATGCTGATGACGCGAATAAAATCACTGGAGAAAGGGGAAGAAAAGCTGCGAAAAGAAGGCTATGATGCCGAAGCGGTGTTGGCACAATTTAGAAAGCTGGGTGTCAGCCCCATCCCGTTGAGAAAGAAGTTTTGTGCAAAAACGATGCCGGGGCCGTCTACTTTACTGCAAAAAATAGCACACCGAAACGTGGTGGTGTGGTAAAAAGGGCACGATGAAAGAATCATAGATTGAATTACCTAACAGAAGTATAATGAGGAATTCCTGAGCGATAGTATGAATTAAAGCTATCCTCGCTGTGACGCATATTTTCAACACATGTATGCAGCCGGAAATGCCAAGGGCAGGCATGGTAGCACCATCATACCTGCCCTTGTAAAGTTTTGAACGACTCGGTTCAGTTTGCGGCCTGGACTACATTCGTCATATAGGTCCGCGTGCTGGACGAGCCGTCCTTGGCGGCGTAGACATCCACATTGGCGTAGTAGTAGCAGCCTGCGACGCCCTGGAACGTGATGGGCGTCTTGGAATAGTAATACGCGTTGTGCGTCATCATCGCAGGGAAATCCTCATAACTGAAGGTACGCAGATAATAAAAGTGCTCGTTGTCCGTGGATCGATATACGTAAATATTCACGGCTCCGATATCATCCATTAGGCCTGTTCCGTCAACTTCAACGGTCACTGCGACCATGCTGCCGCGTTTTGCCGTGCAGATAGCCCGATAGCTATCAAGATGTGCACTGGCGTCTGTCGACGCATATGCTGCACTCACTAAGCTCAAGAGCATGCACATCGCCAGGATACCCGATACGAACGTTTTAATTGAAGACCTCATAGTATTTACCCCCCTATTGATTTAATGATCCTTTCCAATTCAGCCTGTGATACATTTCCCGTTATGCGGCAGCCACAGTCACCGCTGCTCCACACTACTTTTTCCATACCAGATTCTCCGTCGTAAAAAATGTAGTGCTCAACGCCGTTGACAACAAGCCTCAGCACATCCTTCCGGTCCTTTTCAATTAAGGGCGCATCATCACCGGAAATTTGCCATATTCTTACCGCCAAACACTCATCACCAGAGGTATAAACTACCCTGAAACTGGTTCCTGCTTCATTCTTCGTGGCTTCGCACAGCTGCAGCGAGAAGCGTTCCGGTATCCAGGCCGGCAGCACATCCCCCCTGATATGCAGATCGGCCAGCATGTCCTCCGGCGTCTCGTAGGCCCGGACCTCTCCCTCCGCCAGATCGTTTTCCCCCATTGTGATCTGCGCGGGGGCATCGTTCCCGATGCGGAGAACGGACGCAGTCCATTCCGCCAATGTCCGGAACAGGTCAAAGCCGGACGCCTGTACCGTGAACAGCGACAGTAGCAGCGCCAGCGCGGCTGCCAAAATCAGCAGTCGTTTGAACGGTTTCCGGGAAGGCTTTGCAGGAAGTTCACTGCTTTCCGCAGCGGCAGGTGCGGTAGTCTCGTCAGGCTCCAAAAGCTGCGGGTTCTTTGTACAAAAGCGCCGCCAGCTTTCCTGTACCTGCGTATTGGTTACCGTCATCTCCGGATTATGCTTTTGCAGGGCCTCCGCGATGTCCGTCAGCTCTGACGGCATATCATCAGAATCTCCAGTTCCCAGCACGAGTTCCGCCCAGTGATCACGGATGGTTTCCTCCTGATGCCCCTTAGTTTGCTTTAGAGCGCCCGGCCTGCCGCCCCGGGGTACTCTTTCCGCTTCGGACATTCCAACACCTCCTCGTCTCTATATTTGTGCAGCTGCACGCGATGCAACAATTTTTTCCCTGTTTTTTCCTCGAGCTTTTTCCACTTCTCATAGCTGTCTCTGGCGCGGATCAGACGCATACGGCTGGCCGCTTCCGAAATACCCAGGAGCCGCCCGATTTCACGGTGGCTCAGCCGCAGCTCATAGTACATGCAGAGCAGGTCTTTCTCATCTACCGTCAGCTGGCGCGGCAGTGAGTCGCGAAAGGATGGCTCGCAGCTGGTCTCGGTGATAGCGGATATTTCCGTCAGCGGCTGCTCCACATGACGCCACTTCCGCTGCAGTTCCGTTGCGATCTTGTTTCGCAGCGTGACCACCAGCCAGCCCTGCAGATTTTCGTGTTCTGCCACCTTCGGATCATCTCGCCGCTCCAATAGGGCCTGGAACGACTCCTGTACCATGTCATCTGCAAAGCTCCTTCCCAAGCCGGACGCGCAGGCGATCCGAAACAGCGTTGGATATTCCGTTTCATACAATTCCCGAATTTTTGTGTTCCCCAAACCCACAAAGACATCTCCTTTATTTCTGTTGAAAACCGGCACCGCGCTTTGCCATATTTCTTCTCATCCAGGCTGGCGCTGGGACTCCTCCTTCGCTGACATTATACAAGCGGAATGGCAAAAGTCAACAAAAAATCATGAAAATTATCTAATTATTTATGCATGATTGGTAAAATTTTGCTTTTGAAAATTCCATATTTTTACTTCTTGTGACATATTGCGCCACTGGCCAAATAGAAAAAAAGAGAGACTGTGGGGCCATGCTCCGCGCCGCAAAAGGGGGGGATCATCACTGCTATGCACCGCGATTTTGAAAGTCTTCATGTGAATGTGTATGCGCTGCTCCGAGATCTTGGCGTAAGCGCGGACCATACCCAGTTTTTCTACACGGCCTACGCCGTCGCGCTGGTAGCGGACCAGCCGCTGCGCGGGCTCTTTTTTGCTCCGTTAGTGCTGCAACCCGCCGCACAGCTCTACTGCGTCTCCATTTCCGCGGTCCGCAGCGCCGTGCGCCGCACGGCCGAGGAGGCGTCCCGCGGCGGTACGCTCTTATTTGCCGATCTGTTCCCTCGGGTGGCGGACCTGTCGGCCATACGATTCGTGATCCGGCTGGCCGCCTATATCAACAGCCTGCCCAGCGCGTAGAGGAGGAGAAAAGAATTAAACCAACAGCCCGAGGCTTTCGTATAAAGCCACGGGCTGTTGATTTTGGGGCATCCCATATTTTGCCATCCCCGTCCCCGCCTGCTACAATACTCAAAAACAACTGGGAGGCTATGGCTATGCGAAAGAGATCGGAGATCACGGAAAGAGAATTGACGCGGTTTGCAAAATATCTGCGGCAGGAGGAGCGGGAGCCGTCCACCATTGAGGCGTATCTCCGCGCAGCAAAGAAATTTACCGCATGGCTGGATGGCCGCACAGTGACGAAGGAACTGACTGCGGAGTGGAAGGCACAGCTGCTGGAGCAGGGCTACCGCCCCGTCAGCGTCAATGCCATGCTGGCTGCGGTGAACAAGCTGCTCGTCTGCATGGGACGGGAGGACTGCAAGGTGCGGTACCTCAAGCTCCAGCGGCAGATGTTCCGCAAATCAGAGCGGGAGCTTACCCGCGCTGAATATCAGCGGCTGCTGGACGCTGCGCAGGCGCGGGGCGACATACGGCTGCTGCTCCTGCTGGAAACCCTCTGCGCCACGGGTATCCGTGTTAGTGAGCTGCAATACATTACCGTGGAGGCGGCGCGAAACGGCGTGGCAGAAATCGCCCTGAAGGGCAAGATCAGAACGATTCTGCTGCCCACAAAGCTGTGCCGCAAGCTGCTGAAATACGCCAAAAAGAGGAACATCCGCCAAGGGCAGATATTTCTGACGAAAAAAGGAAACGGGTTGTCCCGGAAGTTTATCTGGGCAGAGATGAAAAAGCTGTGCGAGGCGGCGAAGGTAGCGCGGAGCAAGGTATTCCCCCATAATCTGCGGGGGCTGTTCGCCCGGACGTTCTATGCCGCCTGCCGGGACGTGGTACGTTTGGCGGATGTGCTGGGACACAGTAGCATCGAGACGACCCGGATATACCTGTTGTCCACGGTAAAAGAAAGTGCCCGCCAGCTGGACAGGCTCGGTCTGCTCAGCGGGTGGGCATAATTGTTGTTTCGCGGCGCGGCAGAGATTTTATCTGATAAATCAAAAGTATTCCGCATATAAGATACCACTTTTCATGAAAACAGTCAAGCAAACCACTCAATTTTATACAGCAAAGCAAGGCCGTTTCGCTGCATTTTGAAACGGCCTGTTCGCTTGCGCTCATTTTGCCCCGCAGCTGTAGCTGCGGGGCTTTCTTATTGCACCGCTTTAAGGGAATAAGGGCGAAACAACAATTATGTCATGAATGGGGCACGCGGCAGGGACGGAACAAGGAGGACAGGGTAGATGGCAAATGCAAAAGTGCAGGGTGCCGATGGGGGTGGCTTACAAGGGAAAATCTCATTTAGCGTGGTGATCCCTGTTTTTAACGTAGAGCCATACCTTGGTCAGTGCCTGGACAGCATGTTGCCTGCTTTGAGAGCAGAAGATGAGATCATTCTTGCCCTGAGATCCTCCGAAGATGGCAGCATAACTATTGCAGAACATTATGCACAGGAAAACGGCAATATTCGGTTGTTGCGGCAGGATGGAATAGGACTGTCCAATGCCCGCAACTGTGCGGTACGTGAGGCTTACGGGACCTACCTCATATACGTTGACAGCGATGATCGAGTGGACACGGCACAGTTCACCCATGCGCTGCAACGCATACGGGAGGATACCTCCCATAGGGATGTATACTTTTTTGACTTCTACCATGATAATCACCGCACAGGGAAGCTAGAGCCTTGGTTTCAAATCGGTGAGGGCGGTAATTTTCAGGGTGTGGAGAACATCGGGAAAATACTGCGGCAGCACAGATGTTTTTGGAATGTATGGAGGTACATTTGCCGCCGCGGCTTTTTGATGCAGAACGGCATCACATTTCTGGAAAACCGGATGAGCGAAGATGTGGATTACACCACCAGCGTCCTGCTGGCCCGGCCAGACACCGCTTTTTACCACGACCCGTACTACCTTTATGCCGTGGGGCGCGGCACATCTCTGATGGACAGGCCCACCCTGCGCCGTTTGGAGGATACCGTGTTCGTACTGGAGCGCTCCATCCGGCGGCTGCGGGAAGCGGCCCTGCCCTATTCGGACTGCGTGGCGGCGCAGTTCCGGTTCGAATATGTTCTCAATATGGCGCAGATCTACGAGATACCGGCGGCGGACAGAACGGCGGGACGGCAGCTTTTTGCCAATGCCCGGGAGGTCCTGTCCGGCGACCGCGACCGGCTCATCCGGCTTCTGCGCCTTTTACTGCGGCTTACCGGCCTGACAGCCACAGCGTATCTCCTGCACACGGCCAAAAAGTTCCGGCGCACATTAAAACATGGAAAAAAGGGGAAAACCGCATGATCATGACAAAAACACCCTTCCGCATCAGCTTTGCCGGTGGTGGAAGTGATCTGGCAGATTTTTACGAGCAGTACGGCGGCTGCGTGCTGAGCACCTCCATCAACCGCTACTGCTATATCTCCATTCATCCGTACTTCGACGAAAGCAAGACGCTGCTGAAATACTCGGAAAACGAATTGGTTGGTGACCTGTCCGAGATCCGGCACCGCATCTTCAACTGCGTGCTGAACGAGAGGAAGCTCCATGGCGTGGAGATCGTCTCCACGGCGGATGTGCCCGGCGGCACGGGTCTCGGCTCATCCAGCACGTTCACGGTGGGCTTGATCAACACACTGAACTGCTACCAGGGCAAGTACATGTCCAAGGGCGAGATCGCGGAGCGAGCCTGCCGCGTCGAGATTGAAAAGCTGGGCAGTCCCATCGGCAAGCAGGATCAGTACGCGGCAGCCTACGGCGGTCTGAATTTCATCCGTTTCCACCGGGACGGCACGGTGTCCGTGGCTCCGGTCATGATGAAGCCGGAGACATACCGCCGTCTCCAGCAGAACCTGATGATGTTCTATACCGGCGATGTCCGGTCGGCCAATGCCATCCTGTCGGAGCAGAAGAAAAACATGAGTTCCTCGGACAAGACCACCAACCTGCGGCAGATGTGCGCACTGGCGGAGGATATGCGCACGGCACTGGAGCGGGACGACATCTCCGGCTTCGGAGACCTGCTGAACGAGGGCTGGAAGCTGAAGCGGACGCTGGCCAGCGGCATCTCCAACCCGGCCATTGACGAGGCCTATGAAACTGCCATGGCCAACGGCGCGCTGGGCGGCAAGCTGCTGGGCGCCGGCGGCGGCGGGTTTCTGCTGTTCTACTGCGAGCCGGACAAGCAGGAACGTCTGCGCGTGGCTCTGCGCAAGAAGGAATTCCCCTTCTCCTTCGAGAAGGACGGCACCTCTGTGGCCTATATCGGCGACAAATACTGGGATTAAAGGAGAAAGAGCATGAAAGCACTGGTAGCCGGCGGCGCCGGATTCATCGGCAGCCACCTCATTGACGCCCTCCTGGCTGAGGGACACGACGTTGTCTGCGTAGACAACTATTTTATCGGCACAAAGGCCAACATCGCCCATCTGCAGAACAACCCACACTTCAAGCTGTATGAGCAGGATCTGGCGGACTTCGCTGCCGTCAACGATATCTTCCGCGCCGAGCAGGTGGACTATGTGTTCCATCTGGCCGCCAATTCCGACATCCAGGCCAGTGCCAACGACCCGGCCATCGAATACCACAACACCTACTCCACCACGTTCTCTCTACTGGAGGCCATGCGGCTCAACGGCGTGAAAAAGCTGTTCTTCGCGTCCACCTCCGCCGTTTACGGCGAGCAGATGGGCCGCGAGGTGTCGGAGGATGCCGTGGCGCTGCGCCCCATCTCCTACTACGGCGGCTGCAAGCTGGGCTCCGAGGCCGCCATCTCCGCCTACGCCTATATGAACGACCTGGAGGTGCTGGTGTTCCGGTTCCCCAACGTCATCGGCCCCCGGCTGACCCACGGTGTCATCTTCGACTTCGTCAAGCGGCTGAAGGCCAATCCCTCCCATCTGCGGATCCTGGGCGACGGTACCCAGACCAAACCGTATATCTATGTGCTGGATCTGGTGGACGCCATCATGCACTTCAAGGACGCAGGCAAGGGTGTGACGCTGTACAATGTGGGTGTGGAGACCCAGTCCTCCGTCAAGCGCATCGCGGAGATCGTCTGTGAGAAGATGGGACTGACCGGCATCCCCTTTGAGTATACCGGCGGCCGGGGTGGCTGGAAGGGCGATGTCCCCGTGTTTGCCTACAACCTGGATAAGATCCACGCCGCTGGCTGGAGCACCTCCATGACCAGCGACGAGGCCGTTGCCAAGACGGTGGAGGCCGTTCTGTGATGCAGGCAGTCATTATGGCCGGCGGCAAGGGTACCCGCCTGCGCGCCATCACCAACGATGAGATCCCCAAGCCCATGGTACCCATCGCCGGCAAGCCCATCCTGCAGTGGCAGATCGAGACGCTGCGGCGCAGCGGTGTAACGGACATCCTCCTCATCACCGGATACCTGGGCGAGAAGATCGAAGCCTTTTTCGGGGACGGCGTCGCTTTCGGCGTCCACATCGGCTATTACCGTGAGGAACAGCCCCTCGGCACCGCCGGTGCGCTGGCGGAGATCGCCGACCGGCTGGAGGAGGACTTCCTTCTAGTGTTTGGCGATACTATTTTCGACATCAGCATTCCCCGGATGCTGGCGTTCCACCGGGAGAAGCGGGCGGAGGCCACGCTGTTCGTCCATCCCAACTCCCATCCCTTCGACTCGGACATCGTCCTGCGGGACGAGGACCAGCGGGTATGCGGTTTCCTGCCCAAGACGGAGGAGCGGACGGACTGGTACGACAACTGCGTCAACGCCGGCTTCTATATGGTGAACAGGCGGCTGTGCAGCCGCATTCCCCGCGGTGAAAAGACCGACCTTGAAAAGCAGGTGCTCTGGCCGCTGGCCCGGCAGGGCGGCACCGTGTATGCCTATATGTCCCCGGAGTACATCAAGGACGTGGGCACGCCGGAGCGCATCGCCGCTGCCGCCGCAGAGCTGGAGACCGGCGTGGTGTCGGCTCGCAACCTGGAGAAGAAGCAGAAGTGCGTTTTCCTGGACCGGGACGGCACGGTGAACCGCTATCGCGGCCTGATCTCCAGCCCGGAGCAGCTGGAGCTGGAGTCCTGTGCAGCGGAGGCCATCCGCCTGCTGAACCGCTCCGGCTATCTGGCCATCGTGGCCACCAACCAGCCGGTGGTGGCCCGCGGCATGTGCGGCATGACGGATGTGGAGGAGATTCACCGCAAGCTCGCCACCCTGCTGGGACAGGAGGGCGCGTATCTGGACGGCATCGTGTTCTGCCCCCATCACCCCGACAAGGGCTATCCGGAGGAGAACCCCGCCTACAAGATCCCCTGCCGCTGCCGCAAGCCGGACACCGGTATGCTCACCGCCTGCGCAGAGGCGTACAACATCGATTTGGCGCAGTCGTGGATGGTGGGCGACACCACCGTGGATATACAGACCGGCCTCAACGCCGGCACCCATACAGCCCTCGTCCTCACGGGTGAGGCCGGAAAAGACGGAAAATATGATGTGCAGCCCCAGCGCATCGGCGCAGATCTGCTGGACGTCGTGAAACAGATCATCGGAGGTTGATTATGGACTATACAAAGGATATTCGCGCGTACATCGTGCTGGAGCAGCAGATCCTGGGGCAGCTGGACGTGGACGCTATCAACGAGTGCCTGAACTTTCTGGACGAGACACGGCTGAAGAAGGGCCGCATCTACATCTGCGGCAACGGCGGCAGTGCCGCCACCGCCTCCCACTTCCAGAACGACTTCAACAAGGGCGTTTCCGAGTACATTGATGTGCCGTTCCGGTTCCACTGCCTCAACGACAACGTGGCCACCATGCTGGCCATTGCCAACGACATTGGCTATGAGGAGGTATTCCGCTTCCAGCTCCGGGGCAATCTGGAGCCCAACGATGTGCTGGTGGCCATCTCCGGCAGCGGCAACTCCAAAAACGTGCTCAACGCTGTGGAATACACCAAATCCCAGGGCTGTAAGGTCATCGGCATCACCGGCTATACCGGCGGCAAACTCAAGGAACTGTGCGACATCTCGCTGCACGCGCCGGTGATGAGCATGCAAGTCACTGAGGACATCCACATGATCTTCGACCACCTGATGATGAGTATGTTCTACAAGTATCTGTGTGGAAAGGATCATCTGAAAAAATAACGCACTGCCATAAAAAAGTTAGTAAGGGGTTTCTGTATGTCTGGAGAGAAAAACATCGCGGCGCGCTGCCGTGAGAGGTGGGACCGCTTTCTTATAAATAACCCCACCCCCGGCTCGCGGGTCAAAAAAATCATAAAAAAAAGCGCCCATGTGGTGACACTGCCTCTGCAATATCTGATGGTGGTGCTGCTGCGAACGGCGTACAAATACATGGACAAATCTGTGGAACACTGGACGTGGGAATGTTTCAAACGCGTTGAGAAAAAGCTTTCCGACAATTCCCGCACCAACCGGTATCTGACGGAACTGCTGGCTAAAGCAAACCGCATTCCCTATCATAGCGGTGAGAAGATCCGACTGGTCTACCTGTTCCAGATCCCCTCCTGCTGGCCCTCCTTCCAGAGCGTCTGGGAGATTTTGAAGGATGACGGGCGCTTTGATGTCCGTTTCCTTCTGTATGACCGGGAGCAGAGGGAAAAGAACCAGATGAAGGGCGCGCGGGAATTTCTGGTTGCCTCCGGTATTCCCTTTGAGGTTGCCGAGGAATTTGATTTTGAGGAATTTGAACCTCATATCATGATCTATCAGACGCCGTGGGACGATTCGCACCGCCCCGACTTCCTCAAAAGCGATGCCATGAGCAGTCTGGGCATCCGCATCGCCTATGTGCCCTATGGCATTGAATACTCACAGGATGTGTGGTGCGACTACATATTCTCGAACAATAAGTTTCTGGCAACACCGTGGCGCGTATACACGCTCTCGCCCCAGATGAAGACCGCACACCGGCTGAAGTCCGCACAGGGCGCCACCCCCGTCCGGATCACCGGCTATCCCAAATTCGATATCATTTACCATGCGCTGCACTCCGAGGACGATCTGCTCCCGCCCGCGCTGCGTCAGCAGGCTGCAGGACGGAAGATCGTGTTCTGGCAGATGCATTTCCCCGCCAAAGACGGTACGCCCGATATCCCTGAAACCAGCATTTATGACTACATCCAGTTTGCAAAGTATCTCCCGGAGCTGCAGGACCGGTTCTTTGTGCTGGCCCGGCCCCACCCTAAATTTGAGGAGCAGTACGCAAAATTCGGCATGGGAGAGCAGGTCCGTGAGTTTTTCCAGCTTCTGGCTGACTGCCCTAACGTCTATATGTATGATGAGCCCAACTACATGCCCGCGCTCATTTCCGCGGACTGCATCATCGGCGACCGTTCGGCGCTGATGGTCGAGTCCTGCGTACTGGATAAGCCCACGCTGTACATGACCAATCTGTGGTACAAGGAGCGGATGCTGGACGCGGTGGCGCCCATCTTCGACAGCTACTATCAGGGCAGCGAATTTTACGACATGAAGCTCTTTCTGGACTTTGTGGTGGAAAAGGGGTTTGACTACAAGCGCGAGACACGGCGGCAGGCGGCGGCGCAGTGTGTCCCGTTCTTTGATGGGCAGTGCGGCCGCCGCATTGTGGAGGATCTTGTCAAGGGCCTGCTGTCCGAGGAGGTGAAGTGATATGCCAAAGATCTCTGCCGTGATGCCGATCTACAACGGTGAGGAGTTTCTCCCGGAGGCGATGGACAGCATCCTGCAGCAAACGATGGGTGATTTCGAGTTCCTGATCGTTGAAGAATACGGCAACGGAGAAGCGTGCCACCGTTTGCTGGAGGAGTATGCCGCCCGTGATCCCCGCATACGCATCATCTCCAACAGCGGTTCACGCTTGGGCATTGCGGCTTCGCTGAACGTGGGCCTCGATCATGCCACCGGCGAATATATCGCCCGCATGGACGGCGATGATGTCTCCGGGCCGGAGCGCTTCCGTGTGCAGGCCATGTATCTGGACACCTACCGCGATGTCGATATCTGCGGCGTGATCCCGTCTGTCATGAACTCTCCGGGTTGGATTCTGGAAAACTCCTCGGACCCAGAGACCGTTCGGACTGCCTGCCTCTTTGGTGTACCGCTCAAGCACCCCACCGTAATGATGCGCACACAGCGAATCAACGAGTTGGGACTGCGGTATGACCCGTCGTTAAAGGGAGTGGAAGATTTTGACTTTTTTTTCCGCGCGAGCTTGGATACGAAATTGGCGAATATCAGGGAACCAAGTCTGTTTGAATACCGGAGATGGGCGGAAAACGCATCCGCCGTCTTTCTGGAGAGAGATATCTCTATCGGCAGGCACATGCTGAAAGCGTCCTACCAGAAGTATCTGGGAACTACGCTGACTCCTATGCAGACTGAGGTGACGTGGGCGGTAAACAACTGGAAAAAGGGCAATTCCGCCTATCAAAAGGCGGCCCTGACCGAGCTGCAGAAATTGTTCTATACGCTGCTGGACAACAAGACGGTACAGCAGACCTACCAGCGTGAGGCGCTGCTGGAGAGCATGCGCCGCAAATGGCGCAAGGTGTACACGCAGATCGTCAATACCAACGGCGGTGTAAAGAAAACCAGCAGCGGTGTGCATCGGCTCTACACGAACAGCGAATTTTTCAGGCTCTGACGGCCTGAGCGAAGGAGGAGCATTATGAACGTAGCATTGATCATTGCCGGCGGCAGCGGGCAGCGAATGCAGCAGGACATTCCCAAACAGTTTCTGCACATACACGACAAACCGGTCATTATCTATACATTGGAAGGCTTTCAGCGTAATCCCCAGATCGACGCCATTGAGGTCGTTTGCCTTGACGGCTGGCACGAGGTACTGTGGGCAAACGCCAAGCAGTTTGGTATTGACAAGCTGAAGTGGGTCATTTCCGGCGGTAGTACAGCCCAAGAATCCATTCGCAACGGCATCGAAAATCTGTCCGATGTCTGCGGCGCGGAGGATATTCTCGTTATCCATGACGGTATACGCCCCATGGTAGAGAATTTTGTTCTGGACGATGTGATCGTGAAATGCCGCCAGTACGGAAACGGCGTCACCTCGCTGCCGTATAACGAGCAGATATTCGTAAAGGACGATGAGTTCACCACCACGCAATACATCCCGCGTGACACCCTGCGCAGAGTGTCCACACCGCAGGCGTACCGCTACGGTATCATTGCGGATGCATATCGAGAGGCGTTTGCAACGGGCGTCGGCATCCAGTCGGCCACCTACGCCAACACGCTGATGGTAGAGCTGGGTCACCGGCTATACTTTGCGGCCGGCTCTGAAAAAAATATCAAGCTCACCACAAAAGATGATTTTGCGATGTTTCGTGCCTACCTGGACATGGAAAAAAACAGCATACTGAAATAACAAGGGGTAACTTATGACCATCACCGAGCAAAGAGAGTACCAGCGCCTGCTGGCACGTTTTATCGGCGAAACGCAGCTTCTGCAGCGGTTGGACGGCAAAACCATTCTGTTGACCGGTGCCACCGGCATGATCGGCAGTTTTCTGGTGGATGTACTCATGACACGCAACCGTCAACTCCCCGCAGCACGGCAGACCACCGTCATCGCGCTCGCCCGCAGCCGGCACACCGCAGAGCAGCGCTTTGCGGCGTGGCGGGACAGTGAGCGACTCCGCTTTCTGGCCTGCGATGTGACACAGGAGCTTCCTGTGCTGCCGCTGCAGCCGGATTACTACATTCACGCCGCCAGTACCACCCATCCTGTGGCTTATGCCCGGGAGCCGGTAAACACCGTTTTATCCAATGTATTCGGCATCAATAATCTGCTGTCGTACATGGCGCGCCAAGGACATGGGCGGCTCCTGTTGCTTTCCAGCGTAGAGATTTACGGTAATAACCGCGGCGACACGGAGTATTTTACCGAGGACTACTGCGGCTACATCAACTGCAATACGCTGCGTGCCGGATATCAGGAAGCGAAGCGCGTCAGCGAGTCCCTGTGTCAGGCGTATATGCGGGAACACGGCGCAGATGTGGTCATCATCCGTCTGCCCCGGATCTACGGCCCGACGATGCGGTTGGAGGACAGCAAGGCGGCGGCGCAGTTCATTTTGAACGGTGTTCGCGGTGAGGATATCGTTCTGAAGAGTGAGGGAACACAATTCTTCTCCTACGCCCATGTCTATGACGCCGTCAGCGGCCTGCTTCATGTGCTTCTGCGCGGCGAAGGCGGTCAGGCCTACAATCTGGGTGATCCTGATTCGGACATCCTGTTGCGGGACTTGGCAAAGCTGGTGGCTGATCACACCGGGAAACAGGTCATCTTTGACCTGCCCGATTCTGTGGAGAAGGCTGGTTTCTCCACGGCGACCAAGGCTCTTATGTGCGGTAACAAACTTCGCAGTATCGGTTGGAAGCCCCACTATAGTGTGAAGGATGGCATTGCGGAGACGATTGATATCTTGCGGGAGATCCTACGAAAATAAGGTTTTATGGCAAACAAGCCACTTTCGACGATGATATGCAGGCCATCTGTGACCAATATAAGGAGTTTCGATAAAGGGCATGGTATGATACAGAAACCAGCGAGATAAACAAGTATCTTTCGGAACCCGCTTATAAAAGACAGATGTATTAACTTTCCGATTTTTCCCATCTTCCAAGTATATATTATAACTACGAAGGCCTCTGGGTAATTCCCAGAGGCCTAATTTTACATTTTGGAGGAATTTTGCTATGACCGAACTCCGCACCTGCGCCCACTGTGGTACTGCCGAAGGAGAGCTTACCGAGTTCAACGGCAGGCTCTACTGCCCCGACTGTTTGGACGACCTGACCCTTGTCTGCACCGACTGCGGCAGCCGTTTCCTACGCACCTGCAACCGCAGCGAGAACGATGACTTCCCCATCTGCCCCGAATGCTATGACCGGGACTACACCCGCTGCGTCCGCTGCGGGCGCATCATCGACACCGACCACTGCTGGTATCCACTGGACAACGACGATCCCTACTGTGCCGATTGCTGCTCTACCATCGAGAACAGCCCCATCCACGACTACTACTTCAAGCCCTACCCCATCTTCTACGGCGACGGCCCGCGCTACTTCGGCGTGGAGCTGGAGATCGACGACGGCAGTGAATGCGACAGCAGTGCGGAGGCTCTGATGGACGTTGCCAACCAGTCAAAAACGCTGGTCTACTGCAAGCACGACGGCTCACTGGACGACGGTTTTGAGATCGTCACCCACCCCATGTCGCTGGACTGCCAGCTGCATGAGATGCCCTGGGCAGAGGTGCTGGATAAAGCCATCAGTATAGGCTACCTATCCCATCAGGCGGGCACCTGCGGGCTGCACGTCCATGTGTCCCGCAAGGCCTTCGGAGATACCCTGGACGCGCAGGACAACGCCATTGCCCGCGTGTTGTTCTTTGTGGAGCGCCACTGGGCAGAGCTGCCGCGCTTCTCCCGCCGCACCCAGCGGCAGCTGGAGCAGTGGGCAGCCCGCTACGGCTACCGCGACCGACCCGGTGAGATGCTGGAACACGTCAAAAAAGGCCACGGCAGCCGCTACACCTGCGTCAACCTCACCAACGTGGACACCATCGAATTCCGTATGTTCCGGGGTACGTTGAAACTGAATACGCTTATCGCCACATTGCAGATGGTGGATCACATCTGCGATGCGGCGATTTTTATGTCCGACGATGAGCTGCACGACCTGTCCTGGAGCAGCTTTGTCAGTGCCATCAAGGAGCCGGAGCTGGTGCAGTACCTGAAGGAGCGCAATCTCTACATCAATGAGCCTGTGGAAGTGGAGGGAGAAGTCTGATGTGCTGCTTATTTGGAATTTACGACTACGGCCATAGCCTGACCGCCGCGCAGAAGAAGCGTCTTGTCTCTGCGTTGGCCGTTGCCAGCGAAGATCGCGGTACGGACGCCACCGGCATCGCCTATAACCGCAACGGACACCTGACGGTCTACAAGCGCCCCTATCCCGCGCACCTGATGCGATTCAGACTGCCCGATGATGCTGTCTGCATTATGGGGCATACGCGCATGACCACCCAGGGAGACGAGAAGCATAACTACAACAATCACCCCTTTGAGGGCACAGCGAGTATCCCTTTTGCGCTGGCGCACAACGGTGTGCTGTATAACGACCTGACCCTGCGAAAGGACAAAAAGCTGCCCCATACCCGAATCGAGACGGACAGCTATGTGGCTGTGCAGTTACTGGCGCAGCAGGGCGAGCTGAGCTTCCGGAGCATCCGCAGTGCCGTAGAGCCCCTCAGAGGTACGCTGACGCTGTCTGTTTTGGACAGCAGGGACAATCTCCACATCATCAAGGGTAACAATCCGCTGACACTGTACCACTTCCCGCGGATGGGACTGTTTGTCTACGCCAGCACGGAGCAGATACTCAAGAAGGGGCTGAAAAAGGGCATGCCGCGCATGGAACAGCCCTTTGAGGTGATGATCCGGGAGGGGGATATATTGCGGATAGACCGGCAGGGGCAGTACAGCGTTGAGCGCTTTGATACCCGCAACCTCTGGGACGGTACGGCACACTTCAGTTGGCCGTATTGGGACGTGTACGCCGGACAGGACGAGTATATCAACGATCTGAAATCCGTGGCGGCCGCCTACGGCTACACGCCCCATGACATAGACGTGTTCCTCGGGTATGGTCTTTGCCCGGAGGAGATAGAGGAGATCATGTGCTGCGGGGAGGTATGAAAAGATGCGAGTAGTAATGGTAGAAGTTGGGAGGAAAGCCTGTGAAATGGAATTGGAAGATAGCCTTGCAAGTATGCAGCGTGCTGTTGGCGGTCTTATTCAAGCTGTGTACGAACCCGGAGGACGAGACGCAGCCCTGATCTGCAACGATGAAGGCAAGTTGTTGGGCCTGCCCCTGAACCGCGCCCTGCGGGATGAGGAGGGAGAAATATACGACATCATTGTGGGCACATTCTTCATCTGCGGCGCACCGGCAGACAGCGAGAACTTCACGTCTCTGACGGACGAGCAGGTTGATTACTGGCTGGAGCGCTTCGCCAAGCCGGAGTTCTTCGTCAGCGTCAACGGTCAGATCATCTGCGTCCCGGTGGAGGACCCGTGCCAATAGGGTGTACCCTAACGGTACACGAAAAAAGAGTCCCAATAGGGTCGCTTCCCGCATTTTGGCACGTGCCATCTGCGGGAGGGACTCTATTGGGACTACGTTATTGTTCGGCGGCAATGATTTGTTCGCAATATGCCTTTAGTTGAGGAATTTCATCCGTGATGATTTCCCATGTGATTTCGGGATCGACAGTGCCGTAGCTATGCGCGACAATATTCCGCATAGCCTTGATTTGACGCCAAGGCACGGCGGGGTGCTGTTCACGGAATTCGTCTGTCAGCTTACCCACTAACTCACCGATCTGCAAAATACAAAGTGCGGCGGCATTGCGGTAAATGGGATCGTTCTGAAATGTCTCAGCGCTGTTGCCGAAGCGTTCAACAGTCTGCTCGATTTGCTGGCAGTAGACAACGATATGCTCCAGAGCACCGATGTTGCGGTCAAGAGGCTTCATACAGCAGCACCTCATCTTTCCGTATGGAGTCAAGAAAATGTGAATCAAGGCTGGTGGTGGGGACAAGATCTACCGGCACGCCAAGAGAGTCCTCCAGGTCGAGCAGAAGCCCTGCCAACTGAAAACCGCGGATGCTGCCTTTGTCAATCCGCAAATCAATATCACTCCCGCTTGTCATATCTCCACGGGCATAGGAGCCGAACAGGTAGATGCGCTCCGCGCCATATTGCCTGGCAAGACGTGACACAATGGTCTTAATTTCGCTTAGAGTATATGTTTTCATCGAGGACACCTCCCATCAAAACGCCATTTTGTATGCATAGTATAACAAAATAAATACGAATTTACAAGGGAAGGAAGTATCGCAATTGAAAATCGGTTACATCCGTATATCCACCACTGACCAGAATGCAGCTCGGCAGGAGCTGCTGATGGAGCAACTTGGTGTAGATGAGGTTTATATTGACCGTATGAGCGGCAAGAATACCAATCGCCCAGAGCTGAAAAAGATGATGGAATACGTCCGGCGGGGCGACACGGTGATCGTGGAGTCCATCAGCCGTTTTGCCCGCAATACCCGTGATCTGTTGGAACTGGTGGAGAAGTTGTCCGCCAAAGGCGTGGAATTTGTCAGCAAGAAGGAGGCTATCGACACCACCACACCTACCGGCAAGTTCATGCTGACAGTGTTCGGCGCGGTGGCAGAACTGGAACGAGAGTATATCCTTCAGCGCCAACGGGAAGGCATCGCTATTGCCAAGGCTAACGGTGTCTATAAAGGGCGTAAGCCCATTCAACCGCCGGAACTTGAGAAAGTCATGGTTAAGTGGCGGCGTGGGGAAATCACCGCTGCCGAGGCTGTGCGGCAATTAGGAATGAGCAGGAGTACGTTTTATCGAAAAGTAAAGAGGCTGCCGCTATCGTGAGTTTGACTTTTTGCCCCCTGCACGGATATGGTTCTACAAGACATGTATATTGACTATTCGTACCGAATATGATATATTTCAAAGTGCAAAGAGGTGATAACATGGAAAGACGATTGGCGCGGATCAACAGCAGCACAGCTGGGGGAACGGCAGGTGCCGGTGCAAAAACGCATAAGGTCACGCTCCCATCGCGCTGGCTTCGAGCCATGGGCATTACCGATGAGGAGCGAGAGGTAGAGTTGACCTTTGACCAAAACAGAATCGTAATCACAAAAGTCGTCACCATAGAGGAGTTTATCAGCGAAAAAAAAGCGCAGTCCCACTGCGTGAAAAAGCTGAAATTCTGGAATAGTAAGACACTGTGTACTACCATCGCAGTGGATTTTACAGATCATACTCTCTGCGTAGAGAACCATACCAAGCAACTGGTGAAAACAGCATTTGGGAAGAACAGACTCCCTACATGGACTGATTTGATGGTCTTTCTGGAGGAACGGTGTATTCCACGACAGCGGGAGGGCATTCGAGAATATCTGGACGCCATGGGATTGGATGAATACGACCCGTGGGAGATCGTCAAACGCACACAGGGGCGTATGGCAGAGGATGAGCAGTGGATCGAGGTGACGGAATGAGCATACATTTTGTGACAAACGAGAGGATCGCCGAAACATCTTCAAAGGGTAATCAGGAGAAGTGGGTGGAGGGTAATCGCTGGTACAAGCTGGATCAGTTTGGGTATGAGGCCTTGGCGGAAACGATGATCTCGCAGATGCTGGAACGCAGCAACTGCGAGCAGGACTACCCGTTTCGCTTTACCCGCTATCAGATGGAACGAATCGCCGCACATGGTGTCGAACGGACGGGATGCAGCAGCGAAAACTTCCTGCTGCCGGGGCAATCCATCATCACACTGAGCCATCTCTATAAAAGGGAAAGCGAAACATCCCTTCGAAATCTTTTGGCGCGGCAATCCAGCGACAAGAAACGCATTGCCTATTTAGCCGAGGCTACGGCAGAGCTGACTGGACTGGATTTGTTCCCGCAGTATCTGACGCTGTTGTTTGAAGTAGATGCGCTGTTTCTGAACGATGACCGTCATTTGAACAATATTGCGGTCTTGGAAAGTGGCGGTAAATATGACTATTGCCCCATCTTTGATAACGGTGCGGGCTTGCTTTCCAATATGCGGACAGCCCCCATGGACATTGAGCCGAAGGGCCTGATCGCGGCACAGCGTGCCCGTCCCTTCGGCACGACATTTAACCGGCAGGCAGGAGCAGTCCAAGCGCTGTACGGCAAGCAACTGTATTTGCCAAAACTGTCGAGAGAAGATATCTTTGCGAAGCTGGAACCGATGCTGCAATACTATCCACAGCGAGATCGCGGAATTATCACGGATAGGGTGTGTACCACCATTCTGCTGCGGCAGAAGCAGCTTTGATTGTGAACAGGAACGACACAAGAGATGCGTAATCGTTGAAAGTGCTCCCTACAGAAAAATCCCTGAAGCCTTCAATTGCAAGGCCTCAGGGATTTTTACAATAATAGTCAAGCAGGAATTTGGAACGCGAATGACCGCCTGGTTTTTTAGCAAGGCAAATATGCTTTCCTGGCTTATTTTCTCCTGAGCGTCAGTTCACCGATAAGCAGGCAGGCCACCACCACGGCGAGAGAAATACCAATAACGATCCAGTCGCTTTGCATACAGAGCATGGGGAACAAGGCGACCATAAAGGATGCCACGGGGCCCATAACGCTGGCCGAAACGCCGAAGGAATCATAGGCGCAGGTCTTACCGTCAGGGTCGGCGCAGCGGCCCAGTGCCATGCCGGTGGTGGAGGAACCCAGACCCTGCCCGAAGATAATCAGGACAGTCTCAAACCAGTCTTTGCCTACCCAGCGCTTGCCAAAGAAGAAGCAGACGAAGATGGTCAGAGCCACCAGCACCACCGTGTAGATCACGATAGGCAGCAGATAGGTGGAGACCATTTTCAGATTCAGCGTAGCCACCGCAGCGGTGACGCAGATGTCCAGTGCCACATTGGAGATAGTTCCCACGGTTTTTTTGTCCACATAGCCGTCCAGATGAACTGCCTGCAGCAGCAGCCAGACAATGATGGCGCCCACCATACCGTGCAGGAAGGAGGGGAACTTGTTGACAAAGGGAACAACGCTGCCCAACAGCGCAAAGAGCTTGTCGCCCACCCAAATGCATACAAACAGGATACCCAGCTGCAGCGCAAAGGAGTTGATGCCGCTGCCGGATACGCGCTCCATGCCGATGGCCGTACGCTTTCCTTCGGGGATGAGGCCGCCGTACATACTGGGATCGGTGTCCTTCGTCACTGTGGAAACGTAGCCTTTTTTCGCGCCGATATTCAGAATAATGACACCGACCACCATGGCCAAAACAAGCCCCAGCGTAGAGAAGATGATACCCAGATCAAGGGAACCTTCAATACCGTATTCGCTGAAAATCGCGCCGGCACTGGCCGCCGTACCGTGACCGCCGAAGAAGGAGAACACGCCGATAATGCCCCAGTGCTCCGGCAGGGTATCCCAGACGGCAGACAGGCCGCAACCCAGCAGCAGACCCACGGCAGCCTGCGCAAAATACAGCATACAGCTGATGTCCGTAGCACCGGCATAGTTCTTCAGGCTCGCTTTTGAGACCTTCATACCCATGAACATGGCGGTCAGCACCAGCACAATCATGGGACCGGGCATGCCGGACAGTGTCTCTGGCAGTTCGATCAGCCCAAGCACCTGCGGGCCAACGATCAGCGCCACCAGACCGCCCAACACGGAGGCGGGAATAAAAAGCTTCTGCAAAGGCTTGATCAACTCGCGCAGAATGAAGCCGACAACAAGGAAGCAAAACAGGACGATCAGGTCGTTGAAAATAGTAGCAAACATGGCTTTTCTCTCCTTTATATGTATTTTATACGATCATACTTGAAACGGCTTTGCCGTCCAGCACATCCAGCACATTCTGCACCACGGTCATACCAGTTCGGTAAAGCGCTTCCTGTGTGTTGCCTCCGATATGGGGCGTGGCGGAGAAGTTGTCCAGCGTCAGCAGCGGGCTGTCCTTGGGCAGGGGGGCGGGATCGGTGGCGAACACGTCAAAGGCTGCGCCGCGCAGCTTCCCAGCCTTCAGCGCCTCATACAGATCGTTCTCGTTGACGATCTTCCCACGCGAGGTGTTTACGAAGATGGCAGATGGCTTGAAATGGTCGAACAGTGCGCCGTGGATCATATTCTCCGTCTGGGGATTCAGATGCACGCTGATGGTCACCAGATCGGACTGCTCCAGCAGCGCCTCCAACGTATCCACCTTCTCGATGCCGCGGCGGGCAGCCTCCTCCGCAGAAACAAAGGGGTCGTATCCCACCACCTTCACGCCAAAGGCGGCGGTCATCATGTGCGCTACCATCTGGGGGATATTACCCATGCCGATAAGCCCCAGCGTCTTGCCGGTGATCTCTGTACCCTGCATTTCCGGTGGAGCGATGCGGGTAAACGCTCCCTGACGCATCCCTACATTGGCGCGATAGAGGTCTCGACTCATTTCTAGAAAGCGTGCTACGATCAGCTCCGCCACGGAGGTGGCATTTGCCAGCGGTGCATTGACTACATGTACACCGTGCGCTTTGGCAGCGTCAATGTCAACGCCTTCGAAGCCTACGCCATGGCGTCCCACGACCTTCAGGTTCGTGGCTCTTTCAATCATTTCGCGGGTCACCTTTACGCCGCGGACCACCATGCCGTCCAGTTCCCCCGGATGATCAAAGTTGTCCACAATTTCCGCATGCGCTTTCAAATGCTCTACAGCAGCGGGATGGATATATTCACTGAGATATACTTTCATGTTACCGTCCTTCCTTAATGGCTGCGGCCGTCCGGCGCAGCAGCTCCTCGGTGGGAGCCTTGCGGTCTATTGCGGACACGCGGACGATCAGCTGGTACACATCCACCTGCTCCTCCTGCGCCACCTGGTGGAACATCTTCAGGAAAGAAGAGTGGCAGCCGGACAAGCCCAGGATCAGATCCTCCGGGCAGACAGCCACATGATAGCCATAGGCTTTCATGGCGGGGATCAGTTCCTCGTCCTCATACCGCAGCAGTTTGTACAGGTCTACGCCATCCAGCAGCCCCTGATGGGAAAGTGTTGCCACGGCCAGCTCCGTAGCACAGTTGCCTGCGCTGCGAGCCATACCCAGCAGGCCGCCATCCACTTCGTCCGCACCGGTTTCCGCCGCTGCCAGCGCATTGGCCTGCGAAAGACCCAGATTGCTGTGGCCGTGGAACCCCACGGGAATGCCCGCCTTTTCTTTCAATGTTTTGACATAGGCGGTTGTTTCGTGAGGGTACATGGTTCCGGCGGAGTCCATGATGGTAATGATGTCGACGCCGGCCTCTGCCAGCATTTTTGCTTCATCCGCCAGCTGTTCCGGGGAGCAGATATAGGCCTTCATCATGGAGTACCGGCAAGTCAGGCCGGCTGCTTTGACCATTTTCACGGCCTCTGCCGCTTTAGCGCCATCACCGGCCGCAATTCCTACCCGAATAAAATCAAGGCCGTTGTCCTTGACCATTTTGATCTTGTCTGCGTCGGCGAAGGCAGCCAGCATAAACATGCCCAAGCGGCCTTTTCCAGCATAACGGGATGCCAGCTTGGCGTAGCCCTCGTCATCCAGCGGCGCTTCCGCACCGCGGTCATAGCTGCCAATGCCCTTGGCATTTCCCATTTCAATGTCCTGAATACCGCAGTCAAGAAGTCCGCGGATCATGCTTTCCGTCAGCTCTGGCGAAAAGCCGTTACCCACCACATTAGCACCATCGCGCAGTGTGCAATCGAAAATGCGCATGACTACATCTCTCCTTTATTACATTTTTGTTATATATACAAAACGTTTTGTATTTCTTGATTATATTTTCGAAATAGGTTATACTGGTTCAAGCAAAACGGGAGGTTGATTCCATGACGAATACACAATTGGAGGCGTTTCTCACACTTTGCCGGTACGGAAATATCACTCAGGCCGCGGAGCATTTGTTTATCACACAGCCCGCCCTGAGTCGGCTGATCAAATCGTTGGAATCAGAGCTGGGCTATACGCTGTTTCGCCGCGGGAAAGGACAGCGCCAAGCGGTTTTGACGGAAGAAGGGCAGCGATTTCGCGCTATTGCCGTTGATATGAATCGTCTTTACAGGCAGGCAAAAAGCCAGGAGACAACCAAGGTAAGATCCATGCTGCGTATCTCCGCAACACCCGCCCTATACTCCTCTTTTCTGCCGGACGCATATATCCGTTTTCGCAGGGCCCGACCGGATGTGGATGTGGAATTAGATGCCGTACACTCCATGGAGGCATATCGGCAACTTGTCCAAGGGCAGGCTGACTTGGTGCTTGTAAATTCTCATATTGTAGAACCGTCCGTTGTCAGTGTGCCTCTATTCAGCGAACGGGTCGTTCTGTTGTGCAGCAAGGGTCTGTATCCGGAGGGGGCCATTCATCCATCACAATTAGACCGATCATTGTCAATATCAACGGGATGGAGCCCAGATTTTCAAGCGTGGTTTGAATATTGGTTTGGAAAAACCTTATCCGCTTCATATCTGCGGATTAAAATCGGAAGCATGGTGGAGTATTTCGGGAATTTGCAGGATTTTTGGATCGTTATTCCAGAATCCAGTGCAGAGCATATTCAAAAAAACACAGGTGCAGATGTTCATCTGTTGGCTGATGCACCGCCGGATCGTATTTGCTATGCCTTGTATATGCACCACAAAGAAAGCAGCGCCAGAGATGATATGCTGTCAGCTATACGCGAGAGCCTGCAGGCAATGCCAAAAATCAAGATTCTATAGCCTCTCCCATAATCATTTTATAGCATGCATTTGCAAAATAGTAAAATGCTGATTTTTTGATTGCATATATAACAGTAAGGTGATATTTTGCATTGTTGTCAGTCAAATTGCCTATCTGTATGCTCATCCTTCTGCATGTGCATAGAGAAACGCACGAGCCACAATTTGGCTCGTGCGTTTCTCTATATTGTGATGCCTACTATGTACCGCACCTTAGCCCTGTGTCCCAACTTCGTCCGATTAGCCCTCACAAAACTCATCGTTCGTATGAGCATCATCTTCTTGACCATCTGGCCGCCGACAGAGCCGGCCTCGCGGCTGGTCAGGTCGCCGTTATAGCCGTTCTTCAGGTTGACGCCCACCTCGGAGGCGGCCTCCATCTTAAACTTATCCATAGCGGCCTTGGCCTCGGGAACGTTCAGCTTGCTGCTGTTCTTACTGGACATATTGAAAAATCTCCTTTCCTGTTGTTGAGCGATAAACTCTGATTGGGTATCGCAGTCATAGCTTTTCCCGAGGGACGGTGAATATGCGGCGGCGAGGGCTGGTAATATCTGCTGAAGACGGCGTCAGGCAACAAGGGCAAACACAGTTCCGCCGATCGAAACGCGCCATGCTGCGTCAGAAGTCTCGACAGCACGATGCCGACATTTCGCGCCGAAAAAACATACATTTCAGGCGGAGCCTGTATCGCTGTCGAAAAACATGCTATACTGCCGAAACGGAGAGTGGGCGGTTCAGACCGCCGGAACAAACGGAGAATACAGGAGGGTCCTATGGGATTATTCAGTAACAATAAAAAGCTCTGCCCCATCTGCGGCAGCCCTACCCCGCGGCTACTGCCCACCAAGGTGGAGGATATGCCTTTGTGCAAGGAGTGCGCCGGTAAGGTGGATCTGCCGGACGGCGTGCTGGAGCGCATGTCGCTGGAACAGTTCAAGAAATACATCGCTTACTATGACGAAAACCAGGCGCTGCGGGATGCGTTCAAGGAGACGGACCGCATGAGCTTCGGCTTTCTGAGCGGCGAGCTGCTGGCGGACACGGAGCACCGTCTGCTGCGGCTGAAGGGATACGACGGCGCACTGGTATTTCCGGCATCGGCCCTGGTATCTTTCCGCTTCCTGGAGGACGGCAAGACCCTGTTCGAGGGCAAGGCCGACGGTCTGCACTGCCATGAGAGCGACGTGCCGGAGCGGGCGCGGGCCATGCAGATGCGGGTGGACCGCTTCCAGATGCAGAAAGAGGAGTACGAGCGCATGGAGCGGATGGAGCGCATGCGTGACCGCGACCGCCGTCCCGGGGAGCCGGACGACCGCCGGTTCGATATACCGGAGCCCCGCTTCGAGGCGGACGCGCCGGTGCATAAGTTCAGCGTGGAGGTCATCCTCAATGACCCGTACTGGAAGTCTTTCCGGAATGAGATCAGCGCGCCGTCCTTCAGCTCCACGAACCCCAGCATCATCGACTATCTCAATGAGTACGATGAAAAGGTGGAGGAGCTGCACCGCATGGCCACGGCGCTGGCTCATGTGATGAATCCCGGCGCCAGAGAGCTGTGGGACTGCGAGACCGTCGCCGCGCCGGCCGCTCAAGCGGCCCAGCCCGTTCAGGCCACGGCTCCTGTCGTGGACACGGTGGCGGAGCTGCAGAAGTACAAGATGCTGTTGGACACCGGCGTCATCACCGAGGAGGAGTTTGCTGCCAAGAAGAAGCAGCTGCTGGGGATCTGAATATGAAGAAGAAAATTTTCGCGCTGATGATGGCGCTGGTCATGGCCCTGCCGCTGGCCGCCTGCGGCGATGAGCCCGGTACGCCGGACAACAATACGGCGGCAGACGACGGCAGCAGCTGGGCGGTATACTGGTACCTCTGCGGCAGCGATCTGGAGACCGAGGGCGGCTGCGCCACCGCGGACCTCAGCGAGCTGATGGAGGTGGAGCTGCCGGAGAACGTGACGGTGGTCATCCAGACCGGCGGCGCTGCCGAGTGGCAGAACGACGTGGTGGATGCCTCCAAGCTGCAGCGCTTCGTGTACAACAGCGAGGGATTGCAGCTGGTGGACGAGCAGCCCTCGGCCAGTATGGGCGACAGCGAGACGCTGGCGGCGTTTCTGCAGTTTGCCAAGGACAGCTATCCCGCCGACAAGACGGCGGTGGTGTTCTGGAACCACGGCGGCGGCTCGGTGTCCGGCGCGGCTTTTGATGAGCTGTACGACTACGACTCCCTGACGCTGGACGAGATGTACGCCGCGTTTTCTCAGGTGTGGGAGCCGTCGCTGGAGGCGGGGCAGCAGCCGTTGGAGCTGGTGGGCTTTGACACCTGCCTGATGGCCACGGTGGACGTGGCTTACACCTTCTGCGACCTGAGCCGCTATCTGGTGGCGTCGGAGGAGACGGAGCCGGGCAACGGCTGGTACTACACCGACTGGGTGGGCGCGCTGGCGGAACAGCCGTCCATGGACGGCGCCGCTCTGGGACGCGCCATCTGCGATGCGTACTACACCGGCTGCGAGCTGGTGGGCACGGAGGACAGTGTGACGCTGTCCCTCACCGACCTGTCCCAGATCGGGCCGCTGCTGACGGCCTACGAGAGCTATGGCGCGGAGGCGCTGAGCGCCGCCTGCCAGGATCCGTCCTTCTTCACGCGGTTTGCCCGCGTGGCGGACCGCAGCGAGAACTACGGCGGCAACACCCGCGAGGAGGGCTACGCCAACATGGTGGACCTGGGCCACATGGCCCGCCAGAGCGGCGATATGCTGCCCTCGGCCCAGGCGGTGCTGGATGCGCTGGACAGCTGCGTGCTGTATCAGGTGAAGGGCCCCTACCGCAGCGAGGCCACGGGCCTGTCCTGCTACTACTCCTATAACGGCGATGCGGATGAGGCGGTCAGCTATGCCGGTCTGGGCGCCGGCACGGCGTTCAAGTACTTCTATCTCTATGAGCTTACCGGTGAGTTGGACCAGAGCGGCATGGACTATCTGGCGGAGATGGATATCCACGACCTGCCTGATGTGGAGACGTTGTCCGCCATGGATTGGGACAACGCGCCCCTGACCCTGAACGATGAGGGCCGCGCCGTGCTGACCCTGGGGCCGGAGGCCGACAGTCTGCTGGCGTCCGTGAATTTCTCCCTGTACTATACGGATCCGGACAGCGACAGCCTGCTGATGCTGGGTACGGACAACGACATCGTCGGCGACTGGGAGAACGGCGTGTTCACCGACAACTTCCGGGGCGTCTGGGGCAGCATCGACGGCGCGGTGGTCTACATGGAGCTCAGCAGCGTGGGTGACGACTACAACCTGTATACCGTGCCGGTGCTGCTGAACGGCGAGGCATACAACCTGCAGGTGGCCTATAACTTCTCCACGGAGAGCTGGGAGATCCTGGGTGCGCGGCAGGGACTGGATGAGAACGGCATGGCCGGTAAGGAGCTGCGGCTGCTGCAGGAGGGCGATGAGCTCACCACCGTGTGGTATATGTCCAGCATTTCCGGCGATGATGATTTTGAGGCCTACGAGGCGGAGACCATCACCGTGACGGCGGATACCGCCTTCGGCGAGACGGCGCTGCCGGACGGGCGGTACGTCATGGTGTTCGAAATGCGGGACGCCATGGACAACTGCGCCTACTCCAGCCCGGCCGTCTTCACCGTGGAGGGCGACAGCATCTCCACCAGCGTGTGATGCAAAGAACGATATAGACCGCAGAGGCGGTTTATATAGATATCAAGAGAAACGACAATAATGGAGGAAGAATGAACATGAAACTCAAGAAACTGCTGGCTCTGCTGCTGGCGATGATGATGGCATTTGCTCTGGTGGCCTGCGGTGATACCGCCGACACGGGCGACGACGCTGCTGACGATCAGCAGGTGCAGGACGATGCCGCCGCGGACGATACCCAGACCAGCCCTGAGGGCCAGAGCCTGCTGACCATCCTGGCCGATCAGTTTATTCCCGCTCCCGAAGTGGCGGGTACCTACTGGACCTTCATCGGCGGCTATGTCGACGGCGTGCAGATGACCGCGGATCAGACCCAGGAGGTCATGAGCCAGCTCCACGACGTGTACCAGTTCATCTTCGTGGACGAGAGTAAGGTGGTGCTGGCCGAGGATGAGGAGCAGACCGAGGGCACCTATTCCCTCAGCGAGGACGGCGGCACCATGAAGATCGAGGTGGGCGGCGTCACCTATGCCGGCACCTTCATCGACAAGGACGGCCACACCGTGATGGTGGCTATGCTGGACGGCACCGGCATGAACGCCCTGTACTTCCAGGAGATCATCGAGGGTTGAACAAACCAATAAAAAAGGACCTGCACCGCGAGGTGCAGGTCCTTTTTTACTGGACGCAGGTTTACTTGGCGACGCCCTTTGCCGGCAGCATCACGCGCAGCAGGAATGTGCCCCGCTCCGCCAGGAACTGGCACAGACCGCCGCGCTGCTGGGCAATGGCCTGGATGCTGCGGCAGCCGAAGCCGTGGCCCACCGCATCGGATACCGGTACGCCATCCCGCATCACCGGCGGCGTGTCGTAGGGATTGCGCACCTCGATGAGCAGTTTGTTCAGGCGGATGCCGCAGTAGAGGTCTACCGTCCGGCGGAACTCCGGCCGCAGCGTGGACGCGGCGCGCAGGGCATTTTCCAGCGCGTTGGACAGCAGGGAGCACAGCTCCGTGTCGCTGATGGGCAGGTGGGCGGGGACCCGCGCGTCCACGTTCAGAGTAACGCCGGATTTTTCCGCCTTCTGGACGAAGGAGGAGCACAGCAGATTCACCGTCTCGTTCTCGCAGAAGCGGCGGGAGGTGATGGCCTCCACGTCGGACTGGACCTTTTGGATGTACTCCTGAGCTTGCTGGGGGCTGCCGGAGGCCAGGAGGCCGCTGATCATGTTCAGGTGGTGGCGCATGTCGTGCTGGTACACCGCCGTCTGCATCTCCGACTGGCGCAGGGAGTCCATCTCCTGCTGGGACTGCTTCAGCTCCACCTCCAGCAGGGAGCGCTGCATCTCGGCGCTGGAGCGCTTCTGACTCTGGACGTGGAAGGCGGGCAGGAACAGGACGTAGAACACCACCAGCACCGTGGGCAGGAACTCGTTGAGGGCCTGAATGCCGGAATACAGCGCATCGGAGTAGATGGTGGTGGCGTAGTCAAAAATGTAATAGCTGCAGGGAAGGCTCCCGAACAGCAGCAGGGCGGTGGGGGAGCTGGTCATGGCGCCGTAGGCCGCGGCCACGAAGTACCGGCGGAACAGGTAGAACGACCCGCTCAGCAGCACGATATACACCAGATTGCCGGCCACGGCGCTGTGGGTCAGGGCCTCCACGGCCATGCTGCCCCAGCGGGGCGGCTGGCAGCAGAGATAGGCGGTGGCGGTGCTGACGATGGCGATGCCCCAGGGCTTTTTCAGCGCCAGCACCAAAATCAGCACCAGCGGCAGATGGACGATCAGGGGGTAGATCTGCTTGACAGCCAGCTCGCCCAGCGCCAGCCAGCCCAGGAGCTGGACCACCAGAAAGCAGGGGCACAGGTACGCGATCAGACGCTTCTGGCGGGGGGTATCGCAGCCGCCGGAGATGAACACATCAAGTGCCAGCCCGTAGATCAGCACCAGAGCGTAATCGAACACGTCCAGCAGGGACGCGATATTCATGTCGGATACGGTCACAGCTCCTCCCTCTCCGCAAACAGCAGCTTCATATAGTCCTTTTGCAGCTGGGGGTACAGCAGCCGCGACACCGGCAGGTTCATGCCGGAAAACGTATGGACACCGGCGGGGGACAGCTCATCGATCTGGAGCATGTTCACAATGTAGGACCGGTGGATGCGCATGAACTCCGGCCGCACCAGCAGCAGCGGCTCGTAGTCCTTCAGAGAACCCGCCACCTCCCGCACCGTGCCGTCGGCCAGGTGGAAGTAGAGATGCTTTCCGTTGACCTCCACATAGGACAGCCGGGAAAACGGCACCCGCACCAGCGTGGCACCCGCCTTCAGGGTCAGGCCGTCCTGCGGACGCTGCTCCCGCAGCATCAGCTTGTCCAGTACGGGGAACAGCAGGCCGCCGCTGATGGGCTTGAGCAGATACTCCAGCGCCCGCACACCGTAGCTCTCGTAGGCGAAGCCCGGGGAGGACGTGAGGAACACGATATCGGCGGCATCGTCAAAGGTGCGTATCTCGCGGGCGGCGTCCATGCCGTCGATGCCGGGCATCATCACATCCAGCAGGTACAGGCTGAACCGCTCGCGCTGGGCCACGTCCAGCATGCCGGCGGCGCTGCGGAACGTGTGATACCGCAGGGGAAAATGCCGCTCCGCCTGCCATTGGTCCAGCAGTGCCGTCAGGGCGGACAGCTCCTCCGCCTGATCATCGCAGACCGCTATATACACCGCAAACACCCCCGTTTGAATAGTCGACTACGATTCTACCACAGGGAGGGGCGGTTTGAAAAGTCATGTTCTGACATTTCGTGTCGAAAAAATATACATTTCAAGGGCGCGGCCTCCTGCCGCCGGAAAAAGCTGGTAAACTGACCATGCTGAAAGCTGGAGAAAGGGGGCGATGGGACATGACACCGTGGATCGCGTGGCTGATCGCCGCCGTCTGCGCGGCTGCTTTCGTGGCGCTCTGGTTCTGGGAGGTGCGGCGTATGCTGACCGGCCGGCAGAGCATCGTGGACAGCGCAGCCAGCCAAGTCACCGCCTTCCACCGCCGTCTGGCGCAGACCCCCGCCGATTGGGAGGCAGCCGCCGTGCTGTACCGCAGCGAGAGCATCTACCGTCAGGCGGTGGACAACTACAACCACGCGCTGCACCGGCCGTGGGCCTACATCCCGGCCCGCATCATGGGGTTCCGCAGAGCGCCGGAGGAGCCGGAGCCCGGCCCCATGGACGGGAGATCCCACGCCGAGTGACGCGGCGGGAGCAATACGTATATAACGCACTGCGGGCGCAGACCCGCGGGGAGCGATGAGAGAATCTGTAATCACAACAGGGAGGAATCGACGGATGAAGAAGAAATGGATGGGCGGTCTGCTGGCGCTGGCACTGGCGGCGCTGTGCATGCTGCCTACACAGGTACAGGCCGCCTCGACGTCCACAACGGAGAAGCATATGCACGGCGACGTGGAGTACAAGGAATGGACGGACGAGATGGCGGTACGGTACAGAGGAGCAGGCCATACGGCCAAGAATTCTCTGCCTACTGGCGACAGCTGGAACTGGTATCTCACAGAGGACGTGACTCTGACGACGAGATGGTATGCGACGTTCAACAGCAGCGGCGGCGATAATGTGATGGACATCTGCCTGAACGGCCATACCATCACCTTTGAGACGACCGGCCTCGAGACGAATCCGCAGATCAACAGGTCTTTCCTGACCCTCTGCGACTGCACCGGCAAGGGCGGCGTTGATTTGAAGGGACATAATATCTATATTGCGAGCAAGTGCAGCCTGGATGTCTCCGACATCTATATCACCGGCGGCAGCGGTGATACCAGCGCCGTGACGGTGGGCTACTACGGCATCTTCACCATGGGGGACGGCACTGTCATCCGTGACAACACCTGCACCAGCGAAAAGGCCGGCGGCGTGACCGTGGAGGGCCGCGACAGCATCAACCGGAACAACGGCGTCTTTATCATGAACGGCGGCGAGATCCGGCGGAACACCGGCGGCGTGGGCGGCGTACTGAACTACGGCGAGTTCACCATAAACGGCGGTACGATCAAGGAGAACTACGGCACCACCACCGGCGGTGTCGCCAATTCCTGCGACTACAAGGGTATGCCGGAGCACAATATCCCCGATAACTACGGCACCATGACCATCGGCGGCGGCGCACAGGTCTACGGCAATCATCTCAGGACCACGGCCGGTGAGGCAAGCAATCTCTATCTGATCGATCCCGAGAACTACCCCATTCACGTCAGCGGCCTCCAGAGCGCGGCAAAGATCGCCCTGAACAGCTGGACGGACGGCATCGTGCAGGGCAGGGTGACGGACGAGACGCTGGGCTGCTTCTCTCTGGACGATCCCAATCTGGGCGTGCTGTATGTGGAGAACGAGCAGCTGAAGAAGCTGCCGGCCCACTACCACTGCGTCTGCGGCGCGGAGCACACGGTCAGCGGCAGCCATACCGCGGCCAACCTCCAGACCTTCACGCCCTGGGAGTCCGAGGATTCCCTGCCCACCGAGGCGGGCTACTATCACCTGACCAAGGACGTGACCCTCAGCGAGACGTGGAAGCCCAAGAAGGACACCGTGCTGTGTGCCAACGGCCACAGCATCATCGCGGGCGGCAGCTTTGATATCATCACGGTGGATTCCAACGTGACGTTCAGCCTGACCGACTGCAGCAGCAAATGGAGCGAGTACCACAACGCCAGCGCACTGATGCCGGCCAACGCCGAGACGTATCGGGGCAACGGCGTCCGCAATGACGGCACGTTCAACCTGTATATGGGCGCCATCGTCGGCTGTGTCGGCACGGATGGCGGCGGTGTGTACAACAACGGCACGTTCAACATGTACGCGGGCCATATCTACCGCAACGGCGACCAGAGCGGCGTCGGCGTCGTTGTGGAGCACGGCGGCGGCGTTCTGAACAACGGCACCTTCAACATGTACGGCGGCAGCATCCGCAATAACGGCCGCGCGAGCAGCGTGGGCAGCGACGTGGGCGTCCGGTACGGCGGCGGCGTGTATGTGGGCACCAGCGGTACGTTCACCATGACCGGCGGCGACATCATGGGCAACAGCGTGATCACCGGCGGTCAGGGCAGTGCCATCTATGTGGACGACGGCGGCGCACTGAAGCTGGGCAAGAACGCGCAGATCTGGAACAACAATAGCGCCAGCAGCATCGCGTTCGCCAACGACAGCGCCAACATCAGCATCATCAGACGCCTCAGCGACAGCGCCAAGATCGATATCGGCAGCCTGTCCGCCGACCGCGTTACCCAGACCGGCAACAACTTCTACACGGTGGAGAACAGCCGGTATCTGGTGTCCCCGGGCCACATCCACAAGCCGGACGGCACGGCGGACCCCACCGGCAACGATGAGACCGAGGCTATCTATGAGAAATGGACCTCCACCAACAGCCTGCCCACCACGGCGGGCGCGTGGAGACTGATGAACGACGTGACCGTCAGCAGCGGCACCGTTCTGAATGAGGACGTGACGCTGTGCCTGAACGGCCACACCATCACCGTGAAGGACGGCGCGGACTATACCTATTACGTGACCAGAAGCCACACCCTGAACATCGTGGACTGCCAGGGCAGCGGCGTCATCAACGGCGGCAGCACGGCGGCCAGCAAGCGCGCGGGCGTGAAGGTGGAATCCTACGGCACGTTCAACCTGTACGCCGGCACCATCAAGGGCTTTGGCAGCGGCGTGGCGGTCCAGAAGAGCGCCACCTTCAAGATGTACGGCGGCACCATCACCGGCAACCACTCCGATGACGTTGGCGGCGTGGCGGTCCAGAAGAACGGCAGCTTCGAGATGTACGGCGGCAGCATCGCCGGCAACTCCGCGGCTACCTACGGCGGCGGTATCTGCAACAGCGGCGGCAGCGTGAAGCTGGTCGGCGGCAGCATTACCGGCAACACCGCCGGTACGCAGGGCGGCGGTATTTACAACAATTCCGAGGGCAGCGTCAGCAGCAACAGCTACGCCGGTCTCCTGCTGTATCCCACCAGGGGCGGCTACAAGATCACCGTGACCGGCAATACCGTGGGCGGTGCGGCCAACAACCTGGCCACCGCCCAGACGATCATGCTGAGCAGAGAGTGGAGCAACTACTATAGTCCGACGCTGCGGAGCACCGGCAGCACCATCGGCATGACCGTGCTGGAGCCGGCCAACGGCAAGGATGTTGTCGAGGCGTACAGAGGCAGTAGCGGCGGCTACTACAACGCCGGTGATCTGAGCCGCGATCTGCCCCGCTTCACGCTGGACGACAACAAGGACGGCCAGATGGAGCTGACCACCTGGGACGGCGCGTTCGTCATCCAGCTGACCGTCTATCATAAGCACAGCATCTGCAATCTGGACAGCGCCAGCCATGACATCTCCGTGGCGGGCCACTCCGGCGAGTGCGGCGGCGAGATCGACTTCAAGGAGTGGACGGACTACGAGGCCCAGAAGGACTACGGCTCCAGGACGTTCGCATCCGGCATCCGTGTCAAAGCCACCAACTGGCTGCCCCGCACCGGCAACTGGTACCTGAGCCAGGACGTGACGCTGGAGAAGACGTGGAAGGCCAACGGCAGCGATAAGAAGCTGAACCTCTGCTTCAACGGCCATACCGTCACCAGCGCTGACAGCAACACCAGCAAATCTCTGCTGCGTGTCTCCGCCCTCGCCAAGGTCAACCTGACCGACTGCGCGGCGACGCCCGGCGGCCTGCGGGGCAACAGCGCCCTGACCGCCCAGCGCGGCCTGCAGGTGAGCAACGCTTACGCCAATCTGTATAACGGCACCATCACCGGTTTTACCAGCGGCTGCGGCGCAGGTGTGGTCGTGGATCCCTGCTTCGGCGTCAGTTCCTTCGGCCTGTACGGAAATGCAGCGATCCAGTATAATAAGTCTACCAATACGAAGGATTTGACTTTTGGCAGTAGTTATCCTAATTCAGAGCTTGACAATGTCAGCGGCGGGAGCACCGCCGGAGGCGGCGGTGTGACCAACTACGGCAAATTCACCATGAACAGCCTGCGCAGCGACGCCATCGCCTACAACAGTGCGGCAAGGTACGGCGGCGGCCTCTTCAGCTGGAGTGAGGGAGACCAGGAGAGATGGACCAAGCTCCTCAACGGCGGCATCACCGGCAACACCGCCGGCGAGCAGGGCGGCGGCGTGCACGCTTCGCCCAACCATAGCGGCACAGAGCTTACGCTGGGCGGCAGCGTCAGCATTACCGGCAACACCCTGACCGATGGCACGGACGAAAACCTGTATCTGCTCGTTGATGCGGAATACGGCGCTTCGGCAAAGATCTCCGTCAGCGGCCTGACCGAGGACGCGGACATCCAGGTGGTGGAGGTCGAGGGCCGCGAGGGTAAGGATTACTTCAACGGCGTGACCTACGAGACCCTGCCGCCGGAGGTGCTGGCCAGGATCACCACCAACAACGGCAGCATCTTCGCGTGGAACGAGGCCCACGACACCATCCTGCTGGTGCAGGCGGTGCCCGCAGACCTGATGCCCGTGGTGGCCGCCGAGACCACCCTGACCTACAGCGGCGAGGAGCAGACGGTGCTCACCGTGCCCGAGGGCGCGGACACCTACTACACCGTGTCCGGTGAGGACAAGGCCACGGACGTGGGCGAGTACACCATCACCCTGCGCCTGAACGAGGGGTATGTGTGGCCCGACGGCACCGAGACCGACAAGACCATCCAGTGGAAGATCCAGCCCATGAAGGTGAAGGCCCCCGCGGCCGTCACCGGCCTCATCTACAACGGCGAGACCCAGACCGGCGTGGCCGCCGGTGAGGGCTGCACGCTGGAGGGCGAGGCAAAGGCCATCGACGCCGGTGAGCACACCGCCGTGGCCAAGCTGACGAACACCGCCAACTATCAGTGGGACGACGGCACCACCGAGGATAAGACCATCGTGTGGAGCATCGGCGAGAAGACCCCTGTGGTCAGCGACTTCGCTATGACCTATCCCCGGAGCGAGGATCTGGTCTATAACGGAAACGCCAAGAAAGTGACCGCAGAGCTGAGCGACAGCTATCCCACGCAGGATATCACGCTGACCGTGGTCTACACGAATGCCGACGGCATCGCGGTGGAAGAGCCCACCAATGCCGGTACCTACACGGTGAAGCTGTGTGTCTCCGGCAGCAGCAACTTCGCCGCGGCGGAGCTGGCGCTGGCCGATTTGACGATCGTACCCATGGGCCAGGAGCTGTCCTTCGCGGAGACGAGGGTGGATCTGACCTACGATCCCGCCAGCACCAGCTATACCCAGACTGTCAGCGGCGCCAAGGGCCCCGTGGTCTATCGCGGCAGCGATGACACCGTGGCGGCGGTGGATGCCGCCACCGGCGAGGTCACCATCCGCAAGGCCGGTACCGTGGTCATCACCGCGGAATCGGACAGCAGCAACCAGAACTATGCACGTTCCTCCGCCACCTATACGCTGGTCATTCAGAAGGCGGCGCAGGATGCACCTGCCGGTCTGGAGGGTACCGCGCCCTCCTCCATCGGCGGCACCGATGGTACCATCACCGGCGTGACCTCCGCCATGGAGTACAGCGCCGATGGTGTGAACTACGTCACCTGCCCCGACGGGACTCTGGCCGGTCTGAACAGCGGCATCTATCAGGTGCGCTTCAAGGAGACTGACACCCACAGGGCCGGTGCGGCTCTGGATGTGACGGTGCCTGTCCACCAGCATACCTTCGACCAGAAGGCGGAGAGCCAGCAGTACCGCAAGGCCGACGCTACCTGCCTGTCTCCGGCGCTCTATTACAAGTCCTGTGCCTGCGGCGTCTCCAGTGAGGGCACTGCCGGCGAGGCCATCTTCGAGGTGGGCCAGAAGCTGGAGCACGACTTCCAGTGGAAGGACTACGACAACGATTATCACGTCAAGCAGTGCCGGAACGGCTGCGATGAGTGGGATATGACCACCAAGGAGGCCCACGTCTATGACGGTCTGGAGGGCACAGAGTGCCTGACCTGCGGCCATGACCGCACCGTGAACTACTTCACCGTGTCCTTCGAGGTCAACGAGACCGAGTACGGCATGGTGACGCCCGTGCAGGCGGTCAGCCGCGTGCCGGAGGGGGCGGATCTGACCGTCAGCGGCAGCACCGTTACCGTCAAGGGCGTGACGGTGGCCGCGGTGGCCAGCGCCAACACCGCCCAGTACACCTACGCCTTCGAGAAGTGGAGCACGCCTAACGGCACCTACACCGTGACAGATGACACCACCATTACCGCTATCTTCAGCCGGACCGTCAACCAGTACACGGTGGCCTGGAACGCCCAGGGCGGCAGCCTGACCGGCAGCTGCACCGATGGCACTGTGGACTACGGCACCGCCATTCAGGCGCCCGGCGCGGACAAGGAGACGGACGAGGACAACAGCTACGTGTTCCTGGGCTGGAGCACCACGCCCAACGGTGCGGTGGAGGATGTGGCCGAGACCGTGACCGGCAACGTCACCTACTATGCCCAGTACGAGGTGCAGCCTCACGTCTGGACCGAGGATTGGGACAGCGACGACACGTATCACTGGCACACCTGCACGGTGGACGGCTGCGGCTATACCAAGGACAAGGCCGAGCACGACTACACCGATGCGGATGATACCACCTGCGATACCTGCGGCTACCAGCGCACTCTACCGGATATCACCGGCACGGTGGCCATCAACGGCAAGCTGGAGCGCGGCGAGACCCTGACTGCCGAGACCAGCGGCATGCCCAACGCTGACCTGCGCTACCAGTGGCTGCGGAACGGCCAGCCCATCGAGGGCGCCGATGAGGCTGCCTACGAGCTGACCGGCGAGGACATCGGCAAGACCATCTCCGTGCGCATCACGGCGAAGGGCTATGCCGGTACTATCGAGACCGAGGCCGAGGGTACGGTGACGGTGTACTACTCCGTCAGCTACGATACCGAGGTGGGCGGCACTCTGGCCATGGATCGCGCCGAGGGCGGTAAGAACTACACCCTGCGCTCCGACTGGGACAGCATGGGCTTCCGGGCTCCCGACAAGAAGACGTTCGACAAGTGGATCATCGACGGCGTGGCCTACGAGGCCGGCACCACCTACGTGGTGGAGCACGATGTCAGCGTGACGCCGCTGTGGAAGGACGTTAAGAGCGACGACGATGACGGTCCCAAGCCGCCTGTGCCTACGCCGGACGATCCCGTCAAGCCGCCTGTGCCTACGCCGGACGATAAGCGGCACAACCACAAGGGCAACGGCACCAATAACGGCGCCGACGGCGCGGCCCAGTCGCCCAAGACCTTCGATGCCGGTATCGCCGCCTATGCGGCCGCGGCTGTGCTGAGCCTCAGCGGTGCTGCGGGCCTGCGCCGCCGGAAGAAGTCCGGTAAGTAACGCTTTTTCTGCTGCTCCGCCTGTTGGGGGGTATAACGAGCGGAGTCTTGCCCATGGGGGAAGAAAAGAGACGCGGCCTTTGGCCGCGTCTCTTGCGTTTTGCAGGGATGTGCCGCGCCGGGCGCCGCTGCGGACGCGCCGCTTTGACGCGGGACGCCGCACACAAGGCGCGGCATCCCGCGGGAGGGCCTGCGTGCGGTACAGATGAAAGAGGGGAGACAGCGGATGTGCTGTCTCCCCTCTTTTGCTGTATGTTACTGCTTCCGCGCGGTGAGATAGTCGTCCCCGGGCCGCCAGAAGGGGCAGCTGCCGGTGTCCGACGCCAGGAAGCGGGCCATCTCGTCCTCATCCAGGTCCATGTCGCACACGTAGTCGTCGTATTCCTCGTCATAGAGGTAGAACACGCAGGATTCACACTTGTCCATTTACACATCCTCCACCAGGCGATAGTGGTCGAACTTGCAGTGGGTGTAATACAGCAGGGTGGCGGCGCTGCATACGAACCATCCGGCGGGGTAGCTCAGAGCGATGGGCACGATCTCGTTGGAGATGTAGTTGGCCATGACATACAGGTAGATCTGGCGGAACACCACGAAGGAGCCCAGCATGATGAACATGGGCATACGGCTGTTGCCCGCGCCCCGCAGTGCGCCGGAGTAGATCTGGTTGATGCAGAAGAAGAAGTAGAACGGTGACAGCAGCCGCAGCAGCAGCGCGCCGTAGGACACCACCTCGGCCTTACTGTTGAAGAAGGAGGTGAGGCCCGGCGCCAGCAGCAGCACCGGCACCAGCAGCACGGCGGTGACGGCGAAGGACAGCAGCAGCGCACGGCGCACGCCGCCCTTGGCACGCGCCACGTTGCCCACACCCAGATTCTGGCCCACAAAGGTGGTGGAGGCCATGGACAGAGACTGCACCGGCAGGATCACCAGCTGGTCAACCTTGGTGTAGGCCGTCCAGCCGGACATGCAGTCCGCGCCGAAGTGGTTGATGTAGCCCTGCACGAACACGTTGGAGAAGGCGGTGATGGCCATCTGCAGCGCGGCGGGGATGCCCACCGACACGATCTTTTTCAGCATGTCCCAGTGGAACCGCAGCTTCCGCAGCTCCAGCCGGATGCTGCCGTCGTAGCGCACCAGCACGATCATGGTCAGTATGGCGGATACCGCCTGAGCAATGATGGTGGCGTAGGCCACGCCCTCCACGCCCATGCCGAATTGCAGCACAAACAGCAGGTCCAGCGCCGTGTTCACCACGGCGGACACCACCAGAAAGTAGAAGGGGCGGCGGGAGTCACCGGCAGCCTGCAGGATGCCGGAGCCCATGTTGTACAGCAGCAGGCCCATGATGCCCGCGAAATAGATGGTCAGGTACGTGGCCTGGTCCGGCGCCACCTCCGCGGGGGTCTTCATCAGGTCCAGCATCAGCGGCGTCATGGCGATGCCCGCGCCGGTGAAAACCACGCCCAGCAGCAGCGTCAGGAGAATGGCGGTGTGTACCGCCTGATGTACCTTTTCCGGCCGGTGCGCACCGTAATACTGGCTGATGACCACGCCGGCGCCGCTGGACATTCCCAGAAAGAAGCCGATGAGGGTGTTGATAATGGGCCCCACGGTGCCCACGGCGGAGAACGCCTCATTGCTGACGAAATTGCCCACCACCCAGGTGTCCACCATGTTGTAAAGCTGCTGGAACAGGTTGCCTGCCAGCAGCGGCAGGGCGAAACGGATCAGGTGTCCCGTGGTGCTGCCCTGGGTCATGTCCACGTCGTACCGGGCGGCATAGGGCTTGTGGTGATGAAAAGGGAAGTGCAGGTGATGCTGCATGAGGATCTATCTCTCTTTCGTAAAATCTCTTGTAAAATCTGACGTTAAATCTATCATAACACTGGTGATTCCCGTTTTCAACGGGGAATATGTACAAGAAATTCCTCGATCTCCGCAGGACGCATGATGGACACCTCATAAGCCGTGCGGTCCGTCAGGACGCCGTTGTCATTTTTGGTGTAGACACGGCTCTGGACGCGGCCCTCCACGGTGAGGCGCTGGCCGGTGCGCATGTCCGCCGCCTGAGCCGCCACCGCGCCCCAGGCGATGCACGGCAGGTAGTCCGCCCGTCCGTACCGGCGGTTCACCGCCAGGATGATGTCACAGATCTCGCGGCCCAGCGGCGTCCGCCGCAGCGTGGGTGTCCTGCACAATATGCCGGACAGCTGGATCTGGTTAAAGGGGCTCTCGCCGCCCAGGGTCAGCTGGTGGGCGAACACGGAGATCACCAGGCGGCTGCCCTGACCGCTTTTGTTGTTGAAGGACCGCAGCTGGCCGATGACGGTAACGGTGGCCCCAGCCGCCACCGGTACAGCATGGAGCAGCGTCTGGGGCACGATGACCGGCAGGCGGTCTGCCTGCCCTGACAGGCGCATCACCGCCAGCGTAAACTTGTAGAAGGCGCAGCCGTGGTTGACGTGGGACAGGGCGGGCACGTCCTCCGCCTGCCCGCATAGATGGACGCGGTTGTAGTTCAGTTCCATATCGAACACCTCGTTTGTTGAGATGTCCCACCCTATGCCGCCGGATACGGAAAGATGCCTCTTTTCAAACGATGGAAACCGTGGCATAATAGAGCGGAAGGAGAGTGATCCCATGCGCTACAAAGGCAAGGTCTACCGGCCGCCCAGCGAGGCGTACAGCCTCATCGTGCAGGTGACCTACGGGTGCAGCCACAACCGCTGCGCCTTCTGTGAAATGTACGACGACAAGCATTTTTCCATGCGTCCCATGCAGGAGATACGGGAGGATTTCGAGCTGGCCCGCCGCGTCTACCACCGGGTGGACCGGGTCTTTCTGGCCGATGGCGACGCCCTGATGCGCCGCACGGAGGACCTGGTGGAGATACTGGGGCTGGTGTACGGCCTGTTCCCCGAGTGTGAACGGGTCACGTGCTACGCCTCCCCGGCCAGCTTGCAGGTGAAGAGCGAGGACGACCTGCGCCTGCTGCGGCAGAAGGGACTGAAAATGGTATACATGGGGCTGGAGTCCGGCTGCGACGCGGTACTGGAGCGGATGCGCAAGGGCCACACCGCCGCAGCCATCGTGGCGGCGGGGCAGAAGGCCAAACGCTGCGGTCTGACGCTGTCCGTGACGGCCATCTCCGGCCTTGGCAGTGTGGAGCTGTGGCAGCAGCATGCGCTGGACACCGCCAGAGCCGTCAGCGAGATGAAGCCCGACTATCTGGGGCTGCTGACGCTGATGGTGCCCCACGGCACGCCGCTGGAGGGCTGGGTCAAGGACGGCAGCTTTACGGTGCTGGGGCCGCTGGAGGTGCTGAAGGAGACGGAGCTGTTTTTGCAGCACGTGGACAGCGAGGGAACCGTGTTCCGCGCCAACCATGCCAGCAACTACCTGACGCTGAAGGGCACTCTCAACGGCGACCACGAGGCCCTGCTGGCCCAGATCCGGGCCGCGCTGGAGGGGCGGCGGGACCTGAAGCCGGAATTTTTGCGGGCGCTGTGAAAAAATCTCTTGACATCTGCGGAAAAGGTGCTACAATGGCGTCATATTCCAAACCGTTGAGTAAGAGAAGTACCCGTACAGGAACCTTTCAGAGAGCGGCGCATTGGTGGGAGCGCGGCAGCGGAATGTACGGCGAATGGCCTTACGAGGGCGGGGAGAAAGCCTGAACAGGTGAGTAATACCCGACGGCAGCCGCGGCCGTTATCCCGGCGGAGCGCATGATCGTGCGTGCAGAGCGGGCGCTTTGCCAATTTGGGTGGTACCGCAGGAACGTATTGTACGTCCTGTCCCATGGAATTCCATGGGACAGGACGTTTTTTGTTTTACCAACAGGAAATATCTGACATATAGAAAGGAATTGAAAGTATGGGCAAGATCATCCTCACCGGCGACCGTCCTACCGGACGCCTCCACGTAGGCCACTATGTGGGCTCCCTGCGCAACCGCGTCGTGCTCCAGAACAGCGGCCGCTTCGAGAAGCTGTTCTTCATGATCGCCGACGCGCAGGCTCTCACCGACAACTTCGACCATCCCCAGAAGGTCCGCGACAACATCATGGAGGTGGCGCTGGACTATCTGGCCTGCGGCATCGACCCCGCCAAGTCCACCATTTTTGTGCAGTCCCATGTCAGCGAGCTGACGGAGATGACGTTTTACTACATGAATCTGGTGACGCTGGCCCGCCTGGAGCGGAACCCCACCGTCAAGGCGGAGATCCAGCTCCGCGGCTTCAACCACAGCATTCCCATGGGCTTTTTGACCTACCCCGTCAGCCAGACGGCGGACATCACCGCCTTTATGGCCGACACGGTGCCTGTGGGTGAGGACCAACTGCCCATGCTGGAGCAGGCCCGTGAGATCGTCCGGCGCTTCAACGAGCTGTACGGTGAGACGCTGGTGGAGCCCACGGCGCTGCTGCCGGATAACGCCGCCTGCCTGCGCCTGCCGGGTACCGATGGCAAGGCCAAGATGAGCAAGTCTCTGGGCAACTGCATCTATCTGGCCGACGAGCCCGATGACATCCGCACCAAGATCATGGGCATGTACACCGACCCCAATCACCTGATGGTGTCCGACCCGGGCAACACCAAGGATAACCCCGTGTTTATCTATCTGGACGCCTTCTGCACCGACGAGCACTTTGCCCGCTACCTGCCGGAGTACGCCAATCTGGGTGAGCTGAAGGCCCACTACGAACGGGGCGGTCTGGGCGATGTGAAGGTGAAGAAGTTCCTGAACAACGTGATGCAGGAGACGCTGGAGCCCATCCGCACCCGCCGCCAGGAGCTGGCCAGAGACCCCGACGCCATCATGGAGATCCTGCGCGCCGGCAGCGAGACCGCCAAGGCCGCAGCGGCCCAGACGCTGGACAAGATGAAGCACGCCATGATGATCGACTATTTCGCATAATTCGCATAATCAGTGAGACCCCGCACCACGCGGTACTATAATTTAGGAGGCAACTAAGATGAAAGACTCTACCACTATCCCCTACAAGATCTACCTCAGCGAGGACGAGCTGCCTCGGAACTGGTACAACGTGCGTGCGGATATGACCAACAAGCCCGCGCCGCTGCTGAACCCCGGCACGCTCCAGCCCATGACGGCGGAGGAGCTGGGCCATGTGTTCTGTGACGAGCTGGTGAAGCAGGAGCTGGACGACACCACCGCCTACATCCCCATCCCTCAGGAGATCCGTGACTTCTACAAGATGTACCGTCCGTCTCCGCTGGTGCGGGCCTACTGCCTGGAGGAGAAGCTGGACACCCCCGCCCACATCTACTACAAGTTTGAGGGCAACAACACCTCGGGCAGCCACAAGCTGAACTCCGCCATCGCCCAGGTGTACTACGCCAAAAAGCAGGGCCTTAAGGGCGTCACCACCGAGACCGGCGCCGGTCAGTGGGGCACTGCGCTGAGCATGGCCTGCGCTTATCTGGGACTGGACTGCCGCGTGTTCATGGTGAAGTGCTCCTATGAGCAGAAGCCCTTCCGCCGCGAGGTCATGCGGACTTACGGCGCCAACGTGACCCCGTCCCCCTCCAACACCACCGAGGTGGGCCGCAGGATTTTGGCAGAGTTCCCCGACACCACCGGCTCCCTGGGCTGCGCCATCAGCGAGGCTGTGGAGGCCGCGGCCAGCCAGGAGGGTTACCGCTACGTGCTGGGCAGCGTCCTGAATCAGGTGCTGCTGCACCAGTCCGTCATCGGTCTGGAGACCATGGCGGCGCTGGAGAAGTACCACGTCAAGCCCGATACCATCATCGGCTGCGCCGGCGGCGGCTCCAACCTGGGCGGCCTGATCTCTCCCTTTGTGGGGCAGATGCTCCGGGGTGAGGCGGACTACCGCATCATCGCCGTGGAGCCGGCCTCCTGCCCCAGCCTGACCCGGGGCGTGTTCAAGTACGACTTCTGCGACACCGGTAAGATCTGCCCCATGGCCAAGATGTATACGCTGGGCAATGGCTTCATCCCCTCCGCCAACCACGCCGGCGGCCTGCGCTACCACGGTATGAGCAGCATCGTCAGCCAGCTGTACCACGACGGCTATCTGGAGGCGCGCAGCGTGGAGCAGACCGCCGTGTTCGAGGCGGCGGAGCTGTTCGCCCGCTGCGAGGGCATTCTGCCCGCGCCGGAGAGCAGCCACGCCATCCGTGTGGCCATGGACGAGGCACTGAAGTGCAAGGAGACGGGGGAGGAGCGCACCATCGTGCTGGGCCTCACCGGCACCGGCTACTTCGACATGGTGGCCTACGGCAAGTACAATGACGGCGCCATGAGCGATACCGTCCCCACGGATGAGGATCTTGCCCGCGGCTTCGCCACCATCCCCCAGTTCCCCGGAAACGAATAAGCGAGAGCGTAAAGGTATATCAGAAAAGACCGCCGAAGGGCGGTCTTTTTGCGGCCTTTTTCCGGCGGGATATTGACAACAGCGGCTCCGGCGGGTAAAATATCAAGTTGCATATGCACGATATAAATCAGCAAAGGAAAGGTATTTGACATGGCTAAGGATCAGAGAAATGTGGAAGCGATCACTCCCATGGAGGAGGATTTCGCCAAGTGGTATACGGACATCTGCCTGAAGGCGGAGCTGGTGGACTACGCCAGCGTCAAGGGCTTCCTGATCCTGCGACCTTATGGCTACGCCATTTGGGAGAATATCCAGAAGTACATGGACGCGGAGTTCAAAAAGACCGGCCACGTCAATGTGGCCATGCCCGTTCTGATCCCCGAGAGCCTGCTGAAAAAGGAGGGCGAGCTGGTGGAGGGCTTCGCCCCCGAGGTGGCTTGGGTCACCCACGGCGGCAGCGAGCCGCTGGAGGAGCGTCTGGCCTTCCGTCCCACGTCGGAGACCATGTTCTGCGACCACTGGTCCCACGTGCTCCACAGCTACCGCGAGCTGCCCATGCTGTATAACCAGTGGTGCAGTGTTATCCGCTGGGAAAAGACCACCCGCCCCTTCCTGCGCTCCCGCGAGTTCTGGTGGCAGGAGGGCCACACCATCCACGAGACCGCCGCCGAGGCCGAGGCCGAGACGGAGCAGCAGCTCAACTGCTACGCCGACGTGTGCAGGAACGCGCTGGCCATGCCCGTGGTGAAGGGCCGCAAGACCGACAAGGAGAAGTTCGCCGGCGCCGAGGCCACCTATACCATCGAGTGCATGATGAAGGACCACAAGGCCCTCCAGTCCGGCACCAGCCACTTCTTCGGCGATAAGTTCTCCCGCGCCTATGACGTGACCTTCACCGGCCGCGACAACACCTTGCAGTACCCGTTCCAGACAAGCTGGGGCGCGTCCACCCGCCTGATCGGCGCCATCATCATGACCCACAGCGACAACCACGGTCTGGTGCTGCCCCCCGTCATCGCCCCCACCCAGGTGGTGGTGATCCCCATCGCCCAGCACAAGGAGGGCGTGCTGGAGGCCGCCGCGTCCCTGCGCGACCGGCTGACTGCCGCCGGTATCCGCGTCAGCATGGACGACAGCGACCAGTCCGCCGGCTGGAAATTCGCCCAGTACGAGATGAAGGGCGTACCCCTGCGCGTAGAGATCGGCCCCAAGGACATGGAGAAGGGCCAGTGCTGCATCGCCCGCCGCGATACCGGCGAAAAGACCTTTGTACCCCTGACGGAGCTGGAGAGCGCCGTGCAGAAGCTGCTGCAGGATGTCCACGACAACCTGTACGCCATGGCAGCCAAGAATCTGGAGGACAACACCTTCGACATGACCTCCTGGGAGGAGGTCAAGGAGATGGCCCAGGGCAAGGGCGGCTTCGCCCGCACCAAGTGGTGCGGCAGCCTGGAGTGCGAGTTGGCCATGAAGGAGAAGGCCGGCGTGTCCAGCCGCTGCATGCCGCTGAAGCAGTCCGGTACCACCGGCAAATGCGTGGTGTGCGGCAAGGAATGCACCACCGACATCTACTGGGGCGTGGCGTATTAAAAGAAGAATAAAAAGAGAGGTGACGCGGAGCGTCACCTCTCTTTTTATTCGAATGTAAGCGCCGTGTGGTCGCAGATCTCCTGTATCTTCGCCTGCAGGCGTTTCAGATCCTCGAAGGTCTCCGGCTTTTTCCGGGGATCGCGCAGCAGCGCGGCGGGGTGATACAGCGCCATCATCTGAATGCCGTTCTTCTCGAAGAACTGCCCGTGTTCCTGGGTGATTTTGAAGTCCTCTTTAATGATCTCCATGGCGCTGATACGGCCCAGGCACACGATGATCTTGGGCTTCATCAATGCCAGCTGCCGCGCAAGATACCCGTGGCAGGCGTCCTTCTCCGTGTTCAGCGGGTCGCGGTTCTGGGGCGGGCGGCATTTGACGGAGTTGGTGATGTAGATGCGGCTGCGGTCCAGCCCGATCATGGCCAGCATGTCGTCCAGCAGCTTGCCGGCGCGACCTACAAAGGGCTCGCCCTGTGCGTCCTCATTGGCCCCGGGCGCCTCGCCGATAAACAGCACCTCCGCGTCCTCGGCGCCTACGCCAAACACCACGTTGGCCCGCGTGGCCGCCAGCGTGCAGGCCTGACAGCGGAGACATTCCTCTTTCAGCGCTTCCCATTCCGTCATCTGTCGTTCCTCCCTGTATCGTTCCCGCCGCCGCCGCGCACACTAAGGCATATCCGCAGGGGAGGGGGTATCTCATGTTTTTCTATACGTTCTGGCTGTTTCTGCTGTACAGCTTCGGGGGCTATCTGCTGGAGAAGCTGTACGCCTGGGCGCGGCGGTCGTCCCACCGCGTCCGCAAGTGCTTTCTGCTGCTGCCGCTGTGTCCGGTGTACGGCCTGGCTTTGCTGGCGGTGCTGGCTCTGCCGCCGGATATGACCGGCAGCTTCTGGCGTCTGGCTTTGTACGGCGGCCTGACGGCCACGGCGGTGGAGTACGCCGTCCACTTCCTCTATGAGCGGCTGCTGGGTGTGCTGTTCTGGGATTACAGCAGTACCAAGATGGACCTGAACCGGCGGGTCTGTATGCCGTTTTCCCTGCTGTGGGGGCTGCTGACGGCACTGACGGTGCGGTACGTCCACCCGTGGATCGCGCTGGCAGCATCGGTGATGCCTGCACCCGTCACCTACGGCGCGCTGCTGCTGTTCATTGCGGACGGCTTCCTGTCGGCGCGGGTGCTGCGGCGCGGCGGGAACGTGGACCTGATGTCCCTGCCCCGTCTGATCCGCGCACTGTCACATTAGAGCTTGGCGGTGAGCCACAGGCCGATGTCGCGGAAGATCTCCCGCTGCCAGCCTTTTTCGTTGAGGATCTCGTGACGCAGACCGGGATACAGCTTCAGCGTGCAGTCCTGCATACCGGCGCGGAGGAACTCCTGATACGTCCGGCGGACACCGGCGCCGTTGGCACCCACGGGGTCCTTGTCGCCGGCGATGAACAGCACCGGCGTCTGGGCGTCCATCCGCCGCAGATTGCTGAGCCGCTGGTTGAACCGGATGCCCAGCAGCATCTGGCGGAACAGCCCCACCGTGGCGTCCGCGCCGCACAGGGGATCGGCCATGTAGGCGTCCACGTTGTCGGTGTCAGCGGACAGCCAGTCGCAGCTGGTGCGGTTGGGGGCGAACTGCTTGTTGTACGCGCCGAAGGCCAACTGCGTCACCAGGTCGCTGGTGCCGCTCTCGCCCACTACGGCGGCTGTGGCTCTGGCCACCGCCAGCCCGCCGGCAACGACGGCCTTGGGCTGCCAGCCGGTGCCCATGATGATGGCGGCCTTCACCGTGCCGGGGTAGCGGATGAGGTAGGTGCGGGTCAGGAACGAGCCCATGCTGTGGCCCATAATGCACAGGGGCACGTCGGGATACCACAGCCGGATGCGCTGGTGCAGCACGTAGATGTCGTCCACCACGGTGTGCCACGTGTTGCCCTCCCCGAAGTAGACGGGGGTGCCGCCCTCCGGCAGGGAGCGGCCGTGACCCAGATGGTCGTGGCCCACCACGGCGATGCCCAGCTCGTTGAGATAGCGGGCGAAGGCGTCATAGCGGGCGATGTGCTCCGCCACACCGTGACAGATCTGCAGCACGGCGCGGACGCTGCGGCCCTCCGGCTCCCAGCGCATGCCGTGGAGCTGCGTTTTCCCATCGGTGGACAGGAAAGTGAATCCGGTGATATTCGTCATGGAAATCCCGCTCCCTTCGTGGTATAATCCATAAATAAGCTGATGTGGTCATAGTGTACCACAGAAAAATGAAAAAGAAAAGAGGAGAAGCCATGTCCGATCACATCCTGGCGCTGGATCAGGGGACCACCAGCTCCCGGGCCATCGTTTTCGACCGGCAGGGCCGCATCGCGGCCATGTCGCAGCACGCCTTTTCCCAACACTATCCCCAGGACGGCTGGGTAGAGCACGACCCCATGGAGATCTGGGAGACGGAGCGTCTGGCCGCAGCAGAGGCTATCGCGGGCTTTCCGGAGGGCAGCATCGCCGGTATCGGCGTTACCAACCAGCGGGAGACCACCATCCTCTGGGACAAGACCACGGGCCAGCCGGTATACAACGCCATCGTCTGGCAGTGCCGCCGGACGGCGGAGCTGTGCGAGGACCTGAAGCGGCAGGGGCTGGACGAGCGCATCCAGTCCGCCACGGGCCTGCTGATCGACGCCTATTTCTCCGGCAGCAAGATCCGCTGGATACTGGACAACGTCCCGGGCGTCCGCCAGCGGGCGGAGCGGGGGGAGGTGCTGTTCGGCACGGTGGAGACCTGGCTCATCTGGCAGCTCACCGGCCGGCACGTTACAGATTACTCCAACGCCAGCCGCACCATGCTCTTTGACATCCACCGCCTGCGCTGGGACGAGGAGCTTTGCGGCATATTGGGCGTGCCCATGGCCATGCTGCCCCAGCCGGTGCCAAACTGCATGATATACGGCACGGTGCGCCCCGGTATCGAGGGGTTGGAGAAGCTGGCGGGAGTGCCGGTTTGCGGCGCCGCCGGCGATCAGCAGGCCGCTCTGTTCGGCCAGACCTGCTTCGCCCCCGGCGAAGCCAAAAATACATACGGCACCGGCTGCTTCACCCTGATGAACGTGGGTGATACGCCGGTGCGCAGCCGCGCGGGCCTTGTGACCTCCGTGGCGTGGCAGGTGCGCGGCAAGACCACCTACGCTCTGGAGGGCAGCGTCTTTAACGGAGGCAGCACCATCCAGTGGCTGCGGGACGAGCTGCGCATCATCAGCTCCGCGCCGGAGATCAACAGGCTGGCGGCCTCGGTGCCGGACAGCGGCGGCGTGGTGGTGGTACCGGCCTTCACGGGACTGGGCGCGCCCTATTGGGACATGTACGCCCGCGGCGCGGTGCTGGGCATCACCCGCGGTACCGATCGGGGCCATCTGGCCCGTGCCGTGCTGGAGTGCATCGCCTATCAGGTCACGGACCTGATGCTGGCCATGCGGCAGGATGCCGGCTGTGACATCACCATGCTGCGGGCCGACGGCGGCGCCAGCGTGTCTGACATCCTGCTGCAGATGCAGGCGGACCTGCTGCGCATCCCCGTGGACCGGCCGGAGATGGTGGAGACTACGGCCTTCGGCGCGGCGGCACTGGCGGGCCTGAGCTGCGGCCTCTGGCGGGACATGGAGGAGCTGAGGACCCTGCGCCGCAGCCAGCGGGTGTTCCTGCCCCAGGGCACTCAGGCCGACTGCGACCGCAACTACCGCCTGTGGAAGCGGGCGGTATCCCGCGCAGCGGACTGGATCGAGCATTGAGCGAGACAGTGAGATGAACAGTGTGTAAATTTCGCGATTGTTTGCTTGCAACGGCGGACAAAACGCGCTATACTATGCACCAAGAAGATCATAAATTGAAAGGAGACCGATCACATGAGCATTTTGGATAATCTGAACAACCTGGGCAAGAAGGCACAGGAGTATGCCGGCGTTGCCGTGGATAAGGCCAAGGATCTGGCGGAGGTCGCCGCCGACAAGGCGAAGAACGCTACCGATACCGCCAAGCTGAATATGGCCATCCTCACCGAGCAGCGTGAGCTGGAGAAGAATTACCGCGCCATCGGCGAGTGGTTCATCTCCGAGTACACCGGCGAGATCCCCGACGCCGTGAAGGATGTGGTGGCCGCCGTCAACGCCTCCAAGGCCCGCATCGCCGAGATGGAGGCCGAGAAGGCTTCCAAGTCTGCCGCTCCCGCGAACGAGCAGACGAAGGAGGAAGAGAACGCCGTCAGCGTGAAGGTTTGCCCCGTGTGCGGCGCGGCCAGCGAGGATAAGTTCTGCCCCCACTGCGGCGCTCCCATGGGCGAGTAAGAGGCGTAAAATAAAAAAACAGCCCTGTCCGATGGAAGCGACCCCAAAAAAGTTGGACAAATATTCCTAATAGAAATTGTTCAAGCAGCTGAAAGGGCTTGCTGTCTGTGTAATGCAGACGGCAAGCCCTTTAACTTTACCTTGCTCCTGCGGCTGTTGCAGTGATCCGGATAGTCAACGAGTTCCTGCTTGAAATGTTCCATGGAACGGAGATCCTGCAAATACAGAGGTTCACTGCTGAGGGCGGCGGTTTGCCGTTGGGAGTTGCTATTTGCCTGAAAGTGTGGTATAAGTAATATCCGCAGGCGCGTCCGGTCCACGCCGGACGGCAGCGTGCATCAAAATTTTACAGGAGGCTCACATCATGAAGAAGATCATCGCTACCAATAATGCTCCGGCTGCCATCGGCCCCTATTCTCAGGCTATCGACTGCGGCAGCTTTCTGGTCACCTCCGGCCAGGTGCCCTTTGACCCCGCTACCGGCGAGTTTGTGCCCGGCGGCATCACCGAGCAGACCCGTCAGGTGCTGACCAACGTGAAGGCCATTCTGGAGGCCGCCGGTCTCACCATGGACAATGTGGTCAAGACCACTGTGTTCCTGCAGAATATGAGCGACTTTGCCGCCATGAACGCGGTGTATGCCGAGTTTTTCACCGAGGGCCAGTATCCCGCCCGCTCCGCGGTGGAGGTAGGCGCTCTGCCCCGCGGCGCACTGGTGGAGATCGAGACCATCTGCGTCAAGTAACTGTGTTCTCCGCGCGGCGGAGGCCGCGAAAAGCTATGCTCTAACGAGAAAGAAGGTTTTTCAATATGAAAAAGATCACCGCGCTCCTGCTGGCGCTGGTCATGGCCCTGAGCCTGGCCGCATGCGGCAGCAAGGATGACAGCAAGCAGCTGGTGGGCACTTGGCAGTGCGCTCTGGATCTCACCGAGAAGATGGATGAGGAGATGGCCGCCAATCTGGGCACTGAGTACACCTCCGAGGTCCCTGTGTCCCTGTACCTGACCACCGTGTTCAATGAGGACGGCACCTTCAGCATGTCCCCCGATCTGGACGCCACCACCGAGTCTCTGAACGCCTACATTCAGGCGCTGAAGCCCGCTCTGGTGGAGCTGCTGTACAAGGAAGCCGAGGACCGCGGCATGACCCGCGACGAGTTCGACAGCGCTCTGGCCGACAGCGGCCTCACCGTGGAATCTCAGGTGGACAGCGTTCTGGCGCTCTTTGATGTCAGCACCCTGCTCAGCGACGTAGAGTCCGAGCTGGATTCCGGCAAGTATAAGCTGGAGGACGGCCGCCTGTATCTGGCGGAGACCGACGGCAGCTTCACCCAGACCGATTCCATTGGCTGTACCGTCAGCGGCAGTACCATGCAGTGGACCGACGATCAGGGTGCTCTGGCCGATCTGGAGACGGAGCTGGGCGTATCCCCCGACCTGACCTGGACAAAGCAGTAAGCCTGTATACACAAAAAGAGACAATATATCGAATGATGCTTACTTTCCTGATCTGACCCCGATGGCTCGGCGGCGATTGCTGGAAGCTCAAGAGTTCTCCTGCGCAGAGAATGGGGACTACGATTCGGATATCGTCCCGCTCTTTCGCTGAAGGACGCAGCAGAAGCCCGCCGCACAAGGACTGTGACAGAGGACTGCCGCGTGCCCTTCTCCATAAGGATATATAGGAACTCGCGCAGCCTCCGGTCGAACCCGACCGGAGGCTGCCCTTCTCTGTACTGTGAAAGATGGAAGCGAAACTTGTTTATCCGATATGCGTAAACAGTGGCGGCTTGCGCTGGGTTTGTGCTGCGAATGGGTATTTGTGAGCAGAAATGTAATCGTGAGCTAACTGGTTGAGCGTCTCAAAGGAGAGGGCGTCATCTCACAACCCCTGCGCCGCAATAGACAAAGAATAAGAAAAATCCCTCTGAAATCGTTGATTTCAGAGGGGTTTTGGTCCGAGTGGGGCGACTCGAACGCCCGGTCTCCTGGACCCAAACTTATCGGGAATACTTTTTCCGCTCGTTTATAGCGGTTTTCGGCGCTTTTTAATTTGTTTCACTTACTCTTTGACGCTCTTATCTCCGCTGTTTCCGGGCGTTCCAGCGCCGTCTGTGGTAATCTATGTGGTCAAAAACGCTTCCCGTCCGGTTTTCGGTGAAGGTTCACCGGTGCTGGACAGGAAGCGTTTTGCGTTTCAGACCGTCTGCATTGTAACTCTGAGCAGGCGGTTATGCAAGTTGTTTCTGAGCAGAGGGCGGCTCAAAGGTTGAGCCGCTATAGACAAAGAATTGGCGGGAAGATAGGCAGAGGTACTTTTCTTGCTCCTTGAGTATAAATCCCTTAATACAGGCATAATAGTAAGGGATTTATGGCACAGCCCATTGACTATTCCCTTATTTTATATTATTATTTAAGGGAAAGTGAAAAGGGGGGTAAGGGAATGAGAACCTTCAATTACTCCGCAATCAAGGAGCAGAAGTGGGACTCGGATGTTCTTGGCCTGATTGCGGCTATATACAAGGAAGCCGGCAAGCAGGAACTGTATTTGAAGCAGCATCCGGAGGAACTCGAAAAGCTCGTGGAAATTGCCAAGATACAGAGCACCGAGGCATCGAATGCCATCGAGGGTATCGTCACCACGAGTACCCGAATCCGGCAGCTTGTCGAGGAGAAAACCACGCCGAGAAACCGTGACGAGCAGGAAATTGCCGGATATCGCGATGTGCTGAGTATCATTCACGAGAGCTTTGATGCGATTCCAATCACGCAGAACTATATCCTACAGCTTCATAAAATCCTGTACAGCCACATGAATAATCCGCTTGCAGGCCGCACAAAAAGCGTGCAGAATTATATCACTGCCACCTATCCGGACGGTCATGTGGAAACGCTGTTCACGCCGCTTGCTCCGTATGAAACGCCGGAGGCACTGGACAGGATCTGCGAGGAATACAACCGAGTGATTGGAAACATGGAACTGGAGCCGTTGATTGCAATCCCGGTATTCATCCATGACTTTCTGTGCATCCACCCCTTCAATGACGGCAACGGAAGAATGAGCCGCTTGCTCACGACGCTGCTTTTGTACCGAAACGGCTTTTATGTCGGCAAGTATATCTCACTTGAAGCCAAGATCGCCAAAAACAAGGACCTGTACTATGATGCGCTTGCGCAGACGCAAACCGGCTGGCGCGAAGGCACGGAGGATGTAGTACCCTTTATCAAATATCTGCTTGGAACAATCCTTGCGGCCTATAAGGACTTTGAGGATCGTGTGGCGCTTGTGGAAACCAAGCTGCCCGCATTGGAAATGGTTCGCAGAGCAAGCAAGAATAGAATCGGACGGTTCAATAAGCAGGACATCCGGGAGCTTTGCCCGACGCTCAGCGACAGTTCCATTGAGGGCGCCCTCCGCAAGCTGGTTGCAGCCGGAGAATTGAAAAGAGAAGGTCGTGGGAAGAATACCTGCTATTTCAGGCTGAATTAAATTTCGTTCAATACGAGCGACTTTTTAGAGGACCGCACCTGTTCATACGAGCAGGTGCGCTCCTTTTAATCGCTTTACGGAAGTTGGCGTACAGTTCAAAGTTTGAGCCGCTATAGACAAAGAATATACTCAAAGCCTCCTACCAAAACATAAACTCGCTTTACCCGAAGAAATACTGCTTCATATCTGAGACACCGCCATCCTTATCACAGAACCATTCATAATCAGAAAGACAGTTGCGGCAGTGGGCAATTACATCAAAACCACCGGGTGAATGCTGGTTGTCGGCAATGCTCATGACCTCCAAGGGCTTCCCGCAGACTGGGCAAGGTCTGGTCTTCCTTACCTCACGAGTGGCACGCTCTCTCTGTTCTGTTTCAAGTGCATCTAAAAGACCCTGCCAAAAATTTGAATTCAGTTCATGCTCTGCGTAATCTTCAAGATGCCGCCTAATCTCATCGGCAGCCAGTACGAGAAACTTATCATCCAGAAGCTGAATGTGACGCTTGATATAATCAGCGACTACCATGGGCATACAAGTATTCCTGCCCATCGCATACCGCATTGCCGACAGCAGGATCAAGCGAAAGTCAGAGTCGCAGATCGGGGCGAGCAGATCCTGAGGGAACAGCAGAAGCTCTTTGCCATTATTCATGCATATGCGCAGCGGTCGCTGTTCTTCCGTTACCAGATTCAGTAGGCTGTTAGCTTGATCCTTCAGTTCGTCAATGGTGATCGATTCGTAGTTCTGAAATGAGTTTACTTCATAATTCATCATTTGACCTCCAATCAGTTTGTCCTCGTTATGAGGTGTTGGCATTGTAGCTCTGACTGCCCGGAGGTTCAACTGTTTCTTTAGCGGCTCAAGAAAGTATATGGGCTCCTAATTCATGTGTTGTTATGAGCTTATAAACGGCGTCGAAATGTAGGGGATCATGAAAGCTCGCGATTGCAATTGTTCGCCAAATGGTATATAATTTCTTTAACAGACTCGGAGTATCAGTCTGTTTTTCCGAAAACGGTGATACAAATGCAAGGAATGCCCCCTTTCATGATAGGCATCGGCTGTATTTTAAGAGTGACCCAGCTATATAGTAAGGCTATTTCGTCTTGATGGAGTTTGAATATGGATTACATTTCGATTGCAGAAGCAGCTAAAAAATGGGGGATCACCCGTCGGCGGGTCCAGGTTCTGTGCGCTCAAAGCAGAATTCCGGGCTTGACAAAGTTTGGAAAATCATGGGCCATCCCAAAGGATGCCGTGAAACCCATAGATGCGCGTAAAAAGGGCAATCAGATTTAAAGCGCACATAAGTGATGTCCGTTTTAATGGACTGAAAGCATGCTACTATAGATTAAAATATAGAAATAGCGTATACACATTTTGACGATACTGATGTGTGGGAGAATCAAAAATGTGGTGTAAAACCTGCAATATTGAAACAAACGAAGAGCTATGCCCGGTTTGCGGCTCTACGACAATTGAAGATATTCCTACCGAGGTATATTGGTGCGCTCATTGTGAAACTCCAGTTATTCAAGCAGCAACACAAGCTGACAAGGGATTCTGCCCTTTGTGCAAGGGAAAAATGAAGTATCTCTCTGCGGATTTGCGGCCTGTATTCCCGGAGGAACGATTGTTGCTCGAGTTGCTTTTGGGTGAGAAGCCATTTGCCTATGTCGAAAAGTCTGTATGGGCAGCAAATAGTCGTTATTATATCAATGGAAAATCTGTTTCAATCCCAAGTAAAACATTCCAGGAAGCCGACACAGATGCCTTATCTAAAATGCTTGAGCAGAATAAAGGTCAGAATACTTATGAGTATTTTGATAAGCATATTGCCAGTTTTATCAATGCAAATAAATTAAGATTACATTATCTCAAAGACGAAGCTTACACATTTATCAAGAAAGCAGCAGAAAAATATGATGAGGAACATATCGTGCTGTCGTTTTCTGGGGGTAAGGATTCTACAGCAACAGCAGATATCGTCATTAAAACTCTTGGTAATCCGAGCTTAGTCCACATTTTTGGCGATACAACATTAGAGTTTCCGTCGACAATCGAATACGCAACAAGATATAGAGAAAACCACCCTCTTGCAATTTTCCAGGTCGCAAAAAATAGAGAACAGATTTTCTACGATGTTTGTGAAGACATTGGCCCACCAGCGAGAATGATGCGTTGGTGCTGTTCCATGTTTAAGACTGGTCCCATTACCAGAGTCATAAACAGCTTGTACCGCAATCAGCAGATTCTGACCTTTTATGGAATAAGAAAATCGGAGTCTGTGAGCCGGAGCAAGTATAACCGTATCGAAGATGATGCAGAGTCCGTAAAAATCCAGCAACAAACGGTTGCGTCTCCGATTTTCTTTTGGAAAGACTTTGATATTTGGCTCTATATTCTGTCTGAAAAGGTGGACTTTAACGATGCGTATAGATTGGGGTACGATCGTGTAGGCTGCTGGTGCTGTCCAAACAACAATCAGCGCGCACAGTTCCTATCCAGAATCTATATGCCGGAGCAGTCCAAAAAATGGAGAGACTTTCTGATAAGATTTGCCGAAAAAATCGGCAAGCCGGATGCTGAAGTATATGTTGACACCGGAAAATGGAAGGCTCGCCAGGGCGGAAATGGTCTTGCCGCAGCTGGCGATGTGAAAATTCGTTTTACAAATTGCACTACGGAAGATCATGCAAAAATTTACAGTTTAATGCATCCCTTGAACGATGACTTGATAGGTATGTTTACTCCGTTTGGGAGAGTTGCCCCGGAATTGGGTCAAAAGCTCTTGAGCGAGGTTTTGGTTCTTGATATTAAAACCAATGTTCCCATCATTTCCATCCAGCCATTTGGTCAAGACGGATATAAACATGCTGTAAAAGTAAGAACTATGAATGTGGCGGATCACGAGTCTTTGCAACGCATGATTGGATATCAAATTCGTAAGTTTAACGCCTGTCGTAAATGTTTAAAGTGCGAATCACTCTGTCGGGCGGGAGCTATTTCTATCGTTGGGGATAGCTATTATATTAACCCCGATAAGTGTGTTCGATGTAAAATGTGTGTTACCGCTAAATATTTGGACGGTGGCTGCATGATGGATAAATATCTAAGAACAAAGTAGGACATTGGGAGGTATGTACCGATGGCAATGAAATTTCGTGCCCATGATACATTTTTCATTAGAAAAGGTTGGCTGAGCAAAGGCATGAAGTATGTCCACAATAGAGCTGATGTCTTTGTCTCTCGGGACGAAAATCCAACGGATGTACTTGGCATTGGTACTAATATGGTAAAGGCCTTGCGCTACTGGCTGCAGGCTGTTGGGGTAACACAGGAGCCTGTGACAGGACGGCGCGTTCAGACCTTCACGGAGCTTGGCAACCAGATTTATGAGCACGACCGGTACATTGAAGAGCTTGGGACACTCCAGCTCTTGCATTATAAATTGGCCTCTAATAAAGAGGAGGCAACTGCATGGTACTATTTCTTCAATGAGTTCAAGATGACTGAGTTCACAAAAGAGGATTTTGTTTCGGCTCTGCAAAGTTATGTCCTGATGAGTGGCGAAGATATTTCCGTCGCTCTTCGTTCCCTTAATGATGATTTTACATGTATAGTAAATACCTACTTGCCAAGATATAAATCAAACCCTGGAAAGATATCTCCCGAAAATAACATAGACTGCCCGTTTGGAGAACTGGGATTTATCGATATTTTGAGCAAGGAAAAACGCACTTACAAAAAATCAATCCCAGCAGCAAAGAGCTTTAGCCCATGGGTTATTCTGGCGGTTATCGTGGACCAAGTAGCTGGAAGAGAAGAAATCGCATTAAACGAGCTTCTGACAGCTCCGTGCAATATCGGCCGTGTTTTTAACCTGGATGCCATTACCATGCTTGATATACTCCATCGAGTAGAAAAGACTGGCGAAATCAAGATTATCAGAACGGCTGGCTTGGATATAGTCCGGTTAAACAATCAACGTACTTTCCAAGAATGCGTAGATATGTATTACGCAAGCCTTGAAGAGTAAGATTAGGAGAAAACGGAAATGAGTAACATGATTTCTGTTGCTTCGGGTTTTCAATATTCTGTGAATATTGGATATGACCTGAACAATGATGATAAACTCAAAAACTTCATACCGACTCAATCGGCACTTACTCTTCTCGAGGACATTCTTTTGAGTACCCGGATTACCTCTACTGAAAGAGCTCGGGTTTTAATTGGTGCCTACGGCAAGGGAAAATCGCATATTATCCTGATGATTCTTTCCATGCTGATGAAAAAGGATATATCCTTGTTTGAAAAGCTTCTACCCAAGCTGGAGAGCAACAAGCGCCTCCATCAGTGTGTGTTGAGTTATTATGAAAGTGACCAAAAACTTCTTCCGGTAATTATTAATGGCAGCAACACCAGTCTTCCACAGGCTTTTCTTCTGGCACTTCAGAGAACATTGGCCGAAAATGAACTGCTGGATATTATGCCAGAAACCAACTACAAGGCTGCAGTTGCAGTGATTCAGCGGTGGAAAACTGATTTTCCGGATACCTATGTGCAGTTGCAAAAAGCAATTGATGAACCCATCGGGAAATTCATCGAAGACCTTGAAGATTATAGTATTACCGCATATGAGAAATTTGAACGAATTTACCCTACACTGACTGCCGGCAGCGTATTCAGTCCGTTTCTTGGGTTTGATGTTGTAGAGCTGTACGAAAGCGCTGTTCGAGGATTGCGTTCAAAAGGATATACAGGCATTTATGTCGTTTATGACGAATTTAGCAAGTTCTTGGAGGCGAATATCTCCGAGGCATCTGTCAGCGATACAAAAATGCTACAGGATTTTGCTGAAAAGTGCAATCGCAGTGGTGAGCATCAAATCCACTTGATGCTGATTTCCCACAAAGAAATTGCCAATTATATTGATACTTTGCCTAAACAGAAAGTCGATGGATGGCGAGGCGTATCTGAGCGTTTTAAACATATCCACCTCAACAATAACTTTGCCCAGACCTATGAAATCATTGCGTCTGTAATTCAAAAAGATGCTGCTCTTTGGGCGGAATTCTGTCAGCAGCATAAAGAGGAGTTTGATAGCGTAAAACATCGCTATGCAAACCATGCAATTTTCACAGATGCTACAAGGAAGGATTTAAAGCATATCCTCTACTCCTGCTATCCTCTTCACCCCGTTTCGACGTTTATCCTTCCGAGATTGTCTGAACGAGTTGCTCAGAACGAAAGAACATTGTTCACTTTCTTGTCTGCAATGGGAACTTCTACATTGCCGGAATTCCTTGCGGGCTATGATGACCAATGTTTTGATGTAATTACCCCGGATGAAATTTACGATTACTTTGAGCCGCTGTTTAGAAAAGAGGTTTATACCAGCGAGATCCATCAAACATATTTGCTAACCACAGCCATTCTGCCAAAACTTCAACAGGAATCTCTGGAAAGCAAAATCGTAAAAACGCTGTCGCTCATTTATATTTTGGAACAGTTTGAAAAACTGAAGCCGACCAAAGACGAAATCGTCGGTATCTTCTCTATAAACTATACTGTTGAAGAAATTGAGGAAGCAATTGCCAACCTTATCGAGAAAGAATATGTTGTTTACTTAAAGAGAAGCAATGATTATTTGCGTTTAAAGCAGACATCGGGTGTTGATATCGGTCAAAAGATTCGAGATACCCTTGCAGCAGTGGGCGGAAAAGTTTCAACGAAAGCGACTTTGAATGCTTCAAATTTTGATAACTATATCTATCCCTCTCGTTACAATGACGAGAGAGAAATGACTCGCTATTTTTCTTTTGAGTTTATCGATGAGGATGAAGTTCGCCCGGATACTGACTGGACTATGAAGGGTGAAGCAATAGATGCGGATGGTGTAGTGTACGGTGTTATTCCCAAGAGCGATGAATCTATCAGTCGACTTCATGATGAACTGCTTCAATCCAGCGCCAGTCATCAACGTTTCCTTTTCATCCTTCCTAAGAAGTATAAAGAGATTACTGAGATTATCCAAGAATTTAACGCTGTGTCGTTGCTGAGAGAACAGGCATCCGGAGACAAAATCCTGTTTGACGAGTATGAGGTCGTATACGAGGACCTTCGCGAAGTGATTTCTGACTTCATAAGCACATACACACACCCGGAAAACTTTAAGTCCACTTACATTTACATGGGTGAAGAGAAGTCCATTACTCGAAAAGCTGCGCTTACAGGTTTGCTGTCAGACATTTGTGACGATGCGTATTCCCTTACACCAGTTGTCAACAACGAAGCGATTAATCGCAACGACATTACCTCTATCGCAAGCAACAGCAGAAGTAAAATAATTGCCGGATTACTTAGAAATGAGTTGGAACACAACCTCGGCCTGTCAGGTTCTGGCCAGGAAGTTTCTATTATGAGAAGCACGCTCTTGCGGACAGGGGTTCTCGTAACAGATAATTCTCTTGTTCGTATTGAGTTGAAGCCGGATGATGAGCTGATTAGAAACATGTTGACGACCATCGTTAGCTTCATTCAGGAGACAAAAGCTGCTGGTAGTGTGTCTTTTGGCGTACTGTATCGTCGCTTGGCAGCACCAGAAAATCATATCGGTTTACGCAAAGGGCTTATCCCCATTTACTTGGCGGCAGTGTTCCATGAGTTTAAGCAGGAGCTGATTTTACAAGACAGATTCGGACAAGTTTCTATTACTGCTGATACATTGCTTCAAGTAAATGCTAACCCGGATGGATTCACTTTAGCATATCTGGACTGGGATCCTGAAAAGGCAGAGTTTATCCAGCGACTTGCAGATATCTTCTCTGATTATGTAATTGAGGCCGAAAAACTGGTTAATGCCTATGATTATGTAGTGTCTGCAATGAAACGCTGGTATATGGCATTGCCCAAATATGCAAAGGAGCTCAAGCGCAGCGTAAAAGGCCAAAAGGTTGATAAACGTTATTTAGCCATGCTGCGGTTGTTAAAGAATAGTGTCGGTGGACATGAATTGCTGTTCGACAAGCTTCCAACAGCGTTCGATTATACCAACCAATTCAGCGTTGGTTTGGCGGAAAATATCGCTGCCGCAAAGAAATACTACGATCATTGCATAGCGCAGCTTAAAAAAGATCTTATTCAAACGGTAAAAGAGATTTTTTCTGCATCGCAGAGTTCCAGTAGCCTTAAAGCCGCTTCGCTTACATCTGTAATCAAGGATTGGTGCGAGAGTCTTGACGAAAGAGCTTTCGAGCAGTTGTTTACCAATGGCACAGAAAAGTGTCTCGGCCTGTTCAAAACGGCAACGAACGACGAGGAAACACTTATTGCCCGCCTTGCTAAAACAGCCACAGACCTTCGCTTAGAAGACTGGGATAGTAGCACGTACGAGCGTTTTGTTGCCAATGTAAAGAAATACAAAGTAACTGCAGAAGCTTATCGGAGTGTGAAAACTGCACAAGAGAATGTGGCGGCAGACGCTTATCAGGTTACTTTCGTTAGCGAGGATGGCCAATCAGTTACAAAGAGATTTTCTCGCATTGACTATGGTAAACGAGGCAAGTTGCTCTTTAACATGGTCACTGACGCCCTTGAATCGATGGGGCAGTCTATCACTGAGCAAGAAAAACGTCAAATCATTATGGACATACTGAAAGAATTGTGTTAGGAGGGGAAATAATGGCTTACTTCGACAATGCGGCGACAACCTATCCCAAGCCGGAAGTCGTCTATACCAGCATGGATAAGTTTTATAGATTGAACGGTGCCAACGCAGGAAGAGGCCGTTATAACCTTGCGCAAAGTGCCAATGCCCTGATTGGTGAAACAAGGGTATTGGTACAAGAACTTCTGCACTGCCCAGCAAAGCAAGTTGTTTTTACGCCTACTGCAACGATAGCACTAAACATTATTATCCAGGGACTGATTTGCAAAGGCGCTAAGACCATCTATATCAGTCCGTTTGAACATAATGCGGTAAGCAGGACTTTGCATCATTTTGAGGAAGCTGGTACTATCTCTGTCCATCAACTTACTGTTTCTCAGGATTTTAAATATGACTTGGATAGAATGAGATATCAGTTTGAATCAGAGTGCCCGGACTTAGTGATTATGAGCCATGCGAGTAATGTGTTAGGATTAATTGCGCCTGTAACCGAAATCTGTTCATTAGCTAAAAAGTTTGGTGCAACTACTGTAATAGATATGGCACAGACTGCTGGGCTTGTAGACTGCAATCTTGGGCTTAATGTGTTTGATTTCGCGGTGTTCGCAGGTCACAAAACTTTGTACGGTCCTACAGGTATTTCCGGATTTATTATGGAACCTGCAATCGATTTGCCCCCGGTTCTGTTCGGTGGTACGGGTTTTGAGTCTGCCAATCAGAATATGCCTCAGAGCTTGCCTGAACGATATGAAATGGGAACGATGAATATCTCTGGCATTGCGGGCTTGAACGCAGCCCTAAAATGGGGGTTAGACCAAGGTATCGAAACTATCTGGCAGAAAGAGCAAGAGCACCGAAACAAATTGATTGCGTTGCTTCAGGAATACTGGTTTATTAAGATTGTCGGCAATTATCCCGGCTGCAATTATGTGGGAATAGTTTCCTGCTTGGTTGAAGGCATCAGCAGCGATAGCGCAGGAGAGATTTTTGACCGCTGCGGCATCGCTGTCAGAACCGGTTTGCAGTGTGCACCTCTTGCACATCAATTTATTGGTACGCATCCGGCGGGAACGATTCGTTTTAGCGTGGGTTACTTTACCTCAGAAGATGATTTCGAAGAACTCCGACAAGCTCTTGATTACATCGAAGAAAACCTGTGAGGAGAGCTACATATGAGTTTTCAGGAACACACTATAAAAACTGAATATCGCTCTCTGATCGACAATGTGGTGCAGAAATTCTATGTTCCCCTGCTCAAAGAAGCTGTATCCTACAAGCGAGCTGTGGGATTTTTCTCTTCGTCTTCTCTAATTGAAATATCGAAAGGTATTGCCGATTTAGCCAGTCGTGGTGGTAGAATTCAGATTGTAGCCTCGCCGTATTTGTCCGATGATGACATTGAAGCAATCAAAAAGGGATATGCAGATCGCAATGAGGTGATTGAGGCCGCTCTTTTAGGTCAGTTGTCGGATGAGCATACTGACTATTACTCAATGGAGCGACTTAACCTTTTGGCAAACCTTATTGCAAATGGAGTTCTGGATATCCGAATTGCCTACACAGAGGATGCCAAAGGAATCGGTATGTACCACGAAAAGATGGGCATTATCGAAGATGCTGCCGGAAATAAGATAGCTTTTTCCGGCTCGATGAATGAATCCTCCACCGCAATGTCTCTGAATTATGAAACCATCGATGTATTTCGCAGTTGGTATGACGAAGGAGAAGCAGAACGTGTTCGATTAAAGGAAAATGCTTTTTATTCTATCTGGAGCGATTGCGAACCAAGTATTCGAGTTTTGGAGTTCCCCAAGATAACGGATGCTTTGATTGAGAAATACAGGAAGAAGGCACCAAACTTCACCATCGACCAAGAACAATTTCCGCCGCGAAGAGGAGGCCAACGAGGCTTACCTGCGCTTTCAAAATCTCATGGTGTAGTTGGAGCAAGAATACCCCAGAATATCACTCTGCATGATTATCAGAAACAAGCTATCTCTGCATGGGTGGGGGAAAACTATCGCGGCATTTTTGATATGGCAACCGGTACGGGAAAGACGTTTACAGGTTTAGGCGCTATTTCGAAAATATCGGAAGACTTGGATGACGAGCTTGCTGTTATCATCGTTTGTCCCTATCAGCACCTGGTGGAGCAATGGGTAGACGATATCGTAAAGTTCAATATTCAGCCGATCATCGGTTACAGCAGCTCGGTGCAAAAAGATTGGAAAAAGCGATTATCTAAGGCCGTTCGAGATCAAAAGATTAGAAGCGAAAAGCGCTTTTTCTGTTTCATCTGCACGAATGCTACTTTTACAAACAACTTTGTCCAAGAACAGATTCGAAAGATAAAAAGTCCGGTTCTCCTGGTTGTAGACGAGGCGCACAATTTTGGCGCACGAAGCTATGCAAAGTTGTTGGATGAACGATTTACTTACCGGCTTGCCTTGTCTGCTACATTGGAACGGCATCGTGATGAGGAAGGCACTGCTACTCTTTATAGATTCTTCGGGAAGAAGTGCATTGAGTATGGCCTTGAACGGGCAATTCAAGAAGAAAAACTAACTCCATACAAATATTATCCAGTCCTTGTCTATCTGAATGATGAGGAACTCGAAAAATATGAACAACTATCCTACGAGATGTCCCGTCATGTAATCAAAGGCCGAGGCGGTAAGGTCAAGTTGGATAGCTATGGTGAAATGCTGGCAATCCAGCGTTCCCGCATAGTTGCAGCCGCAGCACTTAAGCTTATCCGCCTTAAAGAAGTCATTGCCCCATATAAGGATGAGCATTTCCTGTTAGTGTACTGTGGCGCAACGAATGTGTTGCCACCTAACTCTGACAGATCAGATGTGAACGAGGGCGACATTAAGCAAATCGAAGCTGTAACCCGGATACTTGGTAACGAATTAGGTATGAAAGTGTCTAAATTTACCGCTGAAGAGAACATCGACGAACGAAATGCCATAAAACAGCACTTCAAAGACGGTGACGATCTACAGGCAATCGTTGCTATCAAGTGTTTGGACGAAGGCGTAAATATTCCTGGCATCCGCACCGCTTTCATTTTGGCAAGCACTACCAATCCTAAAGAGTATATTCAGCGCCGAGGGCGTGTTTTGAGAAAGTCTCCCAAAACGGGCAAGAAATTTGCAGAGATTTTTGATTTTGTGACTTTACCCCGACCTTTAGATGAAGTGTCAGGTTTAACACAAGAACAAATGAAAAGAGATTTGTCTCTGGTAAAAAATGAGCTTGCGAGAGTATTGGAGTTTGGACGATTGTCTATGAACTCCATGGAAGCCTCTCAATTGATTTGGGAAATCTGTGACTGTTATGGACTGCCCTACGATTTGAACGATGATGAAAAGGAGGATTCATATGGAGACAGCGAAGTTTGACCTCGACCAAAAGGCGATCGATCGTCTGAAACGGAAGATTGTTATTGCCGAGAATACAAATCTGCGAACAAAAAACAAGACTGATGCTCAGATGATTCGCGATATCAAAAAGTGGATAGAGGAGGAAGTTCAATGCTGCTCCAATCAATAGAACTGCAAAACTTTCGGCAGTTCATCAACGAAAAGATAGATTTCTCCACCGACCCCGAGCGAAATGTTACTCTCATTATTGGCGAAAACGGCACAGGAAAAACCACATTTGCGCAAGCGTTTTTCTGGTGTCTCTATGGTGAAACCGATTTCACCAATAAAACTATGCTCAATAGAGTCCTTGCTGAGCAAATGACGCCGGATCAAAAGGTTACGGTGAAAGTTGTACTCAAACTCACTCACGGTAGTGCAGCTTATGAAATCGTTCGGACACAAGAATATAAGAAATCCTATAGCAATAAAGTTACCGGTGCAAATACAGTATTAAATATTGCGGTTAAATCTGCGGATGGCAATACTCGCTATTTGAAACAGCTTGAATGTGAGGCTGAAATCAAAAAGATTCTCCCAAAGGAGCTTTCAAATTACTTCTTCTTTGATGGTGAACGCATCGAAAAAATGAGTAAGGAGGTTGCCAGCGGAAGGAAGAGTAGTGGTTTTTCAAATGCAGTTGTAGGGCTGACCGGATTGAAGGCCACATTGGCCGCATTAGGACATCTTGCGCCTACCAGAACCAATTCCGTCATGGGAAAGTTCAACGAGGCTTATACCGGAGATAGTAGCGGCAGAATCCAACAGCTTTCGAAACGGATTGATGAACTTCAGAGCGAGCTTGAACGAATTGCGAATCGTCTGGTTGAAATTGATGATGAGATCGATGCGGCGTCATCTGCAAAAGCCAAGTTCGAGCAAGATATCAAACAATATGCCGATGGTGAAAAGCTACAAAATGAAAAGGATCGTTTGACTGCAGAACTGCAAAAACTCAAGAGAGTGAAGGCACAGTTCATCAAGGAAAGCTGCAAGAAATTCAATGATGGAATGACTGTGTTTTTCTCGCTTTCGCTTGCCTATAGAGCGCTGGAGGTACTTTCTCATAGTGATTTCAGCGGGAAAGATATTCCAGAAATGCACTCCAAAACAATCGAATTTTTGCTAAAACGAGGCACATGTATCTGTGGAACACATCTCGATCCAGGCACAATCCCTTACAATAAGGTTTCAGAGTTGATGGATTATCTGCCTCCCCAGTCTATTGGCGTGACTGTAGGCCAATTTATCAAAGACTCTCGTTCTAAATATAGCAAAGAGATTTCTTTATATCAGGATATCGCAGAGCAGGTTGGTTTAATTAGCCAGCAAGAAGAATCCATCGCAGATTATGAAGAACAACTGACTATTATCAGTGAAAAACTGGATGGGGATGATGTTCGGGAGCAGGTTAAGAAACTGAACGCTCAGATCCGAGCTTGTACAGACACGATTACTAAACGTAGAGATGAACAGCAGCAATTGCTTCGAAAGCAAGGTGCTTTTGAAGAAGAGAAGCGCCAGAAAGAGAATAGCCGCTCTGAGCTTTCGCTCCTTGACAAGAACAATCAGATGATTGAGTTGTACAAGGCATATACACAGAGAATTTACGATGAGTTAAATGCGGAGTATAAGCAAAAAGAGGCTCTGATCAGAACAAAGTTGCAGATGTACATCAACGAGATATTTAAGTCTATTTATGATGGGGGCTTGTCTCTTACGATTGATGAACATTACAACATTTCTGTCTATGTGACTGACTTTGATGGCGGAGTCGAGACATCTACTGCGCAGAGCATCTCTGTTATCTTTGCGTTTATTTCTGCCATCATTAAAATGGCGAGAGAAAATCAAATTGAGAATGGTGACGAGGCATATTCAGAGCCTTACCCTCTTGTCATGGATGCTCCGCTGTCTGCCTTCGATAAGCGCCGAATTAAAGCAATTTGTTCTGCAATTCCTGAGACGGCAGAGCAGGTCATCATATTCATCAAAGATACCGATGGTGAGCTGGCAGAAGAACACCTTGGCACAAAAGTAATGACTCGGCATTACTTTGAAAAAATAGATGAGTTCCATACTCATCTGGTATAAAGGGGTGTCATCATGTTTGATAAACAGTATCGTTTTACAGGAAGCCATGCGGAAAAAGTTAGTGCATTGACATCTGTTTTTGATGATGTGGCAAAGGCAAAACTCTTTGAACGCAATCTGGATGTTTATATGAATGCGCCCTTAATTGGATTCCTTTTTAAGCGGAAAGGGGTCAAAAACTCCGATGGAGATATTGCGGATCAGAACATTTTCCCGGAACAGCTTATAAACAACTCTGAGCAGCTGAAATATATCTTTCGTCTTATTCTTATTCTGGATACTCAACATGAGCCTAATGAGGAAGCACGATTAGATAAAGCTTTCCGGCGATTTGGCGCAGATGAAGCCGACTTACAGCTCTTTGATGCTTATGTTCTCGGCGGCGTTGAGGTTTTGTACGAAAAACTCGTTGAAGGATCAACCGATCCAGCTGAATATATTAATCGCATGTATGACTTCGTCGAGGAATTCAACGAGCGATTTAATAATGGCACTGCCAGCAAAGATATCTTGGACATGTGTCGGGCTAATGCTGAATAAGAGATAGATTTTGAATGAGAGAGGTGTCTGGGATGTCCAAGGTTGTAGACTGTCAAAAGCAACTAATTGCTAAGTCGGAGGAAAAAGGCTTTTTGACTTTCAACGATATCATGGACTTGTCGGACACTTTCTCTTTATCAGTATCTGAAGTAGATCAACTGAGTGAGGCCCTTGAAATACATGGAATAATTATTTATGAAACGGCACCTTCAGGAAAAGATACCGACTGTTTTGAGGATTATAGCCGAATAGATTATGATGCCATTTTCAATGAAATTATTTCATTATCGCCGGAACTTGAGTATATTGTCGATCTTATCAGAAAATTACCTCCACCTCAGTATGGCGAAATATCTACACTTACAGTCCAGGTGGCTGCAGGAAACACATTTGCCAGGGAACGCCTAATACTTATTCACTTACGAATTGCTCTAAAAATCGCACTTTCAATGGTAAAATCACACCAATATGATATTGCCGATGCAGTATCTGCAGGATTTGTGGGGTTGGTCATTGCGGTCGACAAATTTGATCCGGATGGATTTTCGGCATTCCAGTCGTATGCGTCTTTGTGGATACAGCAGAATATTAATAGGGAATGCAATCCTATCTGGATGGAATATTATTTTCCTGCTCACTATAAAGAAAAAATGCTTCCCGCTTACGAACGGTATCTTAATCACTGGTGTGGTGATTGCGTATCTGGTAGCATTTGTGAAACCCTTGTTTCTGAAATTGCAGATAACTTAAATATATCTTTTGAGGAGGCAAGCGAGTATCTTACAGCAGCAATCAAGCAGGCCGAAAACCATCTGTATCTTTCTGATTACTTTGAAGGAAGTGACTGCGAAGATCCTTTACCTTGGCCGCAGGAGCTTATTCAGACCGATGATTTGCTGTTTGAAAAAGTTGCCACCTCAATGGCCAGAAATGCTCTATTGAATGCACTGAGTTCGTTGACTCCCAGAGAAGCTGATGTTATACGTCTCAGAACGGGTTTTGACGATGATCGACCGCTTACACTTGAAGATGTAGGTGCGATATATGGAGTCACGCGAGAGCGCATACGGCAAATCGAAGCAAAAGCACTTAGGAGACTTGGACACCCCAGCAAATCTAAGAAATTGAAGGATTTTTGGTGATAAAATTTCTCCCAAAACCATAAAAACTCAGTCATTTCCAAAAAGCAAAGAAAGAGATGTGCTTATGGACAGATTAGATATGTGTGAAGCTGTGAAACTACACCGTGTTCCGTTTGTTTTGAACCCATCCGGTGAATGGGCTCGATTCCCGGAGCATTTGAAATGTTTTGTAGAGTAGCCATGGACAGAATTTAAATACTTTGTAGATGGAACTAATCAGATTAATCCCGCAATAGTAAATGTTCCTAATAATTGCGGCGGTGTATATATTTTTTTAATAAAGCCAAATGTCATATATGATATCCATCTGTATTTAGCATACATAGGCAGAGCCCGAAAAACTCCCTATCAAAATTTAAGGAAGAGAGTAAGCGAGTATGCCAGTGAAACTGAGCGCCTAAAAATAGTAGAAATGAAACGGTATTGGAGTCCCTACTTATATGTGCAGTATCTTCCGCTGCCATTAGAGAGCAATGACTGTATTGACGAACTGGAAAAGGAATTGATAAAAACGGTATTGCCGCCATTTAATGATAGGTATCCTGAAATTTACAATCAGGCGATGAGGGCAGCTTTTTAATATTGGGAGGTAACAATGAAAATACCAGCAATACGAGCTCATATAGGTGATTGGGTTTATTATGTTGCAACCATGCGGTTCAAGGATGTTTCCGAATATGTAAAGAGAGTAGACAATGAACTTCATAAGTCGGATTTGTTAAAGCAGATGCTTCAGAGAAGCATAACAAACAACTACAAAAGCATTGCCAACTACATAGAAACACAAGAAGAACGCTTTTTTAATGCCCTCGTTCTTGCAGTCTATGACGGTGTTCCTACATGGCATGAAGTAAGGTTGGAGTATGACGATGGGTCTGAATTCTATAATTTGGGTGTTCTTGAGCTTAACGGCGATGAGAAAATTTTCCCTGTTGACGGACAGCATAGGGTTGAAGGTATTAAAAAAGTTGTAAATGAATCTGACAAATACAATGATGAACAGATTCCCGTTATTTTTATTGGACACAAAACGGATAATGCAGGTATGCAACGCTCAAGAAGACTTTTTAGTACGCTTAATAGATATGCTAAACCCGTATCTATGCGTGATATTATAGCTCTCGATGAAGATGATGTTGTGGCAATTGCTTCGCGAGATTTGATTGATACTCACCCGTTGTTTGCAAGAGACAGACTTTTAGATTCCAGGACGAAAGCCATTCCGGAAAATAATGGCAAGGCATTTACAACGATTATTACATTTTATGAGTGTAATTTGGAAATCTTGTGGATACTGCTTAAAGATATGGATGTCCTGAATTCGGAAGGTACGAAGACAAAAGGAAAAGGAAAAATCAAAGAGTTTATCCGCAAACGCCCTAATGACGAAACCATTCATCAATTTGAAGAACTGTGTGGTGCGTTTTGGAATGCCTTAATTGAACGTTTCGAAGACATATATACCTATGCAGCTGCCGAACCTAATGCACAACCGTACCGCAATAGAGCTGGTGGAAACCTCCTATTTCGTCCAGTCGCACTGCTGCCATTTGTTAGGGCTGCGGTTAAAGTTTCGATTCAGCAGAAAAAGGACTTTGATGAGATTTTTGGGGACTTTCCTCAGGAACTTTTGTATATTGATAATATAATATGGCGCAATACTCTATGGAACAGCGACAAAGGTACGATGATTGTTAACAACCAAAAACTAACAGAACGCATACTGTTGTATTATTGGGATAGAAGCACACTGACAGCGAAAGAAATATCAACCATGAAGCTTGAGATAAAATCAAATCTTCAGCTTGCAGATATGGAAGATGTGGAGACATTGCTTGCCGATGCAATCGACAAATAACGTATTATTGCTCAGGCTGTTCGGATGTCATGAAGGAAACCTGCGAGTTGCTAAAATAGAAGAGCATTTCTGCACAGTTTTCGCTTGTTGGAAGCGAGGCAAGGAAGCTGAAAGATACAATCAGAAATGCCCTTAATAAAGCGGTGGGCGGAAAGTCCTTTTCAGATGCACAAGATTCAACTTCTTGCTTGACTGCACTGCTGCATTTTAAGGATACTCCCAGTGCGGATGAACTGAAGAAATCGGGATTATGGCAGGAGGTTTAGAAGTTTTTCCTCGACTGATTATCGGCGCACCGATATAATAAGAGCGGTGATGTATATGACGAACCAACAGATACTGCGGGAAAAGAACCTCTCGCGCTACCAGCTCTCCAAGAAAAGCGGTGTGCCTTGGGCAACGCTGGCGGACATTTGCTCCGGCAAGACAACGCTCTCCCGATGCAGTGCCGGTACACTCATGAAGCTGTCCTCCACACTGGATATCCCGATGGAACAGCTCATTACGCTGACCGTGGAGAAACCACAAATGCATGGCGGCAAGCCGACTGACCAAACCTATTTGGAAAAGGATCTGCCCGCCAGTCTGGATAAAGCGCTTCGTGAGTATATTCAGGGTGAAAAGGACAAAGTGTCTTATATGGATTGCCTGTGGGGAGAATTATATAGCGCGATCAACTCCAATCAGTGGAGTAATGCCATCACGCAGGAGCAGGCAGACTATCTCCGTGCAAAGTATTTATGAGAGGTGAGAACCTAATCTCATCATGGCCCAATGATGACGAGTAAATCATAGGCAGCAACTCAGCGGCTGCACCGCCATAGACAAGGAAAACACTCTCAATCCGGGCAGAGAAAGCAGCGGGACAGGCCGTAAAGGCTTGTCCCGCTGTCTGTGTCTTATGGCAGATATTCTTCTGTGATCCGATACCGGCTGATACCGAAGGCGCTGCTCCGCTCCATGATTTCCGGCGGGATCTTGGGCAGATACTTCTTGCTGAAGCTGGTATCTCCGAAGTAGGCGTCAAAGCTTGCCACCGGCAGGACCACCCACTCGCAATCATCTTGCCTGTTGGCGAGATAATAGCGGATCAGCGTACAGACAACCTCGGATGGAATTTCCTTCGGAAGCGCTGTTGTTACTTTTTCGGTCAGTTCAGGCGGCAGCTCCGGCCCCTCTCTGCGCAGCGGCCCCAGCTCCAGCGCATCGGCAAGGACACCGTCAAAGCGCAGCGTCCATGCGCCCTTGGTTTGGGACGCAAAAATCGGGATTTGGTACTGCATCACCTTGCTTCGCCATGCGGCGGCAAACTTGGACTGAATAACCTCCGTATACTTGAGTGAGGTGCTGCGCACCTTTTCCGGGTGCGCCAGCATGAAGTTCGCAGCGCGGAGAACATGACGGAGGAACCAGCCGACCCCATCCGCATCCACCAACTCCGGGAACTCCGTATGCAGCTCCGAAAAATCCGTCTGGAACTGCCACTCCTTGCCCCGCACACGCTTTCCGTCCTCCGGCACACTGCACCAGGCGCAGAGCGCACGGCGGGCATGGTCGACCCGGTCATGCGGATCACCCGAAATGACCGCTCCATCCTCCCCGTGGAACAGGTATCCGCGAGCCAGAACGGTTAGAATCCGAGCCATCCCCTCAAACTCCAGGATCGTGGCAAAGGTGAACCGGCCCAGCCATGTCGTATCGCTCTTCTTGCTGGCGGTATAGGAAACCGTTCCGGTATATGCGCAGAATTCCACCCATTCGTTAATCATCCCGCACCTCCAGAACATTTTTCTCGATATACTCCGGCAGCAGCTCCCACAGCAGGTCGCGTCTGCCGAGGGCCACCACATAGCGCACGGCCAAAGCCGGTCTCACGATAGCGGTCAGCAGCTCTCGGCACTTGGCCGTTACGGCGTCACGGTAGCTTCGAGAGGCGGACTTGTCCGCAAAGGCTCTCATCATGGCAGTGAAGGCTTCCGAGTCGCTTTCGCGGAACAGCTGCTTTTTCTCCCTGTCGGTGTTCTCGTCCTCCATATCGCAGACAATGTCTCCGAGGATGCGATAGCCGCCGAGGCGGAAATCGGTTAGCAGATCGTATATATCTTCAAACTCCGGCAGCCATTCCTGCAGGAAGCGCTCCCGTGCATCCTCGTCCATGAGGTGCCAGGCCTGTTCTCGCATGGCCTGCCGCAGAGCGGACACCTTTTCCGGCGGCAGGTTGCCGAACAGGGCGTACAACTCGTCGGGATCGTATGTATCCTCCTGCCCTCTGGCATACAGGATGCGATCCACATCGCTCTTCCGCTTTTTCTCCTTCACCGGAACGCGGCAGGCCCGGATGCGTGAGAGGCAGGCGTCGTGATCCCGCAGCAGCGCATCTACCGCCGCCAGCTTATCGGAATCCAGCTGTTCCCTCCAGTCCGGCTGCTGAGCAGCAAAGGAAAACAATTCTTCGTCCTTGGCGGGCTTTGCCTTGATGCGCGGCGTGTTCTTTTTCAGCTGCTGTGCCAGATACGGCAGGCGCTCCACGTTGGAGTCCACCTCGTCCCAATCCACCTTTTTGAAAAACGCCTTTACCTTGGCGGCGTGGGTAGGCTCGTACCAGGCACGCCGGGTCTCCGTTTCTTCTACCAGCGTTTTATATTTGAGGAAGTCGCTGCGCTTGACGGTTTTATGAGTCAGGTACTCATCCAGATCAGGGCGAATGCCGCTCTTGGTGGAGTCAATCTCCAGCCCGGTGAGGATAGCCAATGTCTCCGTCTCCTCCCGGCAACGCGCCCGCTCCTCGGCGTCGGAGTTTTCGTTGTAGGCAATGATGCTGCGATCCAGCGCGGCATTACAGATCTGACCGACGCGGGAGGAGAAGGTGCTGCGGACGGTCTCAAACCGTGCCTCCCAGTCGTCGGCACTGCGGGTCTGGGGCTGGGCTGTAGGGATCATCAGCAGAGGAATGTTCTCTGTGTTGGTGAGGGATTTGTGTTTCTCGTAGCGGTAGAGGTTGTAGTTGCGGCGGACGCAGGCATTCAGGATCGGATCAGATATGGTCTTGATCATATCGCCGTCGTAGTCGGCGCCGCCCAGCCGCTCCGCAGCCAGCATATTGGAATCCACCATCACCACATCCGTCAGGTGCCCGAAATAGTAATGCCGCATCTGCTTTCTCTCTTCCTTCGCGTCGTAGAAGGAAAGCTGTAGCTCCTCGTTGCGGGCAATGTGCGGATTGCGTAGCAGCGTGCAGGCGTCGTCATGGGCATAGGCCGCCTGGGGTGCATAGAAGGAACTCTCCGGGAAGTGGTCGGTCATGACGGTGCTGTAAAACATCCGTTGCCTGCGTTTGCGCGGCGGAACAGCCGGGAGCAGAAACGCCAGAAAGTCCAGAAGGTCACCGGAGAGGTACCGGTTGTCTCCCGCCACGATCAGGCGGCCGACAGCGTACCGCTCCACGATCTTGTCCGCTTCGTCCTCCAACCGCTTGGCATAAATCGGTTCGTTGATGAAACGAGGATTCTTTTTCAGCACGGCGGCAAGAATCTGGTCTCTGCCCTGATGCCGTTCCCACCAGCCGACCCGATTCGCTTTCTCCAGAAAGTAGTTCTGCCGAAATTGCGGGTTAGCGCAGAGGTTATAGTACCGCAGCTCCGTCTGCTTGGTGAGCCAATTCCGCTCGTCCGTCTCTGGACTGTGATCCCAGCCGTCCGGCAAATCGGCGGGGCGGAACTCGTCACCCTGAATGGAAACGGTGGTCAGAAACTGATAGTTCAGCTCGGTGGTCTGTTCCGGTTTCTCCTTGCTCACATTGGTGATGTACAGCGCATGGCGGTACTTGCGGAACACATTCCAATAATCATTCCAGCTCATGCCGCTGGCAGTGAGCCAGCCGTATCCCTTGAACATACTCTTGGTGAGGATGACATCCACATCCCGGACGGAATGCTCCACGCCCCACAGATCGGTGATGGTGTCCGTCCCGCAGAGGGTCAGGAAGTCCTTGAAGTCCACCTCGTGCAGCATGCCCTTCACATACGGCATACGGATCTGAAACGAGGTGTGGACTTTCTTCCCGCACAGCTTCTCGTCAACAAGGCGGGCGTATTGTTTGGAGATCAACCCTTCCCCGTCGAAGCAGGTGATTTCGATATCCTCTTTTTTCTCCACCCGGTGGTATTTGCGGGTACTGCTCTGCGTTCCGTCGTCCTCTACGGTGATGACGCTGACATTCCGCTCTGTGCGCGTAGGATTGTCGATGACCACCACCCGGTGAGGTTGGTCGATGCCGATACCGTCGATGCGGATACCGCTGGACAGCATCAGTCCGTTGTAGGCGTAGAGCTTGCTGAGCTGGCAGTCACCGATGGTCATATCCATCATAATGCGGCGGCGCACCGCGTCATAAAAATCCTCTCGGATGAAGGACAGCCGCGCCTGCCGGCTCATGCTGCCCGAACGCTCAAAGGCAAGATAGCGATGCGGCCCGGAGCCAAAATCCAGGCTCACGCCCTCGGGACGGAACAGGGCCTTGGCCTTCTCCTGTCGAATCAGGTGGTTCTTTCTGGCACCGCTCCGGTCAAAGATGCCGGAGAAGTCCATATAGAAAATGATGTCGGAGAGGTCCGTCACCAACTGCCCGTCGGGTGTTCTGGTGAAGGCATCGCCGTGCAGCACGCACATGATCTGATAGAACAGTGCGTTATCGTCCTGCTCGTGAGGTGCGGAAAGTGATTTGCATTTCTCTGTTTCGGCGGCGCTGAGATGGAAGGTATATGTACCGTCCTGCTGCCTGCCATAGCTGATCACGGCTCTGGCAGACAGTTCGTAGATCCTGTATTTCACCAGCGGCATCGGCTCACCTCCTGATGCTTCTATTCTATCATGAGGTTCTAAATTTGCAATATGGATACTGCTCCCACTTTTTCAGTGGGAGCTTTTTGCTTGCAGCTCTCAACAAAAAATTACAAAGGAGGAATCCAATGCAAGAATCCACATTCACCAACTATGACCAGCTGCCGCTGTTCCTCAATGCGAACGCGGTGGCGCAGGTGCTGGGCGTGTCCATCTCCAGCGCCTATGAGCTCATGCACGAAACGGGCTTCCCCGCCCTGCGGATCGGAAACCGCATCGTGGTACCCAAAGAAAAATTCCGTCGGTGGGTCGATGCGCAGACAGGAGGTGATGCCTGATGTTCCAGCGCTGGCCTAAGCGGGATCCGAACAAGCACTACTATCTCGTCCCAAACGAAGTCTTCAATCTCGGTCTCACTTCTCACGAGATCGCCGTCTACAATTACCTTCTCCGCTGCGAGGACCGCAGGACCTACCAGTGTCATCCCAGCTACCGCACCATCGGTCGGGCGGTGCGGTTGAGCGAAAACACTGTGCGGAAGTATGTGACCAGTTTGGAGGAGAAGGGACTCATCCGCACCGAGCCCAGCACCATCACCACGAAGGACGGCCGCGTGCGCAACGGAAGTCTCATCTACACCATCCGCCCCATTCAGGAAGCGCTGGAGCTGAACTATCAGCGGCAGTTCCTGCGGGCGGAGCGTGACATGGAGCGGGCAAAGGCAGAGAAACGGCTGGCCGAATTGAGTCGGCAAAACAAGAAGGAGGAAAGCGCATGATGCAGCAGCTTGCAAACTTTATCGTAGACCATGACCCACTGATGGCCCTACGGCGCACACACGACACGGTGCGTTACATTCGGTGGGTGTGGAACAAGGATCATGCCGACCCCATTGATGAAGAAGAGCTTCGCCTGTTCCTCTGCGATGAACATTACGGTGATCTGACCGATGAGCAAAAGACCGTTGCCCGTCGGTGCCGGGACGGGATGCGAAGTGTCTATGCGGAGCTGTGCGTGCGCTTGCTGCAAAGTGAGATCATGCTGGAGCAGGGCATGGTGCCGGACAGCAGCACCTACTGCAGTGTGTTCTGCCCGGAAGGGGGTGATGCGCCGTGGATGCTTGACCGGGCGGGATGACTGCCTTTTCCACAAAGCGCCGCAGAGCGGCTGAAGTGCGCGTCAGCGCCGAAAATTCTCGCTTCGAGAATGACAAGTTTCGCCTTCGTGGTACGGAACGGGGCGATTGCCCCGTTCCGACCCCTTCGGCAGGCGGGCTAAGCCCACACCCCTATCAACACAAAGAAAAATGAATTTAAAGGAGATAAAGATTATGACGAAGAACACCTATAATCCCTATGAAATTATGATGGACAAGTACGATAAGGAAGAGATGCTCAGCGATGTACGGGAAGCCATGCTCTATCAACTCGGCGTGGATGTCTCCTGTGAAGAGTTGAATCACTTTTTCACCGGCAAGGGCAAAGCCGCACTATCTGGCTGTGCGGAGTGGCAGCAGTGCTTTGCGGTCGAGAAGATGCTGGAGTTCTATTATATGCATGCGCGGGATGAGACGCTGGCTAAGCAGATCGAGACGATGACTATGCTGGCAAGCAGGGGTAACGAGCACCATGGCTAAGAATCAATTTATCCGCGCCCGCGTTGCCGGGTGGGAAAAAGACTGCATCCGCCGCAAGGCGGATGCAGCTCATATGACCGAGAGCGAGTTTGTGCGCCGGGCGGCTATGGATCGTGAGGTCACGGTTATTGAAGGTATGGATGAGCTCCTGCGGGAGCTGCGCTATCAGGGAAATAACCTGAACCAGCTCACGGTCATGGCTCGGCAGGGGCGTATCACGCAGGTGAACTATGAACTCTTTACGGAGGTGTACCGGAACGCATGGCAAACATTAAATTCATTGCTGTCTCACGCAGTCTGAGCGGTATCCTGGACTATGTTACAAACCGTGAGAAAACGATGGAGCGTCTCATATCCGGTGTCAACTGTGTGGCCCAAACAGCTCAGGATGAATTTGAAGCTGTAAAGAAACAGTTCCGCAAAACAGATGGCCGCAGCTACTACCACATCGTCCAAGCCTTCGCTCCGGATGATCCGCTGGACTTTGATACAGCGCATGAGATCGGGTTGAAGTTTGCGGAATACTTCAAGGGCTACCAGTGTGTGGTGGTCACGCATATGAATACAGCGCACATCCACAATCACATCATCATGAACTCGGTAAATTTTGAAACCGGTCAGAAGTTTCATCAGAGCGCCCGGGAGATGCAGCAGGCCAAGGAATACAGCAACCAGCTCTGCCGGGAGTATGGCTTGTCCTTTACCGAGAGCAAGGCAGATCCGTTCCGTATTCCTGCTTGGAAGAAACGGCTGTGCCGTACCATTAAGGAAGCTATGGAGAACTGTGCTACCCGTGAGGAGTTCATCGCATTCATGGCAGAGTACGGCTACAAGGTGCGATGGGAGCCGAATCAAAAATACATCACCTACACCACACCGGAGAATGTCCGATGCAGAGACAATAAGCTCTTCGACCAGACGCTTCTGCGCAGCAGCATGGAAGCCTACTTCGATATGGGCGGCTGTGAGTATCTGGAAAGCCGCATCGATGCCACCGAGTACGGTGAACTCCTGCCTACGGTGGACGATGCCGTCTGCGGTTTGATCTCCATTCTGGATGCGATGAACACCGGCGACAATGACCGCTTCCATCTGGAAACGCTGCATCACAGCAAGCAGGAGATCCGGCGCATTCTGGAACGCGGCGGTAAGATCGACCGCACGGTGGAATACGCCGTAGATGACGGAGAGGAAGAATACGAGCAGTACCACGGGTTTTCTATGCGGATGTAATGGCAAACCATTTCAAAGTTCTGATAGCTATTTCACGAAAAGTGTGGTAGTTGTTTGTGTTGCAAAAAGAAAATGAATCCAAAGGAAGTGAAATACATGGCAAAACGAAGACCGGCCGGCGACGGCATGGTACGAAAGCGGGAGGACGGACGCTGGGAGGGCCGCATCGTCATCGGCCACCGGGAAAACGGCGAACCACTGTTCCGTCATGTGTATGCCAAGACGCAAAAAGCCCTGCTGGACAAGCTGCACCAGAACATCGAGTGCTACCGCGATGTGGAGCTTACCGAGGACAGCCGCATGACGCTGGGGCAGTGGCTGGATCGCTGGCTCACGGAGTACAAGGCGGGTACGGTGCGGCCCGGTACCCTTGAGGGCTACCGCCGCTACATCGAATACTACATCAAGCCGCAACTGGGCGACAAGCAGATCTCCCTCATCTCCCCGCAGGACATCCAGCGGATGTACCGCCGCCTGAAAACGGAGGGGCGCATCCACGAGCACCCCGAAATGGATCATCAGCTCTCCGACTCCATGGTGCGCTACATTCACTCCACCCTCCACGCCGCACTGAAAGACGCAGTGCAGGCCCATGTCATTCCCAGAAATCCTACTGAGGGGACAACGGCGCCCAAGCCCAACTACAAGCCCAAGCGTATCCTGACCCGTGCGGAGCTGGACGACTTCCTTACAGTGGTGGAACAGGACGAGGTGTGGCGAGACTTCTTCCAGACGGAGCTGATGACCGGCCTGCGCCGCGGCGAGATCTGCGGTCTGCAGTGGAGCGACTTCGACGGGAATGCCGGGACGCTGAAGGTGTGCCGCACCCTCCACAGCCAGAGGAAGGGTGAGTACACCGTCGGCGAGACAAAAACGGGAAAGGGAATGCGTACCATCCTCCTGCCGAAGACGGTGGCGGACATCCTGCGGCGGCGCAAGGCGGATACCATCAGTCAATGGATATTCCCTGATCCGGTGAAGCCGGAAGATCCCGTCGATCCCAATGTGGCCTATCGCCACATGAAGACGCTGCTCCAGCGGGCGGGGCTACCCAGCATTCGCTTCCACGATCTGCGTCACACCTTCGCCACCCACGCCCTCACCAGCGGCGTGGACGCCAAAACCCTGTCCGGTATCCTGGGCCACACCAACGCCTCCTTCACGCTGGATACCTACACCCATGTCACCTCAGATATGCAGAAGCAGGCTTGCGGCATCGTAGGCGGCTTCATGGAAGATATCTTCGGAAAGGAGTTGAAACCGTGGCAAGAAAACGAAAAGCCGGCGACGGAACCGTAAGACAGCGCAAAGACGGTCGGTGGGAAGGCCGCATCGTCATCGGCTACGATGATAACGGCTACCCCAAGACGAAAAATGTTCTCGCTAAAACGAAGAAGGAGTGCCTTGAAAAACTCCAAAAGCTCAAGGAGGATTGCGGCGGGCTGAAGCCGGAGAAGGTGCGGCCCGAGATGCCCTTCGGGGACTGGCTGACATACTGGTATGAGAATCACTCCAAGACCAAGATTCGCCCCACCACGCAGGAAACCTATGAGAGCCGCATCCGCCTGCACATCATCCCGGAGATCGGCAGCATCCCGCTGAACAAGCTGACGCAGAATGACCTGCAGCAGTTCTACGGTCGGCTCAAGAAAAGCGGCCGGAAGCGGTTCACCGACAAGTACGGCGAAGGGCTGTCCGACCGAATGGTGCGCATGTGTCACGCCACCTGTCGCTCCGCATTGGAGAAGGCGGTGCAGGATGGGCTGATCCGCGTGAACCCGGCCATCGGCTGCAAGCTGCCGCCCAAGAAGGCGCGGGAGATGCAGGTGCTGACACGAGAAGAGTTGCAGCGATTCCTCATTCAAGCGAAGTTTGAGGGCTACTACGAAGTGTTCCTTCTGGACTTAGCCACCGGTCTGCGCCGGGGTGAGCTGATGGCGCTGCAATGGGACGACCTGAACTTCAAAACCGGCGTGCTGAATGTGAACAAGCAGGTCTACGATGTGCGGGGCCAGCTCCAGATCAGCACGCCCAAGACGAAAAACTCCATCCGAAAGATCGTCCTGCCGCCCGCCGTGGTGGAGGTGCTGCGGGAATACAAAAAGGCGGTGGACTCCCGCTGGATGTTCCCTTCGCCAGTAAAGGAGGACTGTCCCATTACACCCGGCGTGGTACGCCGCAGACTGCAGCTCATTCTGGAGCACGCAGGGTGCAAGCATGTTCGATTTCATGATCTGCGTCATACATTCGCAACGCTGGCGTTGGAGAACGGCATGGATGTGAAAACGCTCTCCGCCATGCTGGGTCATGTGTCGGCGGCCACCACGCTGGACATCTACACCCACATTACCGATGATATGCAGCGGGCAGCCGCCGAAAATATTGACCGCGGCATCGGCAAGGCAGCGCCGCAGGAGGACGATTCAGAGCCGGGGCAGGAAACTGCCCCGGCCCAGGCGGAAAAGCCGAATATGACCGACTTCAAGCCCTATGTGGGCCGCAAGCGCAGATCCGGCACCGGCTGCGTCTCCGAGATCAACGACCATCTCTTCGAGGGACGCTACTCGCCCAAGTGGCCAGACGGCAAGAAACACGCCCGCAATGTCTACGCCCATACCCGCGAGGAGTGCGAGGAAAAGCTGAAGGTGCTGATCGTAGAGATGAAGACCGAGATTGCGGAGGCAAAGCGGCTGATGGATTTGGGCAAAGGTGATGGGCAGCCACCAAAGAATAGTCATAAATGAAAATAATCATCTCCAGGCGTGTGGATAACTCTACACACCTGGAGATAGCATTAATTCAACATGTGGATTCAATATGTGGTTTAATGAAGATACGCTTGTACGATGCTGCGAATATCTGGCGCAATTCTTACTGCATCTAACTTTTTGGAAATCTGCACATAAAGATCAGCTGCGCGTTCATCAAGTGGCGAAAATGGGTCATTCGTATGGAATGCCCTCTTCCAAGAGTAGGTGCCGTCCTCATTGCGAGTGCAGAAAATGAAGTCATAAAAGCATCCTTTCACATCTTCTGATTGAAATGCAATGATGACCAGCTTCTGGCCCTCGCTGATAGTATCGCAAGAGTATACATCTCCAGCCAATTCCCATTTATAATTTTGATTCATGTGCTCTGAATGATAAACCACAGTGCCGTCATCTTCCATTAAGAAAATCGGCAGACTCAAGAGTAGTGGGCTGCAATCACATATATAACCACCCTCGCACCCCCATTCAATTTCATCTGTTATGGTTTGTGACAACAGTTTGGCAACAAACCTGCAAAGCAGAGTGGAAGTTTCCGATGGAATCTGAAGGTTTCGGTTAACTAAATCATCAATGCCCACATTAAAAAAACGGGCTATTTTCCATACCACATCGACACTAAGACGCTTACCGGTATTTTCTTTTGCGGTGCGCGAAATATAGCCTGCACTAATACCAAGCATCTTTTCCAGTTCCCCAAGTCGGATGCCATTAGACTTGGCAAGGAAAGTAATATTGGCTATAAGAGTACGGTTATCAAAATTACCAATTGAGCTCAAATACTCTTGGATATAATCGTTTTGACGCACCTTCAGTTCCTCATAACCAGAAGTATCTTCCTCTCGCATTGCAAAATCGATTATTGCTTGCAGTGTATCTCTCACATTCAATGCAGATACGAGTTCGGAAAACGAAGTCGGTTCAATCAATGATTTGAGTTCACCTTGATATTCAAATTTATCTTCCATGTATTCATCGAATTGCCTCGACATAATTGCACCTCCTTCATTGATTTAATCGAATTATATCATTTGAACCGAATTGTGTCAATAGTTCAAAAAATATTATTTTTGAACCTTTTCGCCTCCATTAATTTTATTGGCTCCATGGTAGTACTCTCAAAATCTGCACCGCAATAGACAAAGAATAAGAAAAATCCCTCTGAAATCAATAATTTCAGAGGGATTTTGGTCCGAGTGAGGTGACTTGAACACCCAACCTCGACATCCCAAATGTCGCGCCCTACCAGTTGAGCCACACCCGGATATTCACTTTTTTGCCATGATACCACGGTGAGCGGAAAAAACAAAGATTTTTCTGTCTGTGGTCATTTATGTGGTCAAAGCCGATTTTATACCGCTTTCGGCAATCGTGGAAAGTCCAACAAACGCAGGTGTTACAAGGCTTTGCGGCGTTTCGCCTCACCCTATCCCGGATAGCGCCACGGCACTCCCAAAGCAAGCGCGCTACCAACTGCGCTAATCCCGGATTTTTGAGTATTCAGTTTTGCTTTAACTGTGGTCAAACATGTGGTCAGGCGGTTTTTTTGACCACCTCGACTTGCGGGGGAAGTGCCTTTATCGTAGGCGTATCAAGGGATTGCGGACATAGCATTTTCCAGCTCGAAGGGGGAGCGACCCGCTCCCAAACCAGGCGCGATACGAACTTCGCCACACCCGGATATTCAGTTCCTGCCATGATACCACGGCGAACGGTAAAAATAAAGTTTTTTCTGTCTGTGGTCATTTTACATTTCTCCCATCCTACCATGCCGCGCGGAAAAAAGCAACAGGAAGCGGGCGATTTTCTGCCCGCTTTCTGCTGCTTTTTTGCATCGTTCTCTCGTTGTCAGTCCTGCTGGACCAGCGGCAGCGTTATATCTGCTCGGAACAGATCTGCGTCGATGGACAGCCGGAACGTGCCGCCCATCAGCTGCACAAGGCTTCGCACGATGGAAAGCCCCAGCCCGCTGCCCTCTGTGTGGCGGGAGGCGTCCCCGCGCACAAAGCGCTCCATCAGCTCGTCGGGGGAGATGTTCAACTCTGCCCGTGACACATTCTTGAAACTCAGGGTCATCTGCCCGTCGGACACCACGCCGGACACGTAGACGCGGGTCTCCGGCATGGCGTATTTGCAGATGTTGGATACCAGATTGTCCATGACGCGGCTGAGCAGCTTGCTGTCGGCGGCCACCACGGGCTGCCCCTCCGGCGACTGGGTCACCAGCGTCAGATGGCAGTCCGCCAGCCGATCCTGATACTCGCCGGCGATCTGGCTGAACAGCACACTCACATCTATGGGCTGCACGTCCACCGGCAGCGCGCCGGAGGACGCCTTGGACGCCTCCACCAGATCCTCCGTCAGCTTTTTCAGCCGCTTGCTCTGCCGGTCCAGCACCGCAATGTACTCCTGGGCGGCGGGGGAGGGAATATCCTCCTTTTTCAGAAGATCTACATAGTTGACGATGGATGTCAGCGGCGTCTTGATGTCGTGGGACACGTTGGTGATCAGCTCCGTTTTCATCCGCTCGGCGCGCATCTGCTCCTGCACGGCGCTCTCCATGCCGCTTTGCAGCCGGTTCATGGCCTGTCCATACCGCCGGAAGGCGCCGAACAGCCGCCTGGTGTCCACCGGCGTGGACAGGTCGCCCTCTGACAGCTGCTTGCCGTTTTTCTCCAGCGTCCGCAGGTTCAGGGCGATGGCCAGCACCGCCAGCAGCTCCACGAGCTTCAGCACCAGAAAATACTCTCCGTAGTAATTCATCTGATACAGTCCGATCTCCAGCAGCGCCAGACCCAGCCCTACCAGCGCCGTTTTCCACACCAGCGGGATGCCGGTAACGATGCGCCACAGCCACAGGGTCACGCCTCGCAGGATGCGCCACAGCAGCCGCAGCACCCGGGCGGTCAGGGAGCCGCGGATGACGGAACCGGCCTTGCACTGGGCGGCAAAGACGCACAGGAACAGCAGCATGACCGGTATCAGCGCTGCACAGAAAAGAACCCGCCCCCATTCTGAATAGAAGGTGTCCCATCCGATGAAGAAGGCGCTTAGCAGCGCCAGCGCGAACACGTCGGCGGGGATCTTGTCCAGCCACGTCAGGTGGATATCCTCGCGGCCATGCCAGTGCCCGGCGGAAGCCATGGAGAAGCCGAAGCAGAACAGCGTCAGCAGGCCGCACAGCGCCGTGAGGAAAATGGTCAGACCGGTATGCGTCAGCAGCCATGAGCAGACCAGATAGGAGTAGCTGGGGGCTTGACCGCTTTTCTCCAGCAGGGTAGCAGTGATGGCGACCTGAATGGAGGTAAGACCCGTGCTTTCCGACAGGTGGTAGACATACAGCTCCTGCGTGTCATACAGCAGCTTGTCGCTCTCCGTCAGATCAAAGTTGGCCAGATATGTCTCGCCAGTGTCCGGGTCGGATACGACAAGCTGGCAGGAGGAGAGCTCCCGGGAGAATGCATCGGCAAACAGCCGGGGCAGCTCTGACAAAAGCTGCTTGGCGGCTTCCGGGTTATATTCGTCGGAGTCGGCCGTGTCCGTGTTGACGAAGTAGTACGACTTGTCCAGCAGCCCTACGCTGTCCAGCTGGGCGCAGAGATAGTCGTTGGCCATGCTGAGACTGTCGTAGCACTGCTCCTGATACAGGGTCTGCCGCAGGTATGCGCCGTCGTCCAGAAAGACGTTGTAGCTGACCAGTATGCCAATGCCGATGCCGCCCAGCACGGTCAGACCGCCCAGCACCAGCGTCAGCACGAAGGCCGCGGCCTTGGCCCAGGCCTTGTCCAGCCATTTTCTCACTTGATACCGCCCTCCATTTTATAGCCTTTTCCCCAGACTACCTTGATGTACCGCGGCTCTGAGGGGTTGATCTCAATCTTCTCCCGCAGGTGCCGGATGTGGACGGCGATGGCGCCGGCGGCGTTGAGGGGCACGTCGTCCCACACACGGCGGTAAATCTCGCTGGGGGAGAACACGGTGCCCGCGTTCTTCATGAGAAAGCGCAGAATGTCATACTCCTTTGGGGTCAGTGCGGCGTTTTCGCCGTCCACGGTCACGGCCTTGGCGTTGTCGTCCAGCCGGATACCGCCGATGACCAGCGTGCTGGGCTGCACCGTGCCGCCGCCCAGCTGGAGATAGCGCCGCAGCTGGGACCGCACACGGGCCAGCATCTCCACGGGGTTGAAGGGCTTGGTGATGTAGTCATCCGCCCCCACGTTGAGACCCAGCACCTTGTCGGTGTCCTCGCTCTTGGCCGTCAGCAGGATCACCGGCACGTTGCTGGTCTGGCGCAGCTGCGCCATGGCGGTGAGCCCGTCCATCACCGGCATCATGATGTCCATCAGGATGAGATGTACCTCCTCCCGGGCAGCCACAGCCAGCGCTTCTTTCCCGTTGTAGGCCTTCAGCACGCGATAGCCCTCCGCCGTCAGATAGATCTCCAGTGCTGAAACAATATCCTGCTCATCGTCACAGACAAGAATGGTATACATGTGCCGCGCCTCCTTTTCATACTCCGTTTATCATACGGGAAAATGAGGCGCGGCACAATAGGGGAAGTTTAGTTTTTCATTAAGTTTGCCGGCAGGCGCGCCGCCGCGCCGTGGCGGATGGGCTTCCACTCCACCTTCATGAACAGCGCCGCAAAGGAGATGGGGATGTAGGTGAACATGAACAGGGGGAAGCTGAATGTGTACATCACTTTCTGCCAGGCGGGAGCCTGGATGCGGTCCCACTCGGTGGCAGTGGTGACGGCGCCGATGGCCAGCAGCGTCAGATAGATGCCGCCCAGGCACTCCAGCAGGGACCGCATGGCGAACCACAGTCCTGCGCCCTCGGCCAGACCGATGCCCGCCAGCGTCACATTGGCCAGGATGCTGACGCACGTCAGCACAAAGGCGGGCATGATGGCCATGGCCATATCGAAGCAGCTCCAACTGCCCCGGGCTGCGCCCTTCAGCAGCTTGCCGCCGTACTTCTGGAACACCTGGATGTAGCCCTTGGCCCAGCGCAGCCGCTGGCGGCAGGACTGACGGAAATCCGTGGGCTGCTCATCGTAGAGCACCGCGTCCTCGCAGATGGCGATGATCTCGCCGTCAGTGATGTGACGGACAGAGAACTCAATGTCCTCCGTCAGCAGGTAGAACTGCCAGCCGTTGGTCTTGTCCAGAATACGCTGGGAGAACAGGAAGCCTGTCCCACCCACGGCGGCGCTGGTGCCCAGCCGCATGCGTGCGCCATTGAGGTAGCGGCTCTCCCGCAGGAACCACAGGGCGTAGCCGGCGCTGATCCAGTTGTCGGCATAGTTCTTGCTGTTGCGGTAGCTGGTGACGATCTCGTACCCGCCGGAGAACACGGCGTTCATCCTCTCGATGTAGTCCGGCGACAGCACATTGTCCGCGTCGAACACGAAATAGCCGTCGAAGCCGTCGGGATAGTCGGCCTTGATGTGCTGAGTCAGAAAGTCCAGGGCGTAGCCCTTGCCCACGTTGATGTGGTTGAACCGCTCATACACCACGGCGCCGCGGCGTCGTGCGATGTCGGCGGTGTCGTCGGTGCAGTTGTCCGCCACCACGAACACCGTGAGCAGCGCGGGATCATACGTCTGCTGCCGCAGACTGTCCAGAAGACCGCCAATGACGGCAGTCTCGTTCCGCGCCGCGATGAGCACAGCATAGCGGTGGGGCGAGGGAGGGCAGGGAAGGGGGCGCTGCTTTTTGACCAGCACCAGCGGTATGTAGAGGAATTGATAGGCATAGCAGATAAAAAACAGCGCCGAGATCAGCGCGTTCACGGTCCGCAGAGCAGTTTCCATGAGAGACACTTCCTTTCTTTCTCTGTGTCTCCTATGGTAGAGAAAAAGCCATTAAGAAACAAGGAACTGCCGGATTAAGAATCCATTAAGATGAAACAGAGGCGGAGACGCTTTTCGCGCCTCCGCCTCTGTTCTCAGAAATCCCGCTTCTGCCCCGCGGTGACGGCCATGCCCGCCGCGCTGACCAGCGCCAGCGCGGCGTACACCGCCATCCCGCCGTCCCACGTCTTGGGGGAGACGGTAGGCGCATCGCCGGGGCTGCGCCCACCGTGATAGCGGTTGCGGAACTCCAGCACGTCGTACTTGCCGCCCTGCATGTCGGCATCACCGTACACCGCCGCAGTGCGGCCCTCCGGCGTCACCGTGATGGCGATGTAGTACACACGGTCATCGTACTGCCCGCTGTGGCGCTGTCCCGCCTCCTGCCGCAGAGTGTATACATGCCGCCCCTCCCGGGTGCAGGGGATGGTCAGCACCGCGCTGCCGCCGCCGGAGACGGCGCAGGTATACACGCCGTTACGGCTCCCCTCCGGCAGGGGCGCGCCGTCGGATGCCGCCCGCAGCGTCAGGGTGAACACCTCCGGTACGTCAGGCGCATCGCCGCTGACCGTCACGCGCACCGGCAGCTCTACCGCTGCGCCGGCGGCCATGGCGGTGACGACGCACAGCGCAGTCAGCAGGGCCAGCAGCGCCGCTGCGGCCGGTATCCTTCTCGTCATACCGCCGTCAGCTCCTCTGGCTGCGCCGACGCAGGAACATCGCTGCGCCGCCTGCCGCCGCCATGGTCAGCAGCACCGCGTAGGGAGCGCTGTCCAGCAGCACGCCGTTGTCGATGCTGCCGCCCTTGGTGTTGGTGAACTCCGCCGTGGCGGCGGCAGCTTCGATGGTGCCGCTGTCACCGGTAACGGCGGTGGTGTAGCCCTCACCGGTGTAGTCATCCTCGGTGACGGTGTAGCTCATGCCGTAGGGCAGGTTGGTCAGGCTGGCGGTCTGCCCGTGCTTCAGGGTGAAGTCCACAGTACACTGGCCGTTGTCATCCCACACCGGGGTGAAGCTCTGGTCCACGCCGGCCACGGAGAAGCCGATGGTACTGTTCATGTCATAGCCCGACTGCCTGGTCAGGGTCACATGGAACCGGAAGTCCTTGTCACGGTCGCCCAGCAGACCGGCAACGGCCTTGGTTACGTTCAGCGTGCCGGCGGAATACGTGTTGAGGATGTTGTCCTGCTTGCTGCCATCCGCACTGCCCAGATGGACGGCGGCCACGCGGACCTTGCCCTCCCCCTCCGGCTGCAGCACCGTGATCTTCAGATACAGCGCCTGCCCGTTGTAGGTGACACCGGCGGTGCTGCCCGCGCTCTCAGTGATCTTATAGGTATAGATGCCCACGCTGGAGAACTCCGGCAGGGGCAGCGCGAAGCTGCCGGACGCACCGGCCGCCGTGGCGGCGCCCTCACTGAAGGCGATGTCAAAGGTGCTGGGCGTAAAGACAGGCATATCCGCCGCAGCGGTGATGGCGGAGTCCGTCACGCTGTCCGCCGCGATGGAGAAGCGGAACGTCTCGGCGGGACTGACGGTCCCGTCGTTCGCCAGCTGATAGAGCTTGGTGATGGGTACCTCGGTGATGTCCTCGTAGGTCTGGCCGTCCACTGTGATGCTGGGTCTCGTGGGCGTCTCTCCCTCCACAGCAAAGGCTGTGGCGGTCAGTCCCAGCGCCAGAAGCAGCGTCAGGAGCAGGGCAAAGCATTTTTTCATACGTAGTCCTCCTTGCAACATAATGTGTTCTGCTGTATCAAAACCGCACATGCGGCGCAGCACAAAAAAGGGTCAGGCGCGGCGCTTCCGACTCCACAGCAGCAGCCCGCCGCCGCAGCATACCAGCGCTCCTGCCGGCAGCAGGGTGCCTCCGGCTACGCCCAGATCGGGGACGGCCCGCTTCGTGTTGACGAACACCAGCTCGCCGCCGTCCCCCAGCGTCACCGCACCGCTGTCGCCGCTGCGGCCGCTGTTGGTGACGGTGTAACCGGCGTGCTCCGTCTCCGTCACCGTCACGACCCCGCCGTAAGGCAGTCCGGTGAAGGTCAGGCTCTCCCCGTGGCGCAGGGCAAAGACCGCCTGCCCGCCGGACACGGTGTAGCCCTCACCGGCCGGGAAGGGGACGGCCTGCCCGTCCACCGTCAGCACCGCCGTAAAGGGAAATGTCTTCGACCGGTCGCCCATCTCGCCCTCCACCGTCTTGCGGACGGTCAGGCTCCGGGAAGCGCGGTTTACAAAGGCCAGCGCACTGTCGTCCCACACGCTGCCGTTGACGGTGATGCGCACCGCGCCATTCACACCGTTGGGCAGCACCGCCACACGGTACATCTTGCCGTCGCACCAGAAGCCGTCGGCCTCCGCCTCGCGGATGTGGTAGTAGCGGGGCGCGGTGTCGCCGGCGGCCAGACCGATGACCAGCCGCCCATCGGCAGCTTCCTCACCGGTGACGGTGATGCCCGTTTCGTGGACCTGCCGCAGCACATTCCCCTCCGCGTCCGTCTCCTCCAGCAGGAACCGGAACGTCTGGCGCTGGCCTGCCGCCGCGCCCAGCAGCGTCTTGGTCAGCGGCAGGGAGATGGCGTAGTCATAGGTGGCGTTGGTGACGGTGACGGCCACGCTGCCGCCCACCGGCACCTCACCGTCGGCGCTTGTGGGGGAGGTGACGCCCTCCGCCGTGACGGCGGCGTCAAAAGCGGCGCGCCAGCCCTCCGGCGGCGTCTCCGTCACGGCGTAGGCCGTGCCCGCCAGCAGTCCGGTGAACACCGCTGTCTCTCCATGGGTCAGGGGCACGATGCCCGCCGTCTCCACCGTCCGCTCCTCACCGTTCACCGTGTAGGGCGTGCCCGCCGGCACCGCCTCGCCGCCCAGAGCCACGCCAATGTCGAACGCCCGCCCCGCCGCGGCGTCGGAGCCCTCCGCCACCTGTTTCGTTACCCGCAGCTCGCCCAGAGCGCTGGTATCCACCACGTTGCGGTACGTCACCAGCTGTGTGGCCGCGGCGGTGAGGGTATCGGTGCGGAAGCCGGTGAAATCCTCCTCCGCCGTGGGGCTGACGGTGGTGCCGGTGCCGCTGCCCACGGTGTACTGCACCTGCCGGTACTGTCCCGTCAGCCGGTCCGGCATGGTCTCCTCCACCAGATAGTCATAGCTCCCGCCGCCCAGCGTCAGCATGTCGGTGAACTGGGCCATCTGCCCCGCCTTCAGGGTGAAGTACCCGCCTGCCCCCACGGTGCCGCTGCCCACAGCGGTGCTGTTCTCCAGCAGCTGATACGCCGTGCCCTCCGGCACGTACAGGCTGCCGTCCGGCCGCAGCACGCGGAACCGATAGTCCATGGCGCCGGTGAGATAGCGGTTCAGCTCCTGCTCGCCGCCGGACAGCTCCTTGGCCACGGTCAGGGAGTTGTTGGGCAGGGTAGGCGTGTTGAATCGCAGATAGCAGTAGGACACATTGCCGCCCCGCTCCAGATAGAAGAACTGCAGCGTGTGCTTGGTGTAGTCCCCAAAGGTGCTGCCGTTAAAGCTGCCGGTCATACCGGCGGTCTGGAACTTTTTTGCCAGCGTAGTGGTGACGTAGTCATCGGCCTCCGCCGCGCCGGATACCCCCTCTCTGGGATGGGTCACATCACCGGTAGCAAAGTTGATGGAGCCGCTGTTGGCACCGTGGGTGCCGCCAATGTCCAGCACCAGCACGCCGTCGATGTAGACGAACACGTCATCGTCCCCCAGAAACTGGAAGATCATATCCTCGCCGTTGATCTTGCCATCGGCGGGCATGTAGAAGTCAAAGGACATGGACATGCCGAACCACAGGTCCACCTTGCCGTCCGGCAGGCGGTAGGCGGCGGGACTCCTGTCCCTGGGGGCCTCTGTGGCGCCGGTCAGGTCGTTGAACGGCAGGAAGTTTCCGTTAAAGGCGATCGTCCTGTCGTCGAATACCGTCTTGCCGTCAGGCTGCACATAGCCGGTGTACCAGGGCCGCACGATGCCGTCATACAGCTGGAACCGCCCGCTGGCCGCGTCATAGCTGGCGGCATTCCGCAGAGAATCATAGTAGAGATAGCCCTTGCTGTCCCGCTGGAACAGCCCCGTGCTGCCGCCGCGCCCCACGGAATAGACGGTCTTGCCGGGGACGGCGCTGTCGCTGAACAGATAGCCCAGACTGCCGCTGGCTTTACTGCCGGGGATGCCGGTGACGTAGGGCCACTTGTTGTCCTCCAGCGTGGGGGACATGCTGGGCCGCGCTCCGCTTCCGCTGGCGTCTCCGTCCACCGAGGCGCCCCAGCTGTGATAGAACTCCAGCGGTCCCTGTCCGTTGATGGCCCCCGTGTAGTTGAACAGCTGCATGGTCACGTTGTCCGCCGGAGCTCTGGATACCTGCGCCGCCAAGGCCGCAGGGCGGCTGTCCTCCATGTTCATATAGACGCTGTCCTCGTCCACCTGATACGCGCCGCCTGCGGCGTATACTGCGGCGGGCAGCAGCGTGGCCGCCAGCATCAGCGCCAGCAGGCCGCCCAGTACCCGCAGTCCTGTCCTTCCGTACCTGTTCATCGCTCCGTCCTCCTGTCCTGCGTCAGTGCGGCAAGCCTCTTGCCTTTCGCGGAGGATTATAGCATCCGTTTCCGGCGGAAATGGTCGGAGGCGGCCTTTTGCCAAAAACGGCAAAAACCCCTATTTCCGGCGGCTGCCGCCGGAAATAGGGGTCGGTTCGTTTTCTTTTTTATCGGAGCTGCCCGGCCAGCCAGCCGGAGGACCACGCCCATTGCAAATTGAAACCGCCGCAGTCACCGTCCACATCCAGTACCTCGCCACAGGCGTACAGCCCCGGCACCAGACGGCTCTGCATGGTCCGGGGGTCGAACTCGCCGGTCTGTAAGCCGCCCGCCGTTACCTGCGCCTGATCGAAGCCGCAGGTGCCGGTGATGGGCAGGGTAAAGCCTGTGGCCTGCGCGGCGATGCGGCGCAGGTCATCGTCAGTAAGGGAGGCGGCCGGCTGATTGGTGAAGCCGGCGGCCTTACAGAGCATCTGCCCCAGCCGGGTGTGGCAGGAGCCCACCAGCAGGGTGGACGCCTCATGGGCGGCCATGGTCTGCCGCCGCAGGTGCAGCCAGTGCAGCACTTCCTCGAGATCCCAGTCGGGGAAGAAGTTCAGCACGCAGTACAGCCCCTCGCCGCCGGTGGACACGGCGCGGGAGAGGTCGAAGATGGCAGGGCCGCTGACGCCGTACTCGGTGAACAGCACCTCGCCGCGGTTCTCTGCCACCGACGCATTGCCTCGCCGGATGGCAATGCCGCACTCGGCCTTGATGCCCTTCAGCGCGCGGGGGTAGGTGGGGTCGGTCTTCAGCTGGACGAGGGAGGGGTAGAGCTGCGTCCTGTGGTGTCCCAGACTCTTGGCCAGCTGATAGCCGTCCATGACGCCGCCTACCTTGCTGCCGGCGCAGCCGCCGGCTGCCAGAATGAGCTTTTCGGCAGAGAATGTGTCCGTTTCCGTCCGCACGGTGAAGCCGGCGGACGTCTTTTTCACGGAGGAGACTGCCTGACCGGTGACGACCTCAATGCCGGGACGCTCCAGTGCGTAGCGCAGCACATCCAGCACGCTGCCCGCCATGTTGCTCATGGGATAGACGCGCCCGCTGTCCTCGGCGACCGTCAGAAGCCCCAGCGAGGCGAAAAATTGCAGCGTAGCCCCCACGTCGAAGGCGTCCAGCGCGTAGGCGCAGAATCCGTCGCCGCCGTGATAGCGGGCGGGGGAGACGTTGTGGTTCGTCAGGTTGCACCGCCCGTTGCCGGTGGCCAGCAGCTTGCGTCCCACCCGGCTCTGCCGCTCCAGCAGCGTGACGCGGCAGCCGTTTTCCGCGGCGGCCAGCGCCGCCATCATACCGCTGGCGCCGCCGCCGATAATGATGACATCCCGGCTCATTTCTGCGCCTCCAGCCTGCGGCGGGTGAGATAACCCTCCAGCATCAGCGCCGCCGCCACCGCATCCACGGTCTTTTTCCGCTTTTTGGCATTCTGGCCGTTCTGGAACAGAATATTGTGGGCGTCGATGGTGGTGCGCCGCTCGTCCCAGAGGATGACCTCCAGCCCCGTCTCCTGCCGCAGCAGCTCCCCGAAGGCGGCGCACTTCTCCGCCCGGGGCCCCTCGCTGCCGTCCATGTTGCGGGGATAGCCCAGCACCAGCAGCTTCACGTCGTGCTCCGCGATGAGCCGCCGGATGCCCGCCAGTACCTCCTCCTGCTTCCGGCTGTGGAGCACCTCGGAGTGCCCCGCCAGCGTCTCGGTATAGTCCGAAATGGCGATGCCGGTGTGGGCGTCGCCGTAGTCGATGGCCATGATTTTCATAGGTAATGCACCTGCACTTTCCGTTCAGTGGCATTATCATACACAAAAAGAACGCCGCCTGCAACCGGAAAAGTCGGAAAACCCCCGAAAAAGCTGTATTTTTTCCAAAAAATCAGTTGACCTCTGCCAAAAACCGTGCTATACTGGGCATTACCTGTGAGTGGGTGCTTTCTTTTTGCGCGCTTTTCGCTTCGGGCGCGCAGGGAGCCGGCATCCGGCAGGGAGGCAAAGGGTCCTCGGACCTAATCTAATAAGGAGGTGCCGTTAATGCGCGTGAAGATCACCCTGAGATGCAATGAGTGCAAGCAGAGAAACTACAACACGATGAAGAACAAGAAGAATACCCCTGACAAGCTTGAGCTGAACAAGTATTGCCCCTTCTGCAGAAAGCACACCGTCCACACTGAGACGAAGTAACCGGAAGGAGATAGTGAGCTATGGCTGAAGAGAAGAAGGTCAAGAAGGACCACGGCAAGTGGTTCCGCGAAATGAGAAGCGAGCTGAAGAAGGTCGTATGGCCTGACGGCAAGACCACCATGAAGAACACGGGCACCGTGATCCTGTGCTCCCTGCTGGTGGGCGCGTGCATCTGGATCTTTGATGCAGTCAGCGTTCTGGCGGTGAACACGCTGGTCGGCCTGTTCGCCTGAGGAAACGGGAATGGCTGATAACGCGAAGTGGTATGTAGCCCATACCTATTCCGGCTATGAGAACGCGGTGAAAGCCGCCATCGAGAAGTCCGTGGTGAACCGGAACATGGAGGATATGGTCCTTCAGATCGAGATCCCCATGGAAACCGTCACCGAGATCACCGAGTCCGGCGTCTCCAAGGAGATCCAGCGCAAGGTGTTCCCCGGCTATGTTCTCATCAAGATGGTCATGACCGATGACACGTGGCACCTGATCCGCAATATCCGCGGCGTCACGGGCTTTGTGGGCGAAGCTAACAAGGCGATCCCTCTGACTGAGGACGAGGTGGCCGCTCTGGGCATGGAAAAGCGCGAGATCGTGGTGCTGTACCATGTGGGCGATACCGTCCGTATCACCGAAGGACCTCTGGCCAGCTTTACCGGCACGGTGGAGGAGATCGAACCGGACAAGAATCGTGTCCGCGTGGTGGTCTCCATGTTCGGCCGCGAAACGCCGGTGGATCTGGAGCTGGATCAGGTAGAGGTCAGCAGCAACTGAGTACGGCGCAGCCGTACAGGCCGGAGCAGTACGACTCCGGCGCAAGTGGGAGAGATGCGCGTCATCTCGCCAAAAGCGGTTCCGGTATGGACCGGCCGCTACCACATTTTATTGAAGGAGGTGCCTACAAATGGCACAGAAAGTAGTTGGATACGTCAAACTGCAGATCCCTGCGGGCAAAGCAACTCCCGCACCCCCCGTCGGCCCCGCTCTGGGCCAGCACGGCATCAATATTGCCGCGTTTACCAAGGAGTTCAACGAGCGCACCAAGAACGACATGGGCCTGATCATCCCCGTGGTCATCACCGTCTATGCCGACCGCTCTTTCAGCTTCGTCACCAAGACCCCTCCCGCTGCGGTCCTGATCAAGAAGGAGTGCAACATTGAGTCCGGCTCCGGTGTGCCCAACAAGACCAAGGTTGCGAACATCACCAAAGCACAGGTTAAAGAAATTGCTGAGCTCAAAATGCCCGACCTCAACGCAGCAAGCCTTGAAGCGGCAATGAGCATGGTAGCCGGCACCGCACGCAGCATGGGCGTTGTCGTTGTTGACTGAGGAAACAGCGTGGGAGGCATCAGCCGTTATCACCACAAGGAGGATTAAACAACTATGAAGCATGGCAAAAAGTATATCGAAAGCGCAAAGTCTTTCGACAATCAGAAGCTCTATGATCCCGAAGAGGGTATTTCCGTAGTCCTTTCCACCGCAAAGGCAAAGTTCGACGAAACCATTGAAGCGCATATCCGTCTGGGCGTTGACTCCCGTCACGCAGACCAGCAGGTTCGCGGCGCAGTCGTTCTGCCCCACGGCACCGGTAAGGTCGTTCGCGTTCTCGTTTTCGCAAAGGGCGACAAGGCTCGCGAAGCACAGGAAGCGGGCGCGGATTTCGTCGGCGATGAAGATATGGTCAAAAAGATTCAGACCGAAAACTGGTTCGGTT
>ERZ857785.133-NODE-133-length-104244-cov-9.703798_pt1 | contig 104244 bp, 93 predicted proteins | sample MGYA00519763_ERZ857785 | MGnify/ENA primary metagenome ERZ857785 (study PRJEB31778, sample SAMEA3449365) | human gut metagenome | biome: human gut; feature: human-associated habitat; material: faeces | place: United Kingdom | collected 2010/2012 ...
TGTTTCCTATTTGACCTTTTGCAATTCTTGTTAGGTCGTCAATTACTGACATTTGTTATCACTCCTAATTTTCAGCAGCACAATATGCTGCTTTTATTTTTTTAACCTGTTTTAATTACAGAGAATAGTTAAATTCTCCTGTTCCTTTGTTGTATAAAAGCTCATTACTGATTTTGTCATAAAAGCAAGGGACTTTGCTGCTGTCTAATACAGGTATTAAATCCATAGCCAATATATTGCTTTCATAAATTTTAAAACCATATATCCTGCCTTTAAAAAAGTTTCCCGCAGAACCGTTGTTGTTTCTTGCCATTAAATACATAGTAAGCTGTGACTTAGTAATACTGCTGCTCCAGCCGCCGTAATCAACACCGTCAAGCACAAGTGCGTTTTGACTTTGCAGCATTTTGTATCTTCTGTCCTTTTCCAAGGTAAACGGTGTAAGATTCGTTCTCCAGTATGCCTGTACTGTATAATTAACAGCCTGTGATACTGTAATAGCGTCTTCGGCGGCGGTTTTTGTCTGCTTGCCGTATATGCACCTAAACACACTGTCAATTTGCAAATACTCAAATTCTGTTTCTATTCGTACATCATTACCGCATATATATTTAGTGTCAATGTACTGCGTTCCTGTGCTTTCAATATACTTTATTTTCGTATAAGGCATTTCCTGCTTTTTAAATAAAAACCTTCTTCTGTCTGTCATACAGCTGTCTCCGTTTGTGCAGTCAGGCAAACCCAGCGTGAGCCGTCGTACTGTGCGTGTATTTCGCATACATATCCCGACTGCGGCTGAAAATCAGCCAAGCCCACGCAATTTTTTGCAGTAAGGCTTGTTCCCGATGACGCCCCTGTAAAATTAACATAAATACTGTCTCCTGCATTTCCTCTTTGCGGATATACCAGCTTAACAGTAGCCTTCGTGCCGATGTAATACTCCGTATTTGCCTTTAGCTCTGCGTCAAGGGCTGTTTTTATAGTTTGCGTGCCAATAAGCCTTGCAATTTCCTGCTTGTCGTCATCTGTAAGCACATAGTCGCTGCCGTCTTTGCCGTTTGTTATAATAAAACGGCTTGTGGTATTGTCGGTATAGGTTACTGTGTAGACATCAGTAAGACCTGTTGAGGAGGTTTTTTCAATTTTAATTACTCCCTTAATTTTTGATAAATCCTCCCCGCCAAGCTGCTCCATAAGGCTGTTAAACTTACTTAGAGTATCCTCCAGTAAGCCTTCATATCTGCTTTCGGTCTGCGGTGCAAGCTCTACACTGCTGTGAAGCTTAAGCGTAATAACACTGCTGTTAAAAATAACCTTGCCATCGTCTGTGATTAACAGCTGAAGCTTAAGACTGTTTGTTTCTGTAAGAGATTGCGGTACAACAAATGTAAGAGTAGATTTCAGCATAGTTCCTACAGATGTATTACCGTTTTCGTCTTCAAAATTTAAGGAATAAACATAACCGCTCTCCAGCAGATTGTCCGGCAAGGTAAACACCAGCTCCGTAGCCAAATGCTCGCCTATATATCCTATTGTGTCATTGTCGGGTACTATGGTACCGTCACCGTATACCGTTAGATAGTTCTTTCTGATTCCCTGCATATTTTTCTCCTTTTGCTATTAATTGCAGAATGTTCTGCAATTAATAGCTAAAAGAGGTTAAAACTTGTTGTAAAATATGCAAGTTTGTACATCTTCTTAAAAAAATTTTTTATTTTATAATATGCCGTGCTGTTTTCTTTGGTTACAGGTATTCTAACAGAACAAATTTTCTTGGAACAAAAGTTCGTTTTTATATTGATTTTCTCAAACAAATGTTTTATAATATCTTTAAACATTCGTTTGGAGATGACCTTATGAGCAGAATAATTCTACACAGCGACTGCAACTGCTTTTATGCCTCGGTAGAATGTGCCCTTAATCCGGCATTAAAGGGCAAGCCTGTGGCTGTAAGCGGTAACCCTGAAAAAAGGCACGGCATAATACTTGCCAAAAGTGAAGAAGCAAAAAAATTCGGTGTAAAAACAGGCGAAGCCATTTGGCAGGCAAAGAAAAAATGCCCTCAGCTTATAACTCTGCCGCCAAATTTCAGCAAATATGTTGAGTATTCCAAAAGCGTAAAGGAAATTTACTATAAATATACAGATATGGTAGAATCGTTTGGGCTTGACGAGGCATGGCTTGATGTTACGGGAAGCACAAGGCTCTTTGGCAACGGCTACAAAATAGCCCAAAAAATACGAAGCCGTATAAAAAAGGAATTGGATATTACCGTAAGCATCGGCGTAAGCTACAACAAAATTTTCGCAAAGCTGGGCAGTGACTATAAAAAGCCCGACGCAGTTACCCTAATAAATAAAAGCAACTACAAGCATATGGTGTGGAGCCTGCCTGCCGAGGATTTACTTTATGTAGGCAGTGCCACAAAGAAAAAGCTGAACAGTCTGGGAATATTCACAATAGGGCAAATTGCCAACACCCCTGTGGATATTCTAAAGAAAAACCTTGGCAAATGGGGACAAATGCTCCACAGCTTTGCAAACGGGAACGACACCTCTACAGTTGCCTTATACGGTGAAACCTCGCCTGTAAAGTCTATAGGCAACTCCACTACCTCTCCCAGAGATTTAAAGGACATTACAGATGTAAAAATAATTATGGGCGTACTGGCAGACAGCGTAGCACGCAGAATGAGAGAGCAGGGCTTAAGCTGTATGCTTGTAAGCATTACAGTGCGTGACAACAGCCTTTGCTCCTTTACACGACAGAAAAAGCTTCTTTCATACACCGACATTACCTCCGAAATATTAAGCACCGCCTTGGCTCTTTTTAAAGAAAGCTACAGCTGGAAAAAGCCTATACGCAGCTTAGGTCTAAGCGTAAGCGAGCTTACCTGTAAGGACAGCGGCACACAGCTAAGCCTTTTTGAAGATAACAAAAAGCGGCTTCGTCAGGAAAGTCTTGATAAAACCACAGACGCACTTAAAAACCGCTTTGGCAATTTTATTATTAATCCTGCCGTTATGCTAAAGGACACAACGCTTTCAGGCTTTAACCCCAAAGCCGACCACACCATACACCCTGTAGCACTGAAAATCGGTTAAACTAAGCTTTGAAATAGGCTAGTAATCTAAATTTGAAAAAGCACTCTATTAAAAAATAATTTTCCCTTTTTGATTTTTACAATTACTCAGCCGTCAATTTACACAGCTCAAAAAACTGCTGTTAAAAATCTTGACGGAAATATTCCTCGGGTATATAATATTGATAATTGTATAGTATAGAGTGGTGTGGTGTGCCATTTGCGCCTCTTCGCTTGGCAAAACACCGCATATGCAGTGCTATACATAACAACAAGATTAAAAATAAAATAATTCAAAGTCAAGCACCGCTTTTAACACAGTGTTTGATGAATATGATAAACAGAGGTATATTTTTTATGATTGAAAAAGTTAAAAGCAAGGGTGCCGTTTGGCTTAAACAAATTGCAAGCAACTTTCTGGAATACCTGCCTATAGCCCTTTTGGGAATAGTTATGTGCTTTTCCATAAATGCTATTTTCGGCAGTGAAAACTCCCTTATAGTGGTGGGCATTGCTTCCCTGTTTACTGTAAAGGACCTTTACAAAACTACATTCAGTGCGCCAAACTACATAAGAAGCACTGTGTATTTACTGCTGCTGGTTACATTGGGAACTATTGCCAGCCTTAACTTTATAATTGCTATAGTTATAAATTTTGCGGCACTGTTCTTTATCTCGTTTGTTCACAGCAGTAATTTGCGGCTGGGGGAATATTTCACAATAGCCCTTCAACTTTTATTAATGCAGTATCCCGGCAATGTAGAAATATCTGCTCTGCTGCCAAGGATTTTGTGCTGTGTGTTCTGTATTGTATTAAGCGGAATCTTTTTACTTATAATGAACAACTTTTTTTCTAAGCACTACGAAAACCCTTATGTACTTCGGGGCTGCAGTGCTATTGCAAACAAGCTTAGTATTTTAACAGATAATCCCAAAAACGACAAGGTTGACCTTTTCACCCTTACCACAGAATTCTGCAACAGCGGCTACATAAAAATGCGCAAGCAAGGCAATATTCTGGATGAAACAGCCAAAAATGATTTTTTGGCACTAATGACTATGGAACAGCTAAGCGACCTTATCTATGACACAGCCTCAAAGCTGACACAACCTACAGACAAGGATAAAGAATATTTCAGTGAGCTTTACCATATGTTTTCAAACATTAAAAACATAAAGCGTTTGGCACTTAGCCTAAGCTCCTTTGCCGATGATTACTCCCTGAGCAACCCACAGCTTTCTTCACTGTGGAAAAAATACCTGCTGACTCTTGCTGAATACTTAAAGTATAAAAACAAGCCAAAGATAAAAACAAGCATTAAGCAGGCGGCAGAATTTAAAATTTCTATACTAAAAAAACGGTGGGGGCTTGCCTCCTACAATATGCGCAACGCACTGCAGCTTTCAACAATAGTTACAATATGCTGCACAGCGGCACAGATACTGCCTGTAAGCGACGCTATGATTATACCTATAACCGCACTGGCTGTGCTGTCAACCTACCCAAAGGTAAAGCTGAAGCACACCATACCTGGGGCAGTATTCATTATATTTGTTGCTGTTGTGTATATGTTGGTTTTAGGCTGGCTGCCGTTCGCTTGGCGCACACCTGCCGCCATAATATTCTCTATGCTCGGTCTTGCAACAGCTAAGCGGGAGTTTGGTCAGGCTGCATTTGCCACACAGGTGCTTTCCTGCGTTTTGTATCCTACGCTTGTTATAAGCCCCGATGTACTTATGAAGTTTGCCTTTGTAGGTATTGGCTGTATTCTAAGCTGGGTTTTAGTACGGTGGATTTTCAACACACCTAAAAACAGAATATATAAGCTTCATATAAGCGACCTTATACAGTATGACTGGACAGCCATAAGACTGCTTGAGGAGGTACGCCTTGACAAGGCAACGGAAAACTATCTGTGTGAATTTATGCTGATACAGCACCTAATGGTAGAGCATATAAGCAACAGCTCACCACACAAAATAGAAAGCAACAAATTCAGATATTCCAGTATGCTTTCATTTAACTGCGACCTGCTTACCGAAATTGCATATGCCCTAACAATACTAAGGCTTGGCAAGCTTCCAAAGGACTGGCTGCTGGCTATGAAAAAGCGTGTAACAAATATTTTTTAACTTAATATTAACCAACAAAAGCGGAGCTGATTTTTATAACAGCTCCGCCTTTTAAATTAATGCAAAAAATATGCAGGGGTACAGCCGTAACAAAAGCTGTGCCCCTGCATTAATTACATTGTATTTGCCGATTTTAAAATTGTGCCGCAGTTTAACTGCGACCTTTCAGCCTGCATTAATTTTACAGTCTTACAGAAATATTCTCCCTGTGCAGATACTCCTTTAAAACAGGTATGGGAATTTCGCCAAAATGGAAAAGTGATGCGGCAAGCACTGCGTCAGCTTTACCTAGGGTAAAGGCGTCTTTAAAATGCTCCAACGCCCCTGCACCGCCTGAGGCTATTACCGGTATTCCCACGCTTTCGGAAACTGCCCGTGTCAGCTCCAAATCATAGCCCTGCTTTTGACCGTCACAGTCCATACTGGTAAGCAAAATTTCTCCTGCTCCCCTTTTTTCTGCCTCTCTTGCCCACTCAACAGCGTCAATGCCCATAGGCACTCTGCCGCCGTTTATATAAACCTCCCAGCTTCCGTCCTTGCGCTTTGCGTCAATAGCGGCAACTACGCACTGACTTCCAAACTTATAAGCCGCCTCGTTAATAATATCAGGTCTTTTTATTGCGGCAGAATTTACACTTACCTTATCCGCACCTGCACGCAGAAGCTGTGTAAAATCATCAACGGTTCTTATTCCGCCGCCAACGGTAAACGGAATAAAAATACTGTTTGCAACACGGCTTACAATATCTGTCATAATATTTCTGGCATCTGACGATGCGGTAATATCAAGCAGAACCAGCTCGTCTGCCCCCTGCTTGTCATACTCCACAGCACATTCTACAGGGTCGCCTGCATCTCTTAAATTAACAAAGCTTGTACCCTTAACCACTCTGCCGTTTTTTACATCTAAGCATGGTATAATTCTTTTAGCATACATTTCACAGCACAACCTTTCCATTTGCCATATCGGCAAAGTTTTTCAGCATCTGCAAGCCAACCTTGCCGCTTTTTTCCGGATGAAACTGGGTTGCCATAATGTTTTTACAGCTTACAGAAGCGTCTATAGTTGTTCCGTACTCTGTTTGTGACGACACAATCTCCGGATTTTTAGCCTTTAAAAAATACGAGTGTACAAAATATACATACGGACTGCCCTCTATACCCTTAAAAAGACCGTCCCCTTTTTTAATATTAAGGGAATTCCAGCCCATATGCGGTATTTTCAGCTTACCGCCGTCATTAGGTATTCTTGTAACATCACCCTCAAGCAACGACAAGCCCTCGGCATTAGGGCTTTCCTCACTGGCCGGAAACAACAGCTGCAAGCCCAAACAAATTCCTAAAAAAGGCTTTCCCGTTGCAACAAAATCCTTTACAGCCTTATCTGCATTACAGGAGCGCATACAATTCATTGCGTCCTCAAAAGAGCCTACTCCGGGCAATATTGCACCGTCGGCATTCAGTATAGTTTCTATATTATTGGTAATTTCACATTTACAGTCAATATAATTCAGTGCCTTAACCACGCTTTGCAAATTTCCTGCACCATAGTCAATTACAGCAATCATTTTTACTCTTCCTTTCCCCATTGAGAATATATGTAAATAATAGCATAACATATCAATTCTTGCAATAAACATTTGGATTATAACGGTAATTACAGCATACCTTATCCGATTCACACTAACTTAAGGGCAAAAGTGAAAAATATATTAATTTTGCAAGTAAAAAATTTTTTCCTGCTTGATTTTTATGGCGGCAGGTATTAAACTTAGTGTAGGTATGTACTATGCAGTTAGTATACTAATGCATTCGGAGGTGTTCAGATGGTTGACTCGTTATTAACAAGAATAGAGTCTTTAATGCCAAAGCTTTCAAAAGGACAAAAATTAATTGCAAATTATATTCAAACAGAGTACGGCAAGGCAGCCTTTATGACAGCTGCAAGGCTGGGTGAAACTGTGGGCGTAAGTGAATCTACGGTGGTACGCTTTGCAACCGAGCTGGGCTACAGCGGCTACCCTAAAATGCAGCAGGCTATGCAGGAAATGATAAGAGATAAGCTTACATCGCTTCAGCGTATTGAGGTTAGCCAAAGCAGAATAGGCAGCGGCAGCGTTATAGAGCATGTGCTTAGCAGTGATATTGACAATATTAAGCAAACTATAGAAGAAACCTCTCATGAAGATTTTAAAAAATCAGTCAAAGCCATTTCAGAGGCAAAAACAATATATATATATGCACTTCGCAGCTCATCAGCCTTAGGCAGCTTTTTGGGCTACTATCTAAACCTGATTTTCGGAAATGTAAAGGTAGTTTCCACTGCCGACAAGGCAAGAATTTACGAGGAGTTTAACAGAATCGGCGAGGGTGATGTTATGATAGGCATAAGCTTTCCACGCTACTCTCACCACACCTCAACAGCTATGAAATTCGCTATGGACAAGGGTGCTGTTGTAATAGGCTTAACAGACAGTATGAACTCCCCTATTGCACAAACAGCCACATATGTTTTACTGGCAAGAAGCGGTATGGCAACCATAGTAGACTCATTGGTTGCACCTCTAAGCCTTATTAACGCTCTTGTAGTAGCAACTGTAATAGAGAAAAAGGACGATGTTGTAGCTACCTTTAAAGACCTTGAAAGGGCTTGGTACAACTACGGCGTTTACAACAAGGACCCTAACGAGCTTGAAGTAGACATAGCGTCACAGAATAATACGGAGGAAGGCAAATGACGCCCAAAAAGGTAATAGTAATAGGTGCAGGTGCCGCCGGTATGATGTGTGCCGGCAACGCCGCATTGTGCGGCGGCGATGTTATTATAATTGAAAAAAACAGCCGTGTAGGCAGAAAGGTTATGATAACAGGCAAGGGCCGCTGTAATGTTACAAATAACTGCGACAGCTCGGCGTTTATAGCAAATGTGCCTACAAACGGCAGGTTTTTATACAGTGCCATTAACAGCTTTTCCACACAGGATACAATGGATTTTTTTGAGAGAAACGGTGTTCCTCTGAAAACAGAGCGTGGCAACAGGGTTTTTCCTGTTTCTGACAAGGCGGCAGATATTGTAGACGCTCTGCACCGCTTTATAGACCAAAGCACCTGTAAGCTGATTAACGACGAAGCTGCAGCCCTTTTGGTAAAAGACGGCGCTGTATACGGTGTAAAAACCGCATCGGGGGGAAAATACTATTGTGACAGCGTTGTTATAGCTACCGGGGGCAAATCCTACCCTCTTACAGGCTCTACCGGTACAGGGTACCTTCTTGCAAAGCAGGCCGGTCATACTATTGTAGAGCCAAAGCCCTCTCTTGTACCTATAGTATCCTCTGACACTTGGTGCAAGGAGCTGCAGGGACTTTCCCTTAGGAATGTATCCCTTACAGTGCGTTCAAAGGAAAGCCACAAGGAAATTTACAAGGACTTTGGCGAAATGCTGTTTACCCACTTTGGGGTAAGCGGCCCTATTATACTAAGCGCCTCTGCCCACCTTGCACACAAACAGGCGGATAATTATTATTTATCTGTTGACCTTAAACCGGCACTGACAGAAAAGCAGCTTGACGCAAGAATTTTGCGTGATTTTGAAATGTTTATCAATAAGGATATTCAAAACTCGCTTAACAAGCTGCTGCCGTCAAAAATAATACCTACAGTTATCAGAAAATCGGGTATTCCTTTTGAAACCAAATGCAACTCCGTTACAAAAGAACAGCGCTGTGCACTGGCAAATGCAATAAAGAATTTTACAATAAATATAAAGGGCTTTCGCCCTATTGAGGAGGCCATAGTAACCTCGGGCGGTGTAAGCACCAAGGAAATAAACCCAAAAACTATGGAATCCAAGCTTTGCAAGGGGCTTTACTTTGCGGGCGAGGTAATTGACGCAGACGCCTACACAGGCGGCTTTAACCTGCAAATAGCCTTTTCAACAGGCTACCTTGCAGGCACCAGCTGTGCATACAGCCCTTATGATTATTAAAAATTAAGCAGGTGAAAATATGATTTCAATAGCAATAGACGGGCCTGCCGGAGCAGGCAAAAGCACCATAGCCAAGGCTGTGGCAAAGCAGCTTGAGTATATTTATGCAGACACAGGCGCACTTTACCGTTCAATAGCACTTAATGCAATTAACAGCGGTACAAATACAGACAACGAGGCAGAAATAAACGAGCTTTTAAGCAATACTAAGGTAGAAATTAAGTTCATTGACGGCGAGCAAAGAGTTTTCTTAAATTCGCAGGATGTTTCCGACAAAATAAGAACCACAGAGGTTTCTATGATGGCGTCAAAGGTATCTGCCATTGCCGCTGTGCGTGATTTTCTCTTGGAGCTTCAAAGAGGACTTGCAAGAGAAAACAATGTAATAATGGACGGCAGAGATATTGGCACCGTTGTTCTGCCGCAGGCACAGGTGAAAATATTTCTGACAGCCTCTGCACAGTGCAGGGCAAAAAGAAGATATAAGGATTATTTGGCAGCCGGCAATACGAAGGAAAGCTACGAGCAGATTCTTGCCGACATACAGCAGCGTGACTACAACGACTCTCACAGAGCCGTCGCTCCGCTGAAGCCCGCTGAGGATTCTGTAATTGTTGACACCTCTGACGATACTCTTGAACAATCTGTTGAAAAAATAATGGCTGTAGTAAACAGCAAAATAAAGTAAATTTCGGAGGCTTTTTATGGCAGGTCAAAAAGCGTGGCTTTACTCTTTGGCAGGTGCGGTAGCGTCACCTGTAATTTCACTTCTTTACAGAGTAAAGTTCAGAAATAAAAATAATATACCAAAGGAGGGTGCATATATTATTGCCTCCAACCACCTTTCTTATCTTGACCCTCTTTTACTCGGTATGGGACAACGAAACCGCAGGCTGCGGTTTATGGCGAAATCAGAGCTTTTTAAAAACAAGCTTTTTGCCAAGCTGATAACGGCACTGGGAGCCTTCCCTGTAGTAAGAGGAGCCGGCGTTGAGCAGGAGGCAATAACCACCGGTGAGGATATACTTAAAAACGGCGGTGTTATGACAATATTCCTCGAGGGAAAGCGTTCAAAAACCGGCGAATTTTTGCGTCCCCGTTCAGGTGCAATGCTTATAGCCTACGCTACTAACACACCTATAGTACCGGCGTGCATTACCCCTGAAAAAAAGCTTATGAAAATGTTTAGAAAAACAAGGGTATCCTTTGGAGAGCCTATTACCCCAAAGGAGCTTGGCATTACTACGGGCAGTCCACGGGAGCTTAGAAACGCCGCAAAAAAAATAATGGAGCAGCTTGAAGAAATGCGTTCTACAGAAGAATTTTAATAAAATGGTGATAAAATGAGAAAAATAACTCTGGCAAAAACCGCCGGCTTTTGCTTTGGAGTAGACAGAGCGGTAAATATGGTTTACAGCCTGTCCGAAAAGCAAAGGGTATGCACCCTCGGCCCTATTATCCACAACAGCGAAATGGTAAGAGAGCTTGAGCAAAAGGGCGTTATAATAGCCAACACGCCTAAGGAGGTACCGTCCGGCTATACGGTGGTAATTCGTTCTCACGGTGTACCTCAAAGCGTATACGATGAGATTCACAGCCTGAATTTGAACTATTCCGATGCCACCTGCCCCTTTGTGTCAAAAATACACAAAACCGTGGCAAAGGCAGGCAGAGAAAATTCTGTTGTTTTAATAATAGGCGACAAAAACCACCCAGAGGTTAAGGGCATAGAGGGACACTGCTGCGGTGAGTTTTTTGCAGTAAAAAACCACATAGAGGCTGAAAAGCTTATAGAAACCACCCCAAGGCTAAAGACTAACCCCCTTACAGTGGTGGCACAAACGACTTTTGATGTTTCAGAATGGAAAAAAAGTTTAAAAGTTATCAAAAAACTATGTACAAACGCAGTAATTTTTGATACAATATGTAATGCAACGGCAGAAAGGCAAGAAGAAGCAAGGATTCTGGCCGAAAAGTCGGATCTAATGATAGTTATTGGCGATAAAACCAGCTCCAACACCTGCAAGCTTTATGACATTTGCAGCAGAGTATGTAAAAATACCTATTTGGTTGAAACCTATAAGGAGCTGAAGGATATTGACCTATCTTCTGCTTGTAATATTGGCGTTACAGCTGGTGCTTCTGCACCTGCTAGGATAATAAAGGAGGTACTGGATACAATGGCAGAGAATCAAGTAAATTCCAGTGAAGAGCAAGAACAGGACTTTGCGTCAATGCTAGAGGAGCATATGCAAAGCTTTAATACAGACGGGAGGGTAAAAGGCGTAGTCGAGAGAATAACACCAAACGAGATTTTTGTTGATGTTGGCAGAAAACAAGCCGGCGTTGTTAAGCTGAGCGAGCTTACAGACGATCCGAATGCCAAGATTGAAGATCTTGTAAAGGTTGGCGACACACTTGACCTTTTAATTATGCGTACCAACGACCAAGAGGGTACAATTATGCTTTCTAAAAAGCGTGTAGATGCTCAAAAGGGTTGGGATGTTATTAAAGAGGCTCTTGAGTCTAAGGAGGTCCTAACAGGTGTTGTTACAGAAATCAACAACGGTGGCGTTATTGCTGTTACAAACGGTGTTAAGGTATTTATTCCTGCGTCTCAGGCTACTGCATCAAGAAACGAGTCTACTGAGGGCCTACTAAAGAAAGAAGTAAGCTTCAGAATTATCGATGTAAACGACCGCAGAAGAAGAGCTGTAGGCTCTATCCGTTCTGTACTAAACGAAGAAAAGAACAAGGCAAGAGAAGAATTCTGGAAAAACTGTGAGGTTGGCAAGACTTACACAGGTACAGTTAAGTCACTTACAAGCTACGGCGCTTTTGTTGACATTGGCGGTGTTGACGGTATGATTCATATTTCTGAGCTTTCTTGGAACAGAATTAAGCATCCGTCAGAGGTTGTTAATGTTGGCGACACTGTAGAGGTATATGTAAAGGATATTGACACAGAAAAGCACAACATTTCTCTTGGCTACAAAAAGGCAGAGGACAACCCTTGGGAAATCCTAAAGAACAACTACCCTGAGGGCAGTGTTGTAGAGGTTGAAATTGTCGGTCTTACACAGTTTGGTGCATTTGCTAAGATTATTCCTGGTATTGACGGTCTTATCCACATTTCACAGATTGCTGACCGCAGAATTGAAAAGCCACAGGATGAGCTTTCAATCGGTCAGAAGGTAATGGCTAAGATTACAGCTATCGACTTCGACAAGAAGAGAGTTAGCCTGTCAATCAGAGCTTTGCTTCAGGATAACAACGACGATGCAGAGGAAACAGCAGAAAACGAGGAAGCTGCTGAAGCAGAGGCTGAGTAATTTTACTTGCCCCTACCCTACATAATCAGTTAAATATTATACCCGCTTACCTTGTGTAAGCGGGTATTTTTGCACCCAAAGCCAAAACAAAGCACCCCGTGCCTTCTTCACACAAGTGTTGAAGGTACAGGGTGCTTTGTATGGTCAACATATTATAAATTACTTATTGTTTAATTTATTTACAATGTCACGGGTATCTCTTGCTATAACAAGCTCCTCATTGGTTGGAATTACATAAACCTCAACCTTGCTGTCCTCAGCCGAGATTTTACCCTCCTTGCCAAGAACCATTTTATTGTTAAGCTCCGGGTCAAGCTTTACCCCTAAGCATGCAAGCTGCTCACAAATAGCCTGGCGATGGTGAGATTGGTTTTCGCCCAAGCCCGCTGTGAATATTATAACATCACAACCGCCAAGGGCAACATAGTAGCCGCCGATAAACTTTGCTATTTCATATCTTAAAATTTCGTGGGCTAAAATAGCTCTTTCGTTACCCTCTGCGGCAGCCTTTGTAACATCTCTGTCGTCTGAGGAAATACCTGAAATACCAAGCAAGCCTGACTTTTTATTTAAGATATTGCTCATTTCCTCAGGTGAAAGGTTTTCCTTTTCTTCAATGTATGTAACAACAGACGGGTCAAGCGTACCACAGCGTGAGCCCATCATAAAGCCGTCCAAAGGAGTAAGTCCCATACTTGTGTCTATAACCTTGCCGTCGTTAATAGCTGTTATAGACGAGCCGTTGCCCAAGTGACAGGTAATCATTTTTGTGCCTGTCAGGGACTTGCCTGTAATCTTTGACCAGCGGTTGCTTACATAACGGTGAGATGTGCCGTGGAAGCCGTAACGGCGTATTTTATAATTCTCATAATATTCATAAGGAATTGGGTATATATATGCTTTTGGCGGCATTGTAGCATGAAAAGCCGTGTCAAATACTACAACCTGCGGAACCTTATCGCCAAACACTTCAATGCAAGCCTCTATAGCCTGAACATGTCCTTTATTATGCAGCGGTGCAAGAGGAATAAGTGCCTTAATGCCCTCTATAACCTTGTCTGTTACAAGCTCACTTTTGCTGAAACGGGCACCGCCCTGCACTACTCTGTGGCCTACGGCCGTAATCTCTGATGTACTGCCTATAACGCCGTACTCAGGATCTGTCAGCATTTCATTAACCTGCATAAATGCGTCCTTGTGGTCTTTCATAACAACTTCCTTTTGTGTTTGTCTGCCGTTATAAGTTTTATGACCTATAAAGCTTTTATCAAGGCCTATTCTTTCACAGTTGCCCTTGCAAAGCATTGTTTCGTGCTCCATATCAAACAGCTGGTATTTCAGTGATGAGCTGCCTGCATTAATAACCAAAATCATCATATCCGTAATTCTCCTTACTGAAAAAATAATGTTGCATAAATCACTAGCACCATTATATAATAGTACAAACGGGAAACAAATTCAACCTTTTTCTCTAATAAAAGCACAAGGGAGCAGTTATTTTGAAAAGCTACGGAATTATAAGCGAATTTAATCCTTTTCATAACGGTCATCAGCTTTTGGTCAATAAATGCAGAGAGGCCGGTGCAGCATATATTACAGCTGTAATGAGCGGAAATTTTGTGCAGCGTGGCGACATAGCCATAGCCTCAAAGCATATTCGCACTAAAATGGCGTTGCAGTGCGGTGTAGACCTGGTTATAGAGCTTCCTATGCCCTACGCAAACGCCAACGCTCAAGTGTTTGCAAGGGGCGGTGTGCATTTGGTAAATCAAACAGGCTGTATAGACACACTTGCCTTTGGCAGTGAATGCGGTGATATTGCTAAGCTGAAAAGGGCTGCAAATATTTTAACAAGTGCGGAATTCAACAGTCGGCTAAGGCTTGAAATGGCAAAGGGCATAAGCTACCCTGCTGCATTGTCAAGGGCAACAGAAGCTTTGGACAACACCCTGCTTGAAACGGTAAGCACACCTAATAATGTGCTTGCTATTGAATACATTAAGGCGGCCGCAGAGCAAAAGGCGGACATTGATTTTTATACAGTAAAACGCCGGGGCGATTCACACAACAGCACCCAAATAACCTCAAGCCTTGCAAGCGCAAGTAATATACGGCAGTTAATAGGCAATAACAGCGAAATTGTAAAATACATTCCGGAAATCGCCTGCAAAACTCTTAAAGACGCTATAGCCTTAGGAGAAACGGCGGAGCTGAAAAACAACGAAAGGGCTATACTTACAAAGCTTAGGTCTATGAGCCGTCAACAGCTGGCACAGCTTGCCGACATAACCGAGGGCTTAGAAAACCGCCTTTACAGCGCCATACAGACAAGTAAATCTGTAGATGAGGTAATTAACAGCGTTAAAACAAAACGCTACACACACTCAAGAATACGCCGTTTAATAATATCTGCACTGCTTGACATAGACAAAAGCTACACCGAAAGCCTGCCTCAATATATACGGGTTCTTGGCTTTAACGAAAACGGTGCCCGACTGTTGGGCAAAATCAAAAAAACCTCCCAATTACCAATAGTAACAAAGCTGACCAATTCAATTAGCAGTCTTACCCCCTCGGCACAGCGTATGCTTATGCTTGAAATAAAATCAACCGATATTTACAATACCTTTACAGAAAAAATAAAGCCCTGCGGCACAGAATATACCGACGGGCTGGTAATAATGAAATAATTTCTAAAACAATAAGGCAAGCCTGCTACGCTGTACATTCAGGCTTGCCTATTTTTGTTTTATATTGTGTTAATGCTGAATTACGGTATGTAGCGCAGTTCTTAAAATGCGTTTAACCGTTAATTTTTATTTTGGAAAGCACCTGTGCAACAGGTTGATTAATAACCAAATCCGCCCTGCTGTCAAGTGAGGTTTGGCTTTTATTTATAAGAACTAAGTGCTTACCGCCGAAATATCTTATAAGACCTGCCGCCGGGTACACTGTAAGGCTTGTGCCGGCTACTATCATACAGTCTGCATTACTTATAGCCCTTACACTTCCCTCAATAGTTTTGTCGTCAAGCCCCTCCTCGTACAAAACAACATCAGGCTTAATAATACCGCCACAGCTGTCACAATGCGGAATACCGCTGCTGCTTGCTATATACTCGCCGCTAAAAAACTTTCCGCAAGACAAGCAATAATTTCTATGTACACTGCCGTGCAGTTCATATACTTTTTTACTGCCTGCCATTTGGTGCAAGCCGTCAATATTTTGTGTAACAATGGCACTTAGCTTGCCTGCCTTTTCAAGCTCGCTCAAAAACAAGTGTGCGGCATTGGGCTTTGCTGTAAAGCACAACATTTTGTCACGATAAAAGTCGTAGAATTCCGCTGTCTTTTTTACAAAAAATGTGTGACTTAAAATTTCCTCGGGAGGGTACTTATATTTTTGATTATAAAGTCCGTCAACACTTCGGAAATCGGGTATGCCCGACTCTGTGCTTACCCCGGCACCGCCAAAGAAAACTATACTGCTGCATTGGTCAATAATTTTTTGAAGTTGATTAATTTTGTCTTCCATAATATCGCCTTTTACTTTTTTAGTTTATTTATCAGTGTGCTTATATGAAGCTTTGGCAATTCAAACTCCTTGTTGTCAGGAACCTCTATTTTATTGGTAAAGTGGCTTAGCAATGCAAATACGCCAACAGCCACAGCGGCAAATACAACAAAGCCGATTAAAAACTCAAAGCTCATATCAGCCATTCCAAACAAATTGTCAATGTGCATTATATCATATATTACTTTTTTAGAGAAGCAGACGCCGAATACTACACCTGCAATACATATTGTAAACATAGCGGTGCGTATAAGGTTAAACGGCAGACTTGTTTTAAATATAACCATAAGCCCCGTAAATGCAGTAACCGCAACTGCAAGTGTAGATATAAATGTTGGGTCAAGCCTCATCAAATTTCCTGCAATGGTAACAAATACCACCAATGAGGTTATAGTAACACCGCCCGGAATGGCTCGTTTAAGTATGTTAAGCAGAAAGTTGCCTGTAATTCTGCTTTCATTTGGCTCCAGTGCCAAAACAAATGACGGAAAGCCTATACAGAATGTGCTTATCAGCGTCATTTGGATAGGCATAAACGGGTACAGCTGACCTATAAAAACAAATATAACCGCAAGCAGTGTTGAATAAATTGTCTTTACTAAAAACAGCGAGGCTGAACGCTGAATATTGTTTATTGAGCGTCTGCCCTCTGCCACAACCCTTGGCATTGAGGCAAAATTGGAATCAAGCAAAACAAGCTGAGAAACACATCTTGCCGCATCACTGCCGCTTGCCATTGCTACAGAACAGTCTGCCTCCTTCAGTGCCAGCACATCGTTTACACCGTCGCCTGTCATTGCTACGGTATGGCCGTGCTTTTTCAGTGCATTTACCATTTGCAGCTTTTGCGTCGGAGTAACTCTGCCAAACACAGAGTATTTTTCCACAGCATTGTAAACATCCTCTTCTGTTTTCAGGGTTGTTGCGTCAACAATTCTATCGGCATTTTTCAGCCCTGCCTCCTTGGCAATAGCGGCAACTGTATGCACATTATCACCTGAAATTACCTTTAGGTCTACACCCTGTTTATCAAAATATTCCAGTGTAGCCGGTGCTTCCTTACGGATTTTATCCTTAAAAACAACTATGCCTATGGGCCTTATATCGTCCGGCAGCTCTCTATCCTTAAAATCATTTTCGGAAAAACCAATAGACAAAACACGGTAGCCCATTGGAACATCCCTGGTAAGCTCATCTATTTCCTTGCATTTACCGCCAAAAATAAATTCCTCGGCACCTAAAATATATGTTCCGTCTGCCCCAAAATTAATTCCCGACCACTTTTTTTCGGAGGAAAAGGCAACGCAGTGGTCTGCCCTTAGCGTTGTATTTTTACCGCAATACCTTTCCTTTACTGCATTTATTGTAGGGTTGCTGTCTTTAGAGAAGTTAGCAAAGGCAATAAGCAAATTTTCAAGATTTTCGTTTGGATTTACCGATTTATAATCTATAACCTCCATACAGCCCTCGGTTATAGTGCCTGTTTTATCCAAGCACAGCACATCTACTCTTGCAAGGGCTTCTATACAATACATTTCCTGTACAAGCACTTTTCGCCTTGAAAGCCTTATAACGCCTATAGCCATAACCGTACTTGTTAAAAGCATAAGCCCCTCCGGTATCATACCGATTAACGCCGCAACCGACTTTACCACCGCACTGCTTATATCGGCATAGTCGGTTGCCATAAACTGCCGCCAAAACAACAGCAAGCCTACAGGTATTATTACAATACTCATTAGCTTTATAATAAAATTCAAGGTATTTAAAATCTGTGAATCTACCTTTTTAACATATTTTGCACCGTTTGAAATGCTTGCGGCATAGTTTTCATCGCCTACCTTTTCGGCTATAACCACACAGCTGCCACTTACCAAAAAGCTGCCGGATATTAAGCGGCTGTCCTTTTCCTTAAACACGGCGTCAGATTCACCGGTAAGCAAAGACTCGTTTACCTCACAGCTGCCCTGTGCAATTATACAGTCTGTAGGCACCTGCTGACCTTGCTTTAGATAAAAAACCTCATCAAGAACTATTTCATTAATTCCTATTTCACATTCCTTACCGTTTCTTACAGCCTTTATTTTTTGCTGGTTTACAATAGAAAGCTTGTCGATGGTTCGCTTAGCACGAATTTCCTGAAATGTACCGATAAGCGAGTTGATTATAATAATAACCATAAACAGCATATTCTTGTAAGAGCCAACCAGAAACACTGCCACTGCAAGTATAAAATTCACTAGGTTAAAAATTGTACAAACATTGTCCCTAAGTATAAGCGAAATCGGCTTTGACTTTAGGTTACTTTCCTTGTTAAATTCGCCTCGTTCTATTCTTTCCTTAATCTGGCTGTCAGTTAAACCTGTTTTTATATCAGGCGTATAGCGTTTTACATTCTCTGACATAACAACCTCCTATATATACTCATAGTGATAATTATAGCAGTAGTATTTTTTCAATTCAAGCAATATCAAAAATTTAACAAATTATCTATTTACTTATTACTTATGTATGGTATAATTTTATAGAAAATGACTAGAAGGGTTATTAAGCAGAAAGGATTTGTTATGGAAAAGGAAAAAATCAACCGCATAAACGAGCTGGCAAAAAAGAAAAAATCTCAGGGCTTAACAGAAGCCGAGCAAGCCGAGCAAAACCGCCTGAGGCAGGAATACATAAGTGAATTTAAGGCCAGCCTGACCGGTCAGCTTGACAATATGGTTATAGAAAAGCCGGACGGCACCAAAATTAATGTAAAGAATTTAAAAAAGAAAAACAATTAGGCATTTTAATAAAAAATGGGTACTGTTACAGACAGTACCCAAGCATTTTGTAAAATAGTAAAAGCGTTGCCTGTGCAACGCCCCTACCCGAGAATATATAAGAAGAAAAAATGAGAAAACTAATTGATAATTGCTGTTTTTTATTTCTTTTTGTTTTTTACTGTAGTTATAATATATAATATAATTATGAATAAATTATGAACAAAACAGTTTTTATGTGTAGAATATATACAATAAATCAGTTTGTTTTTTATGCATTTTAACTATCGAGAGGAAGCATATGTAATGGATAACAATTACGCAAAGGAAATGGCACATTTTATTAAGGAATATGACCAATTCATAAGACCTTATAACGACGCTATTAAGCTTGTTAAAATAAGACTTGAAGCACTGGACTCCGATTATGGTCAGCTTCACAGGCACAACCCTATTCATCAAATTATACACAGAGTAAAATCCCTGGACAGTATTATAAAAAAGCTTGCCCTTAGAGGCTACCCTACACAGATTGAATACGCCAAGGAATATTTAACCGACATTGCCGGTGTAAGAGTTATTACCTACTACCAGCAGGATGTTTATGAGGTTGTGCGTGCTTTGAAATCCTGCCTTGATGTTGTAAAGGAAAGCGACTATATACGCAGCCCAAAGGAATCCGGCTACCGCAGCTACCATATGATTGTAGTAGTACCTGTACACTACCTAAAGGGTATAGAATATTACCCTGTAGAGCTGCAAATAAGAACTCTTACTATGGACTGTTGGGCAAGCATTGAGCATCAGCTCCACTACAAAACCCTAAAGGACGAATTCTACGGAGAAATAAGCAAAAAATTTCAGCAGTATTCAGAAGAGCTGAATATGATAAGCCTTAAAATGGAGGCAATATATGCCCAGCAAAACACCAGACTGCCAATGCCTACCGAATTTAAAGAGGACTCTTAATTTTTATAAGCACATTTCTGCTAACCGTTTAAAGCATAAGCCGCAAATTTTCAAAGCACTGTACAGCTCTTTGAAAATTTGCGGCTTTTCACTGCGTTTTTAAGCGGGCTGTTTAATTTCTTTTAGCCCTGTATATTTACAATTATACTACGCTTGCTCTTCTGCATTATCACTGTGAATTGCTGCAGGCGAATTCTTTGTGGCAGTACACTCGGGCAGCTTCGGCTTAAAGCTTGGGTCAAGCTTATGTATCTTTAAAAGCTGCTCTGTTGTCATATTAAGATAGCTGTAGTCAATGCCGTCCTCTGCATATTTAACCTCACCTGTTTCAGGATCTGTTTTCTCTGTAAAGGGATCGCCCCAGGTAACATCGGTATAATACCATTCATCGTCCAGCTTGGTTAAATTCCAGCAGTGACTGTTTCCTACTACATAAGCACACTCTATGCCCTGCAAATTCATTAAATACTGATAGGCCTGTGTATACCCACGGCAAACAGCGTCGCCGTTTAACAGTGCTCCTGTAATATTCCAGCAGGCAAGCACCCTGTCGCTTTCCATTTCTGCAAAATTATTGTATCCGGCTGTTGCGTTTTTCTGATTGTATTTAGTGTTGTTGATTATATACTCATAGGTATACAGTGATTTTTCGTAATCGGTTTTCAGCTTTTTAGCTTCCTTTAGAAACTTATCTGTAACGGTTTTCAGCTTGCCCTGCAGCTCCTTAACCCGATCGGCATCGTATTCATAATGGAATTTTACTCTGAATACAAGCTTGCCGTTTATAGTTTCCGCACCGGTATTTTCCTTTGAAAACCAGAAATACTCAGGATAATCATATGTAATGTAATTTAAAAGGTCGTCAAGCTCCTGTGCTGTACATTCACGATTATTCCAGTACAAGCCACTTCTCTGCTGTTTTACAGCTGTACGCAGCTTTTCATAGTACAGCTTTTGCTTGTCGGAAAGCTGACTGTAGCAGAACCTGCCCTGTGATTCTGTGTTGTTTATGTCAACATCGCTGTCCTCTATAAAATTTGGCTTTGCTATGTAGCTTTTGCCTGTAGGCCGTTCTGTCGCCTCAGTGGCGGAGCTTACAGTTGTACCTGTGGCATTATTACTGTCGTCACTGCTGCAGCCCGCCGCCGCAATGACGGTAAGTATCAATAAACAACATAGTAAGGTCTTTTTCATAAAACTATCTCCAACAATAACTCTTTTTATTCGTATATAATACAGCCCCGAAGCTGTAAAGTCAACAACGGGGCTGTAAAATATTAATGTTACATTATTCCGGTTTCATGAAGCCTTCCTTCAAGCTTATGGTTTAACAGAATTAACGGTTTTCTCAATACAAGTCCTATTATAAGGGCAATTGGAATATATGCAGACAGTTGCAGCAAATACAGCCAGTAGTCACAGCCGTGCATACCGCCGATTGCCTCACGCATTGCATTTATTGCACCTGTAAAGGGCAGCAGTGGGTTTAACGCCTGAAAAAACTGTGGAGTAGTTTCTATTGGGAATGTACCGCCTGCACCGGCAATTTGTATAACCAAAAATACAACCGCAATAGCCTTGCCTATTTCTGCAAAGGAAACAACCAGTGTGTAAACAAACAGTGTAAATACAAAGGCTGTATAAGCTCCTGCAAACACAAAGGCCGCAGGGTGCGGACACTGTATTCCCAAAACATATAAATCGCCCAGACAAGCTATTACCGCCTGTACAACGCCTGCGGCAAAGAACAGTAAATATCTGCCAAAATAGCACTGCGTCATTCTTAGCTTTCTTTCCTCGGCGTCAATTATCTGCACCTTTAGCATTGCTATCAAAATTACAGAACCAACCCAAAGGCACAGCACGGTATAGAACGGCGTCATAGCAGAGCCGTAGTTTTCAATAGCGTAAACGCTGTTTGTCTGCAAATCTACCGGCGAAGACAGAAACGCAGCCGTTTCATCGGGATCTCTTGTAATCAGGCTTTTAATTGCATCAATTTCTTCAGAGTCCAAGGCGTCCTCAATATTCTTTAGCAAGCTTTTAATTTTTGTTTGAGCTGTGTCTAAAGTAACGGTTAAGCCGTCAAAGGTATCTGCCGCAGATGTAAGGCTTTTATCCATACTGTTAAGGGTTTTGTCCCAATCGACACCGCCCATAGTAGTTAAAAAGCTGCTAAGGCTATTTAGATTATCGTACAAGCTGTCTGTAAGAGTATCTATCTTTGGAGAAACCTGTACCCTGTAATTAGACTTAATGTCAGAGAACAAGCCTCTCAGCGTAGAAATTCTGTTTTCTATGCTTGCCTGCTTTTCCGCAGCCAGCGTGCCTGCACTGCGTAGTGAAGAAGCGGCGTCATAAAGGTCTGACTGTAAAATGCTTAAATCACCTATTGCCTCGGTCAGCTTGCTGTCCATTTGCTTTAGCCCCTGTAAATCCGGAAAATAGCCCTCAAGGGTTTGCACTACAGCCAAAATATCGCTGCAATAGGAATTAAGCGTAGCACATTTGTTATAAACCAAATCGACCCTGTCTGCTACGGTGTTGTTGGCAGTGTCTGCAGCAGCTATGGCAGATGAAAAGTCGTTGCTTATTTGCAGCATATCACTTTCAGCCATACTTACAATAGTATCAAGACTTCCGCTTATATCATTTACAAAATTATTTGCGGCTTTTGCTGTATCTGCTGTGTCAGAGGCAAGCTTTGAAGCATTTGAAAAAGCGTCCTTAGGCACAGCCTCTCTTGCAGTGTCAACCAAGGAGCTTAATGTGGTTGTTAGGGATTTAAAGGTTTTTACATCATTTTTTAGATTGTCCAAATCCTTGTCTACCATTTGTACTGTATCCTTTAAATTATTGACTATGTCTATTACATCTCCGTCAACATCATCTTGAGTATCAATGGCAATATTGCTGAGTGTTGAAGCAACTGTAGAAATAAAGGTTTCATCAATTTGCTGTTGAATAGACGAAGCCACCTTGTCGGTAATTTTCGGTGCTATTGCATTCTTCTTTTGGTTTACATAGTAGTCTATCTTTGGCTTTGTAATGTCCTTTTTCAGGATACTGGTCATATCCTTTGTAAAATCCTCCGGTATTATTACAGCCGCATAGTAGGTGCCGTCCTCTACCCCCTGCAAAGCGGCGTCTTTGTCTGTAAACTGCCAGTTAATAACATCATTCTTTGTTAAATTATCAATTACCTTACTGCCAATACTAACATTTACGCCTAAAATATCGGCACCCTTGTCAACATTTGCAACGGCTACCTTTAGATTTTTTGTATTTCCATAAGGGTCCCAGCAGGCATAAATATTTACCCATGCATACAGTGAGGGCAAAATAAGAATACCAACCATAACAATGGCGGCAAAAGGTCTGCTGAAAATCTTCTTAATATCACTTAAAAATACTTTAAAAATTTTTTTCACCAAATCTCCTCCTTAAAGCTCAAAGCATAGAAGCAATATATAATTATTTATTCCCTTGTCACGCTTAACAACACAAGTTTACTTCACAATCCAAATAGTGTCAACCAATAAAAAGCAACATTTGTGTAACAAATTTTCCGGTATAAATTCAAGCTGTCAAAAAAGCCTGCAAGCAGTTAAAAATAATTAGTTATAACAACAATTCCCCGAAAATATGCTAAAAACCATATTCCTCGGGGAACTTAAATATCAAACTATACAGCTAAAAATATTACCGCAGACCATGCCGATTAATATTTGCTGATGCCTTTTTTACTTTAACTCTATTATAGCCGGTATGCCTAATTTCGGCATTCCTTGCCCTGTCCATTTACCTGTCCATTATAAGGTTAAATTTTTAGTTTTCGGGAAGCTGAAACCTGCAAAACTCACCAAGGTCAAGGTTTACAATATCGTGGCAGGTCTGTCTGCCCCACGGCAAAATAACACGCTCATAATCGCCGTACAAATACCTTAGATACTTGTCATATTCCTTTGGCACAGGCAGCTTATAGCCCTCGAAATCCCATTCAATAGCCTCATCTAAATAGTATTTAGGGAAGTCGCCCTTATATACATTTCTGCCCATTCCGTCATACAAATATTTATTGTCCTTTCTTCCACGGAACATTTTAAATATTTTATACTGAATCCACTCGGAAACAGGTATTGGGAATATAACCTTAAGTATATTTGCCAAAAATGACTGAACCTTGTGGCCGTTGTCAATTTTTCGCTTATTCCATCTGTTAAATATCATTGAGCGAATAAGCAGTGTAAACTGCAAATGCAGCTTTCTGCCCAGCTTTGAATTAGCCGTAGCGTCATGAGCAAAAATATCAAACGCCATACCGTTGTTCATATTGCTGTGAGCCTTTGAGTATTTTGTGGCAAACATAGTATTGTTAAGCCTTATTTTTGCAAAAGGATAATGACAACCCTTGTCTGTGTCGGAGGTTTGGAGAGAAAGCTCCTTTGGCATTTCGGCAGGTGCTACCTGCAGGAATTTGTCATAATCCTCTCTCAGCATCATAATATCCGCATCGTCATCCCACGGAATAAAGCCGTGGTGTCTTATAGCACCAAGCAGTGTTCCGCCGCCTAAGAAGTACTTAATGTTATGCTTTTTGCATATTCTGTCTACATCCAGCAAATAGCCCAACAGCAGGCTTTGTATATTCTTCAGCTTACCGTCGTGGGAGTATTGGTACAAAAACATTTTATCGTCTGCGGCAGACATACTTTCCACCATAAGCTGGATAATCTCGTCCATTGTAATTTCAGGCTCAAAGCCATCCACCGGCAGCTTTTGGCAGTTCATGGCAACACCATAGGACGGGTCCTTTTTAGCGTCAATTAACTGTATTTTGCACTTTTCCGGATAAAGGTCAAAAAGCTTTGCCGCCAACATTCCCGTAGACATAGTACAGTCCTTGCTGACAACATTATACACATTGTTTGGAGCAAGCTTAACCATACTCCAAAACATTGCAGTAAGGAAGTCGTTTATATAGGTAAACGAATACTTTTTAACAGAGCGAACCATTTCAATATCCTCGCCCTTTGCCACAGCTCTGAACAGGTCGTAAAACAGATTTTCGTCAAAGCCTGTTTTTGCACCAAGCATTATGCCCGAACGCAGAATCATATGTGAAAAGCTGTATTTTTTCCCGTAAACAGGCACCAATGCTTCAAGAGTCTGCAAAAGCTCTGCGTCATATCCACTGCCCTTTGTAAGGTCAATACTGCCGTATTCGCCCTCGGAGATTACATATCCTCGGTCAATTTTTCCGTAAACACGGTAGTCAGAGAATAAAATAAATCTGTCAATTTCACACCTGCCGGCAAATTCAAGGCATTTCTCCAACACAGACGCCTCATTAATAAAGCTTTCAGGCAGACCATCGGTTGCCTTGCTGCAGCAGCCTGTGTAAATAAAATAATCCGCCCTATCCTGTACATCGCTTAAATCCTCCAGCAGTCTAAAGGAAAAATCCTCTCGCTTTAAAAGTGCCGGAAAAATACCGTTTAAGGCCGATGTGCTTTTTGCAATAAGAGAAATTCTTATATTCAGCTTATGCAGGTCGTTTAATCCAAAGAAGCAATATAAAACAGCCTTAGAAAAAAAATCCTGACAGCCGGAAATATATACAGTCTTATTTTTAAGTTTTTCAAAAGGGTAGTCATCTTTACTGTGGGCAGCCAAATGGTACGCCCAGTCAAGCTCAAACTGCCCCAGTACTTTACTAAGTTCCATAGCCTCTCCGTATATTAACTATTTTGCAATTCCACAATTTTAACGGCACGCCTGATGCCGTCGGTAAGGTCTACCCTTGCCGTCCAGCCAAGCTCATTAAGCCTTGTGCTGTCAAGAATTTCAGGTGTTGCGTTAATATATGAAATTTCAGGCTCCTTTTCGTCCTCTTTGTTTGCAAAGGACAGGGAAAGATTTCTTTCCGGAAACGCTTCAACAGCTGCTTTCGCAAAGTTTCTGATAGTTACATTAGAATGCTCGGCAGAAATGTTGTATGGATAAATATCCTTTCCGTCAAGCAGAATCTTCAAAAGTGCAGTTGCGGTGTCTGTTACATAGCAGAACGAACGGTAAGGTGCGCCTGCACTTTTAAGCAAAATACTTTGGTTGCGTACAATATTGGCAATAAATTGTGCCCACACTCTGTCGTCATTAAGACTGGACGGGCCATAAATATAGCTTGGTCTTGCTATTTTTATGCTTAAGCCATATTGCTTGTGAAAAGAGGCACACAGTGTTTCAGAGGCTCTTTTGCCCTGTGCATAGCAGTTTTTATATGATGTATGGTCAATATAACCAATGTCGGTTTCTTCTATTTTCATTTTGCCGGTGTGCAAAGCACCGTATATTTTCAAGCTGGAAACAAACAGCGTTACAGCACCGCATGCCTTTGCATACTCCAAAACCTTGTAAGTACCTGTAAGGTTAGCGTCTATTGTTCCTACAGGGTCATTTTCAAAAAAATAAGCGCTTGCCTGGCTTGCGGCATGAATAACATAGTCAGCCTTTTCATCGGTTTTAATTTCACTGCACACATCCTGAACCAACAGCGTAATGTCACTTCTGTTTAGTGCGTCGCCAAAACGCTTTTTAGCCTTCTCACCGTTTCGCACCAGTGCAAGCACCTTAATATTGTCGCCGTAAAGGTCGTTTCTGATTAGCATAGCCATTGTCAGATAGTAGCCTATAAAGCCTGCCGCACCTGTAAGAAGTATTGTTTTATTCTTCATTTTTTCCCAAGGAAGCTCAGCCTCGGCTACCGACAAAATATCATTATATATATACTCATGAATAAGAGTATTAATTTTACAGTCCATATGCCAATTCCTCTCTTGCAAAGTTTTCATATCTTCTGTAGTAATAATAGGCTCTTAAGAATCTCATATCCTCAGGAGTAGTAACCTTGATATTGTCACGGTCGCCAATAAATATCTGAACCTTTTCACCCAGTTCAATAAGCAGCTCAGAGCTGGATATAGGATTTGTTATGCCACGCTTCTCTGCTTCGTCGTGTGCCCACATAATTTTTCTCATTGTGTAGCCCTGCGGTGCCTGTGTTATAAACATTTCTCCCCTTGGTAAGCTGTGGTTACAGGTTTCTCCGTCCTTGCTTTCCAAAACTGAGTCAATGCTCCTGGTAACAGGAACAGCCGTTTCATACTTTTTGGCAGTAGCTATGCAATTTGTAATAAGCTCCTCAGACAGCAGCGGCCTTACACCGTCGCAAATTAAAACAATATCATCGTCATTTTTTGCGTACTCCCGTGCCGCAACAAGTCCGTTATGAATAGAGCCGTGACCGTTTGCACCGCCCGGTACCACCTTCAGCACCTTAGTAATGTTGTACTTCCTTATTTTTTCCCAAAGAGTGTCTATCCAATCTGCCAAGCAAGAGATAACAATGTTGTCTACTTCGGAATGATACTGGAAATTCTCCAATGTTCTTATAATAATTGGCTTTCCGTCGACCTCTAAAAATTGCTTTGGTATTTCAACCGACTTCATTCTGGCACCAACGCCGCCGGCAAATACAACTGCAGTTACCATATATACTTCACTTACCTTTCCACATTTATAAGCCCTATTGTTAGGGCTGTATTTATATATTAAATATTATTTCTTCGCTTTTTTCTTTTTTTCGGCTTCCATTTTCTTGTCAGCCTCATAATGCTCAAAGGCTTCGTTTACAGAGCCGGAAAAAATAATTCTGCCTTTTTTTAAAAAAACTGCCCTTGTACACATTTCTTTTACGCTGTCCTTTGAGTGGCTTACAAAAAGAACTGTTGTACCCTCTTTGATAATTTCGGCAATTCTGTTTTTGCACTTCTTTTTAAATGAAGCGTCACCAACGCTTAAGGCCTCGTCAATAACAAGAATATCAGGATCTATATTAACATTTATTGCAAAGCCCAAACGCATTTTCATACCGCTTGAGTATGTTCTTACAGGCTGGTCAATATAATCCCCCAGCTCTGCAAAATCAACAATTTTAGGCTCGATTTCCTTTATATAAGCATCCTTTAGCCCCAAGGTATAGCCACGCAAAAATATATTTTCTCTGCCTGTCATTTCCAGGGCAAAGCCTGCCGTCAGCTCAAGCAAGGCCGCAACCGTTCCGTTTACCGTAACAACACCGCTGTCGGGAAAAGCAACGCCCGTTATCATTTTCAGCAGTGTAGATTTGCCCGCACCGTTGTCGCCTATAATGCCCACGCTTTCTCCCTCAAAAATCTCAAGGGAAACATCATCAAGTGCCTTATGAAGCTTAACATTTTTAGGCTTAAAAAACAGCGACTTAAACCTTTGTCTGTCATTTTTAAACAACATATATTCCTTTGACACATGGTCAAAGCGTATCATACTTTTATTATCTTCCATATTTGCCACCTATTACAATACATCGGGAATTCTTTTGCGTAAACGGTTATAATTGTACGCACCCAATATAAACACAAGCAGAAATTCACCCAAAAATATTCCAAGCTCTAACGGGTTATTCCATATAAACTGGTCATAAAGAACAGCCTTTCGATAGCTGTTGGCAAAGAAGTTAATAGGGTTAAACAGCATAACCGTATTTAACGCCTTGTTGCCCATATCGTATGAATTGTAAATAACGCCTGACAGCCAGAATATACCCGACATAATAGACATTACCATATTGTCAAAGTCCATACTGAAGGCACCCATAGGTGCAGTGCTCCATGACAGAAACAGGAAGAACAAAAACATAACAGGCAATATTAATAACAGCTGAAAGGCATAAGCACTTAGCCCTACTGCCATTCCCACAATAACAAGCATTATAGCACACAGCAAAAACTGTACATACAGCTTTGAAAGCAGTGTATAGGTCATAATAGTAGAAACAGGGAACGATATTTTGGTTACAAAGTGCCTGTTCACTCTGATTGATTTCATTCCGTGTATTATGCTGTCATTTATAAAAAACCAAGGAATAAAGCCTACCAGCATAAAAATAAATCTGTCAAATACCACCGTTGAGCCGTTTATAATAACATCAACATCGCCTGCCTTTTTAAAGCCGAGTGCAAACGCAAACCAATATACAAACAGTGTAAAGGACGGTTTTACAACAGCCCACATAGGGCCTATTACCGCACCTTTGTATGTTTTTATAAGCTCATTTTTGGCAAGCCTTATTATTTGCCCCCAAAAGCCCTTATGCTCTTTAATAATTTGAAACAAAGTATTACCACCTGTCTAACAAAAAAACTAATATTACCTTTTCTTTTTTATTTTTCACACAAATTCCATAATACATATATTTTAATCTTTTTTCAACAAATGTCAATATTACAACCTACAGATTATGCTTGCGGCAGTCTGTAATTTGTGGTATATCCCTACAACATTTGTTTAGTTATCGAAAAAAAGCACCATTATATTTTACAGCCGTACCTCCACAAGGCTGCTGCTAAAGCTGTTGCTGCCGCAGGCTACGCTAACGCAACAGCCGTCTGCCTCGTACTCCTTTAGGTACAGCTCCTCCTCATTATTCAGAATAACAGGTTTGTTGCCGATAAAGCCGATTTCAAAAGAGCTAAGCCCTCCGCCAAGCCCTGTGCCCTTGTATTTAAGGCAGCTTTCCTTAAGAGTCCACAGTCGTATAAAGCGGTAGCTTCTCTCCCTTTCATTTTCACCGGCAAGCACATAGCTGTATTCACCCTCAGTAAAAAATCTTTCTGCAATTCTTATGTCGGCAGACTCTATTTTCTCAATGTCACAGCCAATTTCATTTTCAGAAAAGCTGCAAACAGCGTAGGCTCCGCTGTGAGAAATATTAAAATAAATACCCTGTACATTTGTAAAAAAAGGCTTTTCGTTTTTGCCAAGGGCATACTCCATAGACCTTTCACGCAGTCCCAGCTTTTTTAAACAGCTGTCAAGCAATATTCCGGCAGACAGTGAAAGCAGCTTGTCCTTTTCCATTTTCATTCTGTCAATTTTAGACCTTCTGTAGTCGGACATACAGCTGTAGTATTTTTGAAATTTCTCAGCATTGTCTATTTGCAAAGAATTAAATATATAAGTATTGTTCATTGTCACAATTCCTAAAAATACCCAAATAATCACCAAAGCTTACAGAGCAACATACTTAGCCTCTGCAAATTTATGCAATTAAATGGGTATTGTAAAATTTAAAATATTTTTATTATTATCTGTTGCGTATAACCGATGTATGCTTTTCACGCAAATATGTAGACTCCAGGTCTGCCAGGTGGAGCTTTACAGCCAGCGGAAATTTTTCGTATGCCTGGCTCATTGAATAGCCGGCGGCATCCTCAAAGCCTCCCATATGCCAGCGTATAGCCATAGCCTCGTCAATTTTAAGCCTCATAAATCTTTCAACTAAAAATACCGACTTTTCGCCGTGTCCGTAAGGGAAAGCGTCCTCTATTTGATAAAACGGCACCTTCTCCCACTGACCTGTTTCGTTATTCTTCACATTTCTTGCAGACACCTTGTAAAAGTTTGCCTTGCAAAGGTCGTGCAAAAGTGCCGACACCGCAAAGCTTTCCACACTGTCGGTTTCCTCGTCAAAATGCTTTTCCATCATAACATTAAAAACACTTACACTGTGCATAACCAGCCCCTGCGGGCAGGCACAGTGGTACTTTGTGCTTGCCGGAGCAGTAAAAAAGTCGGTTTTTCCCATCCAGTCTAAAAGCCTGTCCTTTCCAGGACGATTTACATATTTTTCAAAAAGCTCAAGATATTCCGCCTTATAGTCATGCTCCCCTGACTGTATAATCTCGCTCATAAATGCTCTCCTTACATTAACGACTCATCATAAACCGCACGGCCGCCGCCTACAAACTTGGGGCGTGTTCTGGCTGCAATTATTCTTGCCTCGCCTATTGTACGCTGTTTAAGGGGTACAGGCACAGCCGTTTCCCTTAGGTGCATACCTATAAGCACACCGCCAATATCTATACCGGCGTGTGCTCTTACTTTTTCAACCACCACAGGGCTGTTTAGCCCTTTATATGTTGCTGTAGCAAAAGAACCTCCTGCCTTCGGCTGAGGAATAACATTTACCGGCTCCAAGCCGTATTTCTCGGCTACAGATGCCTCGAGTACAATAGCCCTGTTTAAATGCTCACAGCACTGTGCGGCAATGTTAATGTCCTTAGCCTGCAGCTCCTTATAAATAACCTGAAACATTTCCTCTGCAAGCTCCGGTGTAGAATTAGTACCCGGATTTTTTCCTGTAACCTCGCTTGTAGAGCAGCCTATAACGCATATATCTCCCGGCTTTAGCTTAGCGCACTCCAACAGCTCTGTTACAACCTGCTTTGTTTCCTGCATAATTTTATCCATAATTCATACCTGCTTTATAAAATATTTTTTTCTCTCAAGTAATCTATATATTCCCGAACATCACATTCGGCCTGCTTAGGCTCAACATTATATTCCTGTGCCATATCTGCGGCAATTTTTTCAGCCGTATGTCCCTTTTCAAGACCTTTCCAGATAAAAGCACCTGTTTCATTCATTTTTATAATGGAATTAAACTGGGACTGCCCATCAATCAGAGGAATCAGCAGATACTCCCCTGCCGCTTCTCTAAGCAAATAATCCTTGTTCAAGCCGCCCACCTTACCTTTCTGACTATTTACACAGTGCCCTTTACGGCCTGTATACACACTATTATTTTACATTATCAAACAAAAATAATCAATATACAGCGGGTATATGTTAAAAAAATAATTTTTATGTTATAATTTCTTATATATGATTTTTCAAAAAGACCTTTTGTTTTGTAAATTAGAAATATACATATTTAGGAGCTGTTCCCTATGGTTTTTAAACTTATTAAAGAAAAATCACAAAAGCTTATAAGTCTAAAGGACGAGCTTTTATGGCTGTTTAGCCTAAGCCGGTGCTACAAAAAAGAAATTTTTGCGGTTACTGTGCTTTCTGTAATAGGCACTGTTTTTTCACTGACCACAAGCTTATGCTTAAAATATGTAATCGACATAGTAACAGGCACCCTTAACCAAAGCATACTGCTTGTTGTGCTGGCGGCTGTGGCCATGCTGCTGGGAAGTATTTTTTTGTCAGCCATAACCTCAAGAATTACCACCAAGGTAAATGTAAAAATTCAAAATGAGCTTCAGCTTCAAGTATACGGCACAATATTTAACGCACAGTGGGAAAGCCTGCGTGAATACCGCAAGGGCGACCTTATAAACAGAATAAACAGCGATGCTTCATTGATAGCAAGCGGTGCTGTAAGCTGGTGGCCTACGGTAATTACCTTTGCCGCAAAATTTATATACACCTTTGTGCTTATTGTAATGAACGACCCTATAATGGCGGCAATAGCACTAATGTCTGCACCGGTATCTGCCCTGCTTTCAAGATTTATGATACGAAAAATGCATAACCACAGCCTAAAGGTAAAGGAGCTAAGTGCGGATATTATGTCCTACCAGGAGGACTCCTTTCAAAATCTGCAATATATTAAGTCCTTTGGAATATCCGATGTTATTAACAAGCGGCTAATAAAAAAGCAGCAGGAATACAAGGAAGAAAGCCTTAACTACAACAAGGTTACCGTATTAATGAATATAATTATGGGGCTTGTAGGCATAACAGTAACCTTTGTTTCATATGCCTGGGGCATATACAGGCTGTGGGAGGGCTTTATAACATATGGCACTATGGTTATGTTTCTGCAGCTTACCCTTACCCTTTCCAACTCTTTTAACTCAATTTTAAGCGTTATACCCACAACAATTAATTTAGGCACCTCGGCGGCAAGAATTATTTCACTGGAAAATCTGCCTGAGGAAAAATCAACTCCTACAGCGGAGGAAAAGAAATTTATAAACAGCAATTTTAAAAGCGGCGTTTCAATTAACTGCAGCAACCTTAGCTTTATCTACAGCGACAAGCCAAGCGAAAGAGTGCTTAAAAACGCAGGCTTTTCAGCCGGCATAGGTGAAACAATAGCAATCATCGGCGGCTCCGGCATTGGCAAAACAACATTTTTCAGGCTTTTGCTGGGACTTTTAGAGCCTACCGAGGGTGAAATAACATTTAAAGGCAATAATAATGAAACAATTAAAGCCGGCCCGAGCACCCGTGAATTAATAGCCTATGTACCCCAAGGCAACACCATAATAAGCGGCACAGTGGCAGAAAACCTTCGCCTTATAAAAAAGGACGCAACCGACGAGGAGATTATAACTGCGTTGAAGCTCTCATGTGCCTATGACTTTGTAAGCAAGCTGCCACAGGGAATAAACTCGCAAATAGGCGAAAGCGGAAATGGCTTTTCTGAGGGACAAATACAGCGTATTTCAATTGCCCGTGCCCTTATAAAGGACGCCCCTGTTCTGCTGTTTGACGAGGTTACATCTGCACTGGACGAAGAAACAGAAGGCCGCCTGCTGCATAACATTCAAACCCACTTCAAAAACAAAACAATAATTTTTGTAACCCACAAGCTAAACGCCCTTGATATTTCAGACAAGGTATATAAAATTGACAAAAAGCAACTGCACAGGGTGAACTACAGCGTGGTAGAAAACAAATAAACGGTTAAAGCATAAAAACACCCCCGAAACAAGCACATAAAACATATGATATATAAGCTGTGGGCTGTACTCAGAAAATCGAGTACAGCCCACTTTTACACAGCTATATAAAATTTTGCAATAAAGCGAAAATTAATTTTGCTTATAGTCAGCAAAGAACTCTGCAAGCTGGCTTGTTGCCCTTTCCAAATTCTCAACACTTGGAAGATACACAATTCTAAAGTGGTCAGGCTGTTCCCAATGGAATCCGCCGCCGTGCGTAAGCAAAATATGCTTTTCTCTCAGAATATCCAATACCATTTTTTCATCATCTGTTACATTAAACCTCTTAACATCTATCTTAGGAAAAATGTAGAAAGCCGCCTCCGGCTTTGTTGATGACAGTCCCGGTATATCGTTTATAGCGTTATAAATAAAATCTCTCTGCTGACGAACTCGTCCGCCTGACAGTAGTAACTTTTCGGTTTCTTCTGTATGGTTAAGTGACAGCTCAATAATAGACTGTGCCGGAACATTGGAACAGAGCCTCATTGAAGAAAGCAAATTCAAGCCCTCTATATAGCCCTCGCAGCCCTTTTTATTGCCGCACAGGCACATCCAGCCACAGCGGTAGCCGGCTATAAGGTGGGACTTTGACAGTCCGTTAAAGCTGATAACCATTAAATCAGGTGCCAAGGACGCAAGAGCAGTATGCTTTTTACCGTCAAGCACAAGCCTGTCGTAAATTTCATCTGCAAAAATAATTAGATTAAACTCTCTTGCAAGATCAACGATTTTTTGAAGTATTTCTACAGGGTACAACGCACCCGTAGGATTGTTAGGATTTATAACAACAATGCCCTTTGTTTTGCTTGTAATTTTGCTTCTCATATCGTCAATATCAGGGTACCAGTTAGAGCCTTCGTCACAAATATAATGCACAGCCTTACCCCCTGCCAGTGTTACAGAGGCAGTCCACAGCGGGTAATCGGGTGCAGGCACAAGCATTTCGTCACCGTTGTTAAGCAAGCCCTGCATAGACAATGTAATAAGCTCGCTTACGCCGTTGCCTGTGTAAACATCATTTTCAGTTACACCCTCAACACCCTTACTTTTGTAATACTCTACAATAGCGTGTCTGGCTGCAAATATACCCTTAGAATCAGAATAGCCCTCTGTATGAACAAGACTTTCCGACATTTTGTCAACCAACGCCTGCGGTGCTCTAAAATCAAACACGGCAGGGTTGCCGATATTCAGCTTTAATATTTCCGTACCCTGAGCTATCATTCTGTTAGCCTCGTCCATAACAGGCCCACGAATATCATAACAAACATTATCAAGCTTGTGGGATTTTTCAAACCTTCTCATAAAAACACCTTTTACATTCAATTTATACAGCCTGTATTTTATTTAATAAGCTGTATTTAACACAAAACCTTAAACTCAAAACTAAACATACATATAAACACATCTAATATGTACAACCTATCGCCTTCGGTATTTGTCCGGCAACAACGCCGCTCACAGCTAAATAACGCCGTTGCCAAGCAATACTAAAAATACCACAAAAAGCAGTAAAAGCCCTAAAATTACAGAGCCAACGGTTATAAGCACCACCGGGTAGATTTTGCTGCGGCTTTTTGCACGCACCTTAAAAATTATACCTAAAATTAATAAAAGAGCTCCTGCAATAAACAAAAGCACCATCAATGCCAGTATTACAAGTGCAGCTGCACCAAACACAAGCATCATTGAGAAAAACGCCACCGCCATACCTCCTGTTTATTAAATATGGTAATTGCGGACAGACCACAATTACCATATTAGCTAAACTAACTTTATCTAGCCGGCAAAATTAATAAAATTCAAATTATTTAATTTCGCAAATCCAGCCTTCCGGTGCTTCAATTTTGCACATTTGAATACCTGTAAGCGTGTCATACAGCTTCTTTGTAATAGGCCCCATTTTTTCCATACCGCTTGGGAAGCAAATATCCTTACCATGGTCAACAATCTTGCCAACAGGTGTAACTACGGCAGCTGTACCGCACAGGCAGCATTCCGCAAAATCCTTTAGCTCATCAAGATATACCTCTCTTTGCTCAACCTCAAGTCCCAAATAATCCTTGGCAACTGTCATAAGTGAGCGTCTTGTAATTGAAGGAAGTATACTGTCTGACTTAGGTGTAACAATCTTATTATCCTTTGTAACGAAAATAAAGTTAGCACCGCCTGTTTCCTCAACCTTTGTTCTTGTTGCAGGGTCAAGGTACAGATTTTCGTCGTAGCCCTCTGCGTGTGCCGTAACAATAGCATGCAGGCTCATAGCATAGTTCAAGCCGGCCTTAACATGTCCTGTGCCGTGCGGTGCGGCTCTGTCAAAGTCGCTTACCTTAATTGTAATAGGCTTAGCGTCGCCCTTGAAATAAGGTCCTACCGGTGTAGAGAATATTCTAAACTGATACTCCGAAGCCGGCTTTACGCCTATTACAGGGTTAATGCCAAACATATAAGGTCTTATGTAAAGTGTTGCACCTGAACCAAACGGAGGTACATATGCCTCGTTAGCCTTTACAACTGCCTTTACGCCCTCAACAAACTGTTCAACGCTCAGCTGTGGCATTTCAAGTCTTTTGCAGGTATCAGACATACGCTGTGCGTTTAGGTCAGGACGGAAGCAGACAATCTTGCCATCCTCTGTTGTATAGGCCTTTAGTCCCTCGAAGCAGGTTTGTGCATACTGCAATACACAGGCACATTCGCTCATTGTAATCATATCATCGTCAATAAGTGCACCGTTGTCCCACTTACCATCTTTAAAATTAGCTACATATCTTTTGTCGGTTTTTCTGTAACCGAAGCCGATATTTGCCCAATCAAGATTTTTCTTTTCCATATATTATTCTCCTTTTAACAGCCTTAGTATAAGTCAGGCTTTTCAATAATTTCATTTATTTTAGTTTCAAGCACCGACGATGAATACGCCGGAGTAATAATGCAGACAGTGTCCGCACCCTTTCCGCTGCCGCCAATGCATACTACAGGCTCGCCGTACCGAAGCAGTCCTGCGTCATTTGCCATGAGGGATATTTCAACACAGACCTTCACGCCCTGCCCAAGCATACGCAAAGCGTCTGCAATTATCTGTGCCGGATATACTCCGGAATATTTCTTTGAAATTCCACGCTCACAGCCGCTTAATGCATGACCTGCCGTTACAACATATGCTCCGTTCTTACATAAGTAGTCATAGGTCTCAGCAGACATTTTATTTTCGCCCGCCTGAGGTGAGCCAAAAGCGTTACGCACTACCACCAATCTGCCGGTATAATTAATTTCACTTATAATATTAAGTGCAGACCTTGCAGTGTTGCCTGTAGTAGAAGCAAGACAAATATCAAGGTTACGCTCCTTAGCTAAGGAAATTGCTTTTTGTAAAATACCCATATATCCACAACCTTAGATTTCTTGAAAAAATTTTACGGTACTAAACTACTCTCTGAATTTTTTCACTTTTGCAATTTAAGGCAGTAAAGTGCAGTGGCAGACACCACCACAAGCTAAACCTGCTATACTTGCTTATTATACACTTTTTCTCTAAAAAAAGCTAGATATTTTGAATAACTTTTTCAGAAAAAATGAATTTTTTTCTATTCGTTAATTCAATTTTCAACTACAGCACAACTGCACGCTTATATATTTATGCAGTTGTACTGTAGAATTACAAAAATCTTTATTATAAAGCCTCAACTATTGCTGCTGTCTGAGAAAGAGCACTGTCAATTTTGCTTAAATCCTTTGCACCTGCCATTGCAATATCCGGTTTGCCGCCGCCGTTGCCGCCCGCAAGCTGTGCAACAGCCTTAACAATTTTGCCTGCCATTGCACCGTTTTTGCGTGCCTGTTCACCGCAGGCACAAGCAATGGTAGCCTTGCCGTCTGAAATTCCGGCAACAACAAACACTGCATTTGGCTCTCTGTCAATAATACTTGAACAAATATTACGCATTACATCTGCGTCTGCACCGGCAAGCTTTGTTGTCATTACCTTAAACTCGCCCACCTGAACAGGGTTAGCCATTACACTGTCAATCTCGCTTGCCGCAAGCTTATTTTTAAGTGCTGTAATTTCAGCATCCTTTTCCTTTAATTGCTTCGCAATATGCTTTGCACCCTGCAAAATTTCATAAGGGTTATTTATCTTTAGTGTCTCGGCAACAGCAGCACAGGTGAACAGCATTGTGTTATACTCCTTAATTGCGTTTGTACCTGTTACAGCTTCTATTCTTCTTACGCCGGAAGCAACAGATGACTCAGACAATATTTTAATAACGCCTATTTGACCTGTGTTAGACACATGTGTACCGCCGCAAAGCTCTGTAGAGAAATCTCCTGCCTTTACAACACGAACAACATCGCCGTACTTCTCACCAAAGAGTGCCATTGCACCCATTTTCTTTGCCTCGTCAATAGGCATTTCCATTGTTTCTACAGGCATTGCACTTAGAACCTCTTTATTGCAAAGCTGCTCTACATCTCCAAGCTCCTTTGCCGACAAAGGAGAGAAATGAGTAAAGTCAAATCTTACTCTGTTTTCATTAACAAGCTGACCGGCCTGCTCGCAGTGATTGCCAAGCACCTTACGCAAAGCCGCCTGAATAATATGTGCGGCTGTGTGGTTACGCATTACCTTTTCACGATACTCCTTGTCAACCGTTAATTCAAGTGTATCGCCAACGCTTAACGCACCCTCAGTAATTTCTGCCGAATGAACAAAACAGCCTGTCTGATCCTTTGAGGTGTTGTAAACCTCCAGCCTTGCCGATACAGAATCTGCATTACCTACATCGCCAACCTGTCCGCCGCTTTCTGCATAGAAAGGAGTGGTATCAAGCACAATGGCAACCTTGTCGCCTGCGGCGGCACTTTCAACACGCTTGCCGTTTTTAATAATTGTCAAAACCTTACCGCTGTCCTTAAGGGTAGTGTAGCCTGTAAAGTTTGTTTTAGGCAAGTCTGTCAGGTCTACATTGTCACTTAACCAAGCGTCGGCACCGGCATTTTTACGAGCATTTCTTGCACGCTTCTTTTGCTCTGCAAGTAATGAATGGTATCTTCTTTCATTTACTCCAATGCCCTTTTCGGCAAGAATTTCCTTAGTTAAATCTATTGGGAAGCCGTAGGTATCGTTCAGCTTAAATGCGTCCTCGCCGGAAAGCTCCTTAATATCCTGCTTGCTTACAATATCATCAAGCAGCGTCATACCTAAATCAATAGTTCTGCTGAAGGCCTCCTCCTCAGTCTTTATCATTTTAATAATAAGGTCATGCTTTTCGGCAAGCTCAGGGTAGGCACCCTTGCTGCAGTTAATAACCTCTTCTGCAACCTTATAAAGGAAAGGCTTGTTATAGCCCAGCAGTCTGCCGTGTCTTGCGGCTCTTCTAAGCAGTCTTCTAAGAACATAGCCCTTACCCTCGTTAGACGGCATTACACCGTCACTAATCATAAAGGTTGTACTGCGTATATGGTCTGTAATTACACGCAGCGACACATCGCTCTTTTCGCTGTCACCGTAATTAACACCCACAATTTCAACAATCTTATCCATAATGCCCTTTACGGTATCAACCAAGAACAGGTTGTCAACACCCTGCATTACGCAAGCCAAACGCTCAAGTCCCATACCTGTATCAATGTTAGGGTGGTCAAGAGGTGTGTAGTTGCCGTTGCCGTCATTTTCAAACTGTGTAAATACAAGATTCCAAACCTCTACATAGCGGTCACATTCACAGCCCACCTTACAGTCAGGCTTGCCGCAGCCCTTTTCAGGTCCTCTGTCAAAATATATTTCGGAGCAAGGACCGCAAGGGCCTGAACCATGCTCCCAGAAGTTATCCTCTTTGCCCAAGTGTACCATATGGGACGGATCTACGCCTATTTCCTCTGTCCAGATTTTATATGCCTCCTCGTCCTCCTCATAAACCGAAATATAAAGCTTTTCAGCCGGAATCTCCAGCACCTTAGTAAAGAATTCCCACGCCCAAGCTGTAGCCTCATGCTTGAAGTAATCGCCGAAAGAGAAGTTGCCCAGCATTTCAAAGAAGGTACCGTGACGGGCTGTAATGCCTACACGCTCAATATCCGGTGTACGAATACACTTTTGACATGTTGTTACACGCTTTCTTGGCGGTGTAACCTCACCTGTAAAATATTTTTTCATTGGTGCCATACCTGAATTAATCAGCAACAAGCTGTTGTCGCCGTCAGGTACAAGCGAGAAGCTTGGAAGTCTTAAATGTCCCTTGCTTTCAAAAAAAGAAAGATATTTCTCTCTAAGCTCGTTTAATCCTGTCCACTGCATAATTCATTCTCCTTTTAAGTTTATAATTTCTTCTGCGGGGCGGTTACAATAACAAAAAGCACCCCTGCCCCAAACCTTGGGGCAGGAGTGCAAGCATTACTCCTGTGGTACCACCCAAATTGCACAACACAAATATGCCGTGCCACTTGATTAGTTGTTAACGCCAACATACGCCGCTGTTCGTCACAGCGATAGCTACAGGGTGGCCTCGGCAGCCTAAACATAACACCTCTCAGCAATGGTGTATTCTCTGGAATGTTCTGAACAGCCGTTTGTCCTGTCAACGCCATTTATTATTTATATTACTTTTTAATTCTACTCTTAATTACAGAGGTTGTCAAGATTTTTATACACAATTCTTATGCCGTGCCGCAAACCGTCTTGCAGTTACTTAAAGCCTAAGGTCAACAGCAAACCTACAACACCGCCAATAAGCACTACGCCTAATATAACAGCGATGGCTACCGCCGCTTTTGCGCCGGCACCGTTGTTTACATTGCCGCCCTCTAAGCTCTCCAGCACCTCGTTAGGGTTATATCCCTTGGAACCGCTTTGGAAATCTCTGCTCTGCTCATAGCCGTTGGCAGCATTAGGATTAAATCCATAGTTCCTATTATAATTACCATCGCTTTGAGGGCTGTTTTGGTAATCGACATAATTATTTTGGTCGTTTACCTCATTTTGATTATAACCGTTTGGGCTGTTATCGGCAGTCGGACTATTATTCTGCCCCTGATCGTAGATACCCGAATTGTTTTGTTGATTTTCCTGATTAGAGTTAAACCCGTTTTGTGGATTCATCTGGTTTGGGTTAAACCCGTTCTGCGGATTCATCTGATTTGGATTAAACCCGTTCTGCGGATTCATCTGGTTTGGGTTAAACCCGTTTTGCTGATTCCTCTGATAAGGATTAAAGCCGTTTGGTTGATTATAATCCATATTGTTGTTTATTGGCGTATCATCATAATAATCAGGCTGTGGCTTACCAAAAGTAATATTATCCAAAGCCTCGTTTACCATTTCATTATCATTCTTGTTTTTCTCTTTTTGGATTTTTCTTTTTTTCGATGGATTCATTTTTCCACCGCAATTACGGCAGAAATACGCCTCATCGTAATTTATATATCCACACCTCTTGCACTTCATTTAAGATTACCTCCCGAAGCCTCATTAATACAGCAACATTTTACAGTAAAAGCGGCAAAAGGTCAACCGTTTTACGCAAAAACAATTATACACAATTAATGCTCAGAAAATCATTTTAAAAACGACGCAATAGCTGAAATTGTTGCATTGTACGCCCGTGTTAAATTCGGCAGCTTAGCCTCTGCCAAGGCATAGCGGTCATTTCTTAATGCCTCGGTAACAGCACTCGAGCACAAAGCAAGCTCAGTAAAGCCCAGGGTTTGGGCCAGCCCCTTTAGAGTATGAGCATAAACAAAGGCCTGCTTGTAGTTTTTTTGAACGCACATAGCGTCCACAAGCCTCCTATAGCTGTCGTCGTCAGGAAATTTACTGACATATTTTACAATTCTGCTGTCCTTCACTAAGCGGTCTTTAACATCCTCATAGTTGCCGCCTATCATTTCATATAAGCTCCGTAAGTCCATAATTAACCTCTTTCATCACACAAAATCCCCTAAAATACAATTGTTACTCAATATATACGGTCTTTGCAGCATAAAGCAATAAAAAACAGCTTCTGCTTTTCAAAAAGCAGAAGCTGCATAAAAATGGTGCCGGTGGCCGGACTCGAACCGGCACGGTATCGCTACCGGTGGATTTTGAGTCCACTACGTCTGCCAATTCCATCACACCGGCACAACACTGCGTATTATACACCAACCTTAAAAAAAAATCAAGTGCTTTTTTAAAATTACCCAAAATAATATATGGGTTAAAAATATACGACATATATTTGTTGTCATATGAAATAAAGCCTTAAACATATGCAAATATTTGAATTTATCTGCTTTTGCATTAAGTCCGAGGAAAGAGCAGCTGCAAAAAATCGGAAATACCTAAGGCGGCACTCCCGATTTTCTGTATAAATATTAATTATTAAATTACGGTTACAGCTCAAAATCCTTTGGGTCATATTTAGGAAATTGCGGTGCTGTCTTAGGCACACGCATAAGCGGGTTGTACTTAAACCTTGAACAGCTTCCGTTTACAAGCTGTTTATTTGCCTTGCATATTGTAATTCCATTCATTTTTTGAGCATGATGGCAATACTCACAGCTGGCCTCGATATTATTACCGAATAAACCGAAGTTAAAAAATCTCATATAAACTCCCCTTTGCTTTATTCATAATCAAACAAAGTGCCGTATAAAATGTTACTAAATGTTCACTTGTATTATAACACCTGTAGTAATATAATGTAAAGTGCAAAGATTTAGTATACAGGTATTACGGAGGAATTAGATGAATCTGCCAAAATTCAACAGTGAAATAATGAATCTAAATGTAAAAAACGATGTTCCCTTTCTAACCTACAAGGCACTTGAAAAGCTGCCGTTTATTACCCATGCCTTTTCTACCCGACTGGGGGGTGTAAGTACCGGGGAGTTCTCAACAATGAATCTTGCCTTTAATCGTGGAGATAACCCCGATAATGTTACAGAAAATTACAAGCGACTGTGCAAGGCAGCCGGCTTTTCCTTTGACAGTCTTGTTGCCTCTGCACAAGACCATCGCACCTTTGTACGCAAAGTAACGGAAAACGATTGCGGCATTGGCATAAGCAAGCCCAGAGATATACAGAGTGTTGACGCTCTTGTAACTGACCGTCCGGGTGTAACATTGGTTACATATTATGCAGACTGCACCCCTATATTTTTTGTGGACAAGGCAAAAAAAATCATAGCACTGGCACACGCCGGCTGGCGTGGTACGGTGGGCAAAATTTGTGAGCAGGTGGTGCACATTATGAAAAACGACTATAGCAGCAGCCCTGCCGATATAGTATGCTGTATAGGCCCTGCAATTTCAAAATGCTGTTATGAAATAGACGAAGACTGTTTCAAGCATTTTGCAGATATACCGGAGCTTGACTTAGAAAAAATTATGACGCCAAAGGAAAACGGTAAATATATGGCAGACCTGCTTGAAGCAAACAGGCAAATACTTCTTCAAAGTGGTATAAAGGCCGAAAATATAACCGTAAGTGATGTATGTACAAAATGCAACAGCAATTTGCTGTGGTCACACCGTGCTACAAACGGTCACCGTGGCACAATGAGTGCCTTTATGTGCATTAACGAAAGCAATAAATAAGGAGTGTAAATATGAAAAATAAAATAACCGCCCTGATTATATGCAGTATATTAACCACAGGCATTATTTCCGGCTGTGGCTGCGAAGCCACAGAGCCGACCTCTGCAACAGAAACAACAGCAGCGGCTACCGCTGCACAAGCTACAGAGGCCGCTACGCCATCAGCAACTAAAAAAGCTGCCACCGCCCCTACTCAGGCACCTACTTCTGCCGCAGCGTCAACAGAAAAAAGCACCTTTTCTGTTGAAGAGGGTGACAGCTTTGAATTTTCCGACGATAAAAGCAGCACTGCACCAACCGAGGCTGACACATCCGATACTGATGAAACCGTAAAAAATCCTACAGCTGCACCAATAGCTGTGCCGGACTCACCATCATCGGTTACAGTAACGGCTGAAGACCTTGTCGGCACATGGAAGCCCTTAATGGCTGCAGCTGTTTCCAACAGCAAGGAGGTTCCTTTTCAGGATGTTTTCGGTTCATCATTTACCGAATCCGGCGGCTCGCTTGTAATCTCTGCAGACGGCAGCTTTAATATTAATATGGGAGCATCTATAAAAGAGAGCAAAACCAAGGGTACATTTACTACAAGCAAAAATTATTTGCTTGTAAAGTACAGCGACAATTCAACTGATACCTTCCTGTATATACCGGATTACCAAAGCAAAGAGGTTATAAAGGCACAAATAAACAGCTACTATATATATTTCTATAAGGAAGACTAATTTGTATATAATTTTCTAAAGCAAGGCTCCCCCGACAGTACAGCTTATTTGCTGACTGACGGGGGAGCCTTGCTGTTAATTGACACAAGCTTATACTGCGGGTTAATGCTGTGTGCTAATTTTCACTGAATTCCTCTAATATTAAGCCTTTATTATGCTCCAATGCCCAGTTTATACTCCATTCACTTGTAAACAAAAGCAGGTTATTGTCCTTAAGGTCTTGAATACGCTTTGTGTCAGACGCCAAATCAAGCCTTTTAGGGTCTATGTCCTTGTTGCCTATCCAGCGAATAAACTGATACGGCAGTGTATTCATAATAATATCCACATTGTATTCGTTCTTTAAACGGTATTCCAGCACCTCAAACTGCAATGTACCTACAACGCCAACTATAACCTCTTCCATGCCGGCACCAAGCTCACGGAAAATCTGTATAGCACCCTCCTGTGCAATTTGGTCTGTACCCTTTATAAATTGCTTACGCTTCATGGTGTCCTTTTGCCTTACCAAAGCAAAATGCTCCGGTGCAAATGTAGGTATGCCCCGAAACCTTACCTTATGCTTAGGCATACAAATTGTATCGCCAATGGAGAATACGCCCGGGTCAAATACGCCTATAATATCGCCGGCATAGGCCTCGTCTACTACCTCTCTCTCCTGTGCCATAATCTGTTGTGGCTGAGAAAGACGCAGCTTTTTATTGCCCTGAACATGGAAAACCTCCATATTCTTTTCAAATTTACCGGAGCATATACGCATAAACGCAACCCTGTCACGGTGTGCTTTGTTCATATTTGCCTGAATTTTAAATACAAAAGCCGAGAAATTCTCGGATAGAGGGTCTATCTCACCGTCCTCTGTTTCTCGAGGCAGCGGCGAGGTTGTTAACTGTAAAAAGTTCTCTAAAAAAGGCTCAACGCCAAAGTTAGTTAATGCGGAGCCAAAAAAAACAGGGGTAAGCTTTCCGTTTCGCACTGCTTCAATGTCAAAATCGTCGCCTGCACCCTCTACCAGCTCAATCTCCTCTAAAAGATTTTCAGCATGGTCTTCTCCGATATAGTCGGCAAGCTTTTCGTCATCAATGCTTATATCCTGCTCCTCTACCTCTTTTTGTCCGTTATTTGCAGTGAATTTCAGAATTTGTCTTGACCTTCTGTCATATACTCCCTTAAATTCCTTACCGCAGCCAATAGGCCAATTTACGGGATAGGTGTGAATTCCCAGTACATTTTCAATATCATCAAGCAAATCAAATGTATTCATTGCGTCACGATCCATTTTATTAATAAAGGTAATAATAGGAATATTACGCATAACACAAACCTTAAAGAGCTTTTTAGTTTGATTTTCAACACCCTTAGAGCCGTCTATAACCATTACCGCCGAGTCAGCCGCCATAAGGGTACGGTAAGTATCCTCCGAAAAATCCTGGTGACCGGGCGTGTCCAGTATATTAATACAGTAACCGTTATATTTAAACTGTAAAACAGAGGAGGTTACGGAAATACCCCTTTGCTTTTCAATTTCCATCCAGTCAGAAACTGCGTGCTTTGTGGACTTTTTACCCTTAACTGTGCCGGCTGTGTTTATTGCCCCTCCGTATAGCAGCAGCTTTTCGGTAAGCGTTGTTTTACCGGCGTCCGGGTGAGAGATTATCGCAAAAGTTCTTCGCTTTTCAATTTCGCTTTTTAATGTGGACAAAATAACTCCTCCATAATTTTTACTTATAATTACTGCACCAAAAAAGCCCGTTAAGGCACAGTACATACTCTAATATTTTACTTATATATTTAATAATTGTCAACTACTGCCGTATAATACATAAGCATATTATGTGCTTGGTTGACTTTATAATTTTGCAATAATATAATTAATCTAAAAACAATTCAAGGTGATTTTATGAAAAATAATTGCGGTCTATATATACATATACCGTTTTGCAGCAGCAAATGTCTGTACTGCGACTTTTATTCCAAAGCCGACAGCAAAGAGGAAATAAACACATATGTTGACCATATGCTGTGGGCTGCGGAGAAATACAGCAAGAAATACAGCAATAAAATTTTTGATACTATATATATCGGCGGCGGAACTCCGAGTGTAATAGGCACAAATAATCTATACAGCATTATTGCTGCGATGAAGCAACACTTTAAAATAATTAGCCCCGAAATCACTGTAGAAATGAACCCCTGCTCAGCCCGTAAAATAGATTTTGAAAGGCTAAGAGGTATAGGCGTAAACAGAATATCCCTAGGCGTGCAAAGTGCAAATGAAAATGAACTTAAAAAACTGGGGAGAATACACAGAAACAATGATGTAAAAGCAGCCGTTGAAAAAATCAAAAGCAGCGGCATTGACAATATATCCTTAGATTTAATGATAGGTATTCCGGAGCAAACAACAGAATCACTTAAAAATTCCATTGATTTTTGTATTGAGCTGGAGCCAAAGCATATATCTGCATATATTTTAAAAATTGAGGAAAACACACCTTTCAAAAGGCTTGCACCAACGCTAAACCTGCCTAACGGGGATGCTCAGGCAGATTTTTACGAATATATGCAGGGCTACCTTAGCAAAAACGGTTTTGAACAGTATGAAATTTCAAACTTTGCCCAAGCAGGGTACGAAAGCAGGCATAACATAAAATATTGGCAGTGCGATGAATACCTTGGTCTGGGGCCGTCTGCTCACTCAATGATGAACAGCAAACGCTTTTACTTTCCACGGAGCATTTCCGATTTTTATAATAACAAGACTGTTTATGAGGGTGAGGGTGCAACAAGTGAGGAATTTATTATGCTTAGTATGCGTCTGAAAACCGGTTTAATATTTAAGGAATACACCGATTTTTTCCACAGGCCCGTTCCCCGTCAATGCATAGCTGTAGGCAAAAAGTATGAGCGTTACGGCTACACAAGGGCAGACAATGCCTCTGTTTCACTAACGCCAAAGGGCTTTTTAGTGTCTAATGCCATTATAGCAGAAATGCTGGAATAACAAAAAGCTGTTTTTGGTATGTCCGAATTTCTGCACTTCAATTACAGCGATTTCAAGCCTTGGCAACAGTTCTACAAAAATAAAGCAACGCAGTCTGCTGAAAAGTCAGCAGACTGCGTTTTTTGAATAAATATGAACTATTAAGTCTTATATTATTAATTAAGCTTTATCATATTTCTTTCTTACCGCAACAATCACACCACCTGCTGCCAACAAAATTGTTGTCAACAATGCAACTGCTGCAGAATCACCGGTAGCTACCTTGCCGGTTGAAGCATCATTATTTGATGATGAATCTACGCTGCTGTTTGAAGCAGATGAATCTTTATCATTTACAACATTTGCTGCAACTGTTGCATCTGTTGATGCAGCTGTAGCAGGCTCTGTTGCAGGGTTTGTATTGTCATCAGCCGGTGTAGTAGGGTTTGTATCATCATCAACAGGTACAGTAGGCTCTGTTGAAGGTGTTGTTGGTGTTGTTGGTGCCTCAGCAGAAACAGCCTCAATAAGAATTGTATTATGAGCGCCGCTGTTAAATGTAACACTGCCGTTTGCAACTGTAGCTGTAGTACCGTCGTAAGCGTTTCTAACTACTGAGCCGTCAGCAAAAATTGAGCTAACATCAGTAGATACATCTGTATTAGCAGCTGAAGTAATTACAGCAGCTACAGAATCCTTAACACCGTTCTTGTCGTAAACTCTTGTAAATGCCACACCGTTAGCGTCTGAGCTTGAAATTTCTGCGTTTGCACCTGCACCAACAGCAACGTGGCTGCTTCTAAACTTACCAACCTTCTGCCAATGTGCCTCAAGGTCATTGTCGATGCTGTCCCAGTTCATAAAGCTTCTTAGTGAGTGATCGCCCAAGCTGCTTACAGAAATCTTTGAGCCGTTGTCAAGGTGAATAGCTGACAATCTCTGTCTGTTGGATTCATCACCATAGAAAATCTGAATTGCACCAGGCAACAGCTGGAATGCAGTACCCTGGTAGTACATATCTGAATCCTTCTTGTTGGCAAGTGTATCATCGTGAGATGAAATGTATGTCAGAACATTGAAATTATCGTTAGTATTAATCTTGTCTGCATAGTCCTGATATGTTGAATCAATCTTTGTCAGATCCGGAACACCGCCGCCCTGTGTAAAGTTAATCATTGAGTCAAAGCCGCCGGCTGTGTAGTAATCGCTTGAAGGTTCAAGTCCCATACCGTAATTCTCGCCTGTCATCCAGAAGCTGCTGTCATCAAGAGCCTTATCAGGATTTTCTGCCTTCCACTCAGCCAAAGCCTTTGTACACTCAGTTTTCAGTGCAGACCATGATTCCTTTTCTACATGCTTAGCTGTGTCGCAACGGAAGCCGTCAATACCGAACTCACTTACCCATGCTGACAGCCAGCAAATCTCGTAGTATCTTGTAGTTCTTGGGTATCCTGTTTTTGCAAACCAGTAATCGATATATGCCTCTTTCTCGCTCAAAGTACCCTCTTGAGTCCACTTTGTTTTTAAAATCTCAGGAATACCAACCTCTTTGGTTGACTCTGTTTTAAAGTCAGGCAGATACTCAAGGCACTTTGTAAGGTCGTCACTTCCGCCGTCTGTATAACCGGCAATACCTGCTCTAAGCCAATCACTGCCCCACCATTTAGCCCACTTTTCAGGCTGGGTTTTGTAGTTGATAACCTTGTCAAAGGCCTTGTTGCTTATGTTGTTCCAGTCGTAATATGTGTCCTTCCAGTTGTCATCCATAACGCCAAAGCCGTACTGGTCCATATCTACCATTGTAGCGTAGCCTGCATGGTTCATAACAACATCCAAAACTACACGAATTCCATGCTCATGAGCAGTATCAACCATTTGACGGAACTCATCAATAGTACCAAAGTTTGCGTCAGGGTTTGTGTAGTCAAGCACATAGTAGCCGTGGTATGCATAGTGAGGGTAATTTACCTTACCTGTTCCGGCTACAATATAGCCGTGTGTCTGCTCATAAGGTGCAGAAATCCAAAGTGCGTTTACACCAAGATCGTTAAAATAGCCCTCATTAATTTTTTGTGTAATACCTACAAAGTCGCCGCCCTGGAATGCCGCAGCATTTGTGTTTAAGTTTGCTACTGTGCCATCCTGATTTAATCCACGATTATACGAATGGTCGTTGCTTGTGTCACCGTTATTAAAACGGTCTGTAAGCAAGAAATACACAGAAGCATTGTCCCAAGAAAAGCTTGAGGCAGTCTTGGCAGCTGTTTTGTCAGCAGCAGATGCAACTGCGGCAGAGCTAACTGCCAGCGTAGATACCATAGCTACAGACAAAATAACCGAAAGAGTTTTTTTACCTAGCTTCATATTAATATCTCCTTTATATGTTAATAATGTGTACAAATACAACTGTACTGATTATATCATATATTCATAAAATTAGTAAGGCGTTTTAGTAAAAATATTGCACAAATTAGTTGTTAGTATTTTGGTAATAATGCAAAAACCCAACAGTCTGTTAAAACTGTCGGGTTTTGCTGAAATTATTCTTTTAAAAATTATCTTCGTTGAGTTGTTCTGAAATAAACGAAATTGGTTTTGTAGCTCTCACTAAAATCTGTACTTATATTCAGGCTGCTTGTGGTTATTGAGGTATCGGTAATATTATTCATAACCGAGCCTGCGGCAACCGAATAATCACTTTTGTCAGCTAAATTATTATCAATAGACTTATTTATTATTTCAAAATTTGTCATTGAATTCATTGTATAGTCAAAGAAAACAGAGTTTGGAGATGACGCCATCAATTTCAATTTAAAGTTCATTTCCTTGATATTGTCAACAGTAAATATTGGCTTAAATGAATTAGAGCCTGCACCCTTGGTGTATTTTGACAGCCTAAAGGATAATGCAGTAGGTGCATTTGTAGGGTCGGCAACATATGCAAACAGTATATAATCACAATACTTATCGCTTGCACTGTTGTCGGCGTCCTGCAGCTTGTCGTCGGCATCAAGAGAAGTATTACTCGTGGTAACAAACTCATTAATTGCATCTGTTATATTTGTTGCTGAGCTTGAGCTTTCAAACTTAACCTTAACAGCCGTTTTGATATACTTATCAAGATTACGCTGCATAAGCGAAACACTGCGTTGACATTCGGAAATTTTTGTCGCCCTTTGGTACTCTTCGCTTGCTATAAAAATAGCCTGGAAAGAGAGTGACGAAACTATCGCAAGGATTGCTACAGTAGCAATCAACTCAACAAGCGTAGCACCACGCTTACTTTTTGCTTTTTTGCCAATACGGCGAATAGTGCCGGATTTAGTATTCATACAACCTCTCCCTCCTTATTTTTCGATATTGACTTCACCTTCACAGCTTACATATCCATCACTTGAATAATATGTATATGTGGTTACCTTGTATACGGCATAATCCTCGGTAGAAGTGCCGGACTGCAACTTCCTGTTACTTACATCTATGATGTAGTATTGCTTTTTCACGCCGGAATCTCCGGTCAAAGAGCTTTCGCTTGTAATTTGCTCTATTTCAGCATATTGATTCGGATCATAGCTCTTTACAGCCGCACCGGAAGGATCTCTTACAGAGTAAGCATCAATAGCAGTGTCGGCAGCAATCTTGGCTGTAAATGCGTCATTAAATACAGGAGTGCTGTAAGGATTATTAAATATGACCTCTATACTTTCCTGAGGGGTTTTGCCATCGTCAATGCCCTTATCGAAATTAGTTTTAATACAGCTCAGAATAATGTCACAGTTACGCTGTGCCACCGACTGGGCGTCGTCCTTTTCGGCACCCAGCATTACGGAGCGATAGCTCATAGACAAACCGCCTACCGACGCACCCACCGCTATCATCAATATCATAACGGCAACAATCAACTCAACTAAGGTCAAGCCTTTTTTGTTATTCAGTTTTTTGAAAGGCTTTTTCAGCTGAATCTTTTTTGTCATTAGTAGTACTCCTTTAAAATTACAACGCTTGTGGTTTCACCTACACATTTATAGTTGCTTCCCGTTAAGTCTGCTCTATCCTTCAGTATTGCACCGCTGTAAATATTAACACCATCTGCTTCGTCGGAGCTGTAGCAAGGTATTTTATACGAGCCCTTTTTAAATGTAATATAGTCAACCACAGTTCCGTCGCTAAAGGTTTTCTTTATTGTAAGGTCACCCGATGAAACATAAAGCTTATTGCACTTATTTATTCCTCTACCGGAAACATTCTTATAGAGAAGCGCTGTTACATCTGCACCTACGGTAATAGCTGTGTTGCCGGAAATATCGCTTTGACCGATACTCTTGGCACCCGAGCCGCTTATACTGCTGACAGCAGACGGGGTAGGAATGAAGCTTGAGAAGAAGCTTGAGAAGCCTCTTGTAATACCGCTCATATTGCTGCCGCTGTTATTAACACTGCCTATTGAGCCTGGAGTACCGCCACCGGGAACAGTTGATTCCTCCGGAGCGTTGTCAGTGAAATAATCGCGTGCCTCATCCGAGAACAAATCCAGTCCTTCAGGTATAGTTGAATACACACCCTCATAGGCTGTATACTCTTTGCCGTCATACTTAACCGTAAAGTCGCACATTACTATAAGCTTGCAGCTGCCACTGCCACGGTCGCCATACAGCTCAAAGGAACCGTTGCCGCCGGCCTCCTTGGAAATAACCTTGCTGGCAGCAATTGATGTTCCTTCATAACTAACCGACGGGCCGATTGTAAGTACAACCGTTGGTGCACTTATCTCAATATGAACCTGATTTTTAACATTAAAGTCGGCTTCTCTAAACCACTGGAAGTTCATTGACCTGCCTGCATACATACGGTAATAGCCGGTTGTTGTCGGTGAGAAGTTAGGTGATACAAACAGATTCACCTTTTCTCTGTCGCCTTTATAAGTAAAGCCGTCTTTACTGACGGAGTAATTATCGCCTCCTGACAAGAACCTGCCCTTATCGTCGGTAATTTCGATTGCTGACTCAACTCCGGTTTCTTTACAGCCTGAGTGAATTGTACCGCCGTTTTCATAGTAGCGTTCTAAATCCGCTGACAAATCGGCATCCTTCGTTTCTGCTTTATAGACACTCTCTGTTACGGTTTCCCAGTTTCCGGCATTAAACAGTTCTTCGCCTGACTTTATTTTGTAATAGCCGGCTGTTTTTGTAAAGGTTTTGTTAGCGTCTTTGTAAATACGCCCGTCGCCGTTGCTGGTGAAGAACGTTACATTATTAATCAAGTGAATATATACATACTCCTTGCTGTCTGAACCAAAGTACTGAACCTTTGGACTGTTTTTTGTGGTTATACAGTTATTTTTTATTACCAAAAAGGCACATCTAAAGCCGGGATGATACTCAGTATTTTGCGTCATATATGATACTAAGCCATAGCTGCCAATATTAGTACCATCATCATAGTACCATCCATACTCATTTTTTAATGTCTCATTAACATGGTTAGTTGCATTAGGTGCCACACTTTCAGCAATTCCGCCATACAGATAAATACCTTGGTTATATGCGTACATACCGGCTCTTTGGTCATTTGATTCGACCTTGATTGCACGGTCATACACTACAGGGAAATAGGTTCTTATGTTAGCACCATCTGCACCTGCCTCAACCGACGGCGCATAATAGAACTTATCACCGGTTACCGCATTTGTATCCCACACCTGATATCTCTGTAAAAGTATACTCTGAGAGTTGTCTGTACCTTGTCCAAATGAATTTTCATTCAAGGCAGACTGCTGACCGACCATCAAAAACTTACCGTTGGAAACGCCGGTAGGACTTGAAGGATTTTCTGACGCTGCTTCGCCCTCAAATACATACTTTGTTGTTATAACAGCGTCAAAAGACAGATCGCCTTTATTTTGGGTAACATTGTTGTTGTACTTGCCTGTGATATTCTCAGCTGTAACAGAATATTTTCCGTTGCCAAGGTTTTTAATCCTAAAGTAAGTACCCTCGCCGCCTACAATAGCTTTAATCTTGCCGCCCATACTGTCAATGTAGCTATCGCCAACATTGGCGGTTGGATTTTCAAGCTTTTGCTTAACCAGCTTTACAAATTTCTGTGCGTCCTGCTCGTTGGAAAAGCTTTTGCGAACAATTGAGTCGTCATCAAGCTGCAAAGCTACAATAAAGCTTTCCTTACCGGCTATAGTAGGCAGTTCAGCCTGTGTAACTGTGCCAAGCTTTATCATATCCTGCATAGAATCCAAACCACTCTTAGCAGAAATATATGCCTGCCTTGTGTTCATGTCTGATCCTGTTTCATTGTTTTGCAAAATTGCCACTGTTGTAATGCCGCCTGTTACCATAAGCAGAAACAGGCTTATTACAAGTGCCAAAGCAAGAGAAAATCCCTTTTTGTTGTTAAACTTATGCTTATTTAACATAGTCTCACTCTCCATTCGATAAACTCATATACCTTTTTATCCACCAATAACACCATACATGCCAAACATTGCAGTAACGATAGAAATTACTACAAATCCAACAATAACAGCAATAATAACCGTCATAGCAGGTGTCATAGCGTCCGTCATTACTTGGGTTGCGTCATTAGCCTTATCCTCATACATACCGGCAATTTTTGTAAGAGAATCGGACAGCTGACCACTTTCTTCACCTACCCTAACCATTGAGGTAAACAAGCTATCAAATACAGCCTTATATCTGTTCATAGAAACATTTATAGGAGTACCGATTTTTACATCCTCAATAACCTGGCTAAGGCAGTCCTTCATATATAGGTTTGTAATTACATCTCGTGCCAATGTAAGTGAGTCTAATATGTTTACACCACTCTCGGTTAGTGTTGCCATCATATTAGCAAAACGAGCAACATTGGTTAATCTGAACACTTCGCCTATAATTGGAATTTTAATGGAAAACTGTGCACAGCCCATAGCAAATGTATAGTTTTTCTTGCGAAGTACGGAAAAAGCAACACACAACGCAATAATAACTATCAACAATAACCAGCCCCAATGGATTATAAAGTCCGACATACCCATGGTTATTTGGGTAATTGCAGGAAGCTCTGAGCCAAAGTCCTCAAACAAACCCTTAAAGGCAGGCAGTACGACTATACTCATTACGATAATAAGAGCAATAGTCAGCAGCAGCAAGAATGCAGGGTACATCATAGCACCTCTGATTTTACCGCTTAGTTTAATTTCCTTTTTCAGCAAGCGAGAGCATTGCTCAAAAGCCTCGTCAAGCTTACCGTTGGCCTCACCGGCCTGTATAATATTTATATATAACAAAGGAAATGTCTTAAAAGCACCCATAGCTCGTGAAAGCGTTAAGCCGTTGTACAGGTTAATGCTTATATCACGAAGAATTTGACGCATTTTTTTATCCTTTTCAGAATCTATCATAACCTCCATAGCTATAGAAAGAGAAATACCCGAACGCATCATCAGTGCCATTTGGTGAAAGAACACAAGCATTTTATTCTTCTTTAGCTTTAGGTCATGTACATCCTTGTTACCGCCGATTTCCATATCCCATATGGATTTTTCCTCTTCCTTGCCTGCTTCGGTAACAGATAAAGGATTCAGATTTCTGGCACGGAGGTTTTTTCTTACCTCCTCTGCACTGTCGGCGATCATTTCATTTTTATATTTTCTGTTTTTCTCATTTACGGCAACATATAAATACTTTGGCATTGGCTATTACCTCCTTTTTAGGAAGGCAGCAGTACCACCCATATTTGCGTTATTTCTGAATGCCGGCGGAATGTTAGCATTTCCGCTTGCAGGCATACCCTGCATACCCTGCATACCCTGCATACCAGGTGCAGCACCCTGCTTCGGCTTCTCGTCAAACAGATCATTTTTACCGGCTTCAAAGCTGTATTCATAGGCTGTTTCAGGAGAAATAATACCCTGTGCAAGCAAATTGTCGATAGACATTTTTCTGGTAATCATACCCGCACCCTGGTTAAGCTCGATAGATTGCTCGATTTGCGGAATTTTATTTTCTCTAATCAAGTTAGCTATAGCTGAGTTTACAAACATTATTTCAAACATACCTATTCGGCCCTTAACGTCGCACCTTGGCAGAAGTCTTTGTGAAACAACCGCCTTCAGTGTTGTTGAAAGCTGGCTAAGTGCCTGCTTTTGTCTTGCAACCGGATACATATCAATAAGACGGTCAATAGTTTTAGCCGCACTTTCTGTATGCAGTGTTGAAAATACAAGGTGACCTGTTTCAGCGGCTCTAAGTGCAATTTCCATAGACTCAAGGTCACGAATCTCACCCATTAGAATAACATCAGGGTCTTCACGAAGTGCCGACTTTAGTGCTGAAGAATAGCTGGCACTGTCCTCGCCCATTTCACGCTGGTTAATAATGCAGTGGTTTGGTGTGTGCATATACTCAACAGGATCCTCCAGTGTAATAATATGCAGGTTTTTTACCTTATTGATTTCATTTATAATTGCCGCCAGTGTAGTGGACTTACCGCTACCTGTAGGCCCCGTAACCAAAACCAAGCCCTCTTGCAAAAGTAATATTTTACCCAATGACTCCGGCAGGTTTAGGTCTGACATTTCCGGTGGGTTTTCTTTAATAATACGCATTACAAGTGAAGAACCGTGTCTTTGACGAAATGCATTTACTCTGAAACGGGCACAGCCCTCAAGTGCATAGGAGCAGTCGTAGTCACCGGTTGACAGAAAATCTGCCAAGCCGTCGCTAGGCAATACCTGTGCAATGTAGCCTAAAACCGTTTCATCGTCAAGAGCGTCAAAGCCTTCAAAATATGTTACAACACCGTTTACTCTGTACGCCGGCACATTGTTGCTGGACATATGAATATCAGACGCATTGTTCTCAACGGCAAATCGAATCATATCCTCAAATTCCAATTTGTAACACCTTCCTCTCTAAATATTTTTTATTCTTCCTGATAAACCTCTGCAACAGTGTCGAAGTATGTTTCAAAGGTGATTACACCCTCAACAAGCAATCTTCTAAGATTTTCCTTCATTGAAATCATACCGTCTTTTATTGCAATATCGTTTAGCTCCTCGGTAGTTTTATTCTCATGAATAGCGTGCTTGATTTTGTTGGTTACAATCATTATTTCATGCACTGCGGTACGGCCCTTGCTTCCTGCAAAGTTGCAGCGTTCACAGCCGCCTTTTTTTGCGTCATACAATGTTATGTCGCTGTCAAGCGGCATACCTATCATACCAAGCTCGCTTTCGGTAGCCTTATGCGGTATTCTGCAGTAAGGGCAAACCTTTCTTACAAGCTTCTGTGCTATAACGCCAAGCAGTGACGATGACACCATAAACTTTTCAACGCCCATATCTATCAGTCTTACAACCGAGCTGGCCGCATTGTAGGTATGTATTGTCGACAATACCAAGTGACCTGTAATAGCCGCAGACGCTGCTATTTCGGCAGTTTCTTTATCACGAATCTCACCAACCATTATAATGTCCGGGTCTTGTCGCAATATGGAACGCAAAACACTTGCAAAGGTAAGACCTGCTTTTTCGTTAATATTAACCTGTGTAATTCCCGGTATAACCATTTCTACAGGGTTTTCAACTGTAATAATATTAGTTTCGTCATTGTTAAGCTGTGACAGACCTGTGTAAAGCGTTGTAGATTTACCGGAGCCTGTAGCACCTGACAAAAGTATAATACCACGGTTGCTGTGAAGCAGGGTTTCAAACTTTTCTTTATTTTCTTCTATAAATCCTATGCTGTCTATTTCCAGCTTAACACCTAGGGCAGTTGTAATTCTGATAACTATTTTCTCACCAAAAACACCCGGCAGGTCAGAAACACGCATATCAATTTTTGTTTGTCCCACAGTATAGTGCAAACGACCGTCCTGCGGTATTCTTTTTTCTGCAATATTCATTCCCGATATAAACTTTATACGGCTTATAATTGACGGTGCAAGCTGCTTTGATATTCTTGTATATTCACGCAGCTTACCATCTATACGGAAACGAATTCTCATATCTTCTTCCTGCGGCTCAATATGAATATCCGACACCTTCAGATTTACGGCATCCTCAAACATTTTGTTTACCAGCTTTATAATAGGCTGGTCTTCAATGTTTTCTTCCTGTTCATCTGCCTTTTTATCGTCCATCTGCATTTGCTGCATAATGTATTCCTGTGCTTCGTCATACATTTTTGCCTGCTGGTCAGAGCTGAACATTTCGTCCTGCTTCGCCTTAATTTGCGACGGTGTGGAAACAACCATTCTAACCTTTTTCTTTATATAGCTGGATACAGTTGAATTCACACGGTAATCAAGAGGATTCGATGTAGCAAATACAAGTCTGCCATTTTGTTCATCTATAGGTACTATATTGTAGTCACGCATCATATTTTCGGGTATAACTGAATGCATACCCTCCGGTATAGCCTTTACGGACAGGTCGACCATTTCCAGGTGCATTTTCTCTGCAAGCGTAGCGTAAATGTCCCATTCGCTTACAAGTCCCTCAAGCACCAGTGCCTCCTCCAAAGTAACAGAGTCGTCGTCCTGGTATTTTTGCTGCACCTTTTTAATATTTTTCAGTGAAACAAGCTCCTTGGCAATAAGGCTATTTTGAATGTTGAATTTAGAATTCTTCATACTAAGCTTCACCCCGATTTTATAAAATGCTTAAATACAAATTAATTAAAAATGCTAAAAGCTGATGCAGCACTATGGTTACAAAAACTCCTATACAAATTGACGGCCCAAAGGGAATGTAATTTTCCGTTTCCTTTTTTCTTATGGCATTTGCGGCAAGTGTAACAAGTATAAGTACAAATGCGGCAAGTATGGCTATAAGCAGTGCCATGGCTACATTCGGAAAGCCTGTTGCTATGCCTACGGCAGCAAACAGCTTTACATCGCCAAAGCCCATACCGTCTTTTTTTGCTACAAGCATTGTAATTAAATTTACTGCAACTATAAGCAGTCCTACGCTTATGCCCCCCGCCAGCGGCGACCACCAATTTTTAATTAAGTATTGGCTGTGAGTCAGGTCATAATACGCAAATATTAACGAAAGCACAGCCGCCAGCACTGCAAACTGGTCGGGTATTATAAAATACTTTCCGTCTGACAGTATAATCATAGTAAGCACAAAGGTTAAAAGCATTACTATAAGGCTGTACCAGCTAAAGCCAAACACCATATACACAAGTGCAAAGGCCGCACCGGAAAGCAGGCTGCCCAATATATACAGCGGCTTTCCTATAAAGCGTTTGCCCTCAAGCATATCCTGTGCCGGCTCCTCGTCATAGTCGCACAGCCACTGTGCAGGCACTCTGTTCAGCAGTGCTACTCCCGCAATATACAGCAGTACGCCTGCAAGTGCCGCCACAGCCGCCAGCGCTATGTTAAACGCTGTAGGTTCTACAAATATATTCATAGCCCCGGTTTAACCTACGGCTTCCGTTGCAGCTGTGGCTGCCGACTCTGTATCAAAGTAGTACAGCGTTATGCTCATATTAACACTGCTGTCCTTTGAGCCGTCTTCGCCGCTTATGCTGCAGCTGTTTACATAGTAACAGCCCTTTGAGTTTTGCTCAAAGAATTTCAGCATACTAAGCGCAGTGTCGTAGCTGCCGCTGTAGCCAAGGGCAATATCAACGGATTTTACAGGGTAACCGCTGTTGGAGGTTCTGTTCATAGTATCCTCCTTCGGCTCTCCCAGGCTGTAGTTTTTCAAAACAATGTTTCTGTTTGAACAGTACTCTTCAATTTCTTTTGTACAGGTGCTAAGGTCAACAAAAAGCTCCTCTTGCTTTCTGTTATATTCGTCCTGATTTTTCTTAATTTCTGCCTCTATTTGTTTTTGCTGTGACAGTGCAGTGTCGTACTCTGCTATCTTTTTAACATTTGCGTCATGCTCGCTCATAAGAGACGGTGCGTTACTAATAAGCGACATACCAATGGTCATCCAAAAGACAACTGCAACCAAAATAGCCGCCACCAGCACAAACAAAAACTTAGGTATTTTATTTAACTGATCCATTTCTTTACCCCCTTGCCGTTATGCGTTGGTAGCCGCTTCTGTAGCTGTTTCTACGCTTACAGCACTGCCGCTTTGTAATGTACTGTATCTTTCCTGCTCCTCTTCGGTATCTACCACATTGTGCAGGGTAAGTGTAAAGTTATAAGCCTTGCTGCCCTTGTCCTCACTTTGCGATACATTAATTGTGTTGTCTATAACAAAGAAGCCGTCCTCTGTAATATTTTCCTTTAGCTTTAGGTACTCCTTAAAGCCGTTTATTACGCCGCTAACAGGTACGTTAATTTCCGGTGTTCCGTCTGCGCCGCCCTTATCATATGTAAGGCTGTAGCCGCCTATAGACTCCACCTTGTCAACCACCTGCTTTTTGGTCTGCTCCAGTGTTTCGCACATAAGCACAGGTGCCTTTGTAAGCTTGTTGGCGTCTGCTATCTGATCCTCCAGCTTCTTTTTGGCGTCTGCCTGCTTGCTGAGCAGGTCAGCCGCAGATACATACTTTTCTTCCTTAAACTTTGCCTCGTCCATTGACTTTTGAACATTCAAAAATGCATAAAAGGCACTGCAGGACACTACCGTAAGTCCTACCAGTATTGTAAAGGCTACGGTAACTCTTTTGCCTATATTAATAGACTTTTCCTTTAGCGGCTGCAGTCCTACCATAAGGTTGTTTTTGTATTTGTCGCCGCAGTTCATCAGGTTGTTAAACAGTATGTAGCTGCCTGTTTTGTACTGCTCGTCACGGGCGTCTATGTCCAGCTCCGGCAGTGCCATTTTGGTGTTGAACTGGTCGGTAATAACATCAACATCCTTGGCAACGCCCAGCTTTTTAACAGTACCGGCAACATGAGGGAAAAATCCCACATAGTCGCTTATAACCGCCTGGTCGATATTCAGGTCAAGGCTCATTGCAACAAGATTTATGTTGTGTACAATGTCGGTAACAATGTCGTCTCTTAGCTGGTCTATTCTTCGCATTGACGCAGGGTTGTTGTAGTTGTAGTCCTTATTAAGTCCCCACTGCTTAATATACTTTATAGCCTCGGATATAGAAAGCTGTCTGTCCTGCGCTACAATATCCACCGCCTCTATTAAAGGCGAACGGTATGTGTGGGTGTACAGCGGCAGAGAATCCCTAACCAATACCACACGCAGTGCACAGTAGTCTATTGACAAATAGCATACGGTTTTATTGTAGGTATATACAACATCACGGGCTACCTTAAGCGCCGCAACATCGGCAGGCACAATTTTTTGCAGGGTAAGCCCCATTTCCGTAAATCTTCTGCCAAGCTCTGTAGACAGCTCTCTTGGTATAGCAAAGGCTCTGGAGGTAAGCTCCGGAATCTCCTTTGGCGGAGTGCCGTAAGTAGTTGTAATTACAGAGAACTTGGAAACCTCCTCCTGGAGAATTTCCTTTAGGTTGTCTACAGCGATGCTGTTCAGCACCTTTTTGTTGCAGCGTGCATGCTGAAACTCGGAAGTAACAAGGTCAAACTCCTCTACAAGCAGAATAACCTCCTTAACCTCCGGTCTTTTCATTTCACGCAGGCCGTCGTGAACCATTGTGGCAAACGCCTTTGGCACCTCCCACACTGTTTCCTTGCCCTCCATATACTCTCTGTCAAGAGGCTTTATGTAAGGGGCGGTAAAACGGTAAGAAAGGTCTACGGTTGCCTCTTTTTTCTGCTCCTTTTCCTTTAGGATAGGCTCACAGCAGGTAAGGCACATATAGTCCTTGGAAACCTGTACTATTACTGATTTCAAAAATAAACACCACCTAGTTTTTTTATTTTTATATAGAGCCGTTTCGGCAAATTTAACTAATTATACAAGCAAAGCAATAAACAGCTTCTGTTTTGAATTAAAGGCGAAATCATATAATTAATCATTAAATTATTATTATAACACAGATATATTGCAATTGCAAATTTTATTTATAAAATGCGTAAGGCTCGCATACAGCGAGCCTTACTTTTATTTAAATTACGGAAAATATCTAGCAACTAATGCTTATTATTTATCTTAATCTCCAGCAGCAGCAGCTTTACCCATGTTGTCTACTTTAACATCTTGGAAGGTAGTTTTACCCTCAGCTGTTGCAGCAAGCTTCAGGTATCTAGTACCAATAGTAACTTCCTTGTCATCAAGGTCTTTATTGTCACTGTTTACAAAAATGCACTTCTGAGCTGTCGTATCCCAGTATGGCTCATAATCCTTACCGTTGTATGAAACCTTTATAAAGCCATCTGTTATGCCCTTTGCAGCAGCAACCATAGCAATGTTCAGTGTTCCGTGAGATGTCTTAGCATTAGCAAGTGTAACTTTGCCGCCAGTAACACCATTACCATCAGCAAACTTATTTGTATCAACATCAATCTGTGTAGTGCCATTATAAATTTCTGTGCTGCCTGAAGCTATGTAAGACTGTGCTTCTTTAACTGCCAGCTCAATTGACTGAGCATTTGACAGAGCACCGTTCTTAGAAGCAGTGTTGATAATTGAGTTTACAACAGGAATTGCGATAGCTGCCAGGATAGCCAGAATAGCGATAACTACTACCAACTCAACCAGTGTGAAACCCTTTTTGCTGTTTTGAAGTTCAGCTTTTTTTGTTGTGATTGCATTTGTCATTTTAAAATTTCTCCTTTTAAAAATATAATAAAATGTATCGTGAAAGTTGAGCATACCACCACGAGCCTTTTCCGCACAGCCCGATATGCACTTTCTTAGTACGGTTATTATTATAACATCCATGCAGTCATATGTAAATACACATATTGTTAAAATTTGGAGTATTAAATTTGTTTAAAAAGGCTTAATATATAAAATGATTATTGTATCTCGATAAAAGTTCGTCATTATCACGATTGAAGTGCCGACTTCAAATAATTGTTCTGCCAAGAAATAATGTCATATTTTCCTACAACATAGCCTCCGCCGCTTTCGGTGGAAATCTGACAAAGGTTATAAGACATTGCCGGCGGCAGTGTACTGCCGTTTATATCTCTTAATAAATAGCCGCCGCGACCGTCGCTTACCAGCAGTATACAGCTGTCGCTTGTTTTGTCCCATACCGGAACAAACTTTTCGCCGAAAACGGTTTTATGCTCAAGAGCAGCCTCGATTGAGTTTTCCTTAATAACATCGCTTAACGACGGCTTAATGCCCTTTTTAATGCCGGGGTAATTATCGGTGGTTTTGTTTATGTACTCAGACTGTGCCGTTCTAACGGCATACTCAAGGGTTTGTGCATTGGCTACAGCGGCATTTTTTGCGGCTGTGTTTACTATGGAGTTTACCACAGGAATGGCAATAGCCGCCAGTATAGCAAGTATGGCAATAACCACTACCAATTCCACAACCGTAAAGCCCTTTTTGCTTTTGTAAGATATTTTGTTTGTCATTTTTCAGCCCTCTTCTTTCTTTTGCTTTATCTTATCTTAATTCTTTTATCATACTTTTCATTATCATAAATCCTGTACCCTACACTATATTCCTATACTATATTAATGTTACCTTTTTCTGCGAATAAACGAGCCTGCCGGTATTTCAACGGCACAAGGCACCGCAAGCTTTTCCATAGGGTGCGGTGCCGACTGCACCGACTCGCCGTTGTGGTTGAAAATTTTCTCTGCCGTTATTTTAAAGGACTCGCCCATTGGCGGCAGAACATCGAGCTGTTCACCCACAGAAAATTTATTTTTTTGCGTTAAATACGCAGTGCCGTTTTCCCAACTGTCACAAATAGCAACTACATCATACTCACGAATATAGCCGCCGTTTGAATGTACCTGCCCCGGCTCCTTACCAAGGAAAAAGCCCGTGCTGTACTCACGGTGGCTGATTTTGTTAAGCTCCTCGCCTATCCATGCCGGCAAGGTGTAGCCCTGCTTATCCTTATAATACAGGTCTACCGCACTGCGGTAGGCGTGTGTGGTTACAGCCGCATAATAAGCCGACTTTGCCCTGCCCTCTATTTTCAAGCTGGTAATGCCGCTTTCGATAAGCTGCGGAATGTAGTCTATCATACACATATCTCTGGAATTATAAAGATATGTTCCGTCAGCGTCCTGCTCTACGGGGAAAAACTGCCCCGGACGGTTTTCTTCGTACAGGTGGTACTTCCACCTGCAGGGCTGTGCACAGTCGCCACGGTTGGCGTCTCTGCCTGTCATATAGGCAGAAATCAGGCATCTTCCGCTAAAGGATACGCACATAGCACCCTGCACAAAGCACTCAATTTCAAGCTCCCTTGGCACCCTTGCCCTAATTTCGGCAATGTCCTCAAAGCTTAGCTCTCTGGCAAGCACCACCCTGCTTGCACCCATATTGTACAGTGTGTTGGCAGTGTGATAGTTCATAATTCCCGTTTGTGTAGACATATGAATATCAACATTTGGTGCATATTTTTTAGCTAAATCCATTACACCAATATCCGCAACTATTACAGCGTCTGCTCCACAGCTGTTTAAAAACTCGAAATACTGCGGCAGTCTGGCTATTTCCTTGTTGTCGGGTACTGTGTTGCAGGTAACATACAGCCTTGCACCGACTGCATGGGCCTTTTTTACTGCCGAAATAAGCTGGTCGTTGTCAAAATTTTTAGAGGCAGTACGCATGCCAAACTCCTTGCCCGCCAGATAAACGGCGTCTGCACCAAATCTAAGGGCGGCGTCTAGGCTTTCTTCCTCGCCGCAGGGTGCAAGCACCTCTGTGGGGTGGTTGTATCTGAATATTGGCAAATTTATCACCTATCCTTTCTTATATTGCTTTGGCATTAGGCTGTTTTTTGACTGAATTTTTTTATTATAAGTACTTGCAGAGCCGCAGAAAACGGAACATATTCATAACAGACATTCGTTTTTGCACACTCTGCCAATAAAAAATTTTCCGCACTGTATTACGGGAAAACGGCTTTCCGAAAAAGTAACGAAAAGCCGTTTAATTTTAATGGTTATATTATGACAAACCGGCCGCTGCCATATTTGACTGGTGCTCTGCAAATGTAGAAGCATAGTAAGCCTTTGCCTCCTGTGTGGTTGTAGCAGAACGGTGACAGAAGTAATAGTAGTTTGTATCGTCCGGATTAATTGCGGCGTCAATAGCGTCAAGTCCCGGATTACATATTGCTCCCGGCGGCAAGCCGGAAATATCGTAGGTGTTGTAGTTGCTCTTGAAGGTAGCCGCTATTTCGGACGGAATATCGTCCTGTGCACTGTATGGATAGTAAAGAGTAGCGTCAGACTTCAGCTTGTCCAAATCAAGGTCGCCAAACGGTGAAACGCCGCCTGAGTCTATAGTGGAAAGTCTGTTATAGAATACCGAGGATACCACATACATATCCTTTGTGTCGGCGGCCTCTGCCTGTACAAGGGACGCCATTTTAACAACATCGTTAATCGTTTTGCCCTTGTCCTCTATAATAGTTTTAAGAGTAACGGCGTCTGTATAGCCGCTGACATTTTGAGTATCAACGCAAATTTTCTGTTGGAAGTTGTTTAAGAAGCGGCGAACGCTGTCCTTTGCGTCCTCGCCAATGTAGAATTCGTAGGTATCCGGGAACAAATATCCCTCAAGCCTGTAAACACACTTGTCGTTTTCAGGTATATCCTTTAGGAACTCAAACTCATCGTCAAAGTCATGAGAGTTGCAGTAGCTTAGGAACTTGTCTGCCTTGCAAACCTTTTTGTCCTCAAGTGCCTCGGCAACCTGCATAACCGTCATACCCTCTTTAAACTGTACGGTAACCGTATCGGTAAGAGCCTGACCTGACCTTAGGGCACTGAGTATAGCCTCGTAGTCCATATTCGGACGCATATTGTATATGCCCTCTTCAAAGCCTGTGGTTTTATTTGTAATGGTAGCAAACAAACGGAAAAACGGCTCATTTTTAATAAGGTCGTTTTTAACCAGCATATCCACAACATCGTCAAAGGTTACATCCTTGTCAAGGTCTAAAACAACATTTTCGCCGCCCTCCGGACGGTTAATGCCAAGCAGGTCGCTCATACCGTTCCAAATGTACATACCCAAAACCACCGATATTGCCACAACCATACACAGCCAAATTAAACGGAACATACAGCCGTTTTTCTCTGCCTTTGCCTTTTGGCGTGCCTTTTCGGACTTGCGGTAACTCTTTAGGGCCTTCTTTTCCTCCTTGTACATTTTATGCTTCTGCTCAGCGTTGGAAAAGCTGGAAATCTCCTCGGAGGCGTCTTTGGCTTCAATATCCTCTATGCCAAACATATTCTCATCGGCAAGAGCGTCATCCTCCGGAACCTGGTCGGCGTCGGTATATTTATGCAGAGAATATTTGTCGGAAAAATCATCTGCCATCATTTTAGACGGTGCGTCGGTATCTATGCCGCTTTCATCGTCAGCGTTATTATTGTCATTATTATTGTCGTTATCAATTTCAAAATTATATTTGTCTGTACCCTTGGTGCTTTCAGACCTGCTGTCTGTATTGCTTTCATCGGCACCGGTGCTTTCTTCTGTGCCGATACTGTCAGCTGTCGGCGGCACCGCATCGGTATTTTCGGCTGCGGTATTAATGTTAAGCTTAAAGGCTTCTACACGCTTTTTTCTTGCCGCCTCAATATCAGCAGAAAAGTCAGTTTTAATGTCGTCACTCATTAGCTGTGTTCCTTTCTTCAAGTCATAAGACCTAATAGTATTGGCTGTAGAAATTGCACCATATACCAGTACATATAAATATAGCAATATACAGCACAGCTTTGCAAATTATATAATAACCTAAATTTCACTTTTTTGCAATAAATTTTGTAAAATTATCTGTAATTATGTAATCTACACAGCTGTCAAAGCGGCCGTGCAAAATACAGCGGCTTACGCAGGCACTAAAGCACAGGCCCACCCTTACGCCTGTAAAATCAGCAAGGTACCTGTCGTAATAGCCCTTGCCGTAGCCCATTCTGTAGCCGTTTCTGTCAAATGCAAGGGCAGGCACAAGTATAAGTGCCGACTTATCCTCTGCCCTGTTGTCAGGGCTTGGCGTTGGCTCCGGCACGCCAAAGGTGCCTCTGCTAAGCTGCCGAATACTGTCAATAAAGTAAAACTGCATATCAGATGTATGTGGTATGCAGTATGGAACGGCAACCCTTTTGCCAAGCTCAAGGGCATAATTAATAATCCTGTCTGTGCTTACCTCATCATTAATAGACGCATATGCATAAATTGTGCGGGCGTTTTTAAACATTTGGCTGTCTGCCAGCGTTTGAAAAATTTTGTCACTAAGCTGCTGCCTTTGCAGAACAGACATTTCACGGCGTACAGCCCTGTATTTTTCTCTTAGCTGATTTTTACAGCTGCCAAGGCTTGCCTTAATCATAATTATATGGGCACTGGAGTGATTCTAATACAGTATTGGCAGTTTCTTTATTTTTAAACAGCTCAAGCAGCTGCAGTGCAAAAGGAATTGTTGCACCCATACCCTTGCCTGTTACAACCAAGCCGTCTGTTACTGCAAACTCGTTTACATACTCTGCACCCTCAAGCTTGTTTTCAAAGCCTGGGAAGCAGGTTGCTTTTTTGCCGTTAAGAATACCCATTTCGCCAAGCACCGACGGTGCGGCACATATTGCACCGATAACATAGCCATTTTCAACACAATAATTAATACACTGGTGAACTATTAAGGATACCCCCAGATTTATAGTACCCGGCATACCGCCCGGCAAAACTATACCACGCAGATTTTCAAAAACAATTTCAGCCTCGTTAATATCTGCTGTTACGGTTATTTTGTGTGAAGATGTTACCTGCTTGCCGTTTGTACCCACAGCAACGGTTTGAACATCAAGCTTTCCTCTTCTTAAAATATCTACTGTTGTAAGTGCCTCTGTTTCCTCGAAGCCGTCTGCTAAAAATACATAAATCATAATAAAATAAACTCCTTTCATATGTCGGCAATACTGCCGATTTTACACAGAATATTTCCGTGGAAATACTCCGCACTTTGAAAAATTACAGCTCTGCCTCCCTTTTTGCCAGCTCAAAAACCTCGTCGCTTATATCCTCTATAGACCGTGGCTTGCCGTTTCTTGCACAGCTTACCACATTCCAGTTGAGTATTTGTGCGGCATATAGGGCAGAATTTCTGCATTCCTTTAAAAATTCAAAATTCTTCTCATGAAGATCCTTTTTATTTTCGTCGCCATTATAGCGTTTTGCAAGAAGCTGTTGAGAAACCTCAACAGGCATATCAAGGTAAATTACAGCGTCCGGCTTTGGCAGCTGCAGCTGCTTGTACTCGTAGGTATCAAGCCAATGTAAAAACGACGGCTTTTCCCTGTTTGCAACCTTTGACAGCTGATATATTGCGTTTGATGTAGTATATCTGTCTGCAATAATTATACAGCCGCTGTTATAGTCCTTTTCCCAAAACTGCTTAAAGCTGGCATACCTGTCAACTGCATAAAAGGAGGAGGCGGCATAAGCGTTTACATCGTCCGGACTGGAGCCAAGCTCACCGCCCAAGTACATTTTTACAAGGGCCGAGGACGGGTTGCTGTAGTTAGGAAAGCTTATGTGCTTTACCCTTGGAAAGCTTTGCATAAGCCTTTGCGTAAGCTCTGCTGTCTGCGTTGCCTTGCCGCAGCCGTCAAGCCCCTCTATTACTATTAATTTGCCTTTACTGTTCATAATAACACCTTCACATAATATATAATCAGAAATTTTTAAAAAATTCTCTTACCTGTTGAGCTTTGCCGCAGGACATTTTGCCCTCCGGACAGGCACCGTTTAGGCAGCGAGGCCCTGCGTCCTTAAACAGTGCCGGAGCAACCCCTCTGCACAGCTTAAGCATTTCTATAGCAAGCTCTCTAATCTCCCACTGTGCCCTGTTGCAGCACCTGTGGTTAAAAAAGTTATGCAGAGAACGAACATTCATTGTAACTACTATTGAGGTAGTGCAGGCGTTCGGCAGAATAAAGCGTGCGTCCTCGTTTGCTTTTTTTATAAAGGCAGAGCACTGCTTTTTATTAATTTCCTTGTATGCATTAATAATTTCATCCTGTGTGCCTGAAAGCAGGCTGCCGTCCTCGGACTCCTTTATGCTTTTGCACACAAGAGCATCTCTTACCGCAGAATACGCCCTGCTCTGCTGTTCTATGGCACTGTTGTACGCCTGCAAGGCCTGTGGACATTCTGAAATTGCCGGCGGTATAACAAAGCCGAAGCTGTTGCCGTCGACATATCGCTGCGACTGCTGGCTGTATGACGCTATTCTGTGTCTTACAAGCTGATGAGAGCAGGCTCTTGAAATACCGTCAATACCAAAGGTAAACGACACATGCTCCATAGGACTTTCGTGCCCCAAGGACGAAAGCATTTCAACAAAGGAGCGGCTCTTTTCTTCATCTAAGCCCTCCAGTATATTTTCCACCTTAGAGGGCGAATAGCACAGCTTTGCGGCGGCGGCTACAACCTGCTCCGGATTAGGCGTATGTGCTATCAGTTTAACAGTAATTGACATTTTGCTTTCCTCCCGATAATACCGATTTTTCAAAGGAGCACCGCACAGGTTGTGGCGGCGTGCGGTGCTGTTCTAAATAGATATTTTAACATAACAGCAGACATACTTCAACAAAAAAGCCGCAAATTAGTCGCAAATCTATTAAGTACCCCTACAAAATGTGTTAAAACAAAAAAGGAACTCCCTAAAAAATTTAGGAAGTCCTTTTAATTACCTGTGCTAGTATGCCATACTAAAATTACTCTGCAAAGCCCGACGCAACAAGCTGTACAAGACCGTCAACAGCAGCAGCCTCATCGTTGCCGTCTGCAATAATTTTAATTGTTGTACCGCCAACAATGCCCAAAGAAAGTACGCCAAGCAAGCTTTTTGCGTTTACCCTTCTTTCATCCTTCTCTACCCAAATAGAAGCCTTGTATTCATTGGCTTTCTGAATAAAAAAGGTTGCAGGACGAGCATGAAGACCAACCTGGTTTTGAACCTCTACTTCTTTAACATACATAATAAATCCCTCGCACTCATTGTAATTTGTTATCATGAAATTTGATATTGCTATTATAGCACAATAGAATAAACCGTCAAGAAAATTTAATAAAGTTTAGATTTTATGTCATTATTTTTTTAATAATGCTTTATTTTTTTAGTTATTTTGTCTATTGAAATATTCATTTTTAATTATTATTTTTTCCTGTTTTTTACAGCAAGTCACAAAATTACTGCAAAGTATACAAAATATTTGAGCAGTCTGTAAATAATACCTCTAAAATATTTATTGAGAAACAAAAATAACCGTACAATAAAATAACAAAGCTGTTTTAATGCCTTCGGTTGAAAAAGAACAGCTGTTATGATAAAATTAAGCTACTAATTTTTAAGGATGTACTAGCATATGGAACAATATTTAGAAATAGGCAAGGTTGTAAGCACACATGGCCTGCGAGGTGAATTAAGAGTCGACCCTTGGTGTGACTCTCCGCAGTTTTTATGCCAATTTAAAACACTGTATCTAAAAAAGGGTGAAACAAAGCTAAGCGTAAGCTCAAGGCCTCACAAAACCATTGCCATAGTTAAGGCAAAGGGAATTGATACTATTGAAGAAGCCGAAAAGCTTAGAGGAAGGGTTTTATATATTAACCGCAGTGACGCAAGGCTTGCACCGGGTGAATACTTTATACAAGACCTTATGGGACTTGATGTAATTGACATTGACACAAGCAAAAGCTACGGCAAAATTACCGATGTTTTAAAAACAGGTGCCAACGATGTTTACCAAGTGACTGACGAAAAGAAAAAGGACTACCTTATACCGGTAATAGATGATGTTGTAAAGGAAATAGACATAAACGGCGGCAAGGTTTTAATTAAGCCCTTGAAAGGAATATTTGACGATGAGGATTGACATTATTACTTTGTTTCCGGAAATGTGTCAGGCTGTGCTGAACGAAAGCATTATTGGCAGGGCCGTCGCAAAGGGTGCTGTAGAAATAGTGTACCACCAGCTGCGTGATTATGCATATGACAGGCACAAAAGGGTTGACGATACCCCATACGGCGGCGGTATGGGTATGGTAATGAAGTGTGAGCCTATAGCCCTTTGCTTTGAGGCAGTATGTAACGAGCTGGGCAAAAAGCCGCATTTTATTTATATGTCACCTGTAGGCAGGGTGCTTAACCAAAACATTGTAAAGCAAATAGCCTCCGGCTATGATAATATATGCATTCTTTGCGGTCACTACGAGGGTGTAGACCAGCGTGTGCTTGATATGCTGATTGACGAAGAAATTTCAATAGGCGACTATGTATTGACAGGCGGCGAGCTGCCTGCAATGGTGCTTGCAGACGCCGTATGCAGAATGCTGCCGGGCGTGCTTTCCAACGAGGAATGCTTTACCGAGGAAAGCCACTATAACGGGCTTTTGGAGTACCCGCAGTACACAAAGCCTGCTGTATGGCGTGAAAAAGAGGTTCCGCCTGTACTGCTGTCGGGCCACCACGAAAATGTTGACAACTGGCGCAGACAGCAATCGCTTATCCGCACTAAAAATATACGGCCGGATATGTTTGAAAAAACAGAGCTTACCAAGCTTGACAAAAAGCTGCTGGAAAACCGGTAGCCGCATATACTGCTGTTTTTACGGTACAGCAAGCAAACTTAACAAGCTGACAAAGGCGTAACAGTCTGAACTAAGACTGTTACGCCTTTTATGTTTATATATTGGCAATTACAAATCTAAATCGTTAGCTACAAGGTCGTCGTAAGACTCTCTTTTAACTATTAATCTTGCCTTGCCGTCCTTTACCATAACAATAGCCGGACGAGGGTTACGGTTATAGTTAGACGCCATAGAGTAGTTATATGCACCTGTTGACAATACAGCCAGTATGTCGCCTATCTGAACATCGGCTACAGGAGTATCCTTTTGAATAAGGTCACCGCTTTCACAGCATTTGCCCGCTACCGTAACCTTTTCGTTTGGCTCTTGGTCAGCCTTTCCTGCGTTTACAACAGTATATTCAGACTCATACAGGGCATATCTGATATTGTCGGTCATACCGCCGTCAACAGAAACATAGGTGCGAACGTTAGGAATTTCCTTTCTACCGCCTACGGTGTAAAGTGTAATGCCGGCCTCACCCACAACAGAACGGCCCGGCTCCATATAAATAAACGGTACAGGAATATCATTTTCTGCCGCCTTTGCCTTTACAGCCTTTGAAACAGCCGCCATATAGTTGTCATACGGCACAGGGTTGTCATTCTCTGTATACTTAATGCCGTAGCCGCCGCCCAGGTTCAGCTCTGTAACTAAGTGACCTGTCTCTCTCTTAATTTGACCGATAAAGTCCATCATGACCTCTGCGGCCTTAACAAACGGGTCAATATCAAATATTTGTGAACCAATGTGGCAGTGCAGCTCTGTTAAATCAACATTGCCAAGCTTTAGCGACTCCTTAACAGCAGCCATAGCTTCGCCTGTTTCAAGTGCAAAGCCAAACTTAGAATCAATTTGACCTGTCATTATAAAGTTGTGTGTGTGTGCGTCAATACCCGGCTTAATACGCATAGATATTTTAACAACCTTATTTTTCTCTCCGGCAATTTTATTTAAAAGCTCAAGCTCATAGAGGTTGTCAACAATAATTTTACCTATATTATAGTCCAAAGCCATTCTCAGCTCTGCCTCTGTTTTATTGTTGCCGTGGAATTGAATTTTCTCAGGTGGAAAGTTTGCTTTCATAGCAGTGTAAATTTCGCCGCCCGATACAACATCAAGCCCCATATTTTCGCTGTCTGCAAGCTGAACCAAAGCCTTGCAGCTTAGGGCCTTGCTGGCATACATAGGAAGTCCTTTTCCGTCATAATGAGTTTTTATTGAATTTACATACGATTTACAAGTGTTTCTTATAGTGGCTTCATCCATTACATAAAGGGGTGTACCAAACTCTTTTGCAAGCTCTAATGTATCACAGCCGCCAATAGTAAGATGTCCCTTTTCATTTACATTTAAACAATCGTTTACAAACATTGCTTACATTCCCTTCATTTTAAATTAATGAACAAATGTATTATACATTATTTCAGCTGCATTTTTCAACTGATTTCGATATATATTCTCTTATTTCTTCAATTCCCGTACCCTTTGTGGAGGAAACCGGAAAGATAGGCATGCTGCCATAACGGGAAAGTATAGAGCTAATCAGCTCCAGCTGTGCAGTCTGCTGCGTTTTTTTCAGCTTGTCCTGCTTGGTCAGTGCCACTGCAAAAGGTAATTTAGCGTCTGATAAAAATTTAATCATATTCAAGTCGTCAACAGTAGGCTTGTGGCGCATATCGACTATTTGAATTATCAAAGCAAAATTTCTGTCCTGTGCAAAATACCCCTCTACAAGCTCCGCCCAGCGTACCTTTTCTGCGTGTGAAACCTTTGCATAGCCGTAGCCGGGTAAATCTACCAAATTAAATGTATTGTCTACATTAAAGAAATTTATAGTGCCTGTTTTTCCCGGCTGTCCGCTTACCCTTGCCAGGGCTTTTCTGTTTGCAATTTTATTAATAAGAGAGGATTTGCCTACATTTGACCTGCCGGAAAAAACCACCTCAGGCAGCTCACCGCTTTTAAGCTGAGAGGCCTTTCCTACCGCCATAGTAAACTCTGCATTTGAAAAATTCATAATTTCCTCCTTACTGCACCGCAGGGCTAACAAGCTTAGCCTGCTTTTTTGACGACTTAGCCTTTGTACTGCGAACAGCCCTGCCGTTTACCAATGCAATATCAAGCACCTGCTCTATTCTGCTTACAGGCTTAAATTCTACCGCCTCTTTTACTACAGGATCTACCTCATACAGGTCAGGCTCGTTGTCAGCGGGGATTATTACGGTTTTTACACCTACACGGTATGCCGCCATAGTTTTCTCCTTCAGTCCGCCTATAGGCAAAACTCTGCCACGCAGTGTAATTTCACCTGTCATAGCCACATCTCGCCTTACAGGCTTGCCGGTAAGGGCAGAAACAAGAGCAGTTGTCATTGTAACGCCTGCTGACGGGCCGTCCTTTGGCACTGCACCCTCGGGAGCGTGAATATGTATATCGTATTTTTTGTAGAAATCTGCATCATAATTCTGCTTTACAGCCATTGCCCTTGCGCAGCTTATGGCGATTTTTGCGGATTCCTTCATAACCTCGCCCAAGGAGCCTGTCAACTCGATTTTACCCGTACCCGGCAGCAATGCCACCTCTATAGGAAGCGTTGTACCGCCTACTGCCGTCCACGCCAAGCCGTTTACCAAGCCCACTGCGTCAGCCGATTCAATAGTATCCGGCTTATATTTTTTAGGCCCTAAAAGCTGTTCAAGCACCTTAGGAGTAACAGAAACCCTGTAATTCTCGTCACGCACTATTTCAACGGCCGCTTTACGCAGTAAATCATTTATTCTGCGTTCCAAATTACGCACACCGGCCTCACGGGTATAGCTGTCTATAAGCTCATACATAGCTGCTTTGGATATTTTAAACTGACTTGCCTTTATGCCTGTGTTTTTCAGTGCTTTTGGCAATAAATGCTTTTTGGCTATATTGAATTTTTCCTCACGGGTATAGCTGTCAACAGTTATAATATCCATTCTGTCAAGCAGCGGCTCCGGTATTGCCGAATAATCGTTAGCTGTGGCAATAAAGAACACATGGCTAAGGTCATACGGCAAATCAATGTAGTGGTCAACAAAGGAATGGTTTTGCTCGCTGTCAAGCACCTCAAGCAGTGCGGAGGTTGGGTCCCCCTTGTAGTCGTTGCCCAACTTGTCTATTTCGTCAAGAATAATAACGGGATTAGAGGTTTCGGCAAGCTTAACCGCATTCATTACTCTGCCCATCATAGCACCGATATAGGTTCTGCGGTGTCCACGAATTTCAGACTCGTCATGCACGCCGCCCAAGGCAATACGCTGGCACTTTCTGCTTATTGCCCGGGCAATAGACTGTGCAATAGATGTTTTGCCCACACCCGGCGGGCCTACAAAGCACAGTATCTGCCCCTTAACATCAGGCGACAATTTTCTTACTGCAAGAGTTTCTACAATTCTTTCCTTCACCTTTGTCAAACCGTAGTGGTTTTTGTCTAAAATATGCTGTGCATAATCTACATCAATAGCCTCTTGGTCAAAGGTGTTCCATGGCAAATCGAGGCAGGTATCAAGATAATTTCGTATTACATTTGCCTCCTGAGAACCCGGCGGCAGACTTGTAAGCTTTTCGCACTCCTTAACAAGCACCTTTTCCACCTCTTCGGAAAGGTGAAGCTCTTGAAGCCTGTCAAGATACTCCTTTGCCTCCTGGGTAGATTCATCGTCAATATTAAGCTCGTCCTCCAAAACTCTAAGCTGCTCTCTTAGATAATATTCTCTTTGACCCTCGTCTATTCTTTCACGAGTCATTTTATGAACGGAGTCTTCAATTTCGAGTATAAAAACCTCGTCGGTAAGGTAGGCAATAAGCTTTTGCTGTCTTTTCTCTACATTAATTGCCTCAAGCAGCTCCTGCTTTCTTTCGTATTCCATTCTGGTATTGCCGGCAATAAGGTCACAAATTTTTCCAGGCTCTCTTGAGGTTGAGATTTTATAAACAACATCAGACGGGAATTTAGGCACTAAGTTAAGGTATCTTTCAAAAATATCCTTAATAGACCTTGTAAACGCTGTTTCCGTTACCTCATCATCATAAATATCCTCAACAGGGGATATTAAGCCTGTCATATAGCTCTGCTCAGAGCCTGCACCCAAAGCCCTTGCACGGTACTTACCCTCAACAATAACTCTTATAAGATTGTCGGGCTGTCTTAATATTTGCTTAACCTCTGCAACTACACCTACAGAATACAAATCGTCAATAGTCGGCCTGTCTTTTTCAATTTCCTTTTGAGCGGCAACAAAAATAAGCTGGTCTGTAGTCATTGCCTTTTCTATAGCAAGTGCAGACATTTTTCTGCCAACATCAAAGTGGAGAACCATTTCCGGAAACACTACCATTCCACGCAGAGCCAGCACCGGCATTTCTATAAAATTATTAATATTTAACTCAGTATTTTCTTCATTTAACTCAACATTTTCTTCTGTCTGTTTCATAATACGCCTCCTTTAGCTGCTGTCAGCATATAACTAATGCTGCAGAATAATAATTCTGCTAATCGCAATAATCAACATTTCTAAAACTATAACATAAAAACAACAAGGCTGCAACTAAATATAGTTACAGCCTAACATAATTAAAAGAATTCAGAAAGCAAATCAGCCCGCATTGCTGCGTTTAATCTTTTTCTTTGCTTCCTTTCTGTCGGATACATCATCTGTCAGCAGTTTACGCTCCTGATTGTGGATGATAGTAACCACTGACGGATCCTTAACGGTTTCTGCTGAAATAATAACCTTTTCTATGGTAACATCTGACGGCACCTTAAACATTAAATCCATCAGCAGGTTTTCCATAATGGAACGCAGACCTCTTGCACCTGTGTTTTCCTTTTGGGCCTTTTCAGCAATAGCCTCCATTGCACCGTCTTCAAATTCAAGCTCTACATTATCAAGCTCAAATATTTTCTTGTACTGCTTAACAAGAGAGTTTTTAGGCTCTGTAAGAATTCTTATAAAGCCCTCTTTATCAATGGCATTAAGATGTGTTATAACAGGCAGTCTGCCAATAAGCTCCGGAATAAGACCATATTTTACAAGGTCATGAGGAACCACATTTTTCATCCAGTCAGTTTCGTTTGAAATCTGCTCCTTAGACTTAACCTCTGCACCAAAGCCGATAGAGCTGTTAGACGCCCTGTGCTCCATTGTTTTCTCCAAGCCGTCAAAGGCACCGCCGCAAATAAACAAAATATCCTTTGTATTTATAGGCAGATACTCCTGCTGAGGGTGCTTTCTGCCGCCCTGCGGCGGAACATTTGCAACAGTACCCTCCAGAATTTTCAGCAGCGCCTGCTGTACGCCCTCACCGCTGACATCACGGGTAATTGAAGGGTTTTCTGACTTTCTTGATATTTTATCAATTTCATCAATATAAATAATACCCTGCTCTGCCCTTGCAATATCATAGTCGGCAGCCTGAATAAGACGAAGAAGAATATTTTCAACATCCTCACCTACATAGCCTGCCTGTGTAAGTGTAGTTGCGTCGGCAATGGCAAAAGGAACATCAAGTATCTTTGCCAAGGTTTGTGCCAAGAATGTTTTGCCTGTACCTGTAGGCCCAAGCATTAAAACATTGCTTTTTACAAAATCTACATCAGTGTCTGTATTGTATATTCTTTTGTAGTGGTTGTACACGGCTACACAAAGGGTTTTCTTTGCCTCTTCCTGACCAACAACATACTCGTCAAGCTTTTCCTTGATTTGCTCAGGCTTCAGCAATGTTTTATAGCTGCCTGCCTCTTTACCGTGGTATTCGTCAACAGCCGGACGGCTATCGTTTAAAATGGACTGGCACAAGCCAATACATTCCTCACAAATATAAACACCGTTACCCTCAATAAGTCTGCCTGACTCATTCTGTGGTCTGCCGCAAAATGAACAGCACAGCCTTCGCTTGTCATCCTTGCTTGCCATAGTACAACTCCTTTCCTTTGAAAATTAAATTATCTCTGCATTACCTTGTCGATTAAACCATAATCGCACGCCTCTTGTGCAGACATAAAGTTATCACGGTCTGTATCTCTTTCAATAACCTCAAGAGGCTGGTTTGTATTGTCGGCAAGAATTTTATTTAGTCTTGCCTTTATACGGTCAATATAATTTGCATGTATCATAATATCCGAAGCCTGACCCTGGAAGCCGCCTAAAGGCTGGTGAATCATAATATCAGAGTTTGGCAAAGCATATCTTTTGCCCTTTGCTCCGGATGAAAGTAAAAATGCACCCATACTGGCTGCCATGCCCATACAAATAGTAGAAACATCACACTTAATATACTGCATCGTGTCATAAATAGACATACCTGCCGTAACAGAGCCACCCGGGCTGTTTATATATAGTGAAATATCCTTTGTTGGATCTTGGCTTTCAAGATATAAAAGCTGTGCAACAACAAGGCTTGCAGATGCGTCGTTTACCTCCCCCGTAAGCATAACAATTCTTTCGCTTAACAAACGGGAGAAAATATCATATGAACGCTCGCCTCTGCTTGTTTGCTCAACAACATAAGGCACCAAATTACTATTTCTAATTTCCATCTTAAACATTCCTTTCAAAATACATTATATTTAAGGCAGCACCGCAAAGCCGCCGCATATTAATTTTGTGCTGTGCATAAAAAATCACAAAGCAAGTGTGGAATATGCAGTCCGCAATGCCTGTACAGTGCCGCCTTTGTAGTAAGTCCCCAAAACTAACCGCCGCTTATTACTTATATAATACTAGGCAAAACATAATGTAAATATTCATGAAAGATTAATTATTGGCAATGGCACTTTCCTTTACAAAGTCCATAGCCTTTTCTACAGCTATGTCCTTCTTTAGCTCATCTGCAGGAATTGCAGCCTTTACCTTGTCAATATCCATCTTATATGTATCAGCAAGTCTGCTGTACTCTGCCTCTAAATCCTCGTCAGAAACATCTGTAAAGCCCTGCTGCTGTGCAATCTTCTCAAGTGCAAGTCTTAGCTTAACTCTCTTTTCAGCCTCCGGCTTGTAAGAATTCTTAACAGCCTCAGCGTCCATACCCATATACTGCAGGTATGTGTTCATATCCAAGCCCTGTGAACGCAGACGCATATCAAACTCACGCATCATATCGTTTACCTTGTTGTCATACATAGCCTCAGGAATTTCACCCTTTAGCAACTCACAAAGCTTTGCAATAAGCTGATTTTCAACATCGGCGTCAGACTCCTTCTGCAGCTTTTCAGCCAGCTCATCAGCAACCTGAGCCTTGTATTCCTCTACAGTTTCCTTATCACTTACATCCATAACAAAGTCGTTGTCAAGCTCAGGCAACTCCTTTGCTTTAATTTCGTGAAGCTTAATCTTAAATTCGCTTTCCTTGCCTGCAAGCTCATCAACCTGGTATTCCTCCGGGAAGGTAACCTTAATTGTAAACTCGTCGCCTGTGTTCTTGCCAACAATCTGCTCCTCAAAACCCGGAATAAACTGTCCGCTGCCCAGCGTTAGGTTGAAGTTTTCAGCCTTGCCGCCCTCAAAAGGCTCGCCGTCAACAAAGCCCTCAAAGTCGATTACTGTAATATCGCCGTCCTGTGCAGGTCTGTCCTCTACAGTAACAAGTCTGCTGTTTTTATCTCTTTGCTTGTCAATTTCTTCATTTACAAGCTCTTCTGTAACCTCAGTTGACTTTGGTGTTACCTGAATACCCTCATAGTCGCTGATTTCAACCTCCGGCTTTACAACAACAACAGCCTTAAAGGTTAAACCGTCCTTGCCGACCTCTTCTACAGAAACATTATCTACAGCTACAACATCAAGCTTAGCCTCTTCTACTGCGTCAGCAAGTGCTGTTGGATATATATTCTCAATAGCGTCATCGTAAAATACGCCCTCGCCATACATTTTTTCAATAATTGCCTTTGGTGCCTTACCCTTACGGAAGCCCGGTATGCTAATCTTCTTAACTTCCTTGCGGTAAACACTGTTTACTGCGTCTGTAAATGTCTTGCCGTCAACCTCAACAACAAGCTCATGTTTGTTAGTTTCTACACAATTTGCAGATTTTAGACTCATGTTTATTTTCCTCCTGAATTGTTATGTTGAGTTGCGATTTATTATAACATAACAAGTATTATTTTTCTATACCTAAATACAAAAAATTGTAATAGTACATCATCTTACAAGTATCGGCACAAATTTCACATAATCACTGGAAATAAGCTTAAAATTTATGCCCTCAAATTCGCCTGTTACGGCTTTTTTAGCCACATTTGAGCCATGCAAATGGCCGTAGTAGCACTTTTTAATATTATATTCTTTAAGAACATTTAATATGTCGTCACAGCGTTGGTCGCCGTATACCGGCGGATAGTGCAAAAACACAACAGGCTCAAGGCCTGTTTTAAGTGCCTCTGTAATAGAGGTACGCAGTCTGCCTACCTCTCTGTTAAGCACCTTTTTGTCACTGTCGGCCTCGGCATCATAAAACCAGCCTCTGGTACCGCATACGGCATATTCACCTACTGCCTTTGCAGAATTAAAAACAATCTCTATGGAATCAAAGCCGTTTTCCCTAAGATAATTTTCTATCTTTCGTCTTGTATCCCACCAATAGTCATGGTTGCCCTTTAAAAGCAGCTTTTTCCCCGGCAGGTTATGAATAAACTTAAAATCCTCATAGCATTCGTTGAGCTTCATAGCCCACGATATATCGCCCGGAATTACAACGGTATCTTCATCTGTAACAAGACTTCGCCAATTTTTTTCAAGTCTTTCCTCATAATTGTCCCACCCACGAAAAATATTCATAGGCTTGTTTGCTCCAAAGGAAAGATGCAAATCGGCTATTACGAATAAAGACATTAGTCAATACCCAAGGTCTTCAGCACATATGCAGGCATATCCTCAACAGCAGAAACATTGTTAAAGCGTACCTCTTTATTCTTTAGCTGAGCAAGAGGCTTTGGCACCTCTACGCCGGTTACCTTGTTCATTTGTTCTACCATATCAAACTCGCTGCCGCAAATTTCGTCCTTTGGAATAATTGAACCCAAAACGCTCTTCGAGAACTTATACGGGCTTGCTGTAGAAGCCAAAATTACAGGTGTTTCCTTGTCGCCTGTCTTTTCAACATACTGTGCATATACATCAACAGCAACGGCTGTGTGAGTATCTGCAAGATAGTTTGACTGCTCATAAAGCTCTTTAATTGTTTTTGCTGTAGACTCCTCGTCGCAGAAGCCGCCGAAGAATCTCTCTGAAAGCCTGTCCATAATCTTATCGTCAACCTTATATTTACCCTCTGTCTTAAGAGCAGTCATATAAGACTTAACCTTTTGGTCGTCGCCGTCCGAAAGAATGTAAAGCAGTCTTTCAAGGTTGCTTGAAACAAGAATATCCATAGAAGGTGACATTGTTGTATAGAAATGTCTGCCCTTATCGTAAACGCCTGTGTTAATAAAGTCTGTCAAAACATTGTTTGAGTTAGACGCACAGATAAACTTGTTTATAGGCAGGCCCATAAGCATAGCATAGTATGACGCAAGTATGTTGCCAAAGTTGCCTGTAGGCACTACAACATTAACCTTGTCGCCAAACTTAATTGTACCCTTGTTTACAAGGTCGCAGTATGCGGAAATATAATAAACTATCTGCGGCAGCAGTCTGCCCCAGTTAATAGAGTTAGCACTTGAAAACAGCTTGTCGTTAGCCTGCAGCTTTTCGATAATCTCAGGAGTTGTAAAGATTTTCTTAACGCCTGTCTGTGCATCGTCAAAATTGCCCTTAATGGCACAAACATCTACATTGCTGCCCTCCTGGGTTGTCATTTGACACTTCTGCATTGGGCTTACGCCGTCCTGTGGGTAGAATACAATTATTCTTGTGCCCTTTACATCCTTAAAGCCCTCTAGTGCAGCCTTACCTGTATCGCCGGATGTTGCAACAAGAATAACAGCCTCTTTACCCTCATATTTTTTTGCAAGAGATTTAGTTAAAAAGTACGGCAAAATCTGCAGTGCCATATCCTTAAAAGCTGATGTAGGACCATGCCAAAGCTCAAGAATATTCATAGCGTTGCCGTTTAGTTTAGCAGAAACAATAGGTGCAGGGTTTTCGCTGCCGAATTTTTCTGCTGTATAAGCGTTGTCTACACAGTCAGCTACCTCTTCGGCGGTAAAGTCGCTTAGGTAGTCGGCAATAACCTTTTTCGCTCTGCCCTTATAGTCCATTTTCAGCATAGCCTTAAAATCCTCTTCGCTATACTTTGGAATTTCCATTGGTACAAATAAACCGCCATCGTTAGAAATGCCCTGTGAAATAGCTTGAGCAGCCGAAACAACTATTTTTTTGTCTGTTGTACTGTTATAGTTCATATAAATTACCTCTCTTACAAATTTCATCTATCCTATAATATATAACAAAAAGTTTCAAATGTCAAAGTTTTTACAGAAATTATATGCATTTGTGTAAAAAATCTTTCTAATTATATCTTCACTGTAATTATGCCTTAGCAGATAGTTATAAAATTCGCCCATACTCTGCACGCCTTTTATGCAAGGTGGCATTTCTGCACCGTCATAATCACTGCCCAATGCCAGCACATTTTCACCGCCAAGAGAAAGGAAATATTCAATATGCCTGTGCAGGTCTGAAAAGTCGGCAGTGCCGCTGTCGGTTACAAAAAATCTGTGGAAGTTTATGCCCACAATTCCTCCGATTTTGCAAATGTGCTTAAACTGTTCATCGTCAAGGTTTCTGGGGTTTTTACACACAGCCCTTGCGTTGGAATGTGTAGCAACAAAGGGTCTTTTGGCAAGCTCTGCCGTTTGCCAAAAAAGAGGAACGCTTGCGTGAGAAACATCAATAATTATTCCGTTTTTCTCCAGCTCCGCAATGGTGGCTTTGCCAAACTCCGTTAGTCCCTTTGGATTTTTGCAGAGAATACCGTCGCCTATTTCGTTTGCACCGTTCCATGTAAGAGTTAAAAAGCGAACGCCCAGTTTTCTGAAACGCTTTATATTTTCAAGCTTTCCGTTTAATGCTGCGCCACCCTCAACAGAAAGCACAACGTTATGGCTGTGGCTTTCAAGCTCGTTAAAGCTGTCTGCCTGATTAAAGCCACAGCTGCTATTCATCTGCTTTTTTAAAAGTGCGGCACATTTCTCTGCCAAATTGACTGCAGCCTCACCACGACATTCGTCAGGTATCCACACAGCCATAACCTGTGTGCAGCCGTCATACTGCAATGCCCTTTCAAAAGAAAAATGATAGTCGTTATGCACTACAGAGCCATTTTCGGTATATGCCTTGTAAAGCGTGTCGCAATGTAAATCAAAAAGCTGCATAGTCGCCCTCCTGAATAAAAGCACCCTTTATATAATTAATACGGTATAGATTTGTTGTGTTTGATTTAAGATAAACCTCCGAAATGTCAAAGCGTGGCTGTAACCTTACATTATGCTGCTTTAGGTACAAATATGCCACTTTCATAATTCGTGCCTGCTTCTGCTTTGTTACTGCCAAGCAAGGACGAACCAACGGGTTTTGGTGTCTTGTTTTAACCTCAACAAATAAAATATGGGTTTTGTCAGCGGCAACAATATCTATTTCGCCTACCCTGCAGCTGTAGTTTCTGCAAAGAATTTTAAAGCCCTGCTTTTTCAAATAATTGCAGGTATATTCCTCGCCTATGTCGCCTGTTTTTCTTTTTTGCGTTCTGTTATCCGTAATCATTTACTTAGAATTTTCTTTAAAAATGACATTCTGTGTATAGGGCATGGGCCGTATTCCCTTATGGCCTGCGTATGTACCTTTGTACCGTAGCCCTTGTGCTTAGCAAACATATACTGTGGGTACTCCTTGTCGTACTCCAGCATTAGTCTGTCTCTTGTTACCTTTGCTAAAATTGACGCCGCCGCAATCGACATAGAATTTGCGTCGCCCTTTACTATTGCAGAACAGGGAATGCTTAAATCGGGGGTTTTGTTGCCGTCAATAATGGCATAATCAGCCGCCTTTGGAAGTCCCTCAACAGCCCTTTTCATAGCAAGCATAGTTGCGTTAAGAATATTAAGCTCTTCTATTTCTTCTACCGAAGCAAAGGCAATACTGTAGGCAACAGCACGGTCCTTTATTACATCGTACAGTGCCTCCCTCTTTTTTTCGCTAAGCTTTTTGGAATCGTTTACACCCTCAATTATATCGTTGGGCTTTAAAATAACGGCCGCCGCACATACAGGCCCTGCCAGCGGGCCTCTGCCCGCCTCGTCAACTCCGCAAATACTTGAGTATCCCTGCTCCGCACACTGATTTTCATACAAAAACCAATCCAAATAACCACATCTCCTTATCTTTTTAATCCTGTTTGTCATAACTTAATTTTGCCGAATAAATCACCAAAGCACACCACTCTACAGCCGTTGAATATATGACAGTAAAGCAGACAGCCGCAAAGTCCGTTGTCTGTAAAATAATTAAAGACCGACTGTTTTAAAGACGGTCTTGTTTATATTTGGGTTATACACATTCCAGCGTAATTTTACCAAGCTTTGCACTTCTGTATTCGTCAAGAATCATTACAGACGCACGCTCGGTATCTACTCTGCCGCCGGACATAAGCATACCTCTTTTTCTTGCTATAAGCTCCAAAAGGTCATATGCTTCAACAGACTCCAAATCTACATTTTGCAGCTTGAACCTCTCAATAAACTGCTGTGTAGGAAAGCGGCACATAACCTCAAGAAGTCTAAACGCCAGCAGCTCTGTGTCCATTACCTGATCCTTTACAGCGCCTGTAAAGGCAAGCTTTTCGCCAACCTCCGGGTCGTCAAACTTAGGCCACAGCACTCCCGGTGTATCCAAAAGTTCCATACCCTGACCAATGGAAAACCACTGGTTGCCACGAGTTACACCCGGTCTGTCCTCTACCCTTGCACTGTCTTTTTTAGCCATTTTATTAATAAAAGAGGATTTTCCTACATTCGGTATGCCCACCACCATAATGTGTATACTGCGGTTACGCATACCCTTCGCCTCCCACTTTTCTATTTTGTCTGACAGCACATCACGAACAGTTGGAATAAAGCGGTTTAAGCCCTTTCCTGTTTTGCAGTCTACGGGAATTGCGACTATATTTTTCTTTCTATAGTACTCTACCCACCTGTCGGTTTGAGCCCTATCCGCCATATCGCATTTATTCATTAATACAATTCTCGGCTTACCTTGAATAAGCTTGTCAAGGTCCGGGTTATGACTGCTCACAGGAATACGGGCGTCTATAATTTCCGCCACAATATCAACCAGCTTTAGACTGGCTTGAATCTTCCTTTTCGTTTTTGTCATATGTCCGGGAAACCACTGTATATTTTGCACCTGTGCCATTATATCACCTCTATATTAATATAAGTAGGAAAATCTTTCAAAAGGCAAAACAGCACACTGCACCTTGCCTATTATGTTTGATTTGTCAACAAGCTGTATACGAACGCTTCGGCTGTCAACCGAAACCGCCCTGTTATCGCCCATAACAAATACTTTCCCCTTCGGAATAACATCGGGTATATCCCACTCTATTCCATTTAGGGTTTTTGAAGAAATGTACGGCTCGTTTATAATCTTGCCGTCAACATACACCTGCCCTTTGTCTGCGTCAATTCCAACAGTCTGTCCCTCTATAGCTATTACACGCTTAATAAAGGCATTGTCAATTTTATATTCATTCTCGCTGAAGGCGTCCGGAGCTGCTGCAACTACATCACCCTGCTTCAGCTCAAGAGAGGGTATATACTTAAAAAATGACTGATAATTTGTAATAACAACAGTGTCGCCGTTTTTTAGGGTGTTGTTCATAGACGGGCCGTCAACAACCGCAAGCCTGAACACAAAGGTTAAAAGCAAAATTATAACCGATACTGAACAAAATATGCTTTTTGCACACTGTAAAACAATGCTCTTATTCTCTCGGTTCATAACAACGCTCCTTGCTTTTGCACTCATAACTGTGGCTGTGTATTATTATTTACAAATACATTTATGTGGCGATTATATCATAATACCTGTTTTAAGTCAATTTGCACGCCATTTGTCACTATACCTTAGCGAACAGCCCACACCGCTTGTTGAAATTGTGTTATAGATTTATTTACGACAATTAACCTTACATATTAAGTAATTATTATTTACAGTAAAGCATTGCCGTTACTTAAAAATTTTTAAATAAAATCAGAAAAGCTTTTAAAAATAGTACAAAACCATTTTTAAAAGCTTCATAATGTGGTGCAGGTAACAGGACTTGAACCTGCATGAAATTGCTTTCATATGGACCTGAACCATACGCGTCTGCCAATTCCGCCATACCTGCATATAAACACTCTTATATTTTACACGGCAAGAGCAAGCCGAGGTGGGGCAAACAGCCTAATCCACAGTAGTGTCGGGCAACAACCACTCAACGCACATTATTATACACCCTATTTTTATTTTTTGCAAGCATTATTTTAATTTTTTTCAAACAGAAAAGCCGGAATTCCCTTGTGCAAACACTTTACTTTTGTGCTTCAATAAATTATAATAGAATATATGACTATTTTTAAGGATTGATATATTTTATGGTACAGTTTGAAGAACTAAGGCTTGAGCTTGAACGCACAAAGCCGGAAATAGATGACTTGGCGGACGCCCTTGGACTAAAGGCGATGATGTCTGAAATAGAACAGCTTGAAAACAAGGCAACCGAGCCGGGCTTTTGGGACGATATGGATAAATCACAGGTTATATTGCAACGCACAAGTGCCTTGAAAAACAAGGTAGAGGGCTATAATACACTTGTTTCTAAATATGACGACGCAATGGCTTTAATTGAGCTTGCAAACGAGGACGAGGATTTGTCATTGCTTGAAGAGGCTCAAAGCGAGGTTGAGGCTATAAAAGAGGAGCTTGAAAGGCAGCGCTTGCAAACCCTGCTTACAGGTGAGTACGACAGCAAAAATGCTATACTTACCTTCCACGCCGGCTCAGGCGGAACAGAGGCTCAGGACTGGGCGGAAATGCTGTACCGTATGTACAACCGCTGGGCAGAAAAAGGCGGCTTTAAGGTAAAAACTCTTGACTACCTTGACGGTGACGAGGCAGGTCTGAAAAGTGCCGTTATACTTGTAGAGGGTTTGAATGCCTACGGCTATCTAAAGAGCGAAGCAGGCGTTCACAGGCTTGTAAGAGTGTCACCTTTTGATTCCTCCGGCAGAAGACACACCTCCTTTGCATCTCTTGAGGTTATGCCGGAAATTGATGACAATATTCAAATTGACATTAACCCGGAAGATATTAAAATGGATGTTTACCGTGCAAGCGGTGCAGGCGGTCAGAAGGTCAACAAAACCTCATCTGCCGTAAGGCTTACACATATACCTACAGGTATTGTAGTTGCCTGCCAGGTAGAAAGAAGCCAGCACCAAAACCGAGAGGTTGCTATGAAAATGCTTATGTCAAAGCTTATGGAAATTAAAGAGCGTGAGCATTTAGATAAAATTGAGGATATTAAGGGTGTTCAAAAGGAGATTACATGGGGCTCTCAAATACGCTCATATGTATTTATGCCGTATACTCTTGTAAAGGATCACCGCACAAGCTACGAAACAGGCAACATAAGTGCTGTAATGGACGGCGACATAGACGGCTTTATTAACGCTTATCTAAAGGCATTAAGTCAAAATTCACTTGAAAATAACAACGATATGTAATATACAAAACACCGTGGATTGTTTACAGCTGCCACGGTGTTTTGCATAAAAGGGCTTTTATAACTATAATGATAAATTTATTGAATAAAAAGGGGGAAGCGACTTGGAAAACAAAATAAAAGAGCTTAGGGCAAAAGCAATGTCACTGCCCCTAACCCCCGGCGTATATATAATGCGTGACAAAAACAAGAAGATAATTTATATAGGCAAGGCAAAGGCTCTGAAAAACCGTGTAAGCCAATACTTTGGCTCTCATACCAACCATACACCAAAGGTTATAAGAATGGTTGAAAATGTAGACACCTTTGACTATATTGTTACCGACAGCGAGTTTGAGGCCTTAGTGCTTGAGTGCAGCTTAATTAAGCAGTATACGCCCCACTACAACATTTTGCTAAAGGACGACAAGGGCTACAGCTATATTAAAATTACAAACGAGCAGTGGCCAAGAATAAAGGCGGTGAAGCAGATTGACAATGACGGTGCACAGTATATAGGGCCGTATATGAGCAGCTATTATGTTAAAAATGCCGTTGACCAGGCTGTCAAAATTTTTAGGCTGCCTACCTGCGGCAGAAAATTTCCACAGGATATAGGCAAGGGCAGACCGTGCCTTAACTATCATATAAAGCTGTGCAGTGCACCGTGTACAGGAAAAATCACCCATAAGGAATATACCGAAAATTTAAAAGAGGCAGTTGAATTTTTAAAAGGCGGCAATAATGCCGACATTAAAAAAATGACCGCAGAAATGAACCTTGCCGCAAAAAACCTTGAATTTGAGCATGCCGCAAGAATTCGTGACAGAATTAACGCCATAAAAAAAATGGGCGACAGCCAAAAGGTGGTTTGCTCAAAAATAAAGGAGCAGGATGTGCTTGCGGTGGTTACAGAGGGTAATACCGCCTGCTTTGAGGTGTTCAAGTTTAAAAACGGTGCATTGTATGACAGAGAGCATTTTATAATAGGCGATGTTGACGATCTGCCACAGGCTAGGCACGAGTTTATAACAGGCTATTACTATAAAAGAAATGATATACCGCCCAGAATTACCGTTGACGGCTCTGTAAACGACACAGAGCTTTTACAGCAGTGGCTAAGCGAAGTTCTTGGCAAAAAGGTGGTTATATTTCAGCCGCAAAAGGGCGAACAGCTGCAGCTTGTGGAAATGTGCAAAAAGAATGCAGCAGAGCATTTGGCACACAGGCGTGGTGCAGCCGGCAAGGATACTATGGCGTTAAACACCTTAGGTGAATTGCTCGGCTTGGACGGTGCACCTAATTATATTGAATCATACGACATTTCCAACCAAAACGGTACCGCCAATGTAGCAGGTATGATTGTATTTGAAAACGGAAGGCCACTTAAAAGTGCCTACAGAAGGTTTGAAATAAAAACCGTTGCAGGACAGGACGACTACGGCTCAATGGCAGAGGTAATAGAACGCCGTTTAAACGAATACGAAAAGCACAAGGACGAAGGCGTTGGCTTTGGAAGAATGCCCGACCTTATACTGCTTGATGGCGGCAAAGGTCAGGTAAATGCCGTTTCGCAGGTTATGAAAAGAATGGGCTACAACATTCCGCTGTTTGGTATGGTAAAGGACAACAAGCACCGCACAAGGGCTATAACAGACGCCGGTAAGGAAATTGCCATAAACAACAAGCGCAGTGTTTTTACTCTGGTGTCTAATATTCAAGAAGAGGTGCACCGGTTTGCTATTGGATACCATAGGCAAAAAAGGAAGAATACCTCCTTTAAAAGCTCACTTACAGAGATAGAGGGTGTTGGTGAAAGGCGTGCTAAAGCGTTGCTCAAGCATTTTGGCACTATTGCAAATATAAAGGAGGCAGACCTGCAGGAACTGGAAACTGCACCTACTATGAACAAGGTGGTTGCAAGAACGGTGTACTCATATTTTCACGGTGACAATACCATGACAAAGGAATAAAATGTGTTTTGCATTGCAAGGCTATATTATTCCCGAGAGAATTTACTCTTTATCAGTAAATTTACCAAAAAACTACAATAATATTTAGTTATATTATTATGAATACGGTTGACAATTTAGAGATTTTAATAGATAATATAGGTAATGCTTTAACAGGCAGATATAATGGTTTTATATTGTTTATATAGCATTATTTATAGCAAGGTACTGTGGGAGGCAGGTGTGTTATGAGAGTTATTACAGGCATTGCCAAAGGCAAACGCTTAAAAACCTTGGACGGTCAGGATGTACGCCCTACAACCGAAAGAGTAAAAGAGGCGGTTTTCAGCATAATTCAGTTTGAAATTGAGGGAAGAAGGTTTTTGGACCTTTTTTCAGGCTCAGGTCAAATGGGAATAGAGGCTTTAAGCCGTGGTGCTAAAAATGCTGTTTTTGTAGATTGCAGGCGTGAGGCTGTTAATGTAATAAAAAGCAATTTGGAAAACACGGGGCTGTCCCATAACGCTTTGGTTATAAATAGCGATTCGTTGGCATATATTTCAAGACAGCAGTCAGAAAAATTCGACCTTGCTTTTTTGGATCCGCCATATGGTACGGGTTTGCTCCAAAAAGCGTTGCCGCTTACAGCACTGCAAATGAAAAAAACAGGAACAATTATTTGTGAAAGACCAATAAATGAAGAAATACCTGAAAAAATTCATGGTTTTGCACTTGACAGAAATTATCGATATGGTAAAATTATGATAAGTACATACCGCTACGAGGATGTGACTGAGGAATGAAAAGAACGGTAGTTTGTCCGGGCAGCTTTGACCCTGTAACATTGGGGCATATTGATATAATATCAAGGGCCGCCAAAATGTTTGACAAGGTTATTGTGGCTGTACTTGTTAATTCCTCGAAAAAGCCCAGTTTTACTACCGAAGAACGCATAGAGCTTTTAAGGAAGGCCTTGGCAGGCTTTGATAATATTCAGATAGAAAGCTTTGATGGCTTGCTTGCCGAATATGCCCGAAAGACCGGTGCCAATGCCGTAGTAAGAGGGTTAAGAGCTGTGTCTGACTTTGAGTATGAATTTCAAATGTCATTGACTAATAAAAAGCTCAATCCGGATTTGGAAACTATTTTCCTGACATCCCGTGCAGAATATATGTTTTTAAGCTCCAGCATAGTGAAGCAGATTGCCACATTAAACGGAGACATTACTAATTTTGTACCGGAATGTATTCATGATGAAATAAAAAAACGACTTGCTTCAAATGTTTAGCCTAAGCTTATGGTTTTAGCGTTGAGGTGTTCGCAGTAAAAGAAAAAGGATGGTTAAGATGAAAGTAGAAGATTTGTTGTTGGAACTAAGAGAAACTGTTGAAGATGCAAAGGTTTTACCTCTGACAGGCGGTAAGTGCCTTGTTGATGTTGACAGCCTGAAGGAACTGCTTGACGACATTGAAGATGCACTGCCACAGGAGGTTCGTCAGGCAAAGGCTATAGTTGCCGACAGACAGAAAATTATTTCTGACGCTAAGGTAGAGGCCGAAAGTATTATTCGCACAGCCGAGGACAAGAAGAAGTCATTGGTAACACAGAACGAAATTGTCAGACAGGCACAGGCTGAGGCTAACGAGATTATCACCGACGCTAAGCTGAAGTCAAGAGATATGCGTAAGGCAGTAAACGACTATGTTGATGAAATGCTTAGACAGGCAGACGAAATGCTGACAAGTCAGGTAAACGAAATTAAGAAAACAAGACAAAACATTAAAGCAAGTCAAAGACCGGCAGCACAGGTTAAGGTGCAAAAGCCGGAAACTAACGAGTAATTCTTATACATATCTAAAAATAACAGCAGTCGCTTTTAACGGGCGGCTGCTGTTTTACTGTTTACTATTCTGTGTTCTGTAATAAACGGTTTACACACTGCTAAATTCTTAGTTAATCATAACAGAAAATTTTCATCTTTATAGTATGATAGTACGGCTACAATTCGTGCATTATGTTATAAAAGAATTAATTAAAAAAGGCGTTTGCGTATTTTAATGCAAACGCCCTTCACGGTCTACAGGCTTATGGTATATAAAAGCCGATTTTAATCCTGTGTTTCTTCCTTTTCCTTAACGGTTACAGCAATGCCCAAATCATCAAGCTGCTGCTTTTCTATAGAGCTTGGTGCATTCGTCATAGGCTCCGACGCATTCTGTACCTTTGGAAAAGCTACAACATCTCTTAGTGTAGGTGCTTTAATCATTTGCATTACAAGTCTGTCAAGACCTATGCCCATACCGCCATGAGGCGGTGCACCGTACTTAAAGGCGTCGGTTAAGAAGCCGAACTTTTTGTAAGCCTCTTCGTCACTTAAACCAAGCAGGCTAAACATTCTCTTTTGCAGGTCGGGATTAGTAATACGAATAGAGCCTGACGACAGCTCAATGCCGTTAAGAACCATATCGTAGGCTTTAGCATAAACCTTGCCCTTATCATCCTCAAGAGTGTCCATACACTCATCGGTAGGTGATGTAAATGGGTGGTGCATAGCAACCCATGCTTCACTTTCCTTGTCATACTCAAAGAACGGGAAGTCAACTACCCATAGGAAGTTATAACCGTCTTTAATAATATTCAGCTTGTTGGCAACCTCACATCTTAATGCGCCCAATGTGGTAAGAACAGTGTTGTTTTCTGTGTCCGCCACAATCATAACAACATCGCCCTTTTCGGCACCTGCGGCAGTTAATATTGCCTGCATTTCTTCGTCAGTCATAAACTTTGCAAAGCTTGATGCAATACCGTCATCTGTCATTCTTATCCAAGCAAGACCCTTTGCACCTATACCACGCACATATTCGGTAAGCTTGTCAATCTCCTTACGGGAGTAGGTTTTTACTGCATTTTTTGCTGTAATGCCTCTTACACTGCCGCCGCCCTCTATAGCATTTTTAAAAACGCCAAAGCCGCAGTTCCTTACAGCCTCTGTAAGGTCAAACAGCTCCATTTCAAAGCGTGTGTCAGGCTTGTCAGAACCAAAACGCTCCATAACCTGGTTGTAGGTATAGCGTGGGAACGGTGTAGGAATATCAATATCAAGGGTATCCTTAAATACTCTTTTTATGTAGCCCTCGCCAATAGCCAAAACATCCTCCATATCCACAAAGGACATTTCAAGGTCAATCTGCGTAAACTCCGGCTGACGGTCGGCACGCAAATCCTCATCTCTGAAGCATCTTGCAATCTGCATATATCTGTCAAAGCCGGCAACCATACACAGCTGCTTATAAATTTGCGGTGACTGCGGCAAAGCGTAGAAGCTGCCCTTGTGTATTCTTGACGGCACCAAGAAATCTCTTGCACCCTCAGGAGTAGACTTAATAAGCATAGGTGTTTCAATTTCAATAAAGCCCTGCTCATCAAAATAGTCACGGGTTACCTTTGCTATTTTATGTCTTAGCATAATGTTCTGCTGCAGGTCAGGACGACGCAAATCAAGATAGCGGTATTTTAATCTTGTAAGCTCACCTGTTGTTGAGTTTGGAACAATCTCAAACGGCGGTGTTTCGCTTTCACCTAAAATTCTAAGCTCCTCAACGGCAATTTCAACATCACCTGTTGCAATCTTATTTGTTTTAGCGCTTCTCTCCCTTACCGTACCGACTACACCTAAAACATATTCGCTTTTTACGGCAGCCGCTTTTTCAAAAACAGCCTTGTCTGTTGTGTCGTCAAGTGCAAGCTGCAAAATGCCTGTACGGTCTCTAAGGTCAATAAAAATAAGCTGACCTAAATCACGCTGGCGTTGTACCCAGCCGAAAACAGTAACCTTTTTGCCGCAGTCCTCTATTCTTAGGCTGCCGCAATAGTTAGTTCTTTTTAAGCCTGTCATAAATTCAGCCATTGGAATTACCTCTTTTTTCTTTAATTTGTTGTTTTAATTTTACTGAATATCTTCAATATTCGCCGTACCTGAAATTTGGTACTCTGTATAGTGGTGGAAAAAGGCGTTAATAAACTGCTCGTCCAACGGCACCTCGGTTTTCTCGCCTGTTTCCATATTTTTCAGTATAGCCTTATTCTCGTTAATTTCGTTTTCGCCTATTACCATACTGAATTTTGCACCTATTTTATCGGCGTACTTCATTTGTGCACGCAGGCTTCTGCCTACAATGTCACATTCTGCTATAAGTGAGGTTTCACGAACCTCCTTAACAAGTGTAAAGGCCTTTTTCTGTGCCTCCTCGCCTAAGCCGGCAATATAAATATCGCAGCTGGGCGGTAAAGGAATTTCTATGCCCTGCTTCTCCATAAGTGCCAGCAAACGCTCCATTCCCAAGCCAAAGCCCAGTGACGGTGTGTGCTGACCGCCCAGCTCTTCAATAAGCCCGTCATATCTTCCGCCGCCGCAAACCGTGCCCTGTGAGCCAAGCCTTGTAGTAACAAACTCAAAAACAGTTTTTGTGTAATAGTCAAGTCCGCGAACAATTTTAGGGTTTACAATATACGGAATTTCAGCCGCATCTAAATATGCCTTAACCTGCTGAAAATGATTTTTGCAGTCGTCACACAAATAATCCAAAACAACAGGTGCGTCTTTTGCAATTTCTGAACATACAGGGCTTTTACAGTCCAGTATTCTCATTGGATTTTTCTCTAAGCGGGACAAGCAGGTATCACACAGCTTATCCTTATAGCCTTCAAAATATTTTTTCAAAGCCTTGTGGTATTCTGCACGGCAGGCCGGACAGCCTATAGAGTTAAGCTCCAGCTGCAAATCCGTAACACCCAAGCGGTCAAACAAAGTAGTAGCCAGGCTTATTATTTCGGCGTCTGCCGCCGGACTTGACGCACCGTAAAGCTCTACGCCAAACTGGTGGAACTCTCTGTAACGGTTTGCCTGCTTCTTTTCATACCTGTAGCAGGAATCAAAGTAATATGTCTTTATAGGCAGGCCGTCATTATATACGGCATGCTCAAGCACAGCACGAGCCGCACCGGATGTACCCTCCGGCCGCAGTGAAAGAGATGTGCCTCCCTTTGTATTGAATGTGTACATTTCCTTTTGTACAACATCGGTAGTGTCGCCAACGCCTCTCTGGAAAAGCTCTGTATGCTCAAAAACAGGCGTTCTTATTTCCTTAAAGCCGTAGGCTGCTGCCTCACTTCGCATAATATCTTCAATAAGCTGCCACTTGTAGCTATCCTTTGGCAGCACATCCTCTGCACCGTATACCCTTTTTGTTATAAGCGACATATAAAAACCTCCGTTTTTATTTTTACACAGCCGCCGTACTTTGGTTTAAGCCCTTACTCAGCAGCCGTAATATTTATGTACAATTAAAAATAGGGGCAGAGCACAGTCTACCCCTACCAATATTTTATTTTACTATATTATCGCAAAAGTTACAAGACGCTTAGTCTACTTATTTTACAATATTTCTCCAGTCAAGGTCGCCACGCTCCAAACCGTGGATAAGCATTTCGGCTGTTGCAATGTTTGTAGCAACAGGAATATTGTGCATATCGCAAAGTCTTAGCAGGTTCATATCGTTTGGCTCTAAAGGCTTTGGATTAAGAGGATCTCTGAAAAACAAAAGCATATCAATTTCATTGTATGCAATTTGTGCGGCTATTTGTTGGTCGCCGCCCTGTGAACCACTTAAAAATCTTTGAATTTCCAAACCGGTAGCCTCTGCAACCAGCTTACCGGTAGTACCTGTAGCACATATTGAATATCTGCTTAAAATACCACAGTAGGCTATGCAAAACTGCACCATTAATTCTTTCTTTTCGTCATGAGCAATTAAGGCTATTTTCATCATTATCCTTCTTTCTTAGGTGAAATTAAATACATTCTCATCAGCAAATAAGCAGCGGCACATTTTCGCCGTCTATCCTTGCCGCAATTCTGTCTATTGCCGTAAGGGCTGAACATTTTTTCTTGTAGGCAAGCCCCTTTTGTATAGAAGCAACTACCTGTCTGTTTTCTGTAATTATTCCTATCAGCTGAATACCCGACTCATCAATAATACTGTCTAAATCCGGATAAAAGGCAAGCTCCCTAAACATAGCTACAGAAAACCTGTTAATAATAAGCCGTATGTTGGTTTTGCCTATTTCGGTAAGCTTTTTTCTTACATTTACACAGCCTCTTAAGCTTGTAGGCTCGGTGTTTGCTATAACCAGGCACAAATCGGCAGGAAGCACGGCAGTGTCAAAGCCCTTCCCCACTCCTGCGGGAGAATCTATAATAATATAATCATAACGGCTGCGTACATTATCCGTAAACTGCTTTAATATAAGCGGGCTAAGCTCGTCCTCGGCATTTTGCGGTGCCGGTATAAGGCTTAAACCGTCAATATGACCGCACGGGTAAATAATCTGTTCTGCTGTGCAGTTACCGCACACGGCATCTGCAATATCAAAAACAAGGCTCTTGCTTATACCCATCATAATATCCAGCCCTCGCATACCGGAATCACAGTCAATAAGCAACACCTTATGCCCACGCTTAACAAGTGCTGTGCCCAAGGTAACGCACACTGTGGATTTACCCGTACCGCCCTTGCCGGACGCAACAGAAATTATCTTACCCATAAACTTGCCTTTCTTATAAAATCTTCTGTCTTTCTAGGCAGAAGGCCAACAGCAAATGGTTAAAGCCTGCCCTAAATACTGTCTTGTTACTATTTTAACAGGAATTTCCCTATAAGTCAAATAATTTATAAAACTTTTTTGAGTAAATTGCACATTTTTATTTACTAAATGTACTGTACATTATTTTAAACTAACATTTATATAAAAGCTATTCTGAATAATTCAACAAAGACTCTCCCGTCATTATACATATAAGCGACAGCTTTTATATAATCATTATCTGCCGTTTCATATTAATCCACAATTAAAAACCATTAATATAGCATAAATTGTGAATATGATAAAAAATGTCAAACGGCGTTGCTTTTAGGCGGATATGTGATACAATATAGACTGATTTATATTGTGGTATTTTAAGGAGGAAAAATATTTGAACAGATTAAAGGTAAAAGCCAATACTGCATTTAACTATGTTTTTGCCTTGCTATTTGGCATTATCACTGTACTTGTGGTTGTTGTGCTTTTCAAAAACATATTTGTTATTTTATTTGCCCTGGCTGCACTGTTTGTTTTTACTGCGGCAGGAACATATATTTACACCAACAAAAAAACGCCTACCGCCAAGCAAGCTGACATAGCCTGCATTATAATTTTAGCCGTTATGTTTATTCTTCAGCTTATATCCGGCTGGTGTTTAATGAGTAAACCGATAACCGACTGGGGTACTGTAGACCACATGGCCCACAACTTTGCAACAGACGGTAATTTTGACGATATGTACAGAGGTCTTAAACCTGCCAGCAGAGGCTATATGGCACGGTATCCAAACAATAACGGCATACTTATTTTGCTGTCACTTTACTATCGTGCAATATACTTAATAATGGGCGATGTACCTAATTATGCACCGATTCTGCTGAACACTGTGTTTATAGCAGCTGCTGTTTTATTCACATTTTTAACGGCAAGAAAAATCTTCAAGCCATATGGCGTAATAATGACTGTTGTGTTTTGCTTCCTGTTTATGCCGTATTACACTTATACAGCCTATTATTACAGCGATTCCTTAAGCATACCGTTTACGGTAATGTCTGTATATTTCATTGTACTAAGTTCCAAGCTGCCAAAAGAAAGGCTTGTGCAAAGGCTTATTTGCCTTGCCCTGTCTGCATTGTTTATTTCGGTCGGCTACACAATAAAGGGCAGTCTGCTTGTTATTTTGGTTGGTGCCGTAGTATATTTAGTGCTGTACAACAAGCTAAAGCAAGCGTTGATAAGTATTTTGTGCCTTGTAGTTGCATTTGCAGTTTTCAACACCGGCATAAAAACATTTATTAATTCATTTGAATTTACTACAAAAGAGGAGCTTTACGAGGAACAGTTCCCTATTAACCATTGGATTATGATGGGACTTTACGGTGACGGCGGCTTCCATCAAGAAGACGCTGTGTATACAGACAACGCAGGAAACTATGACCAGAAAAAAGCGGCTGACAATAAAATGATTGTTAAGCGGCTTAAAGATATGGGTCTGCCGGGTATGGCAAAGCATATGTGTAAGAAGCTTACGTTCACCTGGCGTGACGGTATATACTGGATTGACCACCACTTAAATTCAAAGGACGCTAACGGAAATCAGATAGCAGACAGAAATCCACTGTTTGAATTTGTACTGCGTGACGGCGATTACTACAATATTTTTTATGTGTACAGCAACGGCTTCCACTTAGCTATGATTATACTAATGGCGGTTTCGGCAATATACGGCGCAAAACGCAAGCGTATTACCTCTATGACGCTAATAAGAGGCATTGTATTTGGAGCGGCACTTTTCTTTATGGTATGGGAAACACGCTCAAGGTATCTGTTTAACTTTACGCCACTGTTTATTTTAACAGCTGTGGCAGGGTTAAATTCGGTGGTTTTAAGAATACAGGTGTACAAACGCAATAAGCGTAAAAAGCTTGCCGCAAAGCAAAAGGAAAAATCAGACGCCGCAGCTAACGAGAGCTAAAAAACATAAAAATTAAAATTTTTACTTGTGCAGCTGTCAGCTGTAAATCTTAATAAACATCACAAAACCAAGGGTACAGATTGCAACTGTACCCTTTATTTTTTTACAAAGTGTGCATTTTGCAGAATACAGTTTATGGTAATATGTCATTGTTCGAACAAACAGTAAAAATAAGTCAGCTCTCTGCCGGGCTTTAACCGTGGGGAGTAAAAAATAAAAAGAGGTTTTAACAATGAGCAACAGATATTCTTTAAACAAAAATCTTGCACAAATGCTAAAGGGCGGCGTGATTATGGATGTTACCACCCCTGAACAGGCTAAAATTGCCGAGGAGGCAGGCGCTTGTGCTGTAATGGCACTTGAGAGAATTCCGGCTGACATCCGTACGGCAGGCGGTGTATCAAGAATGAGCGACCCTAAAATGATTAAAGGCATACAGGAGGCTGTTTCTATTCCTGTTATGGCTAAGTGCAGAATTGGTCACATTGCAGAAGCACAGATTTTGCAGGCTATTGAAATTGACTACATAGACGAAAGCGAGGTTCTTTCCCCTGCCGATGATTTGTACCATATAGATAAAACAAAGTTTGATGTTCCGTTTGTTTGCGGTGCAAGAGATTTAGGCGAGGCACTAAGAAGAATTGCAGAGGGTGCTTCAATGATAAGAACAAAGGGCGAGCCGGGTACAGGCGATGTTGTACAGGCTGTTCGTCATATGAGAAAGATTAACGCCGAAATGCGCAGAGTTCAGTCATTGCGTGACGATGAGCTTTACGAGGCAGCTAAGGAATACAGAGTACCTGTAGAGCTGATTAAGTATGTTCACGAAAACGGCAAGCTGCCTGTAGTAAACTTTGCTGCCGGCGGTGTAGCTACACCTGCTGACGCAGCCCTAATGATGCAGCTGGGTGCAGAGGGTGTATTTGTAGGCTCCGGTATATTTAAGTCCGGCGACCCTAAGAAGAGAGCCGCAGCTATTGTTAAGGCTGTAACCAACTACAATGACCCTAAGGTACTTGCTGAGCTTTCGGAAGACCTGGGCGAAGCAATGGTTGGCATTAACGAAAGCGAAATTAAAATTATTATGGAGGAGCGTGGACAGTAAGTCTGTCTGCACCGCCCTATAAAGGAGCTTTACAATGAAAATAGGTGTACTGGCACTGCAAGGAGCTTTTGAAGAGCATATAAAAATGCTTTCACAGCTAAATGCAGAAAGCATAGAGCTAAGGCAGCTAAAAGACCTACAGCAAGACCTGGACGGTATAATTATTCCCGGCGGCGAAAGCACTGTTATAAGTAAGCTGCTTGACGACCTTAATATGAGGGAAGCACTTCTGGATAAAATAAACAATGAAAATCTTCCGGTTTTCGGTACCTGTGCAGGACTTATAATGATGTCACAAAACACAGAGGATCCAAAGGCCGTTCCCCTGGGCTTAATGGAATGTACTGCAAAGCGTAACGCCTACGGCAGACAGTTAGGCAGCTTCAGCACTACAGCCGAGTTTGACGGCGTTGGCAGTATTCCTATGGTGTTTATTCGTGCCCCATACATTAAAAAGGCGTCTGAAAATGTTGATATACTGTCAACTGTTGACGGCAAAATTGCGGCAGCAAGACAGGGCAGATTTTTGGCTACTGCATTCCATCCGGAATTAACCGAAAACACCTGTGTGCATAGGTATTTTCTTGATATGATTGCAGAAAACAAGCAATAAGAGCTTTTAATACACTGAAAATAAATTTATACCGACCACAAAACAGGCTGTAGTCTGCTTTTGTGGTCGGTATTCTTTAGGCTTATTTGTTTTTGTAAATATTTTCCGCTGAAAGCACAGAGCTTGCCACCGCTGCTGCAGCTGTAATAACCTGTTTTAAAGGCTTTGTTCTTATATCGTCTGCAGCAAATATATACTCTGCTGTTTCATCTCAGCTAAAGCAATTCTTTTATCATTCGACGAAAAGCTGTGTAGAATAATATCTGTCGCCACTGTCAGGCAGAAGTGCAACAATAGTCTTACCGCTGTTTTCCGGCCTTTCTGCAAGCTCCAAAGCCGCCTTTAGTGCCGCACCGGATGATATGCCCACAAGCACACCCTCTCTTTTGGCAATTTGCTTTGAAGCCTCAAAAGCGTCTTCATTGCTTACAGGAATAACCTCGTCATAAATGCTTGTATCAAGTGTTTCAGGCACAAAGCCTGCTCCTATACCCTGTATTTTGTGAGGGCCTGCCTTGCCCTCTGAAAGTACAGGTGAGGTTTTTGGCTCTACTGCAACAATTTTAACATTAGGATTTTGTGACTTTAGATATTCGCCTACACCTGTAACCGTACCGCCGGTACCTACGCCGGCTACAAAAAAGTCAACATTGCCGTCTGTATCGTTCCAAATTTCAGGCCCTGTAGTTGCACGATGCATTGCAGGATTTGCCGGATTAGAAAACTGACCCGGAATATAGCTGTTTGGTATTTCCCTTGCAAGCTCTTCTGATTTTTCAATGGCACCCTTCATGCCCTTTGCTCCGTCTGTAAGCACGATTTCGGCACCATATGCCTTTAGAATGTTTCTGCGTTCAACGCTCATTGTTTCAGGCATTGTAAGAATAACACGGTAACCCTTAGCTGCTGCTATAGCGGCCAGGCCGATGCCTGTATTGCCTGAGGTAGGCTCTATAATAACGGAATCAGATTTTAGAAGTCCCTTATTTTCAGCGTCCTCTATCATAGCCTTGGCTATTCTGTCCTTTACACTTCCTGCCGGATTAAAATACTCAAGCTTTAGAAGAATTGTTGCCTTTAGGTTGTTTGCCCTTTCAATGTTTACAGCCTCAACCAAAGGTGTGTTGCCTATTAGTCCTATTGTGCCCTTATAAATATTTGCCATTGTGTGTTCCTCCTGTAAATTAATTAAATTTTAATACTTACTTTATCGGTATGTTTACTATACTTATATTATAACAGATAATTTCTCAATGTCAACAGCAAAACCTATAAACCATATAGGAATTAAGTGTTTTGTATATTTAAATAAAGTCGCCGTTACATTCAGCCCGATAACTATGCATATTTCCTTATAAATAGTTTTTATATTATAATTACAGAAGTTTAATTTTTTACATTATAAAATATAACAGTCTTAGTATAAGTAACTGTTAAATAAATGTTGACAGTTTTTTATATTAGCTGTAAAATTATATGGTGGTATAGTTGTATATATCACAATTATTTTGCAATGAGAGGTGAATAAAATGGACGCAGGAAGTAGTAACAGCACAGCTCCCGGGCCTTTATTATGTTTGATTGCAGACGCTTTTTGCGTTTATTTTTAATCACATCAATATAAAAAAACCCTATGCTGTGTTTACTGTACTTCTAATGTTAGGCCTAAAATAAGCAGCCGCTTTTTTGTGCAAGCCTTCAGCGGTAATTTTGCTTTGCACTTAATATTGACTGTTAATTTATGTCTAGCCCAAAACCTAACAAATAAAATTAGGAGGATGTGAACATGGAACAGAACTACCTAATGACTATGGGAAAAACCATAGAGTCATTACTGGAGCAAAAAAAGTATGTCACTATTCGTGATGTACTTACCACTATGCAGGCAATTGACATAGCGGCGTTGTTTAACGATATAGACCAGGACAGGCTTCCACTGTTGTACAGACTGTTACCAAAGGAGCTGGCGGCTGAAACCTTTGTTGAAATGGACGAGGACGCACAAACCATGCTTATTCATGGCTTTAGCGACACCGAGCTTAAAGAGGTTGTAGACGAGCTGTATGTGGACGATATGGTAGACCTGGTAGAGGAAATGCCGGCAAATGTAGTTAAAAGAATTTTAAGATCTGCCGACAATGAAACAAGAAAAGCAATTAATGAAATTTTAAAATACCCTGACGACAGTGCAGGAAGCATAATGACAACAGAGTATGTTTCACTGCGTCCTGCTATGACAGTAGGCGACGCTATAAAGCGTATTCGCCGTACAGGTGTAGACAAAGAAACCATATATACAGGCTATGTAACCACACCAAACCGTACTTTAGTGGGTATGCTTTCACTGCGTACCTTACTGCTAAGTGACGACGATGATGTGGTACAGGACATAATGGAAACAAATGTTATAGCCGTAAACACCCTAGACGACAAGGAAGAGGTTGCAAACCAATTTAAAAAATATGATTTCCTTACAATTCCTGTAGTAGACAAGGAATTTAGACTGGTAGGAATTGTTACAGTTGACGACGCTATTGATGTTATGGAGGACGAGGTAACGGAGGATATGGAAATGATGGCCGCTATTACGCCTACCGACAAGCCTTACCTTAAAACAGGTGTATTTGAAACCTGGAAAAAGCGTATTCCGTGGCTGCTGCTGCTTATGATTTCCGCAACCTTTACAGGAATGATTATTACAAGCTTTGAAGACGCACTTGCGGCTCAGGTAACGCTTACTGCGTTTATACCTATGCTTATGGATACCGGCGGTAACTCCGGAAGCCAAGCCTCTGTAACCGTTATAAGAGGTTTATCCTTGGGAGAAATAGAGTTTGTAGATATATTTAAGGTAATGTGGAAGGAAATACGAGTAGCCCTGATGTGCGGTGTTACCCTTGCAATTGCAAATTTTGCAAAGCTTATGCTGTTTGATCGGGTAGGACTTTGGGTATCGCTTGTAGTCTGCCTAACACTAATTGTTACAGTCTTTTTTGCAAAGATTATAGGCTGTGCTCTGCCTATGCTTGCTAAAAAGATTGGCTTTGATCCTGCCGTAATGGCTAGTCCGTTCATTACAACAGCTGTAGACGCAATATCCTTGGTAGTTTATTTCCAAATTGCAACTCTGCTGTTAGGAATTTAAATAGGAAATTTTTAATATAAGATTAAGAGCATATAATAAAAAACCGAAACACCTCGGCACAGCATACCTTTTATCACTATGGTATGCTGTGCCGAGGCTCTTTGTAATAAAATCCTTTCTGCATTATTTGTATTCCGCTTTGCCTGCGGTAGAAATTCAGCCGTATAAACCTGCGGCAGGGTAAAATAAAAGCATTTGTGCAATCAGCTGCACAAATGCTTAGTTATCGTTTTTAGTCTTTGTAAGCTTGCCCTTAGGCTGTTCATCTTCAACCCTCTCGGCATAGCCTAAGGATATAAGCTCCCTTGCTTTTTTGTCCGAGCACTCAAAAACTTCGTTTACAGGACGGGTAATGCAGCCGTTCTGCAAGTCGTTAAATGCTGTTGTAACCTTAATTTTCATTCTGCCACCACCTTTCAAATTGGCAATAAAAAAGCACCTTATAATCAACATTACTGTCGGTTATAAAATGCTTAATGCGTAAATCTGTGCTACTTTTGTTAATGGGGCATAACAAAACCGCCCTCAAGGAGCGGTTAGTTTTTGTTTCTTTGTTTTTCAAGTTCTTTAATTATTTCGTCAAGACGTTTTGAAGCTTCTTCGTTAGAACCATCTAAAACAGATTTGTTTATTTCTTCCATTCAAATAAACCTCCTTCTTGATGTTTACTTAAAAATTTATCAATAACCTTTCTGTATTCACTATCAGAACCTGTTTTTATCCTCTTTTTTTTCATTCGTTGTAACTCTGTTAAAAGTGATAGCCTGTCGTATCCTTTCAGCTTTGTTAATACTTCAATGTTGCCATCGTTTTTCACAATATTAAATGTTTTTATACTATCATTCTTAATAAATTCGATAATATCATTTAAAGAATAACTGCTATTTCTTGGATGATTATGCATAACAAACAAATCTTTGCCATATAAGGAACTACCAAAATCAAGTGTATCGTCAGAGCCAGTAAACTCTTTTCTTTTGCTTATTTTACTGTCAAAAACAAACGCAACCTCATTATTATTGTTTTTACCTTTTGCATATTGTAATAACTCTTTATGTTGCTTTTGAATTTCAATACACTGTTCCTCTGTATATCCGTCAATATTAACCTTTGGAACACGATTAATAGCACTATCGGTTATAGGCGTAATCGGCTTTTTTATACTTTCTTTTAGTATATCACCTTTTGAAGAATTTGCAACAGCTTCACTTGAAATCTTGTTGACATTCCCTGCCTTTTTCGGCGTTTTTGAGCCTAAAGCATTTTTGCCGTTTACGGTTACTCTGTCCCATTGTTGAGGGAGATTCATTGCTTTTGAAAACTTTACATATTCATCCTGCCGCTGAAAGTATTTTACTTTTGCACCTGTGATTGTATCGTCATCTGCCCCGCCCTGTGTGAGCAACTCAATCTGCTGACGGTCGGCACGCATTGCGGTTTCAAGCCGTCTTTGTCTTTGCTGTGCCTCATATGCGGTGTACTTCTTGCCGTTATATTCTTTCGGCGTGTTCTCTTCCTCGTTCATACGGTCGAGCTCTTCCTCGCTGTATGTCGGGGTATCAATGCCCTTAATGAACAGCAAATAGCTGTGATAGCAATTTGCACCGCAAAGTCCTGTGACCGTGCCAAGTCCGCAGACGGTTTCAAGCTCCTTTTTGCTGTACACTCTGCCCTGCCACACCTGATGTGTCGGTCTTGCACCACGGTGATAATAAAAAAGCCACACAAGGCAAAATAACCGCCTTGTGTGTACTTCCTTTTTTGTGTAAAAATACCGCCCATGCTTTGTAGGCGGTAATCAGTACCAAACTGCTATAACTTCTTTTGGAAGTGATTGTTTTGTACTAAGCAATTCTGATATTTTTGAGCGAACATGTGCAACATACATTTTCTTACCGTATTCATATTCCGAATACTTTACGCTTTTTACTTCGTGAGTTTTCATGTCAACTTCAACATAACCTTTTAAATCACTTGTTTCTGGTGTATAACTGCAAGAAATTATATCTCCTTTTTGTGTTATGTCAAATATCTTAACCATTTAATTACTCCCTTTATTTACAGTATCTAGCAAAGTTATATCTTTTTGATGCTTTTATATGGATAGATTATAAGCGTGCAACAATCTCTGCACATATTAGCCTTGGTATAATTTAAAATCCAGTATGGATAGATTATAAGACGGAACGAATTGGGTTTGTTTGACTACTCAAACAGATTTAAAATCCAGTATGGATAGATTATAAGTTGCATAAACATTTCGTAAGCTTTAGCGACAGTCAAATTTAAAATCCAGTATGGATAGATTATAAGTTAATGCGTTGTATGACAATGCAGTTTACTGTTTTATTTAAAATCCAGTATGGATAGATTATAAGACCTGGAACTATGCCGGCAGATACACAAATCAAGATATTTAAAATCCAGTATGGATAGATTATAAGCTAAAAGCGTATAATCGTACAAGCGGATGTATCAAATTTAAAATCCAGTATGGATAGATTATAAGGCTAATATACTTAGTAATATACTTGCTGACAGCCTCATTTAAAATCCAGTATGGATAGATTATAAGCATAGCAAGTATAAGTTCAAATAAACCAACTGCAACATTTAAAATCCAGTATGGATAGATTATAAGACCTGGAACTATGCCGGCAGATACA
>ERZ857785.138-NODE-138-length-102288-cov-5.824391_pt1 | contig 102288 bp, 82 predicted proteins | sample MGYA00519763_ERZ857785 | MGnify/ENA primary metagenome ERZ857785 (study PRJEB31778, sample SAMEA3449365) | human gut metagenome | biome: human gut; feature: human-associated habitat; material: faeces | place: United Kingdom | collected 2010/2012 ...
TGGAGGGACATTTAGCCGGTTGCGCGGTTCACTTCGGGAGTTGCAGCACCATGCGGACGAAACGCGCAAATATCGACGATTTCCTGCATCGCACGAAAGTAGACTTCCTTTCGGGATACCGGAAGGAGGTTGATTTTATTGAGTCCACAGCGTGGGAGATAATACTGTTAAAACAGCTTTTACATATAAATAATAAAGTTTAAATGATACGTAGCAACTAGAATCGTCTTTCTTATCATGTATTTTTATCCTATGTTATTTATTATAGGCCTATATTGGCGAGGAATAGATTCCATGATAATCTCCTTATTTCGATGATGAAATCGATGGTACTGGTTATTGTATTTTATCAATAATAATGTTAAGTAAGAGGGGATTAAAGATAAAACATATTTACATACAATAGTAGCTTCTTCTTTTTTAAATGATGGGAAATAACTTAAAGCAGATATATTGGCCATATTCTGCGAAGTCGCCGTGTGGACATCCATGCATAATTTTTTGTATGATTGGTGTATCGATTGTAATATCTTGATTCTTAATTGATTTTTAACAAAAAAATTGGATCGCTTTACATTATCAAACATACGATAAATACTCGTTTCACTGTCAATATCAATAACCTCATCAATGCAAAATCCCTTTATAAACGTTTCTATCGAGCTTCTTAACAATAGCTTCGAGGACTTATAATTTCCATGAAAGGAAGAAAAAAATGCTATCCCAATATCAGAACAAGATTCTTTAAGAAATGGATATTGGTCATTTCTAAATATTACGCCACTATTTGAATCATCAATATATTGCTGTATTTCAGCAATATATATAAGGTAAGAGTAATATTTTTTATGTTGTTGTTTTATTGACAAAATAAAATCCTTATCTTCAATAAGATGCGATAAATTGTAACTACCTATAAATGTTAACAACTGCTGTAAATCAACACGAGTATCCCTTGGCATGCTATTGTTTACTTAATTTTATAATTGTATCATTCCATGAGAAATTAGGCTCTTTTTTCGCCTTTCTCATTTCTTTCATTTTAAGGTCATCACCAACTATATACTCTAAAGCATAAACTAAATCTGTAATTTTATCATCACTCATTTTAGCTACCTCACAAACAATCCATCCGATGTACTCTGTTCTAGATCGTTTTCCCGCTCGGCTTACAGGTAAGTTTAACACTGTTTCCGCGAAATCTAGAATTTCGCCTCTATTTTTGAATAGTTCTTCATCAAGAAATAATGAAGGTAAAATTCCAACTAAAAATTGAGAATGACTATTATTACCTCTGCTTAATGCAATATAGGGATCTTTATAAGTATTAAGATCCCTTATATACAATGATACTTCTTTCAAAGAAATGTTTTTTTTCTTTTCTAAAAGCCATGATAATTCTTCAATGAAGTTTGCAACTTCATAAAGTTTTATTTTTTTACCTTTTTCCATCATTATCAATTCTTTGCATTAACTCATCAACAATATCAACAAGTGCAGAATTAAGAGTGCTATCATCTATATCTAACATAAAGTTTTTATTCAGTTGATATTTTGCAATATCGGTACGTTTGGGTATATAACTTCTATATTTATAATTTTTCCATTCACCAGAATTTATTTTATCCAATGCACCCCTATATACAATGGAATCATCTCTTTCTACCATTGTGAAAATCAACCCAATGCATTTGATCTTAAGATCAAATGCATCTTTTTTATCCTCTACAATTGTTTTTAGCAAATCAATACCTGTATATGATATTGGGTCAGGCTTTACAGGAACTAGATAGTAGTCACTTGCAATTAACGCACTTGTCATCCATATCGAAGGAGTAGGAGGTGTGTCTATTATGATAAAATCAAATTCGTATTGTGACACAATATCATTAATATATTTCTTTAAACGATTCTCTTTACCTGAACCTGCCGCCATCTCTATTCTATATAACTCCAGATTACCTGGAAGAATATAAAAATTATTCCGCATTTGGATAGGTCGTATTTCTTTTAATTCTTTGTTCTTTTTCTCGGAAAGACCTTCTACTGTACTTGCAAAGTTTCTTTTTTCTTCAAAAACAGTAACAATAGTGTCTCCATTTGTATCCAAATATTGGATGTATTCATCACCAGAGAATAGACATTGAGTGGCATTAAATTGAGGATCAATGTCTATTAATAATACTTTTTTATTATATCGTTCAGCTAAACAATGACAAATATTTGTAGATAAGGTTGTTTTTCCAACCCCTCCCTTCATATTAATAAGAGATACTGTCTTCATGTTTTATAGATTTTCCTGTAAATATAATAAAATTAATTCTTACAGTTGCCACTAACGTTCGATAACTGTAATTACAGAACATTGAATTTTCAAACAAAAACGGAGGCTTTCGGCCTCCGTTTTACAAATTATAATCATCCGATTATTCCACAGCGATCACTTCGTAGACAGCAACCCGTTTTGCTAACTCAGTGAAGGCATTTTTATTGAAGTCGTATGCTCCGAGATTCAGGTAATCTTTTTCTCCGCTTTCTGTAACGCTGTATATCGTATTCGTTTTAGCGATATATGTCCATTCGTACCAGTATCCCGGGATTTCGGCCAGTTTGTCGCCACGCTTCAACGTCGCGGGGTCGATCGTGTAAATATCCGTCACACTGCTTTCGTCGGGCTGATCGTAGTTGATAGTCCGGATATCCCCTGCGCAAATCCGATCCCCCATGCGGAACAGATAGCATCCGGGAGAAGCGACACCTTCGCTCAATTTGATAGTTTTAGTATTTTTATTCAGCGCCATTTGGTATAGTAATTCGTCGGTGCCGTCATAAATATACAGCGAAACCAGCAGATTGCCGCTCTGGGGATCATACACGAACGGAGTTTCCTGAAAAAAGATATCCTGTGCATTATCCGGCTCGAACGTGCCGAACGATACGGCTTCGGTCAGATTCCCTGTTTGCGGATCAATATTTGTCAGCGACAGCTTTGAGTCATTGTCGAAACGAAGTGCATAGAGCCGGTTGTCGATTACACCGATACATGCAAGATCATCGAGCGTGACTATACTCGTGTAAGCTTTGGATGCTATATCGAAACTGCATACGCTCGGAGTGCCTATTTTAGGCCAGTTAATTCCGTAAATAGTGTTCGTCCCTTTAATCGTTACCATATCGCTGATATCTTCTTCCTCTTTAAGCGTGGCAATTGAGGTCAGCTTACCGTTGGTCCGGTCGATTTCATAGATGACAAGTCCCGTTTCATCGGATCCGGTACCGTAGAGCTTGCTATCCGCAGGCTCCGGTTCGGGCCCCGGATTCGGGTCTTCGGCTTCGACAGATATTTTACCCAATACCATTTCGGAATCGTTACGCTTGAGGATCACCGAATTTTCTCCGGCGGGCAGTCCTTCGGGAACTTCAAACGTCAATTTAGTTGTCGTGACCTCGACAATCGTAGCGCGGATATCTGTCATCGGTGCGGTCGCTTTAGTCGGCACCCGGAACAGGATTGCATCGGACGCGGTGAATCCGTTACCCGTGATCGTGACGGTTTCGCCCGAAGCGAATGATGTGCCCGCGGCAGGAAGCGTTACATTCGTTACCAACGGATCGCCGTTGTCGTTCCCGCCGTCGTCCTTACTGCAACTTACCAGTGCTACGGCACCGATAAGCATGGCTAAAAATAGTTTTTTCATATTTGTGAGTTTAATTAAAAAATAAGGTTTATTGTAGTTGTTCCAATACAGGTTTCAGAATGCGGTTTCTAAAATCTTCCCCACACCGGGCAATCGTTTCATCCGTCAGTTGATCGTCGGGCGTAATCTGAAATTCGATATACCCGTCATTCGCATAAATATTCCAATCTCCAGCGGATTCGGTTTTAATCTTTTCGATCCATTCGTCGGTCAGGTATTGCGCGGAATCCGTTTCGCCCAATCCGAAATAGACCACATTCTGGGTTTCATCGGCGGTATAGCCGAATTGCATACAAAACGATACGCCGTTTTTAGTCGTCTTGCTGAACGGAATACAGTAATACAGTTCCAATGCGGGCATCAACTCCTGCAAATACCGTTTTTTATACTGCGTCACGTGATCAGTGAAAGCGTAAACCGTTCCGCGTTTCCAATTTTCGTCTAACTGGCAGCGCAGTTTCTTATGTTTGTCGAAAAACTCCGTCAGGCATTCTTCGATACGGTCGTACTGCGGATTCAGAATTTCCGACAGCGTGTCGATGGTCGTTGCGATGGCGTCCAGCACAACGGGCATATTGGCCAGACATTTGGTTTCGAGTGGTGTGATCTTATTCATAGTATTGTAGTTTTAAAATGTTTTTGCGGTAAAATCGTTTCAGGGAGGAAAACATCCGGCCCTGCTGCGAATCGGGAGTTTCCCAGTCGGGAGACAGGAGCCGGAAAAGCGTCGCCAAATAATTCTCGATTATCGGATCGGTCGGCGAGGCGATCAGGGAATTGAATACGTGCGAATAGTCGGTATAGCGCCAGCAATCGCCGCAGTAGGCGCTGTTGTCGCAGTGGCTTAACAGGATAAAGAGCGTCCGGTCGTAATCGTCAGGCATCGTCTTTTCGACATACCGGCGGTAATTGTCTAACTGGGTATGCCGCTTGATCGTTGTGACCTCCGAATAGATTTTGTTTTCGATCACGATCTGCCAGCCGTTCCCGCGAATCAGCAGGTCGATCCGCTTATCATGGAAAGCGTCTTTATTCCATCTCTGGCAGACATGCTCCGTTTCGACCTCGTAGCGGTCGCGGGCAATGCCGGATAGGAGTTTCTCGCGGTTGGGAATGTCCGGCAACGATCCGATAAAACGGGCCAATCGTTTACGGCCGTCGGGCGTGCATTTCCATGCGTGTTTCAGTAACTTGGAGTGATAGGTTTCGTGACGGGCTTTCTCGATCACGTCCAGTATCCCGGCGTTATTCAGGTACGGGTATTTTTCGATAAACCCGGCGATGCGGGTTTTGTAGAACTCGTCCCAGAGGGTTCCATAGAACGGAACCAGATCGTCGATAAAGGCGCTGAACGTCCGGAGCCGTCGGTAACGCTCGGCCTGTTCGGTTCGTTTGCGTTGTTTTTGCAGCTGGATCGTATCGTCGATCCACCGGCTGAATGTTTCGTGTGTAGGCATAAAAAACGCGGGCTAAACTGTATTTGCTTATTGAGGTTCTGGAATAACCTTTGCGAACAAATAAGTAAAGCCCACGTCGTGAAACGTGAGCACTAACTTTACTCTTTGTTCGCTTTTAAAATTTTCCAGATTTCAATAAGCAAAGAATAAAAGCTAACGCTTTTAAATATGTATGGTACTTATCTTCAGTTTATTTCATCCGGTCGTGTTTTGATTACGAAGTAAAGATATAAAAACTTTTCGACCTAATGATGGGTGCCGCAATATCAGCGATTTGTATGTCCGGAAATCCGGGCCGGGATCTGATAAGCGGCGACTATCCGCGGAAATCCGTTCGGCAGGTCTCATTTAAGGGTACCCCCTCGGCAGGTAATATCACCTTGTTGCAGAAACGCGCCAAACGTTGTTGGATTTGCACTTTTACCCGTAAATCGTTAAATTTGCATTAGCAAATTTTTCCCGGCGGCTTTTTTCTTGCCGCAATCCTTTCGCTTTCCGAATACTGCCGATTTTCTCCCTTACCCGGGAAAAGGATTGCATGGAATAAGGATCGGAACGATCCGAAACCGAACGATGTGATATATATATACTATGTTACAATACAGGAATGGGTAAAGATTCGAGCCGCGAAAATTTTTCCATGCGGGAGAGTATTTCCGCGATTCCGTGCGTGTATCGGGAGCGCGTATTTACATACGTCCGTTTTTACCCCGTTTTCTCCGGATTACACGGATAAATCCCTCGGAGAATCACGCGATCTTTCAACAATTAGTAAGGCTTCCGGGGATAGGTGTCAGAAACTTGTTTTGAGGCGATTTTTCGGTGTTGAAAGAATGGTAAAATACATTTGTATATTACAAGACCCCCTTAATTTTATGCAAGGATCGACGGTTACATGCAGTCAATCCGATTTATTTCTTCCAACGGGAAAATCGAATCTCAAGGAGCGTATCCCGGATATCATCGGGTAAATAACACCGAACCTCGCTCGGAATCTTTCCTAAGGTATGCCATCTGTATCCTCCGGCGTTTCGTTTCTTGCCGATACAGCATAAATAGATACTGCTTTCGGGAATATCCATTTCCGAGGCCGCGATTTTCATGTTGCGAAACAGTTTCGCATACTGGCACTGCACCCGTGTACGGATACCCCGGCGGACGGGAACGGCAACCAACCATTCGGAAAGGACAGATTTGTTCTTCAACAGGCGTACGCTTCTGCGGTGTCGTTCCCGGTCTGTACGGTGGCACTCTTTCATCGTTGCCCAGCGCAAATTCTCCGCGCGGTTATCATACGGGATTTGATTGATATGATAGACGTAGTTGCATTTCCTCTTTTTCGGCAGGAAAGTTTCGGCTACGATACGGGGTACGCTTTTGCAGGAGGCTCTACCCGTTTTATCGTACAGGCATACATGAAGCCTGTTATTCGGATTGATAATACGTACTCCGTTACGAAGGCTCCTTATCTTTCCCATGTTCGATACCTGATATAAGTCTTCATATCCGTGTATGTCTTTCCATCGTTCTGTTGTATTATGTTCTTTCATCTTAGGAATCTCCTTTATTGAAGTGTGGAAATAAGTGTTTTTACACAGCTATCGTTTTTATTATCAGGCAGAAATCTTCAGAAATTTTGCCCGGAATTTACGTCGTAACTCTCGTTCTTATTTGTTATTTATCAAAGGCAGGTAATTTTTCAACGTCATGCGTCTATTGGCCAACTCTTTGGCATAGCGCGAAGGATATGTTTCTTTAACTACGGCCAAGTATCGGTCGTAGTCCTCTGAAAGGGCAAAAGTGACTTTTTGCACTTGCTCCACAGTTAATTTAGAACAATCTCCGGGCAATTTATTGAAAACGGTGGATGCGAACATATCTTCCATCAGGGACAGCAATTTTGCTTTGAATCCTTCATCCAATAATGTTACGCCCGTTACCGTTCCCCACCCAAGCCGTTTTAACGCTTTACTCTTAAAACGCACTTCGAAGCGCACTAAGTTTTTGGGAACGGCTTTAGCTACCTTCCTCGGTTCGTGACTGCTATGGCTACTTTCAAAAGTTTTATCATATACTTTGATATCATAGTCGCAGTAATAACATTTCCGACCGTGAGGCTGATAAGTGTTTTTCAAAGGGGCCAGCAGAATGTAGCGATTCTTCCCGTAGCGGTTAAATAAATCCCAATAATTTCGCGGGTCGTACCGTACTGTAAGATTGATCCCTAATTCGAGACTGGTAATCCGGAATTTCTCCAATGGAATGCCAATAAATTCTGATAAACCTTGCAGGTATAGGAGGTCTTCTCTATATGTAAAATCGCTATAATTGTTACCTTTCGCAAATTTTTGTACCGATCCCCGGATATGCATAATACCTGGTGTCGGAATAGTAATGGTAAATGCCCCTATTTTCAATTTTAGTTTGGAATCCCCCAAGTGACTAATTCCGTATTCAGATAAATACTTATCAAATTTGTCGGAAAAATCATCGTATGAAAATCCTTCTATAATGCAGTGTATACGATCCATTATGACTATTTTCGGTTACGGTTAATCATATCCATAATATCGGCAAGGGTATATAAGTAGGTGCCCTGTACTTTTGAGGCTTTGAGTTCTCCGCTGATTCGCAGGGATTGTAATTTCCCTTCGGAGATATTCAACAACTCTTTGACCTCCCGTCCGGTTAAAAAAGGTTTCGGATGACCCATACTTTCTAATTTACGCTCTAGGCGTAATACAATTTCGGCTAACTGCTCGATGTCATGTTTAGTTACTAATTCGTTTGTATTCATATTGTACCTGTCTTTAAAAAGTTTTTTATTAATTTGGACAGGGCAAAACTGAGAGAAAAACACAATCCATCCAAAAGGTGAGAAATACAAACTTTTACATATTGTAACTAACAGATAATCAGTGCTGATATTTAAGGATTATCCCCAACTATATTATATATCGGTGATTTGATAAAAATGCGGGAAGAAATGATAAATAATTGAAATTTGAGATGATTTTAATGCTGATTTACAGTTACATACAAAACAATCATCACCCATGTTGATATTTTAAGGTGATTATATGCAATGTAACACATTGTTAATCAATGATATTTTGTCTTAAAAACCGAAGCTATAATGGAAGAAAAAAAGACGGATAATCTAAAAAAAGATGAAGAAAAGGCCGAAATGCCCACTTGTCCTGTCTGTAAACGGAAAAAGAAGAAAGGGAAAGTAGTACGGAACGGTCACACGGATGATCCTGCGCGTCGGCAAAAATACAAATGTCAAACTTGTGGAAAATCGTTTGTGCCAGCAGAGGCAATCCCGACGGAAAAGTTAATGGCCCGACAAATATTGTTATTGAAATTATTGGGCTGGACGGATGGTAAAATTATGAAACGCTTAAATGTTTCAAGAGGTAAAATCACGGAAACGATAGACCGATATACGCATAATCCCGAATGTTTTCGTTCATTAATGAAGACAAGGGACGAAACACTTCCGCGTCGGGATGGGGCAAAAGCATTCCGGGTCTCCTGTGAACCTCTGGAGCTGAAAATATTTCCGATCATACGGGTAAAAAAGAAAAAGCAGAATACTTAATCATACTCTGCTTTCCCTTGCGTATGTCTTCCTTCTATCGCATCAAGGGATACATTTCATTGAGAATTTTTGCCTCCGTAATTTTTGCATAATGGCTGGTCATCCGCGTATTAGTGTGTCCCATCGTTTTGCTGACCGTTTCGATAGGGACACCCAGTGTCAGGCATCGCGTCGCATAGGTGTGCCGTGCAACGTGCGTAGTCAGCTTGGTTGAGATTCCACATAATACGGCGATTTCTTTCAGATACTCATTATATTTCTGATTGCTCAGAACGGGTAACAGCCGACTTCTATACAGGCATTCGGGATCATTCTTGTATTTGGCAATCAGTCGTCCCGCCTGCGGCAATAACGGAACATCTTCTTTAATTTTCGTTTTGGTTCGACTCGAACGAATCCATAGGTCGCCCTGTTCGTCGGGAACCACGTTTTCCGGCGCCAGTTTCGCTACATCGCTATATGAATACCCCGTGTAGCAACAGAATACGAATACATCGCGCACCCGCGATAACCGGTCGCTGTCGAATTCCTTTTTTTCCATTCTTTCCAATTCTTCAAGGGTAAGCGGAGTGACCTCTACTTTTTGCAGGGTGACTTTATAAGCGGAGAACGGGTCTTTTCGCAGCCATTCATTTTCGATAGCCATCAGGATTATCGTGCGGAAATTCTTAATGTATTTCATCGTACTGTTATGATTACATCCCCTGACGGATCGCAAATATCCCTCGAAACTACGGATAAACTCCATGTTCAGGTCGTACAGGTACATATCTTCCTTCCCGTAATGTAGTCACATAAAATTCTGTACGTGCATTTTCGTAGTGCGGTAACGTTCGAGTGTCGCTTTACTGACGGTCGGGATTTTTTGTTTGTTATGGAAATCTATCGTGCCGATTACCGTATACCGTCGTTTACCCAATCCGAGGTACTCATCCACGACGGCGGGTAACGTGACGGGTTTGCCCTGAGCGATCAAATCGGTTTGAATCTGAAACAATCGAGACCTGATAATATCCAGATGATGATTGATTACACGGGCCGTTTCACTGTTCCCTTTATAACAATAGCGTTTGGCATCCCATTTATCCAAAGGAATTTTTTGATGGGTGGATAAATCTTTTGAGGCTCGGTTAATGGTGATCCGCACATAAATAGTCGCCACGGAGGAATGTTGCGTCTTCCGGGCGAAAAAACTCACAGAGAATGTTTCCCTGTTATTACGTGTGATGGTATCCATGATATAAGTAGTTGTAAATTTCCGGCAAGTTTAATGGGTCAAATCAATCCTTCCAATTATTATTTATTTACGCATCATTTATAGTTGCAATTATTTGATTATAACAAAAATAAATATTCTATCATCTCCTAATTATAGTATAAATCGGTGACAAATGAATTATGAATATTCTATCCGATGCAATAATGCATATAAATATCTGTTTGTAAGTAGTTTAATTGCATCATATATCACCTATTTTTAGCATATTTGGTGATACAAAGATATGAAATCACATAAATACCTGCAAACCAGTATATTAAATATATGCCAAAAGAAAGGGATTAAAGAGGAAATAACTGATTATGCCCGTGAAAATTACAGGAATTTCATGTACACTGAATTTTTCTGCGGACAGGTGTACATGAATATTCAACGGGAAAACGGAGAATAACCGGGATTCTTTGAGAATGCAAAAAAGAAAACACCCGCGTAATCAATTGATTATACGGGTGTTTGTGATTCTTTGCGAATTGCTTGGCGGAGAGATAGGGATTCGAACCCTAGGAACCACATAAGCAGTTCAACAGATTTCGAGTCTGCCCCGTTCGACCACTCCGGCATCTCTCCATTTCCGGGTGCGAAGATATACAAATCCGCGATATTTTGAAAGTTCGCGCGAATTTTTCTTCAAATTTTGTGTGCATACGGCGAGAACGGACGCGACGGCACGAAAACATCCGTTATGGGAATCGGCCAGCAACACGAAACGAGTTAAGGAGCGACAACGGTACCCTATCGCCGCACAACAACGAAATAATGAAACGGCGCGCTACCGATTCACAAGTCCGACGGCTCGCCTCGGAGGGGTTACGGGCGCCCGCTCGTCCCGGCGGTCGCCGCAGCGACTGCGTCGCACGTGCTCGGGCTTACCTGCATTCCGGGCACTCCTTCGCGCAATGTTCGCCGCAAAGCTCGAACTCAAGCGTCGCATGACCGATTCCTTCGTGCTCCAGCCGGTGTTTGATCTCATGCTTGAGCTCTTCGGCATCGTCCAGCGACCGGACTACGACATGCGCCGTCAGAGCATTCTGCGTCGTACTGATCGCCCAGATGTGCACATGGTGCACATCCTCGATACGCGGGTCGGTCTCCGTAATGGAGCGCCGCACGCGTTCGCTGTCGATTCCGACGGGCACGCCGTCCAGCGACAGGCGCAGGCTGTCGTGCAACAACTTGGACGTGGAGAACAGGATGACCAAGGCGATCGCGATGCCGACAACCGGATCGATCGCATACCATCCCGTGAGCCGGATGACGATTCCCGACACGAGCACGCCCACCGACACGAGCGTGTCGGCGGCCATATGCAGATAAGCCCCCTTGACATTCAGGTCCTTCTCCTTATCGCGGATAAACAGCCAGGCCGTGAACGCATTGATCACGATGCCGATGCCGGCCACCCACGCGATACTGTCGCCGTCGACAGGCTGCGGATCATACAGTTTGCGGACGCTCTCGACCAGAATCACGCCGACGGCCACGAGCAGAATGCAGGCGTTGAGCAGCGAGACGAGCACGGTACTCTTCCGATAACCGTAGGTATAGCTTGCCGTAGGCTTCACGCGAGCCAGCCGGAAAGCGATCAGCGACAGCACCAGGCTGACTACGTCGCTCAGGTTGTGTCCGGCGTCCGAGATCAGCGCGACCGAGTCGAACCAAAGTCCGGCTCCGAACTCGACGCAGACGAAAACCAGATTCAGCACGATACCGAGCACGAAAGCCCTATTCAGGTGGTCGACCGGCAGATGATGGTGATGATCGTGTCCCATAGAGTTTTTCTCCTAATGATCCGTTCTTATTCGGAAGCAGCCCCGGAGCGCGAGCGGCACGGACGGAGCGAGAAAACGCTTCCGGCGGGCAAGTTACGAAAATTATCGGGAAAGAAGGGCCGGCCTCAAGGTTCTGTTCGGAAAGCGGCATGCCAACGCGGCCGGTCGGGACAATGACCTTTTCGGTTCCGGAACTCGATCCGGGTCCGTTCCGAACAACGGCCGGCACGCCGCATTCCCCGGCCGGGAGTACGGTCTCCGACCGCCGACAGCGGCAGGCACGCTCGGGCCCTACCTATCAAAGCCCAAAGAAGCGTCACTGCGCAGCCGAACCGGAAACACCAAAGCCCGAAACGCCGAACCGCTTGCAAACAAATATTTTAATTCTTATATTGGGGAACGAATACGAACATAAACCTTCAAAATCTCACCCGATGAACCGAACAACGCACATCCGCCGCTCCTTTTTTTGGAAATTCGCCCTCGTACTGGGCGCTTACCGGCTGCTCGTCCATCCCGGACCGAATGCGTCGCCGTCCTATCTGGCGCTGAACATGGCCGGCGTCATTCTTTTAAGCTGGATAATCAGCTATGTCTACACGACCTGGATTCGGCAGAAAATAGCCCGCTACGACAGGATCCGGCCCGATATGGAGCCGGGAGAGGTCCTGCTGGCCGGTAGCGCGGCCACGTACGGTCTGCACGGAGGCCGGTTGGTACTGACGGACCGGCGGCTGATTTTCGTCGGATCGATTTTCGGGAAGAAGAAAACGGTCTTCGCGCTGCCTTCGGCATCGGTGGCCGCTCTCGATCCGTCGGGGCGATACGGCCTGCGTCTGACGACGACGGAAGGGCGGAAGCTGACTTTCCGGCTCGCGCAAGCCTCGTCAAGCCTCCGCCACGCTTTCGTCCGGACGGCGCACGAGAACTCGCTCTGAATCCGGAGAACAGTCCGTACCGTTTCCATGTTATGCCGGAACGCTCGCTGCCGCCGGAACATCCCAGCAGACGCGGCTGCAATCAGATTCCAATCAAGCAAGGGCAGCCGAAAGCCCCGCCGTCCGCCCGGACACGGGTCCGGGAATGCGTCCGGGAACGCGTCCGAACGGCCGCTCCGGCCGAAACGTTTCGCCGCACGCTCCTGTCGACGTCCCGGGCCGGAGGTTTCGGAAACCGTCCGCCGCCGGACGATCTACGTTCGGCCCCCAAGGGCCTCCTCCGGTTCCAGGTATCTCCGGCCGCTCGTTTCCCTATGTTTAGGTATTTCGCAACCGGTCGTGTCCCGTTATCTTTGCCAAAAACAAAAGAGACATATGGAACACAAGATCGGAATATTCTACGGGAGCTCGACCGGAACGACCCAATCCCTCGCGGAACAGATTGCCCTGAAAACGGGCGTTTCCAAAGCCGATACGCACGATGTAGCGGACGCGGCTCCCGATACTATCGACGGCTACGACTGTCTGCTGCTCGGATCGTCCACATGGGGCGACGGCGACCTGCAGGACGACTGGTACGGTTTTCTCGACAAGATCAAGACGCGGGACCTGTCCGGCAAGACGGTAGCGCTCTTCGGCTGCGGCGACAGCGAATCCTACCCCGACACGTTCTGCAACGCGCTCGGCACGATTTACGAAGAGCTTCAGCCTACCGGCTGCCGGTTCGTCGGCGCATACGAGCCGCAGGATTACGCGGTGACCTACTCGGGCGTATGCCGCGACGGAAAGTTCGTGGGACTGGCCGTCGACGAACTCAACGAGGACGACAAGACCGCCGCGCGGACCGACCGCTGGATCGAAGCGGTGAAAAGGGAACTGTCATGAGCGAGCAGGAATACGCCCGGTTCGGCGATATGAAGATGTTCATGCATCATATCTACGAATTCAAGAAAGGAGTCCGCAGCCTAGTCCTCTGCACGATGTGCCGTACGTGCGCCTCGATCGTGGCCGAAAGGCTGCGCGGGCAGCAAATCGGCTACATGATTCAGGAGGTCTCCGAAAAGAAGGTCAACCTGTACTTCGGCAAACAGGAATGCCTCGACGCCGTCAAGACATTCATACACAAGCCTCTGAACCGGCTGTCGCCCGAGGAGGACTTCATGCTGGGCGCGATGCTCGGCTACGACATATCGATGCAGTGCCGGAGGTACTGCGAGCGGAAAAGCATGCGGCAAGCCACCGCATAGCTTCTCTCATCTTCATGCCATCTGTTTTAAGTTTCACGGAGTCCGGATCATCCCGCGAGGCGCGATCCGGACTCGCTCCATATGGTCGGACCCCGAGCCGGACTACCCAAAAATAGGTATTCGGACCGCCCGAAATACCGATTTGCACGGATTGCCCGTCGCGGCGGAAAGCGCGAACTTTGAAGTCGCGTTCGGGGTGCGGAGCGCTGTCCGACGGTACGCTTCCGACGAGCGGCACCGGGAAACTACGGACCCGACCGAGGCGAGTCGCGCGAAATAGTTATCTTTGTCATAGCGAACAAGCCTCGAAAAACAAAAATGAAGATGTACAAACTCGGCCGATACAAGCAGACCGACAGAATGAGCGATCTGATCTGCGAAAATTATCCGATGCTTCTGGTACTCAGCCGGTTCGGCATATCGCTCGGATTCGGGGACAAAACGATCGGCGAAGTCTGCGAGGACAGCGGCGTCGATACGAAAACTTTCCTGACGATCGTCAACCTGCTGCTCGACGACCATACGACCGCCGAACAGATCGATCCGTCGCTTTCGGTCGAGGCTCTGGTAAGCTATCTGCAAAACTCGCACAGCTATTTCCTCGATTTCCGCCTGCCCCTGATCCGCCGCAAGCTGATCGAAGCGATCGACTGCGGGCACAGCGACGTTTCGTTCGCCATCATGCGCTATTTCGACCAGTACGTCGCCGAGGTGCGCAAGCACATGAACTACGAGGAAACCACCGTTTTCCCCTACGTCCGTTCGCTCGTACAGGGAAAATCCGGCAACGGAAAATATCACATCGGCATCTTCAGCAAGCAGCACGATCAGGTCGAGTCGCGGCTGGCCGAGCTCAAGAATATCATCATCAAATACTATCCGGCTACCGGAAGCAACGAGCTCAACAGCGTACTGTTCGACATATTCTCCTGCGCAACGGATCTGGCTTCCCACAACCGCATCGAGGACAACCTGTTCGTGCCGCTGATCGCGGAGCTCGAGCGCAAAAACGGTTGTTCGCGATGAGCACGTCCATGAAAATAGCCGTCGCCGAGCCGTCGGTCATCATCCGCAGCGGGTTGCTGTCGGTGCTCGGACGGCTGACAACGCTGAATATCCAGATACTTGAGATAGCCGAGATAGCGCAGCTCGGCTCGGCGCTCTGCCGCCAAAAGCCCGACATGCTGATCGTCAATCCGGCGCTGCTGGGCATGTTCTCGCTCCAAAAGATCAAAAGCGAAGCAGGATGTCTCCCGATGAAGTGCATAGCGCTGCAATACTCGGTCACGGACTCCTCGACGCTGAAAGCATACGACCAGACGATCTCGATCTACGACACGGCCGAGCAGATCAAGGAGAAGCTTCTCCAACTGCACGGTTCCGAGGCAGGCGGCAAGGAACACGACGCGCTGAGCGCGCGCGAACGCGAGATCGTCGTATGCGTCGTCAAAGGCATGACCAACAAGCAGATCGCAGAAAAGCTGTGCCTATCGCTGCATACGGTCATCACGCACCGCCGCAACATCGCGGGCAAGCTCCAGATCCACAGCCCGGCCGGACTTACGATCTATGCCATAGTCAACAAACTGGTCGAACTGAGCGAAATCAAGGAAACCATATCGGACTCCGATCAGTAGCGAACGCGTACGCCTTTATCCGGCCCGGCGAATCACCCGTCCTCAGACTAGAACATTTTACGTCTCAGCGCCGGAATCCGGACAATCCTGCCAGAAACGCGACCTTCCCGGTCTCCGGAAAGTCGTCCTACCTTTTTCCCGCTCGCGTCGTACGACGCACCGGCCTCTCCCTCGCCCCGAAAAAAAGAACCGAAGGAAAGCACACTTAAGCCCGAAAATATTATTTTTGTTCTATATCCGTAACCCATACCGCGAGCGATCCACCCGACCAACCATGACGGAGTCACCGGCATACTCCACGGAAACAGAGCTTTCCGAACTGACGGCATTCAACCTGCTCTACCGGCTGCATGTCTCGGCCTTGGTCAATTATGCGGAACGTTTCGTCGACGACGGCACGGCACGCGACCTCGTACACGATGTCTTCGTCCGTATCTGGACCGCACGGCGGTTCCGGATGCCCGAAACGGGAATACGCCGCTATCTGTTCCGCTGCGTATTGAACGCCTGCCGCGATCACGTCCGGCATCAGCAGGTCGAAAACAACTTCCTGTCGAAAACCATCGCGCAACTGAAGCTGCACGAACTGGAATACCACGAAGCGCACTGGGAACATGCTCCCGACGAGCGGCAGCTACGGGCCGTCTATCTCGAAATCGACAAGTTGCCCGACCGCTGCCGCGAGATTTTCCGGAGAACATACCTCGACGGCTGCAAAAGCCGCGACATAGCGGCGGAACTCGGCATTTCGCAGCGCACGGTCGAGGCTCAGCTGTACAAGGCGCTGAAACTGCTCCGCCGCTCGCTGACGGGAATCCTGACGCTGGGCGGCTGGCTGGTTCTCGGCAGGCAAATTTTCTGATTTTTCTCGTTTCCATGCAAAATATCGGACCGATCCGGTAAGTAAAAAACCGTTCAGAATCGTTTGTAATATAAAAGGGCGGCCCAAAGACGCCAAACAGACAGGAAAATGAACGGAAACGACACGATAGAATCCCTGACCGCGGCATACCTCGAAGGACGACTGTCGCCCGAGGAGGCAGAGCGCCTGCTCGAAACGATCGAGCGGGACGAGCAGGCCCGCCGAACGCTGTTCGAGATGAAGAACCTGTACGACATGGGACGGATGAATCCGCTCGACCAGCGGCAAATCGAAGCCGGCTGGGAAAGGCTCGTCCGGCAAACGAGTATCCGGAGCGGCGAAAACCGAACCGCCGGCCGGACGTCGGACCGTACGCCTCTGCGCCGCATGGCCCGGACCGCGCTGCGCTATGCCGCCGTCGCGCTGATCGCCCTGTCGGCCGGCTTCGCAATGAGCCGTCATGTCGTCCTGCACCGAGCCGCCGGATACAACGAAGTGGCCGCCGAAGCGAAAAACCATTCGGAAGTCGTTCTTTCGGACGGGACCAGGGTCACGCTGAACGCATCGTCCCGACTGCGCTATCCGACCTCGTTCGACGGATCGGCCCGCGAGGTATGGCTCGACGGCGAAGCCTATTTCGACGTGTCGCGCGACCCGCGCAAACCGTTCGTCGTGCACACCGAGCGCCAGAGAATCCGCGTACTGGGAACCTCGTTCAACGTGATGGCCTACGACGGAGATACGTTCAATATCGTCACGCTGTTGAGCGGGGCGGTGCAGCTCGACGTGCTCGGAACGGAGGGCTCGCTGCTGGAGTCGGTGCGGATGAAACCTTTCGAGCAATGCCGCTTCGACACGCGCACCGGAGAGCTGACCGCAACCCTGCTCTCGGACGAAGACAGGAACCGCACGTGGACCGACGGCGTGTTCCGCTTCCGGGACGAGCCGCTGTCGATGATCGTCTCGCGGCTGGAAAAATACTACGGGATCGAAATCGCCGTCGACGATTCGCTGGGCTCCGTCCGCTACACGGGCGCCTTCCCTCTGGAACAGAAAATCACGGAAGTGCTCGAGACCCTCAACTTCGAGAAAAGATTCACGGTCGTACAGCACGGAAACGACTTCGCGCTGGAAAAAAAGTGAACCGTCATAATCCCGAAACCGAAAACCTAAAACCACTTCGAGCCATGAAAACCAGCTGATCCCCCCCTAAAAAAAGCCGGAACAGGTAAGACCCGATCCGACTCCGTTTGTTTTTAATCCATTCAATCCGATCCCCGTCCATTACCCCCTAAGTAGACGGAACGGGTATCGGCGACCTTTTAAAAACGTACAAATTTATGAAAAATTTTTCACTACATGCCATATTACCCTGCTTTTTATTATTGGCATTTAGCATTTTACAGGCATCGGCCCAGCAGGCCGTGCTGAACCGACCGGTCACGGTAGCCGTGCAGGACGGAACTTTCTCGGAAGCCGCCGGACAAATCGAACGGCAAACCGGACTGATGTTTCTCTACAAGAGCGATGACATCGACCGGAACCGCAAAATCAGCCTGAACGTCCGCAATCGCCCGCTCTCGGAAGCGCTCGACCTACTGCTCCGGGGAACCGGTCTGGGATACCAAATCTCCGACCGGCACATCACGATCGGCCATGTCCCCGCGCGGTCGTCCAAACCGGTCACCGTAACAGGAAAGATCACCGACGCGTCGGGCAACCCGATTATCGGCGCCAACGTATTCGTGCAGGGGACGACCAACGGCACCGCCACGGGAACGGACGGCAGCTTCCGGATCACGGCATCGCCGGAGGACATGCTGCAAGTCACCTATCTGGGCTATATTCCGCAACAGGTAGAAATCGGCAGCCGGACCCGGATCGACATCACGCTGGAAGAGGAATCCACCGAATTGCAGGAAATGGTCGTCATCGGCTACGGCACGGCCAAGCGGGAAAGCCTGACGGGAGCCGTCGCGACGGTCCGCTCGGAGGATCTGACCGTCGCACCGGTCGCCAGTACGACCAACGCGCTGGCCGGACGGCTGCCGGGCCTGATTACCAAACAGCAGAGCGGCCTGCCCGGAGCGGACGCCGCGACGCTCAGCATCCGGGGCTTCGATCCTCCGCTGGTGATCGTCGACGGCGTGGAAGGCGACTTCAACAACATCGACGCGAACGAAATCGAGTCGATCTCGGTGCTCAAGGACGCCTCGGCAGCGGTATACGGAGCCCGGGCCGGCAACGGCGTGATTCTGGTCACGACCAAGCGAGGCAAGGAAGGCAAGCCGACGATCACGCTGAACAGCACGGTCACGTTCCAGAACCCGACGAACCTGATGCGAATGACCTCGGCCGGACAGTATACCGAACTCGTGCGCGAAGCGCATATCCAGTCGGGTCAGCCGGCCGAAACGGCCCGGTTCTCCGAAGAGCAGATACAAAAGTACTACGCCGGCACCGATCCCGACTACCCGAGCACGGACTGGGTAGACTACCTGATGCGCAAAATGACGCCCCAGCACCAGCACAACCTGTCGCTGCAGGGCGGAACCGAGCAGATCAAGTACTACGGATTCTTCGGCTATCTGGATCAGGAATCGATGATCCGGCGCGGAGGCGGCAACTACCAGCGCTACAATATCCGTTCGAACATCGACGCGAAAATACTCAAAAACCTGAGCATGTCGGTCGACTTCTCGACGATCATCGAGAACCGCCGCTTCCCTTGGCGCGACGACCAGGGCGAAAACTCGGTCTGGAACGATATCTGGAACACCGAGCCGATCTATCCGAGCTCGCTTCCGGACCCGACGAAGATTCCGTACGCCAGCACGAACGGCACCGGCGGCGCGCACATCACGAGCAACCGTAATCTGAGCGGCACACGCGACACCGACAACCAGTCGATCCGAGCGTCCGGCTCGCTCAAGTACGACGTGACGGCCGTACCGGGCCTGTCGGCCAAGGCATTCGTAGCGCTGGACAAGTGGTCCCAGGATTACAAATTTTTCCAATACCTGCCCGATACCTATCTGTACAACTACGCATCGGACACCTACACGCTCCAGTCTCTCTCCCTCGAGAAAAAGCTGACTCAGCAAGCCAGCAAGGGACAGCGGCTGACGGCCCAGTTCTCGCTGAACTACGAACGTACTTTCGCCGAGGACCACGACCTGAAGGCTCTTCTGCTGTACGAGCTGATCGACTACGACGACAGCTGGATCACGGCGCAACGGACCGGTTTCGCGACGACCTCCATCCCGTATCTGTTCGCCGGAGGACTCCAGAATCAGTTCGCCGACGGCCGCGCGTCGGAAATGGGCCGTTCGAGCCTTATCGGCCGGCTCAACTACGCCTATCGTTCGAAATACCTGTTCGAAGCGACCGTCCGCTACGACGGTTCGGCCAAATTCGACAAACATTCGCGCTGGGGCGTATTCCCGAGCGTATCGGCCGGCTGGAGAATCTCCGAGGAGCCTTTCATCAAGGACAACACGAGCGTGATCGACAACCTGAAACTGCGGGCCGGATTCAGCATGACCGGCTATGACGGCGTGGCCAATTTCGATTACCTGGCCGGCTATGTCTACGGAAGCTCGTATATCATCGGCTCGCAGGCCGTGCAGGGACTCACCGCGACGGGCCTCGCCAATCCGATGCTGTCGTGGGAGCAGATGAAGATATGGAACGTCGGTCTCGACTTCGGGCTGTTCCACAGCAGGCTCTACGGCGAGGCCGACGTGTTCTACCGCGTGAGGGACGGCATCCCGGGCAGCCGCGCCGTCTCGCTGCCCGACACGTTCGGCGCCACGCTTCCGACCGAAAACCTGAACAGCATCAACACACGCGGTTTTGAGTTCACGCTCGGCTACAAAGGCGCGGCGGGCGACTTCCGCTACAACGTGGCGGCCAACATATCGTGGGCCCGCTCGAAATGGGGCTACTACGACGAACCCGAATACACCGACCCGGACGAGATCCGGCTTTACAAGAAGACGGGCAACTGGATCGACCGGGACTTCGGCTATCGTTCCAACGGACTGTTTACCTCGCAGGAAGAGATCGACGCGCTGGACTACCGCTATCTGGACGGGTCGGACAACTCGTTCCTGAAACAGGGCGACGTCCACCTGCTGAATACCAACGGCGACGACGTGCTGAACTGGCGCGACCAGGTCGAGATCGGCAAAGGTACGATGCCGCACTGGATGGCCGGACTGAACCTCGATCTCGCATTCAAGGGATTCGACCTGTCGGCCCTGTTCCAAGGGGCTTTCGGCTTCAGCCAGAACGTCGTGTTGCGCCACGCGATGGTTTTCCCCGAAATCATGTACAAGGAGCGCTGGACCTACGAGAACAACGACCGTCATGCGATCGTTCCCCGTCTGGGAGGAGCCGCCTCGAACGACTGGGCATCGGACTACCGTCTGGTCAACGCTTCGTACCTGCGCCTCAAGTCGATGTCGATCGGCTATACCTTTCCCAAACGCTGGATGAGCCGCGCCAAGATCGGCAACCTGAGGATCTACGTTGCCGGGACCAACCTGTTCACGATCAGCAAACTGAACAAGTACAAGCTCGATCCCGAAGCGCCGAGCGGCGCGGGAACTCGTTATTATCCGCTGATGCGTACCTTTACGATCGGCCTGAACATTTCCCTTTAATACCCGAACAGCCATGAAAAAAATCCATATCATACTGATTTCGATACTCTGCGGTCTGAGCTCCTGCACGAGCGTTCTGGACAAAGAGCCGCTGGACATCATCTCGGACGACGTGCTGTGGAACGATCCGGTACTGATCGACAACTACCTGCTGCAATGCTATGCCGAAATGTGCTTTTTCAACGAGATGCCCTACGGCGCGACGCAGGACTGGTTCAACTGCATGTATGCGACCGGCTTCGCCGACGAATCGACCAGCGCATGGACCCAGACACCCAAAACCCATTGGCTGAGCATCAGCGGCGGCGACTGGGACTGGTGGGGTTATCCGACCGTCCGTAAACTGAACGTATTTATCGAAAAAATGGAGACCGCACCGGTCGACGAAGCCGTCCGGACGGCCCGCACGGCCGAGGCCCGCTTCCTCCGGGCATTCGCCTATTTCAACATGGTCAAGCGTTACGGAGGCGTGCCTCTGATCCTGAAAGCGCAGCAACTTTCCGATTCGCCCGAAGAGCTCTATCCGAAACGCGCGACCGAGGAGGCCGTCTACCAGTTCATTCTCGACGAGATGAACGATATCATCGACAACAGGCTGCTCCCCGACGCATACGGAGCGGCCGATCTGGGACGACCGACACTCTATGCCGCCGCCGCATTGAAAAGCCGAGCCGCGATGTACGCGGGTAGCATAGCGAGCTGGGGAACGGTCCAGATCGACGGTCTGGTGGGTATTCCGGCCGACAAGAAGGAACACTTCTGGCAGGAGTCGCTCAACGCGAGCAACCGCCTGCTGTACGGCAGTCCGTTCGCGCTTTACGAGAAATATCCCGACGACCGCTCGAAAAACTACCGGAACATCTTCCTCGACGAAAACAACTGCGAGGTGATTTTCTCCGAAATTTACGACGGCAAGTCGGGCAAGGGCCACTCGTGGGACATGTGGCAGAATCCGAGCGGATACAACGCATGGGCCGGCGGACAGCAGAACTGCGTCTATCTGGAGTTCGTCGAGTCGTACGAAAACATCGACGGCTCGGACCCCACGATCGACCGCGAGAAGGTCGCCCAGTACTACACATGGACGCTCGACGAGCTGTGGGGCAAGAAAGACCCTCGCTTCAAAGCCTCGATCTATACGCAAGGCACTCCATGGACGCACGAGGGAGCCTCCGTGACGCTAGACTACCACGTAGGCATCTTCGTCGACGGACAGTGGATCAACGACGGTTTCTACGAAGGCGTGCCGGCGCTGGGCGTCTGCGCGAACAACTGGCGCCCCACGCCGTTCGGCATCCTGAAATACCTCGACGAGTCGTCGGCCATGATCCCCGAGCGTTACTACTCGAAAACCGACTGGATCGTCTTCCGGCTCGGCGAAATCTACCTGAATTTCGCCGAAGCGGCCTTCGAACTGAATAAGCCCGACTCGGCGCTGTGGGCCGTGAACAAGATCCGCGCCCGGGCCGGCATGCCCGAACTGCAATCGATCACGCGCGAGCAGATCCGCCACGAACGCAAGATCGAGCTGGCGTTCGAGGGCAACCGTTACTGGGACGTACGCCGCTGGCGGACCGCCGTACAAGACCTCTCGCACGCTTGGCACGGCATGCGCTACAAGCTCGACTGGGCAACGCAGAAATACTATGTCGAGATCGTCGACAACATCTGCGGAACGCCCGAACCCTATTTCAACGAGATGCACTACTACTGGCCTATCGCACAAAGCCGAACCCAACAGAATCCGAACCTGCTGCCCAACAATCCGGGCTGGAGGTAATACACTCTCTCTTTTTTGCAGTCTGCTGCGGGCTGCCGATGTAGCCCGCAGCAGTTTTTTTGCTAACTTACATTCCCAAACGCCATGAAAAATATCATACTCCCGATCTGTTGCGCTGCGGCGCTCTGCATGGTTCCGGCTCTGATGTCGGGCTGCAACTCCGATCCGAAGGACGGATCCGCTTCCGGCGGGCCGCCGATCGACGTCCCGCCGGGCGACGTGACGGTCGCCGCATATTATTTTCCGAACTGGGGGCCCGTCGCCACGTCGGAATGGGGAAGCCTGCAACGGGCCAAACCGATGTTCGACGGACACAAGCAGCCGAAAGTCCCGGCATGGGGCTACCGGAACGAGAATCGCCCCGAAGTGATGCAACAGAAAATCGACGCGGCGGCCGACCACGGCCTCGACGTCTTCATCTTCGACTGGTATTTCTACGACGAAGCCCAGATACCGGGCAACAAATACCTCAGCTCGGCGCTGGAAGAAGGATTCCTGAAAGCTCCGAACAACGACCGGATGAAATTCTCGCTATTGTGGTGCAACCACGATCTGGGCGACATCGCCCGGGGAGCCGTGACACCCGAAACGTTCGAACTGCTGACCGACTATGTGATCGAGCACTACTTCAAGCATCCGTCGTACTGGCTCGTTGACGGATGCCCCTACTTCTCGATCTACGAGGTGAATACGTTCCTCGCTACGTTCGGAGGCGACTACGCCCGGGCCGGCGAGGCGATCGCCCGCTTCCGAGAAAAGGTCAAGGCAGCCGGCTTCCCCGACCTGCACCTCAACGGCGTGCTGTTCGGTCTGGGCGGCATTCTCAGTCAGGCCGTCGCCGCCCTCGGGCTCAACTCGACGACTTCGTACGTCTGGATTCATCACAACATTCTGCCCGACTTTCCGGCCACCCGCTACGAAAAGGCCGCGAGCCAATACATGAATTCCGTCCGCAACGGAGGCGGATCGAACGGGCTCGAAAACGGAGCGGCCGGCATTCCGGTGCCGTACCATCTCAACATCAGCATGGGATGGGACTCGTCTCCCCGATGCGGCAACGTAACGCCCGGCGAGTGGCTCCGTCGGCGCGACTACCCGTTCGGCGCCGTGATCGTCGACAATACGCCCTATCTGTTCAAGAAATATCTGGCCGAAGCGAAGGCGTGGACCCTCGCCAAACCCGAATCGGAACGCATCGTCGTCATCAACTCGTGGAACGAATGGGGCGAGGGAAGCTACCTGGAGCCCGACACGGAAAACGGCATGGGCTATCTGGAGGCCGTGCGCGACATATTCGGCTCGCAGCAAGCGAACGGAACGGGCACGGCCGGAGAACGAACCGTCAAAAACTAACCAAACCGAACTGTTATGAATAGAACTTTGCTGACGCTGGCCGCCGCCGCGGCCGTCCTGACCGGCTGCCGCTCGGAGCGACCGGTAGCCGGAGACGACATCACGGTCGCCTGTTATTATTTTCCGAACTACCACACCGGAGACCCGCTCAACGAGCTCAACAAGGGCGAGGGCTGGAGCGAGTGGAAACTCGTGCGCGAGGCGCAGCCGCGCTTCGAGGGGCACGACCAGCCCAAGGTTCCGCTGTGGGGCTATACCGACGAGAAGGACCCGGCCGTGATGGCCCGTAAGATCGAGGCCGCCGCGTCGCACGGCATCGACGTGATGCTGTTCGACTGGTATCGCTACGACAGCGTGCCGTTTCTGAACCGTTGCCTCGACGAAGGGTTCCTGAAGGCCCCGAACGTGAACGACATCCGCTTCGGGCTGATGTGGGCCAATCACGACTGGGTCGAGATTCATCCGGCCACGCACGGCGAACCGCAAAAGCTGCTCTACCCGGGCAAGGTGTCGCCCGAGGCGTTCGAAACGATCGGCGACGAGCTGGTGCGCGACTACTTCACGCGACCGAACTACTGGCTGATCGACGGCAAGGCCTATTTCTCGGTCTACGACGTGCAGAAATTCGTCGAGAGTTTCGGCTCGCTCGAGGCCACGAAAGCGGCCATGGACCGGCTCCGCGAGAAAGCCGTCGCCGCCGGGCTGAAAGGGGTCCACTGGAATCTGGTCGTCTGGGGCAATCCGATCCTTCCGGTCGAAAAGGTGCCGGCCAATACGCTCGAACTGCTGCGCGCGCTGGGCTTCGACTCGGCCACATCCTACGTATGGATACACCACTGCTGGCCCGCCGACACTTGTACGGCCTACAACTCGGTGCGCGACGCCTATATGGCCTATTGGGACAAGGCGAAAGCCGAGTACGGCGTACCCTACTACCCGAACGTAACGATGGGCTGGGACCCTTCGCCGCGCACGAACCAGCAGAAAGACTGGAACCCGGCCTACGGCTACCCCTATTCGGGCATTCTGTGCGACAACACGCCGGAGAACTTTCGTGCCGCGCTGCAGATGACCAAGGATCGCCTGCTGGCCGACCCCGACGGTCCGCGTATTTTGAACATCAACTGCTGGAACGAATGGACCGAGGGAAGCTATCTGGAGCCCGACTCGGTACACGGCATGAAGTATCTGGAGGCTGTTCGGGACGTATTCGCCGACACGAAACCCTGATCTTCCCGGGCAAAACGCGCTGTCCGGCGGCCGAAAAGCCGTCGGACAGCGTTTTCTTATCCGGTCGGAGCAGGACTTCCCGCGCAAAGAAACCCCGCCTTGAAAACATATCCCGCCCGAAACGAAAAAATCCCTGCGAGTTGCACTTGCAGGGATTTTAGTTCTTCCTTGACATTCCGGCGGAAAGAGAGGGATTCGAACCCCCGGAGCCTCTCAGCTCAACGGTTTTCAAGACCGCCGCAATCGACCACTCTGCCATCTTTCCGGGCGTAAAAATATAACGGAATTTTCACTTTTCCAATTTTCTCCCCGATTCCCCTTCCCTGCAGCGGGACTATGAAGAGGCAACGCGCGAAACGAATCAAGTCGCTTTATCTCCGAAAGTTTATTTTCAGATAAAAACATTTTTGCTATATTTGTAAGAAGTAGTGGAAATTGCTATCCTTTAAACCTTATACTACCATGAACAAAACTCAACTCGTTGACGCAATCGCGAAGAAAGCCTCGATCACCAAGGTGGATGCCAAGAAAGCGCTGGACGCTTTCATTAACGTAACCGGAGAAGCGTTGAAAGCAGGCGACAAGATCGCGCTGATCGGATTCGGATCGTTCGCCGTAGCCAAGAAGCCGGGCCGCACCGGGCGTAACCCGCGCACGGGCGCCTCGATCAAGATCGCCGCAAAGAACGTCGTGAAATTCAAGGCCGGCGCCGAACTGAACGCGCTGGTGAAATAGTTTTCGCCCCGCTGCGAAAACTACTGCGGGAAAATGCGGAACCGGTCAACGGTTCGATAAAGGCAGCCGCGAAAGGACATCCTTTCGCGGCTGCCTGTTCTTGACAAGCCGGAAAAGCGGAACCGACCGGACGGAAGCCGGAGAGATTCGATGCGCCGAAACCGGAACGCCGCGCCATGCCGAGGCGGATACCCGACCGCGGCCCGGCAGCCGCTCCCCGGATCGAAAGGCATCCGCGATCCCAAGCCGGTTCAATCCGCCCGAGCGGAAACGCGATCTCGGATACTGGCCGCACCCTAAATTTGTCCGTTTCAGAAAAATGGGACATCTTTGCAACCGGAAATCTCGCGAAGCCATGGCCAAGAAAAAAATCGCCCTGCTGATCGTCGCGCTGCTGGCCGTCGACCAGATCGTCAAAATATGGATCAAGACCCACTTCGCGCTCGACGAGAGCGTGACCGTCTTTCCGAACTGGTTCTTCATCCGGTTCATAGAGAATCCGGGAGCCGCATTCGGGTTCGAGCTCGGAGGCAGCTATGGCAAACTGATTCTCAGCATATTCCGGCTCGTAGCTATCGGCGCGCTCGGCTACTACATCCACCATTTGCTTCGTAAAAAGGCCCCGACAGGCGTGCTGGTCGGTTTCTCGCTGATTTTCGCCGGCGCGCTGGGCAACGTGATCGACAGCGCGTTCTACGGCCTGCTTTTCTCGGAATCGACATTCACCGCCCCGGCGACGTTCCTGCCCGAAGGAGGGGGGTATGCCGGATTCCTGCACGGCAAAGTAGTCGACATGCTGTTCTTCCCGCTATTCCGAGGCACCTATCCGTCATGGATACCGGGAATCGGCGGCGAGTCGTTTCTGTTCTTCAGTCCGATTTTCAACTTGGCCGACAGCTACATCACCATCGGCGTGCTCTACATGCTGCTCTTCCAGCGGAAATTTTTCAAATAGCGGCGAGCGGTCGTTCGGATCGAACGACTTTTCGCTCCGCCGAGTCCATTCCCGTCACAGTGCGGACGGTTCCTGCCTGTTCCGACGGTTCGGAGCTCACTTTTGTGGCCCGTCAGAAGAGGAAAGAACGTCAAATAATCCGATCCGATGCGCGGATCTATCGGCATGGCTTCCGACCGGGTCCGGCACATGGCGTTTCCGAATCCAGCACGGCTTCGCCCGACCGCCGGCGGCGCCGTAAGACCGACACGGCAACATACATGCGCAACCGCAAGCCGATCGCCGAATGGCGTTACGAGCAAAGCCATGCCTTCAGCAGCAAGAAAGAACCGTTCCCAAAGCATCCCGACACACAACGGGCGCCATAACCGGAAACGCCGTTCGAAACCCATCCGCAGGCTTCATAAACGAACCAGTACGGAACTTATACGATCGCATCGACCAAACCTCGAAAACGGCCGGCAGCAACTCTGTCGACATACGGACAAAAGACGGGCGGACGGGCTCCCGTTGCCCGTCCGCCCGCAAGCGAAAAGATTCCCGATTAATCCGGAATCGGACCGTCCTATCAGTTGACCGACGGCAGGAACGAATAGTTCTCGGAGTACTCCATCATCTGGCCCGGATAATCGTCCGTGTACTCGATCAGCACGTCGACGATCTCGCCGTTCTCCATAACAGGTTTGTAGACCGGATTGACGAATCCGGCATAAGGTTCCAGCTTCAGCTTCGCATAGCGGTCGAGCACCTCCTTGTGCAGCGCGGGATCGACCTGCACGCCGTAAGTCTCGACGAGCGCCTGACCCGCCGCGAAATCGCCCGTACTCTTGATACGCTGAATCTCGCGGAGCAGGTCGCCGAACAGCGTCCGCAGCTTCTCGTAGTCGTTGACGACGATATACGTCTTGCCGTCCTTGACCACTTTCTCGATCACGTTGTCGGCGCGGCCTTTCTCGTAGCACCACTCGGCGATCAGCTTGCGGTTGCGCATGTGCGCCTCCTCGACCGTCTTGCCGGGCTGGATGCGCGTGAGCTGCGTCATCATGCCGTTCATAACGTACTGGGCATACTCGGCCTTGGCCACGTCGAACGACGGCACGAGCCCCAGCTCGATCAGTTTCGGATCGCCCAGATAATAGAGCGCGAACAAATCGGCGCGAGCCTCCTCGAGCGTGGACGAGTAGTTCTTCAGCTCGTCGCCCTTGACGCCCGGAGCCAGCTTGCCCGAGGCGTGGCCGAGACACTCGTGCAGGTCGGTATGCAGGTTGTCGCCCAGCGACCCGTACTTTTTCCGCAGTTCGATGATCGACGGATCGAGGATGAACTCCTCGGCGAACCCGTTCCCCTTGGCCGCCTCGTCATAGGCGTCCGTGATATTTTGGATCGTCACCGACTTCGAACCGTGATCGCGGCGGATCCAGTCGGCGTTGGGCAGGTTGATGCCGATCGGCGTCGAGGGATAGCAGTCGCCGCCCAGAACGGCCGCCGTGATCACCTTGGCCGAAACGCCCTTCACCCGCTCCTTGCGGTACTGAGGGTCGATCGGGGAATGGTCCTCGAACCACTGCGCTTCCTCACTGATCGTCTGCGTCCGGCGCGTGGCCTCCTCATCGCGGAAATTGACCATGCCTTCCCATGCTCCCCGGTAGCCGAGCGGGTCGCCGTAGTTCTCGGTGAAGCCGTTGACGAAATCGACCTTCGACACGGTATCCTCGACCCAGCGGATGTTGAAAGCGTCGAACTGCCTCAGATCGCCGCTACGGTAATAGTCGATCAGCGCGAGAATCGTCTGCTTCTGCGGCTCTCGGGCCACTTCGGCGGCCTTGCCGAGCCAATAGACGATTTTCTCGATCGCAGGCGAGTACATGCCGCCCACTTTCCATACCCGCTCGACGATTCGTCCGTCGGGCTCCTTGACCAGTTTGCTGTTCAGGCCCCACGAAACGGGCGTCGTATCGTGCGGATTCATCCGCTCGGCATAGAACCGCTCGACCTCTTTCTGCGTAACTCCTTCGTAGTAGTTGTTGGCCGACGTGACGATCAGGTCCTCGCCCTCGGCCTGGTTGACCCGCTTGGGCATCACGGCAGGATCGAAAATCACCGGCTTGATCTCGGCCACGACCTCCTCCACCGAGCCGAAGTCGGCAGGAAAATTCTCAGCGGGAGTCGCGGCGATCAGCTCGTCGAAATAAGCTTCCGTAAACTCGGGATGGAACTTGTCGGTCGAATAGTGATGGTGAATGCCGTTGGCGAACCACACTTTCTTGAGGTACTTCTCGAACCGCTTGAACGACTCGCTCGTCCGGTCGCCCGTGTACCCCCGGTAAATCGCTTCGAGCGTGCGGCGTATGCGCAAATTGTACCGGCCGTTCTGGTCGAACAGGATGTCGCGGCCCGACAGGGCGGCCTGGCTCAGGTAGTAGACCAGCTTCTTCTCGTCCAGAGAAAGCGTGTCGAAGCCCGGAACGCGGTATTTGAGCACCTTGATATCGTCGAAGCGGTCGGCTATCCAGTCGAACTTCTGCTCGCCGACCTGTTTCTGACGGCAGGAGTACATACCCGTAGCGAGTGTTGCCATAAGCGCAATCGTAAAAATTTTCTTCATACAGTTACATGATTATGTTCCGTACAAAGTTACGACCTTTTCCGAAAAAAGCTTCGTATATTATAATCTAATTTCTACCTTTGCCATGTCAAAAAAAACGCCAAAGGCGTACGATAAAACCCGATGAAAGTCTTTACGAAAAACGCGGAACTGTCGCGCGAAATGGCTCGCGGAGCCGGGCGGACAGGCCTCGTCCCGACGATGGGAGCCCTGCACGAGGGGCATCTTTCGTTGGTGAAGAAATGCCGCGAGGAGTGCGATCGCGCGGTCGTCAGCGTCTTCGTCAACCCGACGCAGTTCAACGACCCGAACGACCTGAAGAATTATCCCCGCACCGAGGAAGCCGACCTGGCGCTGCTCGAGAAAACCGGGGTAGACTATGTCCTGATGCCTTCGGTCGAAGACATCTATCCGCAGAAGGACACCCGTGTGTTCGATCTGGGTACGACGGACAAAACGATGGAGGGAGCCCACCGCCCGGGCCATTTCAACGGAGTGGCCCAGGTCGTCAGCCGGCTGTTCGACATCGTCCGGCCCGAGCGAGCCTACTTCGGAGAGAAGGATTTCCAGCAGATCGCCGTGATCCGCGAGATGGTCCGTCGCTACGGTTACCCGGTACAGATCGTCGCATGCCCGATCGTTCGCGGTGCGGACGGACTGGCCCTCAGCTCGCGCAACGCGTTGCTCACCCCCGCCCACCGCGCGGCCGCACCGACGATCTACGGCGCGCTGAGCGAAAACGCCGCCGCCGCGCGCACGATGAGCGTGGAGGAGTTCCGCCGCCGGGTCGTCGAGCGTATCGACGCGACGAAGTTGCTGAAGACGGAATATCTTTCGGTCGTCCACGCAGAGACGCTCGAGGAGATCGACGCGTGGAGCGACTCGTTCCCGATGCGCTGCTGCATAGCCGTACAGGCGGGCGACATCCGCCTGATCGACAACATCGCCATCGCTTAGCCCCGACTCTACGGAACGCCGGACCGGACAAAAGCGCCGTTTTTGAGTATTCGGATATATTTATATAAATTTGCCTCCCGTAAACGGCGTTCCGTCCGTAGCATACCCGCAGCGAACGGAAAATCAATCGACGACAAAGTAATGAACATGCAAGTAGAGGTACTCAAGTCCAAGATACACCGGGTGACCATCACGCAGGCCAACCTCAGCTACGTAGGCAGCATCACGATCGACGAGGACCTGCTCGACGCGGCCCACCTGATCGCCGGCGAAAAGGTGCAGATCGTCAACGTCAACAACGGCGAGCGGCTGGAGACTTATATAATCAAGGGGGAGCGCGGCAGCGGCGCCGTCTGTCTGAACGGACCGGCGGCCCGCAAGTGCGTCGTAGGCGACGTGGTGATCATCATTTCCTATGCGCGCATGGATTTCGAGGAAGCCAAGAGCTTCACACCATGGGTGGTCTTTCCCGACACCGACACGAACCGGCTGATCCGATAAAACCCGTCGGTTAACGCATGCGAGCGCAACGGCTAACGAAATCCGTTGCGCTCGTTTCGTTCGGCAGGTTCATATCGAAATCGCCGGACGCTTCTTCCAACGTTTTCTGACCGCAGAGGGCTCGGCCCCCTGTCCGTTTTCTTCCGGATCGGCCGGACGCAAGGCCACAGCCCCGTATGATTTTATTACGACAGAAACACCGGGCGAAAGAAATATGGCAGAAGTGTCAGGGAAATCCATTCGAAGAAGAAACAAAGCTATACGCCAACAGAAAAAAACGGGGACAGGCTCTCACCTGTCCCGTCTCCTGCTCCGGAGCCAAAAGTGGGACTCGAACCCACGACCTTTTCGTTACGAATGAAATGCTCTACCGACTGAGCTATTTTGGCAACGCGCGCATCCTTGCGGAATTGCGAGTGCAAATTTGGGAAAAATTTCCCGAATTTCCGGCAAAAACTTTCATTTTTTTTCGCCGGACCATGTATTAATCACACAAACTACTAATTATCAGAAATATAAACGACACGCCAATCATGACCGACAATCCGTAAAGGCAAAGGCCGGAACACCGCCCCCTTCCCCGGGTCCGAACGGACACTCCCGGCCATGCCATACGAAACGTAAAGGTCGCCCCTTTGAGCCAAGCAAACTCGGCGAACGCCTCTGACCGCTACTTGCCGAGAAGGCTCTGCAATAGCTCGGGCTCGTCGGTCGTGATGTAATCGACACCTTTCCCGATCAGGTATTTCATCGATCCCTCGTCATTGACAGTCCAGACATTGATCTCGAGGCCCAACTTCCTCGCTTCGTCGAACCACTCCTCATGAGCCCGCATCGTGCCGATATGATAATCGAGTCCGGTATATCCCCGCTCGGCGAGCTCCCGGGGCGACAGGTCGCCGCCCAGATAAGCCACCTTGATTCCTTTGGGGCCGTTCGCTATCAACTGCTCGCAAATGTTCTTCGAAAACGAGATATACTCGACCCGCTTGTTCATCCCCGCACGGCGAACGGCGTCCAGCGCGGCAAGGACGGCCGCATCCTCCTTCTGCTTGGTCTGATGAGGCTTGATCTCGATGATCGGCTTGGTGCCTTTCTGCGTCCGGGCGACAGCCAGAAAGGCGTCGAACGTCGGCAGGGATTCGCCATTGGACAGCTTGACGTCCTTGATTTCGGCATAGGTGCTCGCATCCACCCGCTTGCCGGCGATCGCATCGTCGTGATGCAACACGAGCACGCCGTCGGTCGTCAGAATCAAATCGATTTCCGAGCCCCGGCACCCGATTTCGATCGCCTTTTCGAGCGAAGCGATGGAATTCTGGGCCGATCCCTCGGTTTTCCAATATCCCCGATGCGCGACGATTTGGGTCTCGGATTGGGCTTGCAGCGAAGCGACAGAACAGAAAGTTACCGCGGTCAGAAACAATTTACCGATTTTCATTTCAATTATATATTTAACGAGTTAGACTTATATCCGAGTCGAACGAAAAACAAGCGCACGCATACCCCGTATCCGGCATGTTCTCATAACCGAATACGTCCGTAAAGATAGCGAACGGGAACCGACGTTGCAAATAAACTTTCCGGGTTACAGGACCGAATCGCCCGCACAGACCGAAAGACGGCGGGCGGACTCGGATTTCCGGCCGGAACGTCCGGCGACAGCGTCAGTCGATATGCAGATGATGCTCGTAGAGCAGCGACAAATCCTCCGGCCGGATGCGGAAACCGGTACCATGGTCGTGCGGCTTGCCTTTCATCTTGCCGGTCTTATACGACCCGATCCGGATATCGATCATCAGCCGACCCCGGTCGATCAGCTTCAGCAGGTTCTCGAGCGAGGGATCGAGATAAATATCGGCCTGAGTGTAATGAAAATACTCGGTGCCGTCGCGCATATCCGAGTCGGCATACACGAAGAACAGCGCCTTGAGCTTCGTCAGCAGGCACTGCTCCAGATCGTAGTAGGTCCAATAGACGCTCGAATCGATCACTTCCATCTCCGGGAGCGAGCTGACCTCGAGCACGATCTTTTTACCTTGCGTGTCATTGACGATCCGGAAACCGTAGGCATTGCGGTAAGTATTGAACTTGCCGGCGAAAACCGACGTATGGAGCTTTCGCATTCCGGGATATCCTTCGTATTCCTCGCCGTATCGCTCGAGCAGAATCGTATTGACGCTGCGAGGATGCGACGGGCTTTTGGTGAACAGCGAAAGGAAAGTCGAAGTCTGCGTGCGCTTGCTGACCACCTCGAACCCGGCGAAATCGGGACCGATCTCGTTGTTCTCGGTAACCCCCAGGTAATCCTCGAAAGTCTTGCCTATCCCCGTACTGTAAGGCCGCTTGCTTTTGACGAACCCCAGTTCCTTGATCTCACGGAATTTTTCGACAATCAAATTCTCATCCATCATAGTCGATAATTTTATTGATTAGCAGTTTGATACGCTCCTTATAAGGCAATAGCGTCTCCTTTTCGTCGAGAAACAGGTTCTCGAACGGGTACTGAAAAGCCTCGCATAGGACGGAAAGCTGCTTGAGCGTATACTTGTGAGGGAAACGCGGACTCTCGATATTGCCGACCAGTCCGGAGCTTCGCAGATCGAGCAGCTCGGCCACGTAAGCCTGGCTTGCATTTTGCCCCTGTCTCAGTTCGCGGATAATGTTGATAACCCGCAGCTGAAAATCGGTTTTCATAATAACATTGCACACATTCTGAGGGCAATATATGAATTTATCCCGTATTTACCGCCCTCAATGTGAGAGTATTTGCTATATTTGCACTAAATTAATTCCATAATGTATCCAAGAACATACTCCTCCGAATGGGACTTCAAGAACGTGAATACCAAGGAGTACACGCACGGCTATCATAACTACCCGGCTATGATGATTCCGCAGATCGCCAGAAAGCTGCTCAACGAGTACCGCCCGGAAGGACATTTCGGGCTGCTGTTCGATCCCTACATGGGCTCGGGCACGTCGCTGGTGGAGGCCTCCGTCCAAGGGATCGACTCGATCGGAACCGACATCAACCCGCTGGCCTGTCTGATCGCCGAGGTGAAAACCACAAGATACGACGCAAACCGGCTGAAAGAGTTCCTGCAGCTCCTGACCGAGCGGCTCGAAACGTACGATCCCCGATTGCAGGGCGAATACTGTTACGACCATATCACAAAAGCCGATTACTGGTACAGTGCGGAAAACCTCGCCAAGCTGCGGTTCCTGACCGACTTGATCGACGCGCACGCCGACCGCTCGTTCGTAAACTTTTTCCGTCTGGCCTTGTCGGAAGTAATCCGCGAATCCTCCTACACGCGCAACGGCGAGTTCAAACGCTACCGGATAGCGCCCTCGAAAATCAGCAAGTTCGACGTCGATCCTTTCAAGCTGTTCATTCGCAAAGTACAGCGCAATCTGGGAGGGCTTTCGGCCTACAGCACCGTCGCGCATCCCGGCCGGACGGTCGTATCGAACTTCAATACGATCGACGGCATTCCGCAACAGATATTCAAGGGGCGCAAGGCCGATATGATCATCACATCCCCTCCGTACGGCGACAGCAAGACGACAGTGGCTTACGGCCAATTCTCACGCTGGACCAACGAGTGGTTCCAGTTCGAGAACGCGCAAAAGATCGACTCGCTGCTGATGGGCGGCCAACTCAAGACGGAATTTTCCTTCCGCACGGAAACGATCGCCCGCGAGCTCGAGCAGATCAAGGAGGTCGACCGGCGCAGATACGTGGAGGTCATGACCTTTCTGGACGACTACCATCGCTCCATCGCCCATGTATCGAGCGTCGTGCGTAGCGGCGGCAGGGTCTGCTATGTCGTCGGAAACCGTACCGTCAAAGGAATACAGATCCCTTTGGATCATTTTACGGCCGAGATGTTCGAGCAGAACGGCTTCCGGCACGAGCATACCTACGTCCGGTCGATCACCGGCAAACGGATGCCGAGCGTCACGAGCCCCTCGAACAAGAAAGGCGCCAACATGAACACGATGCACAGCGAATACATCGTCATCCTGAAAAAAGAGTAGCGCGCTTTCCCACCACATATCCGATGTATCGAACGGCCCGAGCGGGCCGCGTTTCGTTTTATTCCGGCAGCCTTTCCATGGAAATATTTCGCTCGCCCGAGATATAGGACTATTTCCGGAGCTCCCGATTGTCTCCGACGGATTGTCTTTCCCGTGCGCTTCATGACAACAGACCCGAAAACCGGGCATTCTCCCGCAGACAGAACGAAGATTTTCGCCGAACGTTGCATAACTCACAGACATTTCATATCTTTACTGTTGCAGGCAATCGTTTCCACCCAAGACGATTGCGGCGGATCGGACCGATCCGCGCATTAACCTAACCAAACCCTATTTTTATGAAACCGAAAAAATTATGGCCGAGCCTGTGCGCGGGAGCGCTATTGCTCGGCGGAACGGCTCCGGCCCAGACGGTCGGCAGCGACTCGTGGGCCGCGACGGACGCGCTCGGCCGCAAGGTGCGCGATTACAAGGAAGCAGGTGCCAAGAAGCCCGACAAGTTCGTCGCCATGTTCTACTGGACATGGCATCAGGGGAACGACGACACGACCTACCGTGTCAAGAACATCACCGAAATCGTCCGACAGCATCCCGAGGCGATGAAAGACTACCATCATCCGGCATGGGGCACGAAGCAACCCGGCTTTTTCTTCTGGGAACAGCCCCTGTTGGGATACTACAAGACGACCGACCCGTGGGTGCTTCGCAAGCACGCCGAAATGCTGGCCGACGCGGGCGTCGATGCCGTGTTCTTCGATTGTACGAACGGAAGCCTGACATGGCAGGACTCCTACGAAGCGTTGCTCAAAACATGGGATCAGGCGCAGAAAGACGGAGTGAACGTTCCGAAAATAGCTTTCATGCTCCCGTTCGGCCCGGCTCCGCACTCGCTCGTCTCGCTGCGGCAGCTCTATAACGACCTGTACAAGCCCGGACGCTACGAAAACCTGTGGTTCGTCTGGAAAGGCAAACCCTGTATCATGGCCTATCCCGACAACCTGACCGACTCGCCCACCGACCGGGCGATCGCCGATTTCTTCACGTTCCGCCCCGGCCAGCCCGACTACGTCGACGGCCCGACGCGCAACGACCAATGGGGCTGGCTCGAGGTCTATCCGCAGCACGGATACGTCAAAAGCCCGGACGGCGACTTCGAACAGGTGGCCGTCGGCATCGCGCAAAACACGTCGCCCGACCGGAAAGGACACTGCGGAGCGTTCAACGTCAAAGACGCCTACGGCCGCAACTTCAGCGTGCGCAACGGTTTCGATCCGCGCGTGGACGGATACCTGTACGGCTGGAATTTCGACGAGCAATGGGAACGCGCTTACGAGCTCGATCCGGAGCTGGTCTTCGTGACGGGCTGGAACGAGTTCATCGCCGGACAATGGTTGCCCAAGGATAGCTGGAACGGCGATCCGTTCTCGTTCGTCGATCAGTACAACTGGAACTGCAGCCGCGACATCGAGCCCAATGCCGGCTGGGGTGACCGAGGCGACGTATACTATCTGCAACTCGTCGACAAAGTCCGGAAATTCAAAGGCATGGACGCACCGGAAAAGCCCTCGGCTCCGAAAACGATCCGTATCGGCCGCGCCGACGGCTGGAACGACGTGGCGCCCTATTACCGTCATTACCGGGGCAACACGATGCACCGCGACCACCGGGGCCGATACAGCGAATATTACGTAAACAACACGGGCCGCAACGACATCGTCGGAGCGAAAGTAGCGCGCGACGACGACAACCTCTATTTCTACGTCGAAACGGCCGACCGGCTCACGCCCAGCACCGACCGCAACTGGATGCTGCTGCTGATCGACACGGACCGCGACCGCTCGACGGGCTGGAACGGATACGACGTGATCGTCAACCGTCTGTCGCCGGACGGACGCAAGGCGATCGTCGAGCGCAACGTCGGCGGACGCTGGGAATGGGAGAAAGCCGGAGAAGCGGCCATGGCCGTCAGCGGCGACAAGCTCGAACTATCGATCGCCCGGAGCATTCTCGGGCTGACAGACGATCAGGTCGATATCGAGTTCAAGTGGAACGACAACATGCAGGAGAACGGCAACATCATGGACTTCTACGTCAACGGCGACACCGCTCCCGGCGGACGCTTCAACTTCGTCTACTCCACGCTGTAACTCCCGAAGACAACGCTTCTCCGATAAACGGCCCGGCCGGCCGGGCACCCGCCCGAGCCGGCCGTATCGTCCGTATCGCCCGGCTCGGGGACAGAAGAAACGCCCTTGCCGAAGAAAAATAGTCGCGAAAAACGGCAGCGAATCGCCGGCAAAGCTTGTTCGAGCGGACTAAAATGCTTATTTTTACACTCGGGACAATGCGTAACCCGCGCGCCACCGGCTTTCGGTGGCCGGAGTGCGTTTCGGCGGCAGACGCATGCGAGCCCCACGAGCAGCGAAACCAAAACACCACCTAAATACCATTTAAAGACCCATGAAGAAAATCGCAAAACTTTCGCTTTGCGCACTGGCGGGAGCCGCGCTGACCTCCTGCTGTACCGACAAGGCGGCAAGCCCGGGCTACGTATCCCGCGAAGCGCTGGCTTCGGGATTCGTCACTCCGCCCGACTCGATCCAGACGAGCGTTTACTGGTACTGGATATCGAACAACATCTCGAAGGAGGGCGTCGTCAAGGACCTCGAGTCGATGAAAAAGGCCGGTATCAACCGGGCGTTCATCGGCAACATCGGTCAGGACGACGTACCTTACGGCAACGTCAAGATGCTCAGTGACGAATGGTGGGACGTTCTCCACACCGCACTGAAAAAAGCGACCGAACTGGACATCGAGATCGGCATATTCAACTCCCCCGGCTGGAGCCAGTCGGGAGGCCCGTGGGTAAAGCCCGAACAGGCGATGCGCTATCTGACCTCGTCGGAAACCCGAGTAAAAGGTCCCCAGAAGGTCAGCCTCAAACTCGATAAGCCGGTCGATCAGTTTCAGGACGTCCGAGTGATCGCGTATCCCGCGCCGAAAGGCGACGGAGTTACGCTGAACGCGTCGAACGCATCGGTCGTATCGGCTCCTCAGGTCGCAGGCATCGCCAAGGTAATCGACGGCGACCCGAAAACAAGCGTCGACTTGCCGAAGGACGGCCGGCTCACGATCGACTTGAAAGCCGAGACCCCGTTCACGGCGCGCAGCCTGACCGTACGCCCCGCCGAACGTTCGATGTCGATGCAGGGCGAATTGCAGGTCAAGGAGAACGACGCTTACCGCACGCTCTCCCGATTCACGCTGGACCGGCTGAATACCGCGCTGAACGTCGGATTCGACCCGTACGCTCCGGTGATCGTCTCGATCCCTGCGACGACCGGCACCGATTTCCGTCTCGTTCTCACCGAAGCGACCGGCAGCGCCGGACTGGCCGAGGTGACCCTGTCGGAAGCTCCGCGCGTCGAGCGCTATAAAGAAAAATCGCTGGCCAAGATGCACCCGACCCCGCTGCCTTACTGGAAAGACTATCAGTGGCCGGCACAGCCCGTCGTGGACGACCCGGCGACCGTCGTCGATCCGGCCAGCGTGCAGGATATTTCGCAGTACATGGCCGAGGACGGAACGCTGACGTGGGACGCACCCGAAGGCGAATGGGTCATCCTGCGCATGGGTATGACGCCGACCGGCACGACGAACTCTCCGGCTTCGCCCGAGGCTACCGGCTTCGAAATCGACAAGATGAGCCGCGAGCATGCCGCCGCCCACTTCGATGCCCATATGGGCGAAATTCTGCGCCGCATTCCGGCCGAGGACCGCAAGACGTTCCGCGTAGTCGTTCAGGACAGCTACGAGACCGGCGGACAGAACTTCACCGACGGCATGATCGAAGAGTTCAAAACCCGCTACGGCTACGACCCGACGCCTTATCTGCCCGTTTACGAGGGCGTGGTGGTCGGCAGTCAAGAAGCGTCGGACCGCTTCCTGTGGGATGTGCGCCGTATGGTGGCCGACAAGGTGGCCTATGATTACGTGGGCGGTCTGCGCGACGTCAGTCACGAGCACGGACTGCATACATGGCTCGAAAACTACGGGCACTGGGGCTTCCCCGGCGAATTCCTGATGTACGGCGGCCAGTCCGACGAAATCGGAGGCGAGTTTTGGAGCGAGGGCGAGCTGGGCGACATCGAGAACCGCGCCGCCTCGTCGTGCGGACATATCTACGGCAAGCGTAAGATTTCGGCCGAATCGAATACGGCCGCAGCCGCTCCGTTCACCCGCTATCCGCGCATGATGAAGCAGCGTAGCGACCGCTTCTTCGCCGAAGGCATCAACAACACGCTGCTGCACGTCTACATCTCGCAGCCCGACGACCGCGAACCGGGTATCAACGCGTGGTTCAGCAACGAATTCAACCGTCACAACACATGGTTCTCTCAGATGGATGTCTTCACGGCATACCTCAAGCGAGTGAACTTCATGCTCCAGCAGGGGCTGAACGTGGCCGATGCGGCTTACTTCATCGGCGAGGACGCCCCGAAGATGACGGGCGTGACCGATCCGGCTCTGCCCGCAGGCTACCAGTTCGACTACATGAACGCCGAGGTGATCGAGAAATACATGACCGTACAGGACGGCAAGATCACGCTGCCGCACGGTACGCAATACCGCATACTGGTGCTTCCGCAACTCGAAACGATGCGTCCCGAACTGCTCGCGAAGATCAAGCAGCTGATCGAGCAGGGAGCCGTGGTGATGGGACCGCAGCCCAGCCGCTCGCCGAGCCTGCAGAACCAGCCCGAGGCCGACGAGCAAGTCCGGCAGATGGCCGCTGAAATCTGGGGCGATGTGGACGGCGTGAACGTCAAGTCGCGGAAAGTCGGCAAGGGTATGATCCTCAACGGCATGACGATGGAAGAAGCCTTTGCGCTGATCGACTGCATCCCCGACTGCCGGATTCCGGACGGAGCTCCCGTACATTACGGCCACCGTACGCTCGAGAACGGCGACATCTACTTCGTTTCGAACCAGAGCGACCGGACGATCGAGGTGACGCCCGAGTTCCGCGTGACCGGCAAGCAGCCCGAGCTGTGGAGCGCCGCGACGGGCGATATCCGCAAGCTGCCCGCCTTCGAGCAGAAATCCGGAGCGACGGCCGTGCCGATGAAGCTCGCGCCGTATGAGAGCGTCTTCGTCGTGTTCTTCGACGCGGCGGGACAGCCGTCGGACGGCGGCGTGGAGGCCAACTACCCGACGCCGGTACAGATCGCCCGGCTCGACGGCCCGTGGACTGTCGACTTCCTCGACAAGGTACGCGGCCCGAAGGAACCCGTCGTATTCGAAGCGCTGACCGACTGGACGACGAACTCCGACGACCTGATCAAATACTACTCGGGCACGGCCGTCTATAAGAGCTCGTTCAAACTCGACGCGGCTCCGGACGGCAACCACATTCTGATCGACTTGGGCGATTTCGTCGCCATGGCGCGCGTCAAGGTGAACGGTCAGGATGCCGGCGGCCTGTGGACGGCGCCTTACACGCTCGACATCACCGATCTGGTGAAGGCCGGCGACAACGAGGTCGAGATCGAGGTGGTCAACACATGGCTCAACCGCCTGATCGGCGACCTGAATCTGCCGGAAGCCAAACGCACGACATGGGCGGCGATCAACTCGTGGAAAGCCGACTCTCCGTTGCAAAAGGCAGGATTGTTCGGTCCCGTCGTGATCGAAAGCGTCGATTACGCCGAATAACGATCCGGCCCGGGCCCGAAAAGTCCGACACAATTTCCAAAAAGCGGATACCTCGAAACGAGGTATCCGCTTTTTCATTCGGCATAACCATCGCTACCCCTGTTTTCTGCAAGCAGCCGACATAGCCCCCCGGAACGATTCCCTTCGGCCGGTCGGATACAGGGAAATCGAACGAAACGATCGGAGGGAAACTCCGATCGCCGGTCGTTTCCCTTTCGCTCCGAACAAGCGATCGGCCGAAGAACCCGAAGGAATCGGAACAACAGGGAAAAAACGGAACGACGGCTTCCGCATACGGCCGAGAATCGGTCCCATGTTCAGCGAAGCCTGCGGCACGGATCCGTCCGATGCCGCATTCTGTCCCGTCACAGCGCCGGGCCGGACATGGCGACCGAACAGCAGGGAAGCTATCGGCAACGACAAAACCTTTCGCCTGCAAACGGATAACGCCTGCCCGATAAATGCCGGCCGCTCAGCGTCCGAGTCCGGCAAAAGAGTTTTGCAACCAAAAAGCGGGAAAAAGCCCGAAGCCCTTTCCCGCCATAACGATCGGAATATCCGGAAATCCGCTCAGCGCTTTTTCCCGAACCGGAACGAATCGACCGTGAAAAGCTCCCCGGCCTCCTTATCGCCCAGAAAGCGGAGAGTTACCGCGCGCACTCCGTCGACCGGACGGACCGGAACCGTCAGCGTCACGCTGCGAGACGCGCCCTCGGCGGCAGGCACTTCGACCGTCCCGACCGGAGCGCTCCACAGATTGTCGGCCAGCACTTCGATCCGTCCGCCGGCATGCGGAGTCACCGTCACGCTGAACGTGTCGGCCCCGTCCCCGAAATCGAGATACTTGAACGTAGCGTAATCCTCGTTGCGGATACCGCCCAGTTCCTCCCGGTCGGCAGCACAGGTACGGACACGCGTATTGCCCCACAGCAGGCAGGCGCGTCTCGCCTCGACCTCCGCGAACGCGTCGAGCGGATCGCCCGCGCCCTGCGAGGTCATCTCCACCTCATCGATGCTCCCGTCTTCGTTGAACTCGATCGGCTCGATGCAAACCTTCCGCAGCGAGCGGGTTCCGTTCGTCGTCCGGTGATACAGCACGTACCACCGGCCGTCGAACTCGCAGATCGAGCCGTGATTGTTCCACGACTCGGGATCGCAGCCCGCATTGTCGACGATCACCCCGCCGTACTCGAACGGACCGAGGGGCGAGCGCGACGTCGCGTATCCGATGCAAGTCGGACGCCCCTTGCGCAGATGGGAATAGACCATGTAGTAGATTCCGTTGCGCTTGCGCATGCTGCTGCCCTCGTGGAAGAAGTGCTCCTGTTCGGTCACGAGCCCGTCGACGATCGTCGTCGTGTCGACCTCGAGCATATTGTCCTTCAGCTTGGCGCCCTTGGCCGAGAACTGTCCCCAATAGAGATAAGCCTGCCCGTCGTCGTCGATGAAAACGGCCGGGTCGATCTGAGAGATTCCCTCAATAGGTCGGCCGTCACGGAACGGACCGGCCGGAGCGTCGGCCACGGCCACGCCCTCGTCGATCGCATCGCGCATACTGTAATAGAGGTAGTACTTGCCGTCCTTGTAAGCGGCGTCCGACGCGTACAGCTCGCCGTCGCTGTAAGGCACTTCGTCGTTCGGCCCTTTCGATGCGAAGGCGTCGCGATGGATCGTCCAGTTCTTCAGGTCGTCCGTCGACAGCAGATCGTATCTCCACGAGCAATAGAAGTCGGGGCTTTCGTCTCTCGAAACATAAAGATAGAGCCTTCCGTCCTTCCATTGGTGTCCTTCCGGATCGGCGGCGAACACGCCGGGCGGCACGATCGGATTCTGAGCGCACAGGGAGCCGCCGAACAGGGCGACAACCGCAAGCCATTTCTTTCTTATCATCTTATAACAGGGTTTTGGTTAGGTTCATTCCGGTCGGGAACCGTCTTCTCGATGAAGCCCGGGTTTCCGCCGAGGCTCGGACGAGGGGCCGTCGGTCCGTAGCGCCCCGTCCCCGTCGAAAAAGAGGCGGTCCATGCACACGACCCGGTCGAACGACGGCTTACTGCCATGCGGATCGGCATGCCGGTGGTAAAAGAAATACGACTCCCCGTCCGGCAGATCGACGACGCAGCCGTGTCCCGGCGAGGAGACTCCGCGCGCGAGGTCGGTCGTCATCAGCGGATTGTCCTCGCTTTTGGTCCACGGACCGAGCGGATGCGGAGCGGTAGCAACGCCGACCCCGTAATCCGAATAGCCCGTGTCGTTGGCCGAATAGGTCATATAGTAAACTCCGGCGCGCTTGAAAACAAAAGCTCCCTCGTTGCAGCGGTTCCGCTCCCGATTCACGAGCTCCCACGGCTGAGAGGCCCGCGAAACGAGGCGAGGCTCCCCGTCGAATCCGGAGAGGTCTTTCTTCAGCCTTACGACCCAGTTCTCGCCGAAGGCGTACCCGTCGCGATTTCCGTTCTTGCTAAAATAGAGGTAGGGCGTATGCTGCGGATCGTCGTCGACGAAAATGTCGCAGTCGATCGCCGAAAAACCCAGATCGAACCAGGGCGTGTAGAGCTCCTCGAACGGTCCCTCCGGCCGGTCGCTGACAGCCAGACACGAAAGCAGCACGCCGCGCTCGGGTTCCAGACAACTGTATGTCATATAGAAGCGGCCCTCGTAACGCTCGACCTCCGGAGCCCAGAAAGCTCCGGCGCCGAAATGGGCCGGGGACTTGCGGAACAGGGGACCGCCGTACTTCCATGCAACCAGATCGGACGATACATAGTAGTCGAACCCCGATGCCTCGGCCGAGGCGGTCGTACCCGTCATGTAATAAAGTCCATCGCTTTCGTAAACGAAAGGATCGGCCAAGCGCACCGTGTCGCCGGCCGACGTTCTCAGCGGGTTGTCGTAGACCGGCTCCTCGCCCGTCGCGCAGGACGTCCCTGCAAGCAAAAGGCAGCAGAGGCATCCCGTCGCATATATCGCCATGCGTTTTCTGCTCATCGTTTTCATCGTTTACATCGTTCGGGCCCGATTTCCATACGAGCCGAAGAACGCGGCAAAAGGCCCGGCATATGAGACATACGCCGGACCCAACCTAACTTAACCCAACTTACCTAATCGAGAAAGACCAACCAACCGGTCCGTTCCCGCCCCGTTTTCAGAGGTACGGGTATTTCTTCGAGACAAAATCCGTTTCTTTTCACAATATTACGCTTTTCCCGTCCGATTTCCTATCGCGAACGGACCATTTTCTTGCGCAGGTGTTCCGTTTCGCAGGCCGTGCCGCCCGGTACGGATATTTTTACAAAATCGGACCGTCCGCTGAATTATTCGGAAAATACTCGTAACTTTGATTCCGAAACCGGCCCGCGGCTGCCGGGCAAGGAGACGGGAGAGTCCCTTCCCGCTGCCCCGGCGATCCCGGCCGAACGCTCCGGAACGGGCAGAAAGCCGATCGCACGACGACGGGCGAAGGCCGGGTCCGTCACACGGCAAACCGACGACCGATGAAAAAAAGAACACGACTGTTATACGGACTGCTTCTGCTGTGCGCACCGCTGGCCGGATGCCTGAAAGAAGACGACGGCTCGCAATTCTATTCCGACGTATATTGGTTCCCGCTCGCCAAGCAGACATTTTCCGTCGATACACGGGAGCCGGAACCGGTCGATACGGTCGTGCTGGTCTTTCGCGCCCGGAACTTCGTCTACGACAGCGACACGGTGAATTTCGCCGTGATGCCCGACTCGACGACGGCCGTGGCCGGGACGGACTACGAGATCACGACTCCAGTCGTCCGCTTCGGGAAGGACGACTATTACGACAACCTGCTGCGGGGCGAGATCGGACTGAGGATCTATCCGACGCTGAGCGATACGCTGACCCTCGCCCTGAAGCTGATCTACACCCACCCGGCCAACGAAGAGCGGTTCCGCTTGCACGACCGGACCGTACTGACGCTCAGACCGATATTCCCTTCCGAATAGACCGGTACGACGGACCGACCGAGGAAATTCCAGACGGTCACGGTACATCGTACGGCAGCCGCTCGGATCAAACGGATCGTCATACGCGCGATTCGTCGCCCGGCTTCGGGAAAATGCCGCGGATGAAAAGAACATACCCGGTTCTCGCGAACCGCTCCATAACGGATCGGCTGCAAACCGGCTTCCGGGACGGTCCGCACGGCAAAGCACGGAACGAAGCCAGCGACCGTAAGGGCGCATCCCGAAGCAGAAATGCGCGCGAAACGATAACCGGCCTCCCGATTCTCCCGTCCGAAAAATAGGAAATCCGAACTTTTTCGACTATCTTGGGCATGCCGTACGCGCGGCGAATGCCCGCGCCGGCCAAAAACCTGTCCAATCATCAAACTACTAAGCCATGAACGGAAAGAACCCGCTTTGCATCGCCTTGTGCGTCGCCGTTTCGACGGCCTCTTTCGCGCAGACCGGAAAGAAATATCCGGATCCCGCGCCGATGACCCACGACATGTCCGAATTTTGGGAGCCTCAGCCCCGGATCGTCACGCCGGCCGATATGGACCGGGCCGTACCGCCTCCCTCCGACGCCGTCGTCCTGCTGGGACTGGACGCCGACGACGCGCCCGAGTGGATCGGCTGCGACGGAAAGCCCGTCGCATGGAGCGTCGAGGACGGCGTTATGACCATCACTCCGAACTCGGGCAGTATCCAGACTCGCCGCGACTTCGGCGACTACCAGCTGCACCTCGAATGGAGCGCGCCGACGGAGATCGTCGGCGAAAGTCAGGGCCGGGGCAACAGCGGAGTCTTCATGCAGGGTCGCTACGAAGTGCAGATACTCGACAACTACGGCAACGAGACATACGCCAACGGCCAGGCCGGCAGCATCTACAAGCAGTCGGCCCCGCTGGTCAACGCCTGCCAGAAACCGGGCAAATGGAACACCTACGACATCATCTACACGGCGCCCCGGTTCAAGGACGACGGTACGCTGCACTCGCACGGACGGATCACCGTACTGCACAACGGCGTGCTGATCCAGAACAACACGCTGATCCTCGGCACGACGGAATTCATCGGCTTCCCGAAAACGGTCGCCCACGGTCGCGGTCCGATCGTGCTGCAGGACCACCTGAACCCGGTCCGTTTCCGCAATATCTGGATCAGGGAACTGTAAGACAAGACGCCGAAGCGCGGATACCGGCCGGCCACAGCGGCGATTCGCGCTTGGGCGTTTTGGCAATACATGGTATGGAGACGTTCTCACCGTAGCGAACTGACGGAATGCCCGCTTTCTTCCGTTTAGTCCGTCCGGTATCGACCGGCCGACGACCGTAATCCGCAAACCATGAAACGACACGACCGACGCGCCGCAATTACCGGCAGAATCCTGCCAGCTTTCATCGCATTGGCCCTGCTCACGACCTGCCGAAACGGCGGACACCCGAACCGTATAGGAACCCGATCGACGCCGGAATCCACAAACGGAAACGACCGGACGACCGCGAGCGGGAATTCTCCGGCTACGAAGAAAAAAGCCATTGTCCGCGCGGATGAAAACGACGAAGGGAAGGCTACGGACCCAATATTATTATTGGAATAGAGGATTTTCCGGCTTTCGACTTTGAAAAACCCAAGGAAGACACCGTCTACTATGCACCCCATCCATGCCCTCTTTCCCGGGAGGGTACGACAGCCTGACGGCTTTCATCCGCCGAAACACCCGTTATCCGAGCAAAGCCGAGCAGGAAAATATCCGGGGAGTGACTTTGATCAAATGCGTTATAGATAAAAAAGGAAACGTCGTCCGACCCGAAGTTGTGGTCTCATTATCCCCCGAATGCGACCGAGAAGCGCTGCGCGTCGTCCGAAGCATGCCAAGGTGGGAACCGGGCATGATCGATCGATGTAAGCCGTATGTCAACTTAACGGAACCGGATACCGCTGCAAAAGAACCCGCCCATTGCTACTATATGATCCCGGTTTATTTCCCGCCTTCGGACAACTGACCGAAAACCGAATCGACCATAGGCCAGCGCATTTTCTCAAGACAATCGGAGCCGCATAGCCGCACCGGTCCCCAAGCAACGCACACAAACCCGAACGGTCCCGGCCCTCGGACGCAAGAAGATCGCCGACAAGCACAACCGGGACGAAAAAACCGGTCGGGCGCTCTCTTGGAAATTACCGAATCCGGTCGAGCGAACGGACCAACCGCTCGTCCTTGGAAATCCCTCGCATAGCCAGCAGTGTCAGGATCAGCGATACGACGGGAAAGACCGAGGCGGCGGAAAGGCTCCATGCGGAAAGCGGAGCGGCAAAGCTGCCCAGGCACCAGCCCAGCAGTCCGCAGACGACAAGCAACAGAACGACCTGCACGATGCACAGTTTTTTTTGCAACGGACGGTTCCGAAACCCAAAGATCGTGACCAGAGCGAGCGCGAGCACGAGCACCGACAAGCCCCCCGCGATCCAATGGACGGCCCCGGAGCTCAACGAGTCTGCCGAGGCAGGGTCGGTCCAGCCCCAAAGCGTAGCCCGGACCGGACCGCCGGAAACGGTTACCCCGACGGCCAACGGCAAAAAAAGCAACAGGGCCGTAAACAAGGCCGACAAAAACAGATATACGGTCTGAATGCGCTGTATCATAATCAAGTCAATCAAAACGAGGACGCCCCCGAAACATTACATTATACTATTTCCGCGGACACACCGCGAAAATTTCCCACCCAATCGCCCGTTCTTTCCCCGGCAGGCCCCGGCAACATCCGCTCGGTCGCCTTCCGTACTCTATGGCCGTGAACCTCCGCAGAATACCTGCCGGCATGCGGGCGAGCCTCATTCCGGCCCGGGTCGGGCACCGGCTTTCCGACCGCCGATCAGATCCGCTCGTCGATCAGGTAGCGGTTCCGGTCGCCCGAGCTGCGGCCGATCAACTCTCCGAGGAAACCGGCCAGAAAGAACTGTACGCCGGCGAGCGCCGCCGCCAGCGCAATATAGAACAGCGGCTGATCCGTCACGCCCCGCACGAGCAGGCCGTGAGCCTGCTTGTACAGTTTCTCGGCGATCAGATAAACGGCCGTAGCGCCTCCCAGCAGAAACATCAGCGTGCCCAAACCGCCGAAAAAATACATCGGGCTCTTGCCGAAACGGGTCATGAACATGACGGTAATCAGATCCAGATACCCCTTGATCATCCGCTCCCAACCGAACTTGGAAACCCCGTACTTGCGGGCCCGATGACGGACGACCTTCTCGCCGATCCGCCGGAAACCGGCCTGCTTGGCCAGTACCGGTATGAAACGGTGCATCTCGCCGTATACCTCGATGCTTTTGACGACCTTCCGCCGGTATGCCTTCAGGCCGCAGTTGAAGTCGTGCAGCCGGATGCCCGACGCCAGACGAGCCGTCGCATTGAAAAATTTGCTCGGCAGCGTCTTGCCCAGCGGATCGTACCGCTTCTTCTTCCACCCGCTGACCAGATCGTATCCCTGCTCGGCGACCATCCGGTAGAGCTCCGGAATCTCATCGGGCGAATCCTGCAAATCGGCGTCCATCGTAATCACGACTTCCCCCCGGGCGGCCTCGAAACCGCAGTAGAGCGCGGCCGACTTGCCGTAGTTGCGGCGAAACCGGATGCCCCGCACATGCGGATCGCGGACCTTCAGCCGGCAGACCGCTTCCCACGATCCGTCGCTGCTGCCGTCGTCGACGAACACGATCTCGTACGAAAAACCGTTCTCGCCCATGACGCGCACGATCCACTCGTGCAGCTCGGCAAGCGACTCCTCTTCGTTATAAAGAGGAACCACGACGGATATGTCGATTCGGCTGTTGTCTTCCATTGTTCGCTATCGTTACTTACACATTCGGCGCCGGATGCCGCCTCCGAAACGGGCCGACGGCTTTTTCGTCCGGACGACCCGTACCCTCGCTATTCGGCAGACGTTCCGCCTCCGAACGGATCGGCGGGACGCCGGACAAAAATCGAGATCAACAAACCGAGCAGGCCGCCGTAAATCAACATGCTGAAAATCCCGCTGAACACCGCGAACAGCGGATTGCGCATCAGTTTGAGTCCGAGCGACCCGGCCATTTCGGCCTCTTTCTCGCCCATGCCGCCGCCCGCCATATTGGCGACCATCAGATCGAACTGCTCGCGGAATCCCTCGGGATCGATCCAGTTGACCAGAACGAACTGGCCGACACCGGCCAGAACGCCCGCGAAAAGCGACATCTTCAGTACGAAAAGCAGGCTCCGCCCGTAGGAAAACCCGTCGCCGCCCGCATAGGCGGCCATGCGCCGGGCGTAAAAATAGAGAAATCCGGCGAACGAGAAAAAGCTCACCGCGTTGAGAATCGTCACGAGACCCGGCATCGAGCGGCCCGCATGCGCCGCAATCGTCAGCAAGGCATAGGCCAATCCGGCATACAAGCCGCCCGTAGCGGCCTCGCGCCATTCCGTCCGGCTCAGACTTCTTTCCATATCCTTCATCATAATCCTGTCAGACTAATTCTCCGATTCCTTCCCTCAACACGACGATATCGCTCTCGTCCGTGCAATCCACGACCGTCGTCGGCACGCAGAGACCGTAACCGCCGTCGATCACCGCCTCCACCGCCGAGCCGTAGCGCTCCTCGATCAGCGACGGATCGGTCGTATACTCCTCCTCCGAATCCTTGACCGAAGCGGTCACGAGCGGATGCCCGAGCGCCTCGACGATCGCCAGCGCGACGGCGTGGTCGGGAATCCGCACGCCGACGGTCTTTCGCTTCTCCAGAAACTTGTCGGGGACCTTGCCCGACGCGTTCAGCACGAACGTAAACGGTCCCGGCAGATTGCGCTTGAGCACCTTGAACACCGCGTTGTCCACTCGCGCGTAGGCGGAAATCGTGCTCAGATCGGGACAAACGATCGAAAATTCGTCGCCCTTCTTGCCGCTCAGCGCGCGCAGGCGTTCGATGGCCTTCGGACTCCTGATCGAGCAGCCGAACGCATAGACGCTGTCGGTCGGATAGACGATCACCCCGTCCGAGCGAAGCACGTCCGCCACGCGAGCGACGGCCTTCTCGTTGGGATTCTGAGCATATATCTTGATCATCGCGTCAAACGGCTGTTAATCGGTTCCGGGGAAAACGCTCGCGGAGAAACGGAATAAAAAATGGGTAAGCTACTTATATCGCACCGCTACAACCACCTACCCTTGCCGTCTTCCGACTCTGGGGGATTCAGCAGGAGCTGGTCGTATAAGACTTACCCGGGACAAAATTAAACAAATTCGCTATATTTGCAAAAATTATTCCCGGATGAAGCATAAAAAGGGCTGGTACGCAGCCGGCGCCGTCGTGCTCGCGCTGATCGCAGGCGCGTTTTTCGTCGTGCGCCTATACCTCGGACAGGCCGTCGCGTGCGACGCCGTCGTGCTGATCCCGACCGGCAGCGACTACGGCCGGCTGGCCGACTCGTTGCGATCCGGCGGGGCGATCCCCGATTTCCGACGGTTCGATCTGACGGCCCGGACGATGGGGCTCGACCGCGCAGTCCGTCCGGGACGCTATGCGCTGAAAGAGGGAATGACCTACCGCGAAGCCATCAACCGTTTCAAGGCGGGGCTGCAATCGCCCGCACGGGTTACGTTCAACAACGTCCGTACGCTCGACCGGCTCGCCGGCAGCGTCTCGCGCAGGCTCGAACTCGACTCGGCTTCGCTAGCCGGACTGCTGCTCGCCGACTCGACCGCCGCCCGATACGGATACACGCCGCAGACATTCTTGGCGATGTTCATTCCGAATACTTACGAACTGTACTGGAATTGTTCGTCCGACGAATTTCTGTCGCGGATGCAAAGGGAAAACGAGCGCTTCTGGCAGAGCCGCGAACGGAAGCTCGCCCGCACGGGACTGAACCGCATCGAAGCTTATACGCTGGCATCGATCGTCTACGAGGAAACCAAACGCACGGACGAAATGCCGCGCGTGGCGGGCGTCTACATCAACCGGCTGAAAAGGGGCATGCCGCTTCAGGCCGATCCGACGGTCCGCTTCGCGCTCGGAGACTTTTCGATCCGGCGGGTGCTGAACAAGCATCTCGAAGTCGATTCCCCTTACAACACCTACCGGCATCCGGGTCTGCCGCCCGGGCCGATCTGCATGCCGTCGATCGCTGCGATCGATGCCGTGCTCGATTACGAAAACCACGACTATCTCTATTTCTGCGCCAAGGACGACCTGTCGGGCTCTCACGCCTTCGCGCGATCGCTCGCCGAGCATAACCGCAACGCGCAAGCATACGCCCGGGCGTTGAACCGGCGGGGAATCCGATAACGAACAAGCGGCAGCCTCCCGACTCCGGGTACGGACGATTCCTGTCCGTACCTTTTCAAAACACGGGCACCGAACCGAAAAGAACCTTTCCGGAACATCCGGCAGAAACACATAACAGGCGGCTTGTACGACATTCGCCAAGACAAAACGTGCCGCACACGACCGATTCGTCCGGACGGGCGAATCAGCGGAAATCGATCACCTCAACGCCCGGATGCTTCCGCGGATCGAATGTGAAATCGGAATCCTTCACCGGCACGTTCGGCACGAGCCGGTCGATCCGTATCCGCAGCGGAGCGGCCGCCCCGTCCACGCGATAGACGACCTGAACGGGCATACCGTCCGCCGGATCGACTCCTATCTCGATCGAGCGATAGCCGGCATCGGGACTTTTCGGCGTCAGTTCCAACCGGTCGAGACTACGCCCTCCGGCATCTTCCCGGCCTTTGTAAGCCACCTCGAAATCGTCGCCCTCGAGGCGGAAAAAGCGAGGGGGATTCGACAGCAGCGAGCGGTCGCCCGGGTCGGGACGCTCGATCGTCACCTCGTCCTCGTCGGCACGGAACGTATAGAGGAGCTTGCCGTCGCAATAGAGCTCGGAGCCGTTCACCTCGACGCGGTACCGGTCGCCGCTCACTACGATACGCCCCTGCACGCCGTCGAACTCTCCGTCCATATCGGCCGTGAACAACACCTCGTAGGAAGCGTAGGAGGCGATTTTGGCCGACAGGCTCCGGACCAGCGCCCGGCCCCGGTCGTCGGCCCGGAGCGGCAGGACCGCCCAAGCGGCCAGCAGCGTACAGAACAATACTCGTATCATCGACATTCGCTTTACAATCCTTATTATCTTACCGGCGACCGGCAGGACCGCTGCGGAACGGAACGCCGGAACCCGGCGGCCCGGCTATTTCGAAAAACCTCACGTCTTATCTGTCGGGCTTACGCTTAACCCGCAGAAAAAGCAACGTCTCCGAAATTTCCCGATCCTCGTGCGCATCGCCCTCTCATCGATTCTTCCCGTCCGGCTTTCGACCGACGTCCGTCTCTCGCCTTCATCTCCCCAGTCGTATCCGTCTTCCGCCACTCGCTCCGCTTCCCAGACATCACACCGCTCCGTTCCGCAGCGAATCGATTCCCCGGCCCATGCGAAGCGCCTGCTACAAGTCTTCAAGCGACGAAAGTATCTTTTCGAGCGACATCATGTCGGCGATCAGCACCTCGCGCGGCTTGCTGCCTTCGGCCTTGCCTACGACGCCGGCCATTTCAAGCTGGTCCATAATACGGCCGGCCCGGTTATACCCGATCGAGAAGCGGCGCTGGATAGACGAAGTCGATCCCTGCTGGTTCTGCACGACGAAGCGGGCCACTTCCTCGAACATCGAGTCGAGCTGCGAGAGATCGTTCGTCTTGTTGCCGGCGGCTCCCTCGCCTCCGCCCTCGGGCGTATACTCGGGAAGCTCGTAGGCTCCTACATATCCGCGCTGCGAAGCGATGAACTCGGTGATGCGCTCGATCTCGGGCGTATCGACGAACGCGCACTGCACGCGGATCAGATCGTTGCCCGTCGATACGAGCATATCGCCGCGACCGATCAGCTGGTTCGCTCCCGGCTGGTCGATGATCGTGCGCGAGTCGACCATCGACGTGACGCGGAACGCGATGCGGGCCGGGAAATTGGCTTTGATGACGCCGGTGATGATGTTCGTCGTCGGGCGCTGCGTCGCAATGACGAGGTGAATGCCGACGGCGCGCGCCAACTGGGCGATTCGCGCGATCGGCGTCTCGATCTCTCGACCGGCCGTCATGATCAGGTCGGCGAACTCGTCGATGATCACGACGATATAGGGCAGATAGCGGTGTCCTTTCTGCGGATTCAGCCGGCGATGGATGAACTTGTCGTTATACTCGGTAATCTTGCGCACCTCGGCCGCGCGCAGCAAATTGTAGCGGGCGTCCATTTCGATGCAGAGCGAGTTCAGCGTATAGATCACCTTGTGCGTATCGGTGATGATCGCGTCGTCCTCGCCCGGCATCTTGGCCAGAAAATGGCGTTCGAGCTTCGAATAGAGCGTCAGCTCGACCTTCTTCGGATCGACCAGCACGAGCTTCAGCTCCGAAGGATGCTTTTTGTAGAGCAGCGACGTGATGATCGCGTTCAGGCCGACCGACTTGCCCTGTCCGGTCGCCCCGGCTACGAGCAGGTGCGGCATCTTGGCCAGATCGATCACGAACGTCTCGTCCTGAATCGTCTTGCCCAGCACGACCGGAATGTCGTACTTCGACTCCTGAAACTTCACCGACTTGATGACCGAGTACATCGACACGATCTTCTTGTCCTTGTTCGGCACCTCGATGCCGATCGTCCCCTTGCCCGGTATCGGAGCGATGATCCGGATACCGAGGGCCGACAAGCTCAGCGCGATGTCGTCCTCCAGATTCTTGATCTTGGAAATGCGCACGCCCGGCGACGGCACGATCTCGTACAGTGTCACGGTCGGGCCGATCGTTGCCTTGATTTTCTCGATGCGGATGCCGAAGTTCTCGAGCGTCTCCTTGATCCGGTTCTTGTTCTCGACGATCTCCTCGCTCGTCACGCTGACCTCGACGCTGTGGTCCTCGAGCAACTCGACCGGCGGGCGCTGGTACGACGACAGATCGAGCGTCGGATCGTACAGCGTGCTCTCGATCTCGTCCTCCGAGAGCGTCTCGTCCTGAGGCAGGCGCTCGACAGCCATATCGTCGCGCTCTTCGATCGCCGCGTCGCCCGGTACGCTGGCCACGAAACGGTCGTCCTCCGAAACGGAAGCCCCCGCCTGCGGCATGCCGACTGCGATCCGGCCTTCCGGGGAAGCCGCAACGGCAGACGTCTCGGCCGCTCTCGCTTCCTGCCCGACCGCACCGCCCGCCGCCTCTAAAGCGGCACCGGTAACCAGACCGGTCCCAGCGGCAGGATCCCGCCATCCGACCGGTACGGAATCGACGGCTTCACGCGCAGGTTCCCGCAGCGCCTCTCCGTCCCCGCTGGCATACTGGATCGTGAATCCGTCCTCGTCGACCTCGGTGCGAGGCGGCTCTTCGACGGTCAGATCCGTTACGACGAAGCCGTCGTCATCGATTTCGGTGCGACCGGCCGGAGCGCTCTCCTCCTTCGGCACGATCGGAGGCCGCGACAGCCCCGAGCGATCGACCACCACAAAGCCGTCGTCGTCGATCAGCTCGCCCGGATAGAACGGCGTGTCGTTCCGCTCCGACGCATCGCGCACGGTGAATACGTCGTCGTCCTCGCTGCCGGCCGGCTCCGTCGCCGCATTCTCGGCAAGGCCCTCCGCGGGCTCCGCCGCTGCGCCCGCAGCGATTTTCTTATTGCCGCCCCTGAGCTCGTGCCGGATCATTTCCGTAGCCGTCGACGTCACGGCGCCGCCCACCTTTTTGCCGTTATCGACGATCTCCTTGCCTACGCGGTTGAGCAGCGAGATCGTATTGCGGTTGACATAGATCGCATACAGGATGATCGACAGCAACAACAACAGCCCGGCTCCGACGCGCCCGAGCACCGACACGAGCCAGCGCGACACTTCGATGCCCTGCTGACCGCCGAGCCCCGAGCCGAACACGGTCCAGCTATCGCCGAACAGGTAGCCGAGCGTCAGCGAGCCGAGAATCATCAGTATCAGCGTCAGCCGTACCGACTTGCGCAGCATGGCCGGCCGGAAGCGCATGATCCGAAGCGACAGGATCACCAGCACGACCGGAACGCAGAACCCGAACAACCCGAACCAGTCGCCCACGATGTAGTTGGCAAGCACCGCGCCGAGCTTGCCGCCCCAATTCATCACCGGCTGCTCGCCCGCAGCCAGCACGCGGCTCCACAGCGCGACGTTCTGATCGTCGCGCCAGTATATGAAGTACGACACGACGGCCACGCCGACGAACAGCGCGAAAAACAGCAGCGCGAAGCCGTAAATCCACCGCTTCGTGTCGCTCAGTCCCTTGACCTCGGGCTGGGAAGCCCCCGTCGTTTTCTTCTTCGTTGCCATATTCCCGCGACCGCCCGGAGCGGTCATTCTTTCTTGTTTTTCATCTCTGCCCCGGCGGATACGCGACGGCCGACAACCGCACTTTCCGACCAAGCGGCCTTTCGCCGACTCTCCGGCGCCCCCGTATCTTTCCCGTTAACGTTCCGGACGCCTGCGAGCCGCACCGAACGGACGGCCTCTTTCGGACTTTGCATTTTCTGTCATCCCCGGCCCCTTGCAGTACGCCCCGCATTCGGGAGACCTCCGAAATCGGAACACGGTCCCTTTCCCCAAAACAGGAAACGGCCCTGCACCGCCGTCCGACCGCCGCCTCGCCGGACGGTTTCCGCCGCCGAAACGCCCCGCCTACTCGAAACGCATCGTCCGCGCTTCCTCGCTCTTGGCGACCAGCCGCTGCCGGTAAGCTTCGTCGGCACTGGTCATAAATTCGTATACGGGCCGACTGCCCCCGGAAGCCTCGATTCCTCCCTCGCACAGCAGAGTCTCGGTCCGTTGCTCGACGGCCGCCGCCGGGTTGACCAGACGGACGTCGCGGTCGCCGATCACGCGGTGCATCGCCTCGCTCAGAAAGGGGTAGTGCGTGCAGCCGAGCACGATCCGGTCGGCTCCGGCCTCGATCATCGGCGTAAGCAGACGCTCCACCCGACGATAGGCCTCCTCGGTCCGTTCGCGGTTTTGCTCGACCAGTTCGACGAAACCCTCGCCGACTCGGGCGATGATCCGCACCCGGTCCTCGTAGCGACGCGACGTCTCGCGAAACAGCTTGCCGCGCAACGTAGCCGCCGTCGCCAAAATCCCGATCACGCCGCTACGTGACGAGAGTGCGGCTGGCTTGACGGCCGGCTCGAGCCCGACGAACGGAATCGGATAGGCGGCTCTCAGGTGATCGATTGCCATGGCCGTCGCGGCATTGCAGGCCACGACGATCAGCTTGACTCCGCGGTCGACGAGCCTTCGTACGGCGAAATCGACGGCCTCGGTCACCTGCTCGCGGGTCTTGTCCCCGTACGGGCAGTTCTTGCCGTCGCCGTAGTACAGCAGCGACTCGCGGGGCAAACGGCGGCGCAGCTCGCTCCATACGGTCAGTCCGCCCAGCCCCGAGTCGAAAACTCCTATCGGCGCGTCGTTCATCCTACTTTTTCGTTTTATCCTCGATCCAGCGGCGGGCGCTGACGAAAGCCTCGATCCACGGGGTCACCTCGTCCCCGGCCCGATCCTCGGGATAACAGGCCCAGTTCCACGGCCGGATCGCGCGCTCCAAGTGAGGCATGATGGCCAGATGGCGACCGTCTTCCGAACAGAGGGCCGCTGCGTTGTAGTCGCTCCCGTTCGGATTGGCCGGATACCGGTCGTAAGAGTAACGGACCGGAATGCGGTAGCGACTCTCTTCGTACGGCAGACTGAAGCGGCCCTCGCCGTGAGCGACCCAGATGCCCAGTTCGCTGCCGGCGAGCGAACGCAGCATCACCGACTCGTTCGGCTCGATGCGGACGCCCACGAAAGCCGACTCGAACTTATGGCTCTCGTTGTGCAGCATGCGCGGCTTGCGCTCGTGATCGGGCGTGACGAGCCCGAGCTCGATCATCAGCTGACAGCCGTTGCAGACGCCCAGCGACAACGTGTCGGGACGGGCGTAGAACCGGTCGAGCGCCTGTTTGGCCTTCTCGTTATAGAGGAACGCTCCGGCCCACCCCTTGGCCGACCCGAGCACGTCCGAATTGGAGAATCCCCCGGGAAAGACGATCATGTTCACGTCCTCGAGCGTCTCGCGGCCCTCGATCAGGTCGGTCATGTGCACGTCCTTGACGTCCATACCGGCCAGATACATGAACCACGCCATTTCGCGGTCGCCGTTGATGCCCTTCTCGCGGATGATCGCCGCGCGGACGCCAGTCGGACAGCGACGACTCGTTTCGAGCCCCCATTGCGACAGTTTGCCGGTGAATGTCTCCGGGAAGCGGAAACGGAGCTCCTGATTCTTATAGTTGGCAAAGCGCTCCGACGCCTTCTGCGCCCCGCTCTGACGGCGGTCGAGCAGGTAAGAAGTCTTGAACCACGTATCGCGCAGCTCGTCGATAAGCAAATCCATTTCCAAACCGTCGTGCACGAAACGGAAGCGGCGCTCGAAATTCACGTCGCCGATCACATAGGCATCCACACCGGCGAATTTCAGCTCCTCGCAGATCCGCACGCCGTCCTCGACCTGCAGCACCAAAGCGGGCTTCTCGCTGAAAAGCAGCCGGACGACGTCGCGCTCGCCGAGCGCGGCAAAGCTCAGATCCATGCCGCTGCGGTTGTCGGCGAACGTCATCTCGAGCAGCGCCGTCACGAGGCCGCCGGCCGACACGTCGTGCCCGGCGAGCACCTTCCCGTCGCCGACGAGGCCCTGTACGGCGCCGAACGCCCGGGCAAAATAGTCGGCCGACTCGACCGCAGGCACTTCCGATCCGACGCCTCCGAGGCTCTGGAAAAAGCTGCTGCCGCCCAGCGCGAACGGCGAGCGGCTCATGTCGACGTAAACGATCTGGCTCGGACGATGCTTCAAGGCCGGAGAAACCGCCTTCTTGACGTCCGAGACCTCGGCCGCCGAAGTGATGATGACCGTTCCCGGCGCGTAGACGAGCTCTCCGTCGCGGTACTTCTGCGTCATCGACAGCGAATCCTTGCCGGTCGGTATGTTGATTCCGAGGGCCACCGCATAGTCGCTGGCCGCCTGTACGGCCGCGTAGAGCCGCGCGTCCTCGCCCTCGTTCTTGCAGGGCCACATCCAGTTGGCGCTCAGCGAGACGGAGCGCAGGCCGCCGTCGATCGGGGCGAAGACGATATTCGTCAACGCCTCGGTAATGGCCATCTCCGATCCCCTGCGCGGATCGGCCATCGCGACGCCCACCGCATGTCCGAGCGCCGTGGCGATGCCGTGCGTACCCTGATAGTCGAGCGCGACGACGGCGCAGTCGTTCAGCGGAAGCTGTACCTCTCCGGCGGTCTGCTGCATGGCGACCTTGCCCGTCACCGAGCGGTCGACCTTGTTCGTCAGCCAGTCCTTGCAGGCAACGGCCTCCATCTGGAGCACGTTCTCGATGTAGCGGTTCAGACTGCCGGCCGTATAACGGGGCTCGGCGAACCGCTCCTCGACCGTCCGATCCGCGAGCACCGTGCGCGGCGCCTTGCCGAACATGTCTTCGAGCTTCAGGTCGATCGGCTTCTCGCCCGTGCGGTTGTCGACGAAGGTGAACTGCATGTCGCCCGTCGCCTCGCCGATCACGTAGAACGGCGACCGCTCGCGTTCGGCGATACGCCGCAGCTTGTCTATGTTCTTCTCATCGATGACGAGCCCCATGCGTTCCTGCGACTCGTTGCCGACGATCTCCTTCGCGCTGAGCGTCGGGTCGCCGATAGGCAGCTTGTCCATGTCGATCCGGCCGCCCGTCGCCTCGACGAGCTCGCTCAGACAGTTCAAGTGTCCGCCCGCACCATGGTCGTGGATCGAGATGATCGGATTGACGCCCTCTTCCGAGATGGCGCGGATCGCATTGTAGGCCCGCTTCTGCATTTCGGGATTCGATCGCTGCACGGCATTGAGCTCGATGGTCCCCGCATACTCGCCGGTAGCCACCGACGAGACGGCGCCCCCGCCCATGCCGATGCGGTAGTTGTCGCCTCCGAGCAGCACGACGCGATCGCCCGCCTCCGGCTCGTCCTTGATGCTGTCGCGCTTACGGCCGTAACCGATGCCGCCGGCCTGCATGATGACCTTGTCGAAGCCGTATTTTTTGCCGTTCTCGAAATGTTCGAACGTCTGCAAACTACCGCAGATCAACGGCTGACCGAACTTGTTGCCGAAATCGGAAGCCCCGTTCGACGCCTTGATCAGGATGTCCTCGGGCGTCTGGTAGAGCCACTCGCGCGGCTCGGTCGCCTTCTCCCACTCGCGCCCTCCGTCCAGACGCGGATAAGCGGTCATATAAACGGCCGTGCCGGCCACCGGGAACGCTCCCTTGCCGCCGGCGATGCGGTCGCGTATCTCGCCGCCCGTACCCGTCGCCGCGCCGTTGAACGGCTCGACGGTCGTCGGGAAGTTGTGCGTCTCGGCCTTGACCGAGATCACGCTCTCGAACTCCTCGATTCGGAAGTAGTCCGACGTATCGTGCGCCGCGGGCGAGAACTGCTCGACGGCAGGCCCCTGCAGGAAAGCGCAGTTGTCCTTATAAGCCGACACGACGCGGCCCGGATGCTCCTTGGTCGTACGCTTGATCAGACCGAACAGCGTCGAGGGCATCGCCTCGCCGTCGATGACGAACTGACCGTTGAATATCTTGTGGCGGCAGTGCTCCGAGTTGACCTGCGAGAAGCCGAACACCTCGCTGTCGGTCAGCTTGCGCCCGATGCGGCGGCTGACGCTTTCCAGATAGGCGATTTCCTCGTCGCTCAGGGCCAGTCCCTCCTGCCGGTTGTACGCCGCCATGTCGTCGATGTAGACGATCGGATCGGGCTTCTTGCTGATCGTGAAGACCTGTTGGTCGATCGTGCGGTACTTGCGCTGCAGCATCGCGTCGAACGGGACGTCTTCGCTTTCCGCCTCGACGAACTGCTCGATGCGGCGGATGCCCGGCAATCCCATGTTCTGCGTGATCTCGACGGCATTCGTGCTCCAAGGCGTGATCATCTCGCGCCGGGGACCGACGAAAACTCCGTCGAGCGTCTGTTGCGCGAGCAAATCCGCGCCGCCCAAAAGCCACCGCAGGCTGTCCGTCTGCTCGGCAGAAAGTGCCGCGTCGGCCTGCACGGCGTACACGGTACGGTCTTTCCTGAAAAATAGTATCATCCTGACTATGTATGTTCGTTATATCGATCGTCTCTGCTGCCGTCCGCTCCGGCAAATCCTTTCCTTCCGGCGCCCCTGCGGCTCCGATCTGCACCGGAAGCGCTTCGGCCGCCGGCCCGGCCTGCCGGGTCCGCGAATGCTTCTCCGGATTCCGTCCTACGGCATCGGCTCCGCAAGGCATTTCCTGCGCTCCGGCGGAACACGGTGCAAAGTTACGCTATCGCGCCGAACAAACAAAGCGCAAGCGCAAAGTTCCGGACCCGGAATCGGGTTCCCAGCCGACGAAGCCGCCGGTCTCCGGCCCCCCCCGCTGCGACAGCCCGGAAAAACCGAACTATCCCGCAGACCGTGCCGCTATTCGGCCCTCGCTCTTCTTCGCGCGGCAGCACAGCTTATGCAGCCATCCGGCAGCCGATGCCCCGCGCATATTCCGGACATCAGCGGTCCCGGCGCGCGGTCTCGTCGGCCCCGCAATGCTCCAAATACGACACGACGTGGCTCACCACATAGTCGTCGCTCACGCCGTCGCAACCGATCACGAGCCGGGCCTGCGAATAGAACGGTTCCCGCTTGCGGATATTCTCGCGGATATATTCGACCAGCTCGTCCTCGCTCTTGTCGCGCAGCAGCGGGCGCTTGGCGCGGCCATGCTCCAGACGGACCGCCAGTTTCTCGGCGCTCATCTGAAAATAGATCGTCCGGCCCGCGCGGTTCATCGCCTCCATGTTGTCGAAGAAACAGGGCGTTCCGCCCCCGGTCGCGACCACCGCATCGTCGTAGGACGAAATCACTTCGGCGAGCGTATCGCGCTCCATGCGCCGGAATCCGTCTTCGCCGAACGTTTCGAAAATCTCGCCGACGCGCTTGCCGCAATGCTCCTCAATCAGCGCGTCCATATCCAGAAGCGGCTTGCCGAGCCGGCGGGCCAAAGCCCGCCCGATCGTGCTCTTGCCGCACCCCATGTATCCTACCAGAAATATCAGCATGCCCCTAAACCTCTCCGAGGGCCGCCCGGACGGCCCTCGCATAACATTCGTCGAACGGCAACCCTTTCCGGAAAGATGGTCTGCCGTCGCCCGCAAGCCTCCGCTCAAAACAGTTCCATTTGTCGCCCGTTGCCCTTCTCTTCTTCGCCGGCCACGTCGAACTCGACCGTATCGCCGGCCACGTAATTCTTGGGCTCGGGCTTTTTCGCCGCCGGACTCTCCTTTCCGGAAACGCCGGCCGATGCCGCATCCGTTCCGGCCCCCTCGCCGGAAGAACCGTTCCCCGGATCGTCCTCTCCGGACGGTTCCTCGGGACGAGGCTCACGCTCGATCGGATCGGTAAAGACGATCCGGCCGACCTCGAGCGTCGTCACGCGCTTGCCTTTGGCCCGGTGACTCTTGACGCCGATGAACTCGTCCACGTCGATCGTATCGTCGGGCCGGCCGGCATTATGTCCCGCATAGCCGACCAGCAGCCGGGGATAGCGGTCGCCGCTGATCGCCACGAGCGACGCTCCGGCCGCCTCGTCGACGAAACTCTGCATCCGGTCGCTCGGCTCGGCCGTAAAGCGCTTGACGTAATAGTAGTTCTGCTCGCCGTCGAAGTAGACGACCGAGTATATGCGGCCCGGATCGTACTTCTCGACGCGGATCGTCTCCTCCGGGAAGTGAACGCCCAGATCGTAGCCCGTCGTATAGTAAAGGCCCTTGCCCGTCATCACGATCAGCCTGTCGTCGCCCGAGAACTCGCCCAGCAACTCGCCCCGGCCGTCCGTGTTGAGCCGCCGGATCTCGTCGTCGTACCACACGCTGATGCCGCCGAGCGTCGACGCGCCGCGCTCCTTGAGCACGATCTTGTGAATCGCATAGCGCGTGAACAGATTGCCCTGCGACTGCCGGCCCTTGATGGCCAGCTCGCCGAAATTCAGATCAACGATCAGCTTCTTGAGCCTCGGTCTCGGCTTGAAGTAGACTTTCAGCACCTCGGCCTCGCCGTTCGGATTGACGCTCATGTAGAGAATCTCGCTGCGCGGCGTGCCTTTGGTCAGGTCGTACTCGCGGTCGCGCGTAATACCCTTGATCGCGCAACGTTTCATCATCAGCGGGCCGCCGCGGCCGTCGCGGTAGAGCACGTTGTAGATCGTCCGCTCGTCGTTGCGCTTGAAAATGCCTATATAGTAGATGTTCTTCGCAAAGAACGCCTTTTCGCTCACTTTCGTAATGACGTACTTGCCCTCCTTGGTCACGACGATCACGTCGTCGATGTCCGAACAGTCGCATACGAACTCGTCCTTGCGCATGGCCGGCCCGATACCGAAAAAGCCCTCGGCCCGGTCGACGTACAGCTTGGCGTTCGCTACGACGACCTTCGTCGCTTCGATCGAGTCGAACTCGCGCAGCTCGGTCCTCCGCTCGCGGCCCCGGCCGTACTTTTCCTTGATCCGGCGGAAGTAGGCGATCGTGAAATCGGTCAGTGTCGCCAAATGCCGTTTCACCTGCGCGATCTCCTGCTCGACGCTCTTCACATGCTCGTCGGCCTTGAAGGAGTCGTAGCGCGAAATGCGGATCATGCGCAGCTCGGTCAGCTTCACGACGTCGTCGAGCGTGATCTCGCGGCGCAGCAGATGCGCGAAAGGCTTCAGTCCCTCGTCGACGGCGGCATAGGCCGCCTCGCGCGAAGTCGCCTCCTCCATGCGCTGGTAAATCTTGTTCTCGATGAAAATCTTTTCCAGAGACGACATATGCCAGTCCTGCTCCAACTCCTCGAGCCGGATTTCCAGCTCGCGGCGCAGCAATTCCCGCGTGCGGTCGGCGCAGCGGCGCAGAATCTCGTGCACGCCCATGAAGTGCGGCTTATCGTCCATGATGACGCACGAATTCGGCGATATGGAGACTTCGCAGTCGGTGAAGGCGTACAGCGCGTCGATCGTCCGGTCCGACGACTCGTCGTTGCTGACGTGGATGATGATCTCGACCTGATCCGAAGTGTTGTCGTCGACTTTCTTGATCTTGATTTTACCCTTGTCGTTGGCTTTGATGATCGATTCCTTGATCGACTCGGTCGTCGTGCCGTAGGGTATCTCGGTGATCGCGAGCGTCCGCTTGTCGATCTTGTTGATCCGCGCGCGGACCTTGACCGCCCCGCCGCGCAATCCGTCGTTGTACCGCGTCACGTCGCACAGCCCGCCCGACGGGAAATCGGGATAGAGCTCGAACGGCTCGCCGCGCAAATAGGCGATCGACGCGTCGACCAGCTCGTTGAAATTGTGCGGCAGGATTTTCGACGCCAGTCCGACGGCGATTCCCTCGACGCCCTGCGCGAGCAGCAGCGGAAACTTGACCGGAAGCGTCACGGGCTCCTGATTGCGGCCGTCGTAGGAGAGCATCCACTCGGTGGTCTTCGGATTGAACACGACGTCGAGCGCGAACTTCGACAGCCGCGCCTCGATGTACCGCGGCGCAGCGGCGCCGTCGCCCGTCAGGATGTTTCCCCAGTTGCCCTGACAGTCGATCAGCATATCCTTCTGCCCGAGCTGCACGAGCGCGTCGCCGATCGAAGCGTCGCCGTGCGGATGGTACTGCATCGTCGAGCCGATGATATTGGCGACCTTGTTGTAGCGTCCGTCGTCGAGTTTGCGCATCGCATGCAGGATGCGCCGTTGCACCGGCTTCAGTCCGTCGTCGACGTGAGGCACGGCACGTTCCAGAATCACATACGAGGCATAGTCCAGAAACCAGTCCTTGTACATGCCCGTCAGCTTTCGCCGGTCGGCCCCGTCGCCCGTCAGCCGGCCGAACTTGGCCGGACGGCCCGTCTCGGATGCTTCCGCAACGGTCTCCGCCTCGCCCGCAGCCGAAGCCTCCGCCCCGCCGTCGTCCGGCGCAGCGCTCTCCGCGACGGTTCCCTCCCGAACGCCTGCGCCGTCGTCGCCCGCGCCGGGCTCCCGCAATCCGAGGTCCTCGGGATTCGCGGACAGTTCCTTTTCGTTGTCTTTATCGCTCATGTTCGTCGTTTGCTCTTGGAAGTCGTCAAATCAAATCCTCGACATAGTCGGCCTCGATGCGCAGGTTGCCGATGATGAAGCCTTGCCTCTCGGCGCTGTTCTTGCCCATGTAGAACTCGAGCAGATCGCAGATCGGATCGTCCTTGGTCATCCGCACCTTGTCCAGCCGCATATCCTCGCCGATGAAGTTCTTGAACTCGTCGGCCGAGATTTCCCCGAGGCCCTTGAAGCGCGTGATCTCGGGGTTCGGCCCGAGTTGGCTCACGGCCCGCAGGCGCTCCTCCTCGCTATAGCAGTAGCGCGTCTCCTTTTTATTGCGCACGCGGAACAGCGGCGTCTGCAAAATATAAAGGTGTCCCGAGCGGATCACGTCGGGAAAGAACTGCAGGAAAAACGTCAGCAACAGCAGCCGGATGTGCATTCCGTCCACATCGGCATCCGTCGCTACGATAATCTTGTTGTAGCGCAGGTTGTCCATGTCCTCTTCGATGTTCAGCGCGGCCTGCAGCAGATTGAACTCCTCGTTCTCGTAAACGATCTTCTTGGTCAGCCCGTAACTGTTGAGCGGCTTGCCGCGCAGGCTGAACACGGCCTGCGTGTTCACGTCGCGCGACTTGGTGATCGACCCGCTCGCGGAATTCCCCTCGGTGATGAAAATCATCGACTCCTCGGCCCGCTCGTTCTTGTCGGTGAGGTGGATACGGCAGTCGCGCAGCTTCTTGTTGTTGAGGCTCACCTTCTTGGCCATCTCGCGCGCCTTCTTCTGGATGCCGGAGATCGCCTTGCGTTCCTTCTCGCTTTCCTGAATCTTCCGCAGCAGCACGTCGGCCGTCTCGGAATGCTTGTGCAGATAGTTGTCGAGCTCGGTTTTCAGAAAATCGACGACGAAGTTGCGCACCGTCGGCCCGTCGGGTCCCATATCCTTCGATCCGAGCTTCGTCTTGGTCTGCGATTCGAACATCGGTTCCTCGACCTTGACGCTGATTGCCGCGATGACCGACGTGCGGATGTCCGCCGCATCGAAATCCTTGCGGTAGAACTCCTTGATCGTCTTGGCAATCGCTTCCCGGAACGCGGCCTGATGCGTCCCGCCCTGCGTCGTGTGCTGTCCGTTGACGAACGAATAGTACGTCTCGCCGTAGCCGTGCCCGTGCGTGATCGCCACCTCGATATCGGTCCCCGTCAGGTGAATCGGCGGATAGAGCGGCTCCTCGCCCAGATTCTCGTTGAGCAGGTCCAGCAGGCCGTTGCGCGACACGAAAGCCTGCCCGTTGACGCGGATCGTCAGCCCGGCGTTCAGATAGGTGTAGTTGCGGATCATCGTCTCGACGTACTCCATGTGGTAGGCATACTCGCCGAATACGCTCCGGTCGGCCACGAACGACACGCTCGTGCCGTTGCGGTCGCCGACGCCGCTCTCGGACGTGTCCGATATCTCCTCGCCTGCCTCGAAACGCACGGTGCGCGCCTCGCCGTCGCGGACGCTGCGGATCGTGAACTCGCTCGACAGCGCGTTGACGGCCTTGATGCCGACGCCGTTCAGGCCGACGGATTTCTTGAAAGCCTTCGAATCGTACTTGGCTCCGGTGTTCATCTTCGAGGCGACGTCCACGAGCTTGCCGAGCGGAATGCCGCGCCCGTAGTCGCGCACCGACACGCGGCCGTCGTCCCCGACCGTGACGTCGATCGTCTTGCCGAAACCCATCATATACTCGTCTATCGAGTTGTCAAGCACCTCTTTGATCAGGATGTATATGCCGTCGTCGGCCGACGTGCCGTCGCCGAGCTTCCCGATATACATGCCCGGGCGCCGGCGGATATGCTCCTTCCAGTCGAGCGTCCGGATATGCTCGTCGCCGTAGTCTGCTGCTGCGTTCATGTTCGTTCCTTTCTTCGGATGCGGGACCTTCCCGCGTTATGACGATTCCTCAAAATATTCTATTTCCCTTCGGAAAGCATCCGTCCGTGCGCCTCCTTCATCAACGCTTCGGTCCGTCCGGCCAGCTCCCGGGCTTCCGAGGAAGCGACCCGCTCGGGCGGAATCGGATCGAGCACCCGCACGCGGAAGGTGTGCGGCATCCGCACGCGCCAGCCTTTCATCAGGCTCCACGTGCCGTCGATCACGACAGGCTGTATGCCGACGCCCGCACTCTTCGCCACCAGAAAAGCCCCGTCCTTGAAGCGGCCGATCTCGCCGGTCCGCGTCCGCGTCCCTTCCGGGAACACGATGACCGAAGTACCTCTCGACAGGCGCTCGACGCAGCGTTCCATCATCCGCTTGGCGCTGCGGCGCGATCCGCGTTCGACCGGGATATCGCCGTGCATCCACAGCACCCAGCCGAAGATCGGCATCTTCTGCACCTCTTTTTTCGACACCCACTTGAAGTTGAGCGGCAGCACGTACATCAGCGGAATGTCGAGCATCGACTGATGATTCGTCACGATGACCCACGGACGGCTCCGATCGATCTTCTCTCGGCCTTCGACCCGCAGCTTCCATAGCGGGCACAACCGGAAGATCCCGTACGACCAGACGCGCGACGCCCAATGCAGCGCCACCCGTTCCTTATCGAAAAAAACGGTCAGCGCAAAAAGAACGGCGAACGGGACGAAACAGATCACCGTGAAGAGCGACAGAAGCAGATAGTAGATCGCAGAGGCCATATCGGCGCAGATTTTCCCATGTTAATCCTGCAAGTTTAGCACATTTTTTCGGTTTTTCCGACGCTGCGGCTGCGCAGTTATCAACATTTAATCAATTCCGGAAAGGTGTTCGGCTTGCTTCGCTCCGACACGTCGCCGCACACAATACATTGACCATGAGCACAATTCGCATCGCAATCCGGCTATCGAGCCGACAACGGCTCCCGGACGGTCAGCACCGAGTCGCCTCCGGACCTGCGAAACCGCGGAACTTTCTGTCGCCGCCGGCCCGGCGGAAGCCTCTCAAAAAGCGCGGCAAAGTTGGCCGTTTCAAAAAAATCTCAGATATTTGCATGTCATGGAAAACGCACCGAAGATCACGCTGGAACAAATCCAGGCCCCCATAGCCGACCGGATACGCAGCTACGAGCGGTACATCGCGTCGATCCTGCATAGCGACAACGCCTATGTCGGCTCGATCAGCGACTACATCCTCGGCAACCGGGGCAAGCAGCTCCGCCCGCTGCTCGTGCTGCTGTCGGCCGCCCTGCACGGCGAGATCGGCCAGCGGAGCTACATGGGCGCGTCGCTGGTCGAGATGATCCATACGGCCTCGCTGATCCATGACGACGTCGTCGACGAGGCTTACGTCCGACGCGGCAAGCCGTCCGTCAATGCGCTGTGGCACGCCCGGACGGCCGTTCTGATCGGCGACTACATTTTCGCGCGCACCTATCACGTCTGCCTGCAAAACAAGGGCTGGGACATGCTGACCGAGGTCACGCGTTCGATCCACGAGGTGAGCGAGGGAGAGCTGATCCAGACCGAGCAGACCGAGAAACTGGCGATGACGCGCGAAATCTACTACGACATCATCTATAAGAAAACCGCCGCGCTGCTCGGCGCCTGCGGAGCCACCGGGGCGATCTCGGTCGGTGCGGACGAAGAGCACGTAAACCGGATGCGCGAGTTCGGCAACAACCTGGGCGTCGCCTTCCAGATCAAAGACGACATACTGGATTATTCGCCTATGGAAGTGACCGGCAAGCCCACCGGCGGCGACATGCGCGAGCGCAAGATCACGCTGCCGTTGCTCTACGTGCTCGAGCAAAGCACGCCGGCCGAACGCGACCTGCTGCTCGCCAAGCTAAGCGACGTGCGCAACAGCCCGGACCATGTCGAATACCTGTGCCGCGCAGTCGAGCGGGGGGGCGGGTTGGACCACGCCCGGCAGTGCATGGCCGAGTACCGCGACAAGGCGCTCGCCTTTTTGGAAGGATACCCCGATTCGGACGTACTGCGTTCGCTGCGCCTGTTCGCCGACTTCGTTCTCTCGCGGGACAAATAGCCGCTCCTGCGCCGGGCTCTCCCGTAGCCGCCGCGCCGAAGCGCGGGCCAGGACCGGAGGCGCGCCTCTAAAACAAAACCGACATGGAAACCCTGCTCCGATATTTTCCCGACCTGACCGCCGCGCAGCGCGAGCGCTTCGCCGTGCTCGACGAGGCGTACCGGACATGGAACGAACGCATCAACGTCATCTCGCGCAAGGACATCGATCGGCTCTACCCGCACCATGTGCTGCACTCGCTCGCCATCGCGAAAGTCTGCGCGCTGCGTCCCGGCGCGCGCGTGATGGACGTAGGCTGCGGCGGGGGCTTCCCCGGCATCCCGCTGGCCATACTCTTCCCGGAGGCGCGGTTCACGCTGGTCGACTCGATCGGCAAGAAAATACGCGTCGTCGACGAGGTGATCCGCGCTACGGGCCTGAACAACGTCCGTACCGTACACGGCCGGGCCGAGCAGGTCGGCGGCCGCTTCGATTTCGTCGTCAGCCGGGCCGTCACCGAAATGAAGACGTTCATCGGCTGGGTATGGGACAAGATCGACCGCGGCGAGGCGGCCGGCACGCTGCCCAACGGCATTCTGTACCTGAAGGGAGGCGACTTGAGAGACGAACTGCAAGCCGCCGGCAAGCCGTACAGAACGTACGAAATCGCCGATTTCTTCGACGGGGAATTTTTCGAGACCAAAAAGGTCGTCTATTTCGGCCGATGAGCTACCGTGCTGAAACTGTGCGGGAAGTGTTCTGCGAAAAATCGCGGAAAAGTTTTTTTATAAACAAAAATGTTTTTACCTTTGCACTCCGCCGTGCCTACGGCCTCGTCGCTCGCATTTTCGGGCGCGGGCGGCAGGGAAAACGAACGACTTTACGGGAAATAAATATATAAATCATAACCGCGATGAAAAGGACTTTTCAACCTTCACAGAGAAAGAAGATCAACAAGCACGGCTTCCGTGAAAGAATGTCGACCGCCAACGGCCGCAAAGTGCTTGCCGCCCGCCGCGCGAAAGGCCGCAAGAGACTGACCGTATCCGACGATACCCGCTGGAAATAGTCTCCGGCCGCAACGAATGTGAGGGCTGCTCATCCGGGCAGCCTTTTCTCTGTCCCGAAACCCGACTCATGTTCGACTTGACCGACCCGCTGAAAGGAATCGCCGCCGAAATCGACGCAGGACGACGTATCACGCCGGACGAAGCGCTCGCGCTCGCGGAGCAAGCCCCGCTGGCCCTGCTGGGGCTGCTGGCCGTGCGCGTCAAGGAACGCAAAAGCGGCAAAGAAGTATATTATAACCGGAATTTTCATATCGAGCCGACGAACGTCTGCGTGTTCAACTGCCGTTTCTGCTCGTATCGCCGGCCGGCCGGCTCGCCCGAGGCTTGGGATTACGACGAGCGGGAAATACTCTCCCAAGTCGAGGCACACCGCGACAGCGGCGCGACCGAAGTGCATATCGTCGGGGGCGTGCATCCGCGCAACGACCTTTATTATTACGCCGACCTGATCCGGAAGATCAAACGCATCATGCCTCAGGCGTCGGTCAAGGCGTTCACGGCGATCGAGCTCGCGTACATGATCCGTCAGGCGGGCCTCGCTCCCCGCGACGGACTGCTGCTGCTCAAGCAATCGGGCATGGAAGCGATTCCGGGCGGAGGAGCCGAAATCTTCGCCGAGCCTATCCGCTCGCGCATCTGCCCCGAGAAAGGCACGGCCGACGAGTGGCTCTCGATGCACCGCGAGGCGCACCGGATCGGTATCCCGACCAACGCGACGATCCTGTACGGGCACATCGAGAGCTGGGAAGACCGCATCGACCACCTCGACCGGCTGCGCTCGCTGCAGGACGAGACGGGCGGATTCAACGCCTTCATTCCGCTCAAGTACCGCAGCCGCAACAATTCGATGTCCGGAATCGGCGAAGTCAGCGTTGTCGAAGACATGAGGATGACGGCTCTGGCGCGCATCTATCTCGACAATTTTCCGCACATCAAGGCCTACTGGCCGATGTTCGGCAAGACGACCGCCCAGATCGCGCTCGCTTTCGGAGCCGACGATATGGACGGCACGATCGACGACAGCACGAAAATCTACTCGATGGCCGGGGCCGAGGACCAGTCCCCGACCATGACGACCGCCGAGATGGAGCGGACGATACGCTCGGCAGGCTACGAGCCGGTCGAGCGCGACACGTTCTACCGTCCGGTCCGGAGAACGACCGATTGATCCGACGGCTGCCGGGCACGGTCGCCGGTATCCCGCCGGTCGCAGCCGCGATGAACCCGGAGTTCCGGGACGGCATATCCGAAAAAATATAGTATATTTACGCCGAACTGCGGCAGGCTCCCGGAGAAACGGCGAAGTTCCTGCCGCAAACCGGTTGCCCGCGCGCTCCGGACCGATCCGAACGAAACGATGGAACCTAAGAACAGAACGCCCCGTCGGAGCACGGCCTCCGACAACGGACGCAGGCGGAACGGTCCTGCGTCCCTGCGACAAAAAAATACCGTATCACGACCCCGATCGTTTTCAGACATGAACCCTCTGCTAAAACTCGCCCGGCGCATCAACTCCAGCGTCATCGCGCGCAATCTGGTGCTGGCCGCCTGCGCGATCATCGTCTTCGTCTTCGTCGTCAACCTGTTGCTGAATCTGTTCACGCGGCACGGACAGGTACGGGTCGTACCCGACTTCAGCCACATGACCGTCGAGGAAGCCGCGCACGCAGGCAAAGAGGCATCGCTGAAAATCGAGATCAACGACTCGCTTTACGTGCCGGCCTATCCGGGAGGAGTCATTCTCGAACAGACGCCGGCCCCCGGCGAAAAGGTAAAGTCCGGGCGTCATATTTTCGTCACGATCAACTCGTTCCGCCAGAAAATGGTCGACGTGCCCTACGTGACCGGCTTCTCGCTGCGTCAGGCGAAGAACAACCTCGACATAGCCGGGCTCGGCATCAAGGAGCTGATCTACCGCGACGACATCGCCACGAACTACGTGCTCGAGGAGCGCTGCGGCGGCAAGGTGGTCGGTCCGTCGAGCCGGATGCAGGCCGAAATCGGATCGGGCGTCACGCTGATCGTCGGCAGGGCCCCCGACGCGGCCGCGCCTCAGGTTCCCAAGCTGGTCGGTTTCTCGGCCCGCGAAGCGAAGAACCGGCTGTGGGAAGCCGGATTCAACATCGGCAAGATTACGACCGGCGACGGCATCGATGCGCTGAACGAACACGAGGCCAAGGTATACAAGCAGAGTCCCGCCACGGGAAGCCGGCAGGCCCTCGGCACGCAGGTGCGCATCTGGCTCACGCTCGACGAGGAGCAGTTGGCCAAGGGACACAAACAATCGGACCGCGACGCGCGAGCCGCAGCTAAGGCGCTGGCCGACAGTTTGGAAGAAGCCGCATTCAACAACGCCGAATAATTTTTCCATGAGCGAGGAGGAACTGGACGACCTTTCGATGCCGGAAGAGATCGGCGAGACCGACTCTCAGGACGAAATGTACGAGCACTTCAGCGTGACCGTCGACAAAGGTCAGGGCATGCTGCGGATCGACAAATTCCTGACCAACCGGATGGAGGGCGTCTCGCGCAACCGTATTCAGGCCGCAGCCGACGCGGGGAACATCCTGGTCGGCGGCACTCCCGTCAAGTCGAGTTACAAGGTCAAGCCGCTCGACCGCATCTCAATCGTAATGCCGTACCCGTTGCGCGAACTGGAAATCGTCCCCGAGAACATTCCGCTCGACATCCGCTACGAGGACGACGACCTGATCATCGTCAACAAGCCGGCCGGCATGGTCGTACATCCGGGGCACGGCAACTACACGGGAACGCTCGTCAACGCGCTCACGTACCACCTCAAGGATCTGCCGCTGTTTCAGAGCGGGGACATGCGAGCCGGGCTCGTCCACCGCATCGACAAGAACACGTCGGGCATTTTGGTCATCGCGAAGAACGAGCGGGCGCACGCCCGGCTGGCCAAGCAGTTTTTCGACCATTCGATCGACCGGGTCTACCACGCGCTGGTATGGGGCAACATGGAGTCCGACGAAGGCACCGTGACCGGAAACATCGGCCGCAGCCTGCGCGACCGGATGAAGATGGCCGTATTTCCCGACGGCGAATCGGGCAAGCATGCCGTCACGCACTACCGCGTGCTCGAGCGGCTCGGCTACGTGAACCTCGTCGAGTGCCGCCTCGAAACGGGGCGCACGCACCAGATCCGCGTCCACATGGAGTATATCGGACACCCGCTGTTCAACGACGAGCGATACGGCGGCGACCGGATACTGAAAGGAACGACCTTTTCGAAATACCGGCAGTTCGTCGAGAACTGCTTCCGCCTGATGCCCCGTCACGGCCTGCATGCCCGCAGCCTCGGCTTCGTCCATCCGACGACCGGGGAGAACGTACATTTCGAGAGCGAGATGCCCGACGACATGCGCTCGGTCGTCGAACGCTGGCGGAACTATGTCGCAGGACGGGAAAGCACCGGAGAATAGCCGCGCCGTCCGCACCGGTCCCCGGTATCCGATCCTCCCCGGCGTCCGGTCCCTCGCTCCGGCCCCACGCAAATAACGGCACGGACCCGGCTGCCGCGCGATTTTCCCGAACGACGGAACAGACCGGCTGCAAGAACGTCACGACAAGCCGGGCTTTCCTACGGCTCCGCAGATTCCCCTTCTGTCCGCCTTTTCCCCGGACGAACAGACTGCACGCGATTTCCGAATCGCCGATTCGGGAATTCATATTTTTATCCGTCGGATTACAGCGGCTTACCCTTATTTATTCTATTTTGCCTCATACCGCTTTGGCATAAAAGCGCTCAGGCGATCTATGTTCTATCCTTCGGACTATACGGCCACCGCTTTCTATTTAGGCTATCGCCCCCTCTTTTTCCACGCCGCGTCCCCGTAAAAGCGTTTAGAAAACGCCATACGGAACGGATTCCCGAAAAACGAGCGCATCGGGACAACCCTGCCGACGGCATGGAGCCGGCCGACGCACATTCCATGCAAACACGACATCCCGAAATACAGCGCCGATTCCGCCGAGCGCATTCTTACTACGAAACGGGAACTTCGGATATCCGCCGGCCGACGGACTTTCCGCTTCAACCGGCATACCGCCATCGCGGCAGGGAAACGCCGGACAAGGAGAACCCCGGCTGCCGCGACGGCTGAACACGCATGCCCCGCCCCGTCCGAAGCAACGACTCGCATCCCGGCACGACTCGGCGGCGCAACGGCAGCCGGTCCTCGACGGACCGCCCCGCCTACCGCGGCTCCATACGACGGAAATGACAAATGGTCCGATCGGATTCATCGTTCGGGAACGGAGCGCCCGTCGTTCCCGCTTTTTCTTAGGGAAAACGCACAAAAGGTCATCCGGAACACAGCGGGTAGGAACCCGATGCTTCCGACAAGAGAACCGTTCGGCAGTTCCCTCCCTCAAAAACAGAAATCACCCCTGCCGGAGATTGTTCCGACAGGGGTGAAATCGTAAAACCGGACCGTCGGACGGCCCTTTCCGTTCCGGACCGCCGAACGATCGGGAAAGCGTTAGTCCTTCAGCTTGGCCGACAGGAACTCACGGTTGAGCCGAGCGATGTGGGCGATCGAGATGCCTTTCGGGCACTCGGCCTCGCAGGCGCCCGTGTTCGTGCAGGCGCCGAAGCCCAGCTCGTCCATCTTGGCCACCATCGCCTTCGCACGACGCGCGCCCTCGACACGGCCCTGCGGCAGCTTAGCGAGCGACGACACGCGAGCTGCGACGAACAGCATGGCCGATCCGTTCTTGCAGGTAGCCACACAGGCGCCGCATCCGATGCACGCGGCCGCATCCATGCTCTCGTCGGCATCGGGCTTCGGAATCGGAATCGTATTCGCGTCGGGCACTCCGCCGGTTCCGACCGAGACGAAACCGCCGGCCTGCAGAATCTTGTCGAACGCGCTGCGGTCGACGGCCAGGTCCTTGATAACCGGAAACGCGCGCGAGCGCCACGGCTCGATGGTGATCGTCTCGCCGTCGTGGAACTTGCGCATGTGCAGCTGGCAGGTCGTGATGTCCTCGTCGGGCCCGTGCGCGTGGCCGTTGATGTGCAGCGAGCACATGCCGCAGATGCCCTCGCGGCAGTCATGGTCGAACACGACGGGCTCCTCTCCCTTGTGGATCAGGTTGTTGTTCAGGATATCCAGCATTTCGAGGAACGAAGTGTCGGGAGAAATGTTCTCGACCGTATAATCGACGAACTTTCCCTGAGAATGGGCGTTTTTCTGACGCCATATTTTCAATTTCAAATTCATGGTCTTTCTTGTTTAGCGATTAACTCATTCGATGATACGGCGCAGATTAGTCCTTGTAGTTGCGCTGAGCCAGATGCACGGCCTCGAACACGAGCGGTTCCTTGACCAGAACGGGCTCCTTGTCGTCCCCGGCATACTCCCAGCCGGCCACGTAGAGGTAATTCTCGTCGTCGCGCTTGGCCTCGCCCTCGGGAGTCTGCATCTCGACCCGGAAGTGACCGCCGCACGACTCGTTGCGGTTCAGACCGTCGCGGGCCATCAGCTCGCCCAGTTCGAGGAAGTCGGCCAGCCGGAGCGCCTTCTCGAGCTCCTGATTGAACTCCTTGTCGGAACCCGGAACACGGACGTTGGCCCAAAACTCCTTACGAAGCGCCTGAATCTCGACGATCGCCTTCTCGAGGCTCTCCTTCGTGCGGGCCATGCCGACGTTTTCCCACATGATGTGACCGAGCTTCTTGTGCAGTTCGTCGACGGTATCCTTGCCCTGAATCGACAGCAGCTTCGCGATCCGGTCGCGGACGCTCTTCTCGGCCTCGTCGAACTCGGGCGTGTCGGTCTTCACCTTCGGGGACTGGATTTCATGAGAGAGATAATCGCCGATCGTGTACGGAAGCACGAAATAGCCGTCGGCCAAACCCTGCATCAGCGCCGAGGCGCCCAGACGGTTGGCTCCGTGATCGGAGAAGTTGGCCTCGCCGATGGCGTACAGGCCGGGGATCGTCGTCATCAGGTTGTAGTCGACCCAGATGCCGCCCATCGTGTAGTGCACGGCCGGGAAGATCTGCATCGGCTCTTTGTAGGGATTCACGTCGGTGATCTTCTCGTACATCTGGAACAGGTTGCCGTAGCGCTCGCGGATCGTCTGCTCGCCCAAACGCGCAATCGCGGTCGAGAAGTCGAGGAACACGGCCAGACCGGTCTCGTTCACACCGAAGCCCGCGTCGCAACGTTCCTTGGCGGCGCGCGACGCCACGTCGCGAGGCACCAGATTGCCGAAAGCCGGATAGCGGCGCTCCAGGTAGTAATCGCGGTCTTCCTCGGGAATCTGCGAAGGCTTGATCTTTTTCGCGCGCAGCTTTTCGACATCCTCCTTCTTCTTGGGAACCCAGATACGGCCGTCGTTTCTCAGCGACTCGGACATCAGCGTCAGCTTCGACTGCTGCGTACCGTGCACCGGAATACAGGTCGGGTGGATCTGCGTGAAGCACGGGTTTGCGAATACGGCGCCTTTCTTATAGCACTGCCATGCGGCCGAGCCGTTCGAGTTCATCGCGTTGGTCGACAGGAAGAAGACGTTGCCGTATCCACCCGTAGCCATGACGACCGCATGGGCGCCGAAACGCTCGATCTCGCCCGTCACCAGATTGCGCGTGATGATACCCCGGGCCTTGCCGTCGACCATGACCAGCTCGAGCATCTCGTGGCGGGGATAGCTCTTGACGGTTCCGGCGGCGATCTGACGGTTCAACGCGGCATAGGCGCCCAGCAGCAACTGCTGTCCGGTCTGACCCCGGGCATAGAACGTACGCGATACCTGCGCACCGCCGAACGAACGGTTCGCAAGCAGTCCGCCGTACTCGCGGGCGAACGGAACGCCCTGAGCGACGCACTGGTCGATGATCGAGTTCGACACTTCGGCCAGACGGTATACGTTCGCCTCGCGGGCCCGGTAGTCGCCGCCCTTGATCGTATCGTAGAACAGGCGGAATACCGAGTCGTTGTCGTTCTGGTAGTTCTTGGCCGCATTGATACCGCCCTGAGCCGCGATGCTATGCGCGCGACGCGGCGAATCGCTGATGCAGAATACCTTGACGTTGTATCCCAGCTCGCCGAGCGAAGCGGCGGCCGAAGCGCCGCCCAGGCCGGTGCCTATGACGATGATGTCGAGTTTTCTCTTGTTGGCGGGGCTGACCACCTTGATCGCCGCCTTATGCTTGCTCCATTTTTCGGCCAACGGCCCCTGAGGAGCTTTCGATTCTAACTTAATCATGATTTCGTCTCTTTATTGTTTTTCAGTCCGTCAAAAAATGGATACATACTTAGAAGCCGGCGCACGATCCGCCGCAGACGCCGAGGCTGCGCAGATAGAACACGATCACGACGAGCGCGAAGCAAAGGAACACGATCGTGGCTACGACGTTGGCGATACGCTTGAGCCGCGGAAGCCACGTCTGGTTATCCCAGCCGATCGTATGGAAAGCGCTCCAGAATCCGTGCGTCAGGTGAAACCATATGGCGGCGAACCAAACGAGGTAGATGATGCAGTAGACCGGGCTGCTGAACAGCGCCGCGATGTAGGCCGCGCCATCGGCGGGCGGGAAGGGACCGAGCTCGTGGTTGCCGATGATCTCGGCGAACTGCATGTTGTACCAGAAGTTGTAAAGGTGCAGCAGCAGTCCGAGCACGATGATGATCCCGAGCACGTACATGTTCCGCGAAGCCCACGTAACCCCTTCGGGCTCGGCCGTCATGGCGTAGCGCTGGCTGCCCCGCGAGCTGCGGTTGTGAAGGGTCAGCACCGTCGCATAGACCAGATGCACGACCACGCCGGCGGCCAGGATCAGCGTGCCGGCGAGCGCGTACCAGTTGGCACCCAGAAACTCGCAGATCGCGTTGTAAGCCTCCGTCGAGAAGACGGCCGCCAGGTTCATCGACATGTGGAACAACAGAAACAGCACGAGGAAAAGACCCGAGACACTCATAATCAGTTTCCTCCCGATGGTAGATGTTAACAGATTGCCCATAAAAGTTTAAGTTTAGATATTTTGGTTACTCACAAGATTGGTCCCTGCACTTCAGCGCCCGAAGTCCGGAAAACAGAGCACAAAGTTATCCCATTGTTTTTTAAATAACAATCTTTTGCGAGGGAATCTGCGTCATTTCGCCTTAATTTTTCAGAAAATTGGCCTATCTTTCGATTCCGTTAATCGGCCCGATATGATGAACGAAAAAAATACGATCCGCAGCGAAATCCGGCGGCAAGCCGAGTTACGGAACGAACGATGGAGACGGCAATCGTCCGAGGCGATCCTTCGGAGACTCGAACGGCTCGACGCATTCGAGCGGGCCGCGAGCGTCGCGTTGTACTGGTCGCTGCCGGGCGAGGTTTTCACGCACGATCTGGTCGAGCGCTGGAGCCGGTCCAAACGGATCTATCTGCCAGTCATGCAGGGCGACGGATTGATCCTGAAGCGGTTCACCGACCGGAACGACCTGCGGGAAGCCCGCTTCGGGGTGCAAGAACCGGTCACGGGCGAAACGGCCGGTCCCGGCGACATGGAACTGATCGTCGTTCCGGGCGTAGCCTTCGACCGGCAAGGAAACCGGCTCGGGCACGGCAAGGGCTTCTACGACCGGCTGCTCCACGAGCCGGGTCTTTTGAAAGCGGGCGTCTGTTTCGATTACCAAATGCAGGAGCGTATACCCCACGAAGCGCACGACGTCGCCATGGACCTGCTCGTGTGCGGATCGGACCGGAACGCCGAGCTGATCGAATGCCGCAGGCCGAGAAGCGAAACGGCCCGGAACGCCTGAACGTTCCCCTCGACCGAAGGCGGACCGCCCGAACGGAACGAGCCTGTCCTCGGCACGGTTCCTGCCGCAGAATGGTCCGAAAACGAAATGCCGCGACAGCAGCGAAGAGCCGGCGCCGCGATGCCTGCGCAAGAGTCCCTCAAGGAGTGCGTTCCGCACGACCGGCCGGCGGAAAAGATGGTCTTTTCCCGAAAAACGGTTATCTTTGCATGCTAAGCCTCCGCGCGCGAGCGACAGAGGCGCAGCCTGCGAAGGCTGAACGGCCGCAAAACGACAAGACGGAAACTACATGGACATGAAAACTCATATCGTTCGCGCAGTCAAATACCTGATCTGGCTCGCGTTGCTCTTCACGCTGGTCTTCGCGCTGATGATCTCGACGGGAACCTCGCGCGTCGGAACGGGCGAAGCGCTGCACGAGCTGTTCGGTTCGTCGCGGGGCATGCTGATGATCGCGACGATCGTCGTGCTGGCCCTGCTTTACCCTCGCTTCGGCTTCACGCGGCGAAGCGTCCGGGCCGATCTGAAGGCCGATCGGGAACGGATTCTGCAAACGCTGCATACGAGCGGCTACTCGCTTGTCGCCGAGAGCGAGGGGACAATGATTTTCCGAGCTTCGTCGCCGTTGAAGCGGGCCCTGCTGCTGTGGGAAGACCGCATCGCCGTGACGGCCGACGGCGAATCGATCACGCTCGACGGCATCCGCAAGGAAGTCGTGCGGGCGGAGTTCCGCCTGAAGTCTTTCCTCGAGCAGTAGGAAAGCCGCCCGAATCCGGTTCCGGACATACGCCGCAGGCGACTTTTCGCGTTATACGTCGTCAAGCAACCGAAAAACATGAAAAATATAACGAAATCCGTCCGCTACGCACTGATCGCCGCCGCGACGCTGGTCGCGGCGGGAGCGTTCACGGCCGCATCGAAGCCCGATTTCGCGCTCGGGCGCAACATACAGATTCTGTTCAACATGTTCCGCGACGTGAGCGCGTTTTACGTCGATTCGGTCGACACGGACGAAATGCTTCGGGACGCGGCCGCCGGAATGACCTCGAATCTCGACCCGTACACCGTCCTGATACCCGAGGACGAGATGGAGGAGTTCGAGATACTCACCACCGGCAAATACGGAGGAATCGGCGCCCTCGTGCGCCAGAGCGGCGACTGGATCGCGATCGCGCAGCCCTACGAGGGATTTCCCGCCGACAAGGCGGGGCTGGTCATCGGAGACAAGCTGCTCGAAGTGGACGGCCGGAGCATCCGGGGCCTCGACGTGTCGGAAGTCAGCTCGATGCTCAAGGGTTCGCCCGGCACCGCGCTGCGGCTCAAGGTCGAGAAGCTGCTCACCGGAGAGCAGGCCGACGTCACGCTACGGCGCGAGCGCATCAAGATATCGGGCATTCCCTATTACGGCATGATCGCCGACGGGGTCGGATACATCCTGCACGACGATTTCACGGAAGAGTGCAGCCTCGACATGCGCCGCGCGCTCGTCGAGCTCAAGAAGCAAGGCGCCACGTCGCTGATCATCGACCTGAGAGGCAACGGCGGAGGCATACTGCAGGAGGCCGTCAAGATTCTCTCCCTGCTGGTTCCCAAAGGGACCGAAGTCGTGTCGATGAAAGGCCGTATCGGCGAACTCGACGAGACGTTCACGACGCAGACCGACCCGATCGATACGCGGATGCCCGTCGTCGTGCTGGTCAACAGCCAGTCGGCCTCGGCTGCCGAGATCGTCTCGGGCGCGCTGCAAGATCTGGACCGCGCCGTACTGCTCGGCCAGCGGACCTTCGGCAAGGGACTCGTGCAATCGACCCGCCCGCTCGGCTACAATGCCTTTCTGAAAGTCACTACGGCCAAGTACTACATTCCCAGCGGACGGTGCATTCAGGCGCTCGACTACGCCCACCGCAACGACGACGGCAGCGTCGGAACCGTACCCGACTCGCTGATCCGGGAATTCCGGACCTCCGGCGGCAGGAAGGTGTACGACGGGGGAGGCGTGATGCCCGACGTGCGCATCGAACCGCAGTATGTCAGCCGTTTCACGACGGTTCTTTACGGCAAGGGGTATCTGGAGGATTTCGCGAACGACTATTTCAGGCGCCACCGCGAAGGAGTGGACGTCGACCGGTTCACGCTGCCGGACGACGAGTACGACCGGTTCGTCGAGTTCATGCAGGACAAGGACGTCGAGGTCGAGTCGCAGACGCAGCGGACGGTCGACGAGTTGCGCCGCCAAGCCGAACGCGAAAAGTATCTGGACCGTATCTCCGGCGAGCTCGAAGCGATCGAGCGCAAACTCAAGGACGACAAGAACGCCGATTTGCAGGCATTCAGGGAGGATATCCGCAAGTTGCTCGAGAGCGAAATCGTCATGCGCTACCACTATTATGCCGGCGTGGCACGCCACTCGGCTCTGCGCGACCGGGAGGTGCGGGCCGCCGTCGAGCTGCTCGCCGACACGGCCCGCTACCGCCGGATACTCTCGCAACAGGACACCGAGCGCAAATAAGCCCCGCCCATGAAAAAAGGACTCGCATATCCCCTCTTCTCGTTCCGCAACCGCGTGCTGATCATCGTGCTCGGTCTGGTAATCGGCATCTCGTCGCTGCTGTTCACCAACGACATGGCGCGCCAGCTTCGAGAGAAGGAGCAGAACGAGGTGGCCATCTGGTCGGCCGCGTTCCGCGACCTGGGCGTCAATCCGAGCAGTCCGCTGCTCTCGGCGCTGATCAACTCGAAAAGCAACATCCCGTTCATCATCGTCGACGGGCAGATGAACATAGCCAGCTCGCACCTGATACCCGACCACATCCTCAACCACCCGAACCTGAGACGCAAAAAGATCGAGGAAATGGCCGCGGCCAATTCCTTCATTCAGGTCACCACGATGAACAACGAGACGTTCTACATTTTCTACGACGAGTCGCGGCTGCTCAAGACGCTGGTCTATTTTCCCTACATCCAGCTGATGATCATCGTCGTGTTCGTCACCTTCGGCTACATCACGTTCCGCTCGAGCAAGCAGGACGAGCAGAACCGCGTCTGGATCGGGCTGGCCAAGGAGACGGCCCATCAGCTCGGGACGCCCACCTCGTCGCTGCTGGGCTGGATCGAGTACCTGCGCACGCAGCCCATCGACCAGACGGCCGTCGAGGAGATGAACAAGGATATCATCCGGCTGACGAAAGTGGTCGACCGTTTCTCGAAAATCGGCGCGGCGACGCCGCTGAGCGAGGGCGTGATCAACGAGATCGTGGGCAGCAGCGTAATTTATTTCCGCACCCGCGTGCCGAAAAACGTCACGCTGACCTACAACGGACTGGCCATGGCCCGACAGAAAGCCATGGTCAACGAGGCGCTGTTCGAGTGGGTGATCGAAAACCTGCTGAAAAACGCGATGGACGCGCTGCAAGGCAAGGGAACGATCGACGTACGGCTGTCCGACGACGCGAACTGGGTCTACATCGATGTGAAAGACACGGGGAAGGGAATCGCCAAAGGCAACTTCAAGCGGATTTTCGACCCCGGTTTTACGACCAAAACACGGGGCTGGGGCCTCGGACTGTCGCTCAGCAAACGAATCATCGAAGGCTACCACGGCGGCCGGATCTACGTGCTCGACTCCGAGATCGACAAAGGCACGACGATCCGCGTCGCGCTGAAAAAAATCTACACCTAACGCCCGACCGAGCCGATGGAAACGCCATATCCGTTCATCCGGGACAGCCTTTCGCCGCGACCGGGCCCTCCGGAGGAGACCGGAGCCGAGCTGTTCGGCCCCGAAAGCAGCGTGGCGCTCGTCCCGCCGGACGGTATCGCGGCCCGTCCGGCAAGCGCCGATACGCCGGGGCAGAGCTATGCCTACGAGGCCGTGACGTTGGGCGTGCTGGCGATCTTCTGCTATTTGCTGCACAGCTACCGAAGCAGTCTGGCCGAAGCGTTCAAGGTCGTCACGATGCAACTTTCGATCGAAAAGGCATTTGCCGAGCAGACGCTGTTCTTCCGACAATTCCTGACCCTTTCATCGCTGTGGGGCATCCTGCTGGTCAGCGGACTCGCCGTCCGCTACGGCGACCTGTACGGACTTTACACTCTGCTGCCCCTGACGGCGGACGCCGCAGTCGCAGCCGTCGCCGCAGCCGTCGCGCTGATCGTCGGCTATCGCTGCCTGATCGTGCGAATCGTCGGACTGGTCACGCGAAACGAGGCGTTTCTGGCCGAGCACCGCTTTATGAATCGGATTTTCTCGGCTTTCGCCTACACGCTGCTGACACCGCTTTTTCTCGTCGTCGCGCTCGTTCCGGCCGAGGAGGCGCGCGCCGCGCTGATCGGAGTCGCGGCGGTCTCGGCAATCCTGTATCTGACGTATCTGACAAAAAGTTATCGTTTCTTTGTCAAAAGGGATGTTTCAATTATGCAATGGATTTTGTACCTTTGCACCGTCGAATTTTTCCCGGTAAGCTTTTTCGTGCTGGCCGTTCTGAGAGGCCGCTGACCGCATCGCGGCAAGCCGCAGACGCGCTCGGGGGAGCGACATCCGCAGAATCACGTCTGCCTCCGCACGGACGGAGCGGTCTAACCATAAGGAGTGTAAGAAATTGAAGGTCAAGAAAATCTTAGTATCGCAGCCGGCTCCGGCCGTCGCCGAAAAATCGCCCTATCACGAACTCGTACTCAAACACCGCGTCGATGTCCGGTTCCACCCGTTCATCAAGCTCGAGGGAGTCACCCTGAAAGAGTTCCGCAGTCAGCGGGTAGAGATATTGGAGCACAGCGCGGTCATTTTCACGAGCCGGACGACGATCGACAACTTTTTCCGGATCTGCGAGCAAGCGCGCATCACGATTCCCGAGGGAATGAAATATTTCTGCAACACGGAGGCCGTCGCGCTGTACCTGCAGAAATACATCGTATACCGCAAGCGCAAGATATTTTTCGCCGACGGAACGTTCTCGGCGCTCGTCGAGCTGATCGCCAAGCACAAGGACGAGAAATTCCTGCTCACGCTTTCCGAACCCCACAAGCCTGAGCTGCCGATGGCGCTCGAGAAAATGAAGCTCCGGTTCGACAAGGTAATCCTCGCCCGGACGGTCAGCGCCGACCTGAGCGACGTCGACATAGCCGACTACGACCTGTTGGTTTTCTACAGTCCGTCGGAAATCACTTCGTTGCTCGGGGCTTTCCCGCGTCCGAACGGATCGCCGCGAATCGCCACGTTCGGGCACGGCACGGCCAAGGCAGCCGTCGGAGAGGGACTGACAGTCAGCGTCATGGCCCCGACTCCCGAGGTTCCGTCGATGACCAAGGCGATCGATCTGTACATCCATAAGCTCGACTCGGGCGAGGAGGTTCCCCCCGTTACGCTCGAGGAGCAGTCGCCCGATCTGGCATTCATCCAGTCGCAGGCGCTCAAGGGACGCAAGACGAAGCCGGTGGCCGCCAAAGCCCCGGCGCCCAAGACAGCCGTCACGACGAAAAAGAGCCCTTCCGCCGTACGCAAAAGCACAGCGGCCGGAACGACGGCGAAGAAATAATCCGGTCGAACCGCCCGATCCTCCGACACCATGCCCCCTGCACCGGACAAAAGTTTTCCCCGTCGTGAACGACTGAAGTCGAAAAAGCGGATCGCCCGGCTTTTCGAGCAGGGAAAGAGCGGCTTCGTCTATCCGGTACGCTATGTCCTGCTCGACGACTCGGCAGAGGAGTCCGTTGCGGGGAAAGACCGTTCCTTGTCCGTACTGATCTCTGTGCCCAAGCGCCATCACAAGCGCGCTGTCGAGCGTAACCTGATCAAGCGGCGCATGCGGGAAGCCTATCGCCTGAACAAGCAGGCACTGTCAGGAACTCTGTCCGGCCCGTGCGCGCTGGGACTGCTCTATGCGTCGGGCGACGTAGCCGGGTACCCGCAGATCGAAAGCGCCGTAAAGAAAATTATCCGGATACTCCGCGAGCAGGCCTGAGCCCCGCCTCCGAACATTCTACCGGGGTTTGCCCGGACGAAACGGCGAACGAAGCCGAAACCGAAAGTTCCCGGCCCCCATAGCGGAAAAGACGGAAACCGATTTTGCCGAACCATACCGGATCATCCGGTTACGAGTCCGCCCTATGAACGAACGACGCAGCCGATACGCCCGCATTCTGCGGCAGATACTGATCGCACCGCCTATGCTGCTGATCTGGGTCTACCGCCATGGCATCTCGCCGTTCACGCCGCCCAGCTGCCGCTTCACGCCCACCTGCTCGCAATACTTCGCCGAGGCGCTCCGCCGGCACGGCCTGCTGAAAGGCTCCTACCTCGGCATTCGGCGGCTGCTGCGCTGCCACCCTTGGGGAGGCAGCGGATACGACCCCGTACCGTAACCGGTTTACCCGGAAACCGCGAAGCGCACGCCCTGCAACCGAAACGCACCGTTGCGGCACGACGTGCCGCCCGGTCGGGCCATGCAAACCGGTCGGTCGGAAAACCGATCGACGAAACGACCCGGCGAATCATCGTCGCACCAACGTGCAGACCGAAAGCGAGCGCGGCGGCCTGCCGGGTATCGCCTCGTACCGCAAACCGGCACCCTCGGCTATAAAACCCCGGCGCTTTCAGGCGCCGGCCGATCCCGGGCCGCTGCATGTCGGCCACCCCATCCGGCCATACCGGACACGACATAACACCGGTCAGGACACGGCCGACCGGTTCCGACTTCGTGCCGGAATGTCCGCCGTTCCGACCGGCGCCGGTCGAAATCCCCGATTTAACGCTTGCCCCGCAGCAACTTGCCATTCCGATCAAAAGTCGCTCCCTACACTCTTCCGGATTCGAGTCTTTCAGCAATTCGTTGGAGCGGGCGGGCAACAAACGAATATCGTTCCAAAGATCCCGTACCGTCATCGTAACTTCTTTCCCGTTGACCGGTTCGCATACGATCGTGGGCCCTGTATGACTTATATTCATTTTATAAACGATCGTGTAGCATAGAATCGGAATATATGTCGCACGACAGATTCAGCCCCTCTCCCCGAACTTCGGTAGAATCTATCGTCGAATTCTTTCAGCAATCTTTTGAGATCGGGATTCCCGGTCTCATGCTCGATGATCCCCACGATCAATCGTCTCTTTCTGCCCCGTACCGTAGTCGTAAAGAACTACTTTCGGTGCGTGACATTGCACGGCCACCGCTATACAGCAGGCCATCAATCCTGCTTGGACGAATGAAATTTTTCCGGACATATCTCGAAAATCGGTTATTTTCATAGCGAACGGCCCGACGACCGAATATCCGGGAAGCGACTGCGATTCCGCAGCGAAATCCTTTTCGAGCCTCGTCTCCGTGTGTTCGGACCGCTTTCCCGACTCCGGGAGAATACCTGCAAATTCGGGAAGCCGGCCTCGACCAATCAATCGCCGTTTGCGGGTAATCCGCGCTGCCGTTTCCTCTTGTTTTAAAAACGCCTCTCCTTACCGATCTACAACACCTCGGCCACGACATAGGTGCTTCCCCCAATGAAAATCATATCTTCCGGTCCGGCAAGATCCCGGGCCCGCGCGAGCGCCTCGTTCACGGTCGGGACGCACTCGCCCTGCAATCCATAACCGGCGGCCCGGCGCGCGAGCTCGCGCTCGTCGAGCGCGCGGCGGATCCCGGCCTTCGTGAACACGTAGTGCGCCTGCCGGGGAAGCAGCGGCAGCACGCGCGAAAGGTCCTTGTCCTCGACGAAACCGACGACCATATAGAGCTTCCGGTATGTCTGGCGCGCGATCTGGGCGGCCACCTCGGCGATGCCCGACTCGTTGTGTCCCGTGTCGCAGACGACAAACGGCCGCTCGCCCAGCCGTTCCCAACGTCCACGGAGCCCCGTCGCGCGCGCGGCCGAAGCGAATCCCCGTCGCACGTCCTGCGGCGCGATGCGCAGTCCGCCCGAACCGTTCAGCACGTCGAGCGCGGTCAGGGCCGTCGGCACGTTCAGGTGCTGGTAGATTCCCTGCAGGTCGCACTCGACCTCGAAGCGGTTGCCGTCGAGCAGGCTCTCGATCCCGAGCCGCTGCGAGTCGGGCAGAAACCGCTGGTCCGTCACCCGGTACGTCTGGTCGGCGAACAGGATCGGCGCGCGCAACGCCTTGGCGCGCTCGATGAAAACGAGCTTCGTCTCCACCTGACTCTCGCCTACGACGACCGGAGTATCTTCCTTGATGATCCCGGCCTTCTCGCCGGCGATCCGCCCGAGCGTATCGCCAAGAAACTGCGTGTGATCGTAGCCGATGTTCGTTATCACGCTGAGCAGCGGACGGATCACGTTCGTCGAGTCGAGCCGTCCGCCCATGCCGACCTCGACGACGGCCACGTCGACCTCCCGGCGCGCGAAATGGTCGAACGCCATAGCCGTCGTGATTTCGAAAAACGACGGCTGCACGCGCCCGATCGTCTCCCGGTTCCGCTCGACGTACTCGACGACCTCCCGCTCGGAGATCGTCTCCCCGTCGACACGCATGCGCTCGCGGAAATCTTTCAGATGGGGCGACGTGAACAGACCGGTCCGGTATCCGGCCGCCGACAGCGCCGAGGCGATCAGATGCGACACGGAGCCCTTGCCGTTGGTCCCGGCCACATGCACGCTGCGGAAGCGGCGGTGCGGAACGCCCGAAGCCTCTTCCAGCGCGACGATGCGGTCGAGCCCCGCTTTGTAGGCGCTGCCGCCGACGTCCTGAAACACAGGCAGCGAGCGATAGAGAAAATCCAGTGTCTGACGGTAGTCCATCCTATTTCGGCATTTGGGTCCAAAGATACGCTTTTTTCCGCTCTGCAAAACGAAAAGAGATAAGACGGAAGCCGGCGAGGAAACGGACGTATCCTTGCCGTCCGGAGCCCGAACCGGACGCCATGCGGCTCGTACCGGAAGAACCGCGTTCGCGGGCAGCGTTCTCTTTATCCGACGCAGAGCAAGGGCAGGACATTCGGTCGCCTCAGACTAAGGCAAGCGCCGGAACGGGAAAACCGGAGGCCGGCCTGCCCCCGGCCGACCCGGACGAAACACGGGAAATGCCCCTCAAACGGGAAACGCCGCTCCGGCCGCTTGCCGCGATCCGTCTCACGGAAAAACGGAACGGGACCGGAACGCCGCTACTCGACCAGATGGCTTCGCCGCCGCACGCGGTAAGCCATGAAATAGAGCAGACTCAGCACGAAGACGTAACCCGCCAGACGGCCGATCACGTCGCCGTAGCGGGTATAGAAAGTCAGCCGGTCATTCAGGCTCAGCTCGGCGGTCAGCGCGCCGCGCTCGTCCCAGCCGAGCGTCTCGCCCACGTCGCCCCGCTGGTCGATGAACCCCGAGCGGCCCGTGTTGGCGCTGCGGGCGATGCTGCGCCGGTTCTCGATCGCCCGCAGGCGGGAGTAGGCGAACAGGTAGCGGTAACCCGGCGTATCGTCCCACCAGCCGTCGTTCGATATGACGAACATCAGCTCGGCCCCGCGCCGGACGAACTCGGTAAAGTACTCCCCGTAAATCGCCTCGTAACAGATCGCGGGCCCGCCCCAGACGCCCCGGGGCGACGCGAAGACCCGGCGGACCGAGTCCATGCCGAGCTGTCCCGAAATGCCGCCGAGATCCACCGTCAGGAATTTGAGCTTTTTCAGAGCCGAGTAATAGGGCGTCATTTCGGCCCCGATCACGAGCTTAGCCTTGTGATGAATGCCGATCCGCTCCGACGAGTCGATCCCCAGCGCGCTGTTGAAAATGTCGTACCACAGCGTGCTGTCGCGGTTGCAGCGGGCGGTCGGCGAGGCTTCCCGTTCCGAAGGATAACGTCTGAGCGTATTGGCGCCCGTCACGACGAGGGCCGACGGATAGCGCTCGCGCACGAAGTCGCGGAACTGCGCGATCGCCGGCGCCCGGCCGATCGATTTCTCCCAGAAGTCCTCGTCGATGGCCGTCTCCGGCGCGACGATGAAATCGACGTCCTCGGGGGCCTGAGCCATCAGCGAGAGCAGAATTCCGCGCTGTTCGGCCTGTTTCAGGACGAACTTCTCGTAATAGGGATCGATATTGGGCTGCACGACCGTCACCCGGACCGTGCGCTCCGGCTCGCGATAGGTAGCGTACATCGTCAGCGAGACGGCCGCCGGCACGACGAAAGCCAGCGCCGGAGCCGCCCAGCCGCGCCAGCCTCGGGGACGTCTGATCGCCTCGAACACGAGCAGGTTCGTCACGAGTACCCAAAGCGATCCGCCGAGCGCGCCCGTCCACTCGTACCACTGCACGAGCCGGACATCCTGTGCGAAGGCATTGCCGAGCACCAGCCAAGGGAACGAAATCTCGCCGTTGATAAACAATGTCTCATAGGCGATCCAGCCGCTCACAAGCACCGTCCAGGCCAGCGCCCGGCGCGCGCGCCGGAGTACCGCATGATAGACCAGAAACACGACCGACATCTGCGTGGCGCCGACGACCGTAGCCGCCACCACGCCGATCACGGCCGCATAGCCCACCCACCAGACCGTCGCCAGCCACCACAGCACGAAGGCCGAGACGACGTAGGGCCAGAATCGGCGAGGCTTTCCCCTCCGGCCGGTCTGCCCCGCAAGCGAGTGCTCGATCCACAATAGCGGCACGAAAGCCACGAACAGCGTCAACGCGCTTCCCCCGAGCCAAGGCAACGAGAGCAGCAGCACGCTCAGCAACGTATAGAGTATTCTTTTAAGCATATTTCCGAAGAGTCGAACGATACGCAAAGATAAACGATTATCGCTCCGAACGGCCGATACGCCCCCATTTTGCGGCAAAAAATTCCGCTCGGCCCCGTCAGGTCCGTGTCGAACACTCAAGACGGCCAATCATCCGGACCGGAGTCCTCCGAATCGCTTCGGCTCCCTCGTACCCTCCCGAGCAGATTTATCCATATGCCGCATCCCCATGTTCGAAAGTCCGCAAACGGAATCCTCGCCTGTGCAACATTGGGAACAGCGCCCGCCCGGCTTTTCCCGCGAGCACGAAAGAAACCGGTCCTACGACGACAACGCGCCGACGTTCCGGAACGGTCCGCGCCGAATGCCTGCTCCGCATCCCGGTCGCGGCGGGCTTTCGGCGCATTTCCCGCCGAATGCTTCCGATAAGGCAAAATATTGCTAATTTTGTCGGACATTTTCAACGGACTCGCGGGAAATTCCCGCCCCAAGGTTCACCGCATGTGGTTTGACGTTTATACCCAAGGAATCCTCATCGGCCTCGTGGCCTCCATTCCGCTCGGACCGATCGGACTGCTCTGCATTCAGCGCACGCTGAGCAAAAGCCACCGCTCGGGCTTCGTGTCGGGGCTCGGCGCCGCGACGGCCGACTCGATGTTCGCCACCGTCGCGCTGTTCTCGCTGACGGTCGTGATGTCGTTCATCGAGAACAACATGGCGATCATCAAGGCGCTCGGAGGCATCTCGGTCGTGATCGTCGGCGTGACGATCTTCCTGAAGAACCCGGTCGTACAGATCCGCCGCAACCGCGCGGGCAAGGGACACAACCTGTGGGGCGACTACCTGTCGGTCTTCTTCCTCACGCTGACCAACCCGGCCTATATCCTGATCTTCGTCGCGCTTTTCGCCGCGCTGGGAATCAGCCACGAGGGCATTCCGCTCGGCGGAGGCATGTCGATGATCCTCGGCGTGCTATGCGGAGCCTCGCTGTGGTGGTTCACGCTGACTTTCGGCGTCAGCTTCCTGCGGCGCAAGTTCCGGCCGCGCCACCTGCTGTGGATGAACCGCATCTCGGGCAGCGTGATCGTCGTGCTGGGAGCCGCCGCCATATTGTCCATTTTCTTTCATACGCCCGTAGTCCATGAAATGCTCCCCTGACAAAAAAATCGTCATCGCCGTCGACGGATTCTCGTCCTGCGGCAAAAGCACGTTCGCCAAGAAGATCGCCTCGGCACTGGGGTACGTCTTCATCGATACCGGAGCGATGTACCGCGCCGTCACGTTGTACGGTATCCGGCACGGCGCCATTCGCGGAGGCGTGGTCGACGCGGAGGCGCTCGAGCGGATGCTGCCCCGCATCGGCATATCGTTCGTCTTCAACCCCGCGCGGGAAGCCAGCGACATTTACCTCGACGGCGAGAACGTCGAGGGGCCGATCCGGAGCCTCGAGGTCAGCGAGGCCGTCAGCCGCGTGAGCCAGATCGGCGCCGTGCGCGAGCGTCTCGTGGGCCTTCAGCAGCAAATGGGACGCGACAAGGGAATCGTCATGGACGGCCGCGACATCGGGACGGTCGTTTTTCCGGACGCCGAGCTGAAAATCTTCATGACGGCCGATCCGGCCGTCCGCGCCATGCGCCGCTACCGCGAACTGACGGCCAAAGGAGAAAAAGTATCGCTCGAAGAGATCGAGCGGAACATCCGCGAGCGGGACCTCGCCGACCAGACGCGCGCGATCAGCCCGCTGCGTCAGGCTCCCGACGCCGTCGTGCTCGACAACAGCCGCATGACGCCCGAGGAGCAGATGGAGTGGATACGGCCATACGTCGAATCACGTTCTCAAGCGACATGCACATCGAAATAGACGAAAAATCGGGATTCTGCTTCGGCGTGGTCAAGGCGATCACGAAAGCCGAGCAGTCGCTTTCGGAGCTGGGGCGGGTCTGCTCGCTCGGCGACATCGTGCACAACCGCGTGGAAGTACAGCGGCTCGAGAAGCTGGGCCTCGAAACGATTTCGCACGACGAACTGCGCGGCATGAGCGGCCGCACGGTGCTGATCCGGGCTCACGGCGAGTCGCCCTCGACCTACGATTTCGCACGCAGGCACGGCATCCGCCTGATCGACGCTACCTGTCCGGTGGTCGCCCGGCTGCAGAAGCTCGTCAAAAGCGCCCATGAGGAGATGAAGGCCTGCGGAGGACAGGTCGTCATCCTCGGCAAGCGGGGACATGCCGAAGTCGTAGGGCTGACCGGTCAGGTGGACGGCGACGCCATCGTCGTCGAGACCCCGGACGATCTGCAAAGCGTCGACTTCTCGCGCCCGATCTGCCTGCTTTCGCAAACGACCCAGAGCCTCGCGCTGTTCGAGCAGATCCGCCGGAGCATGCTGGAGCGGGCCGCCGATCCGTCGCGCGTCGTCGTACACGACACGATCTGCCGCCAAGTCTCCAACCGCAACCCGCATTTGCAGCAGTTCGCCCGACGATTCGACGCCATCGTTTTCGTCTGCGGCAGAAAAAGTTCGAACGGCAAGGTGCTCTATCAGACCTGCCTGCAAAGCAATCCCCGCAGCTATACGGTCGAGGACGAGAGCGAGCTGCGGCCCGAGTGGTTCGAGGGCTGCCGTTCGGTGGGAATATGCGGAGCGACCTCCACGCCCAAGTGGCTGATGCAGCGCGTAGCGGACCGGATCGGACAAGCCGCGGGAGGAGCGGACGGGAACGACTTCTGAGCTCTCTGCACCCCGGACGGTCGCGGAACAGAAACCCGTTTCCGCGGCAGAATGCACCCGCAAAGGAAAAACGAGGCGGAAAATCGATAAATATGTCGTATTTTTATGCCAAAAGAACGCAACAACCTCTAATCAAACCGACAATCTTTATGAAACGCGCGCTTCTACTCTTTTTAGCCTTTACCGCCGCATGGCTGGCCGGATGCGACAAGCAGGACGACGGACCGGCTCCCGAACTGACGCTTTCCGGCGGAACGGAGAAGACACTTGCGACCGGCGGAGGATCGGAATCGGTCACTTTCACCACCAACACGACATGGAGTGCCGAAATCGCCTCCGCGACGCCCGGAGAGTGGTGCCGCGTATCGCCCGAGAGCGGAGGAGCCGGCACGGCCACCGTCACGGTGACGGCCGAAGCCAATCCGGATACCCGCAGCCGCACCGCCGTGCTGACGATCCGTGCCGGAGGCCTGACCGAAACCGTCACGTTCACGCAAGGCGAGAAAGGCACGGTCTCGCTCGCACAAAAAGTTTACCAGGACATACCCGCCGAGGGCCTCTCCTTCGATATTCTGTTCGACGGCAGTCTCGACTGCGACCAGTACGGAGCCAAAGTGCTGATCGAGTACCGGAACTGGCTTTCGGTCGAGCAGCCCGAGGAGGGAGAGAGCTCGTACCGCATCGGAGTAACGGTCCGTCCCAACACCTCGTCCTCGTCCCGAAGCGGCCGGATCGCCATCGTCGACAAAACGGGCGCAGGGCTCGACACGGTTACCGTCGAGCAGCTCCAGCAGAACGTGCTGAAATGGGATCCCCGCCGGATCGAGCACGACTACACGGCCGATGTGATCTCATCCGAGCTCCAGAGCAACACGGAGTACCGGATCGAAATCGAGCAGCAGGAACCGGCATGGGTTTCCCGCATCGAGTCGAAAGCCGCTTCGACCGAGGAGCTGCGCTTCCAGATCGGCCGCAACGAGTCGAAACTGCCCCGTACGGCGCTCGTCATCGTCCAAAGCACGAACTCCGATTCTCCGTCGCGCGACACGCTGACGATCATCCAGTCGGGAATCGCCGATTTCTACCGGGACAAGGAAGTCATCACCGTGCAGCAGGCCACCGAGGGCAATGTCGATCTGGTTTTCATGGGCGACGGATTCACGATCGACGACATGGCAACCCAGAACGGCTACTACGAAACCAGCCTGCGCAAGGCCGTCGATTACTTTTTCGACGTCGAGCCCTACCGGACTTACAGAAACTATTTCAACGTCTATATCGTCTGTGCCGTATCGAACGACCGGGGCATTTCGGGCTCGCTCGACCATAAGGGCGAAACGCTCGACACCAAGTTCTCGGTCACTTATACCGATGTCGGAAACAGCAGCGGTATGGAGGTCGACGCAGAACCCGCGCTCGAGTACGCCGAGGCAGCCCCCATCCGAGACGTTACCCAGACGCTCATCGTTATGATCGCCAACTGCCCCGACTACGGCGGAACCACTACGTCGTGGTCCAACGGCATCTCGATCGCTATCTGCCCGACAATCGAGAACGAACCGCCCAGCGACTACCGGGGAGTCGTGCAGCACGAGGCGGGCGGACACGGTTTCGGCAAGCTGATAGACGAGTATATCTACTATTCGACGGCGCTTCCCGATGAGATGATCGCTTCGTTCAGACAATGGGAAGGTTTCGGCCACAACGCCAACGCCGACCTGACCGACGATCCCGCGCGGATCAAATGGAGGGAATTCTACGAGCTGCCCCGGTACGGCATGGTCAAAGCGTTCGAGGGAGCCTACATGTACGCCCGAGGTATCTGGCGCCCCGAGACGAACAGTTGCATGAACAACAACGTCTCGTACTTTAACGCGCCGAGCCGGAAAAAAATCGTCGAGCGCATCATGGAGTTGAGCGGCAAACCGTTCGACATGAGCGATTTCCTTGCCAAGGACGCGATCAATCTGTCGACCTCGGCCCGGAGCCGGCTGCGCGAGCCCCGAGCGGGCGAGCTGTTCGTGCCTTTCGCCCCGCCCGTGCTTACCGTGGGCAGTCCCCGGCGATAGGCAAGGCATTCTCCCATAAAACAGACGCGACGCATTTCAGAAAGCCTTTACGACGACGGACAGATTCCCTAATCGAACGACTGCAGCACATGGGCGCAGGAAACGGCACGGCCGTAGCAGATGACGCAAGAGCGGCCGGCCGATCCGAACTCGCCGGGCAGCCCCTGCGCCTCTCGGTCCATCGCACCGGCACGGTTACGACATTTTTCCGGAAATCGCTATATTCGCACGATAATCGCCGGCCGCGCAGGAGACGGAACTCGGACAGCCCCGTCCATGCCGGGGGGAAGCACATCCCACGGCAACCGCAGCGCGACGGAGCGGCCGGCCCGTTTTCCCGCATCACACGAAACCGAACCGAATGAGCCTAAAACTGCAAAGCTTCGAACCGATCGCCGACCGGCACAGCCGCGTGCTCGTGCTGGGCACGATGCCGGGCGCGATGTCGCTCGCCAAAGGACAGTATTACGGCCACCCGCGCAACGCGTTTTGGCCGATCATGGCACGGCTGTGCGGCCGGGATCTGCCCGAAGACTACGCGCAGCGAAAAGCCATGCTGCTCAATGCGGGCATCGCGCTATGGGATGTCTGCGGAGAGTGCGAGCGGGAAGGAAGTCTCGACAGCAATATCTGCCACGAGAAGCCGAACCGCATAGACGAGTTGTTGCGCCGCTATCCCTCGATCCGCGCGATCGCCTTCAACGGACAAGGCGCCGCGCGACTGTACAGAAAACACTTCGGCCCGCCGGCATCGGAATACGGTCCGCTGATCCTGCCTTCGACCAGCCCCGCTCATGCCGTCGCGTTCGATAAGAAACTGGACGGGTGGATGCGGTTGCGCGACCTGCTCGTGCCGGCGGACGACGCATCCCGTCCGTGACATCCCGCCTCCCGCCGGTCCCGATACGGACGGACTGTCCGAACGTCCGCATGTTCATCGCAGTGGCTCGTCCGGCCGAATTTACACCCGCGCATCGTCCGTCTCCACCGGCTGCGCCCAAGGGATTGGCCCGACAGAACGCCAGCAGTCCGTAAAATATCCGAAAAAAGGCACTCCCCCGACAACATGCTCCAATCGTCAGGACAGCACATAGGGAAATCCCCCGATAAACACAGTCGGGACGAAAAACACGAACTCCTCGACTGCCGGGGCTCGCGTCGGCTTCGGACCGAGGTCGACAGGTTGATCGCATCCTTGACAAGGAAATCGCTCATGTCGAACGGTTTGCCGCTCAACTCCATGATGCGTTCGACGATTTTTTCCGGCTCGGTGTGTTGAAGTACGAGACGTTGTTGTTCATGCAGCCGTTCGTTTCGGGACGCCAGATACCTCGGCGTACATGTAAGCTCCTTCGAACGCTCCGACCATGCCGTACCGGGGCAGTTCGTAGAACTCCCTCCACTCGATCCGCTCAGGATCGTCGGTCAGATCGACGTTAGCGTTGTGCCCGCCCCCATTGCCTGAGTATGGGAATCGTACGAGCCAGACCGGAACCGACACAAACCCGGCGCATTTCGCAAAAATTTCCGGCCTAACCCGCACGATACCTCAAAATGGCCGGACCGGTCTCCGCATACTCCGTCGCTGTCCTCGGCAACGATCCTTCCGCCTTCACCTTTTGCGCCGTAGTAGCCTGATCGGGACTTTCAAAACCGAGTCTCGTCCCGACGACCGGTTCCGTTTTTCCGACCGGACGGAATATTATTCAAGCGGAACAGATCGAACTTGCCCGGTCCCTTCGCGCGTGCCCCGTTTCCAATCGACCGGCGAAGTCCCGGCCGTACCGAGCCGCACCCCGAACAGGGAAAAATGGCGCCGGCGGCCGGTAATAGCGCCATACGTCGCACCGAACGGAGAAGAATTGCCCGGTCCATAACGACTCGACCCCCTGCCCGGCCTCCCGAAGAAGTCCGGCGCGCCGAGACGAGACCGGGACGGCACTGAAACCGGATGTCGCCGCCTCCTCGCGGCAGCCCGGGCAAGCGGCCCGCTTCTTCCCCGAAATTCCGCAATATTCCGCCCCTTTACGGACGAGGCTCCCGAATTAGCAACGGACATACCGAACAGACAGCGAGGACCCGTCCGTATGACGGGTCCTCGCCGTTTGCGGCCGAACTTGTCCTAATTTCCCCGGAAACCCGTTTCCCGTTACCGGCCGGAAGCGGCGCCGTTCCTCTATTTCGACGGAATCGTTTCGGCCGCGGCGATCACGCTCAGGTTGCGGATCGCGCGCGTCGAGGCCACTTCCGGAATCAGGTGAACGCACGAGCGGTTGAGTCCCATCAGGATCGGGCCGTTGATCTCGGCCCCGCCGAGAATCTCCATCATCTTGTACGAAATGTTGGCCGACGACAGGTTCGGGAAAATCAGCACGTTGATTTCGCGGTCGCCCAGCTTGTTGAACGGATAGAACTCGTTGCGGGCCTGCTTGTTGAGCGCGATGTCGGCTTTCATCTCGCCGTCGACGAGCAGGTCGGGATACTGGAAATGCAGGATTTCGACCGCCTTGGCGATCTTGACGGCCAGCGGCTCGGTATCCGTTCCGAAATTGGAGTGCGAGAGCATCCCGATCACCGGTTCGATACCGAAGTTGCGTACGGTCTGCGCGGCCATCAGCGCCGTGTTGACCAGATCCTCGACCGTAGGACTCGGATTGACTGCCGTGTCGGCGAAGAACATCGGTCCGCGCTTGGTCGTCACGATTTCCATCGTAGCCAGCGTCGTGTTGCTGTTCGTCGTGAAAATCTGTCGGACAGGCTTCAGCGCATCGGTATAGCGATGCGTATAACCGAGAATCGACGTATCGGCATCGCCGGCGTCGACCATCATCAGCGTGAACCAGTCGCGCTGCATCATGTACTCGATCGCCTCGCTCATGCGGACTCCCTTGCGGCTGACCTTGTTGTAGAGAAGCGTCGCATAGCGGTTACGGCGCGCCTCCTGCTCGTCGCTCTGGAAATCGACGATGCACCGGGGATCGAGCGTCAGATGATTCTCGCGGAGCAGCGCGTTGATCTTGGACCGGCTGCCCACAAGCAGCGGCATGGCGATGTTCTCGTTGGCCAAATGTACGGCGGCCTTGATCGTCGACAGACGCTCTCCCTCGCTGAAGGCGATGCGGCGCGGCGCGGCCGTCACCACTTTCGAGCGGATGGCCCGCATCAGCTTGTCGTCCCGGCCCATGCGGCTCTCGAGCTCGGCCATGTAGGCTTTCCAGTCGGTGATCTCTTTGCGGGCGACTCCCGACTCGATGGCCGCTTTCGCGACGGCGGCCGAGATACAGGAGATCAGCCTCGGATCGAGCGCCTTGGGAATCAGGTACTCGCGACCGAAAGTGATGTCGTTGTCGTTGTATGCGGCGGCCACGATGTCGGGAACGGGTTCTTTGGCCAGCTTGGCGAGCGCGAGCACGGCGGCGATTTTCATCTCCTCGTTGATCTTCGTCGCCCGCACGTCCAAAGCCCCCCGGAAGATATAGGGGAATCCGAGCACGTTGTTGACCTGGTTCGGATAGTCGGAACGGCCCGTTGCGAAAATGATGTCCTCGCGGGCAGCCATCGCGTTGTCGTACGAGATTTCGGGATTGGGATTCGCCAGCGCGAACACGATCGGGTCGGCGGCCATGCTGCGCACCATTTCCTGCGTCAGCACGTCGGCTACCGACAGGCCGAGGAATACGTCGGCGCCCCGGAGCGCTTCGGCCAGCGTGGCAATGTCGCGGTCGGTCGCGAATTGCGCCTTGGCGGCGCTGAGATTCGTCCGGCGGGTCGTAATGACGCCCTTGCTGTCGCACATGACCAGATTTTCGGGGCGGACGCCCAGCGCCATATAAAGCTTGGCGCACGAGACGGCGGCCGCTCCGGCCCCGTTGACGACCACCTGCACGCGGTCGATCTTCTTACCGGTGATCTCGAGCGCATTGAGCAGCGCGGCGGACGAGATGATCGCCGTGCCGTGCTGGTCGTCGTGCATGACCGGGATCGGGAGCTCCTCTTTCAGGCGCTCCTCGATCTCGAAACATTCGGGAGCCTTGATGTCCTCGAGGTTGATGCCGCCGAAGGTGACCGAAATATTCTTGACCGTCTCGATGAACTGCTCCGTATTTTTCGTATTCACCTCGATGTCGAATACGTCGATGTCGGCGAACGTTTTGAACAAAAGTCCTTTGCCTTCCATAACCGGCTTGCCGGCCATCGCCCCTATGTCGCCCAGTCCGAGCACGGCCGTGCCGTTCGAAATGACTGCCACCAGGTTGCCCTTGGCCGTATACTTGTAGGCGTCGTCGGGATTCTCCTGTATGGCAAGACAAGGCTCGGCCACGCCCGGAGAATAGGCCAGCGAAAGGTCTTTCTGGGTGCTGTACGGTTTGGTCGGGACGACCTCGATCTTGCCCGGCCGCCCTTCCGAATGGTAGAGAAGGGCCTCTTCTTTCTTGCTTTTCGCGTTGTTTCCCATCTGTTCTTTATGATTCGTTATGACATTTTGCTTCTCCGCGAAACTTGCTTATCTTTGCTTTCCGGCAGAAAAAGAGCGCATTAGAAGTCTTTTGTCCGGAAGCGAAAATTTGAGACAAGATAGGAATTTTTTGGAATAGATGAGCGCGCTGACGCAACTTAATTTTCCCCGATTCGTATTCCGGATGCGGCTAATGGAAAATCCGCCCAAGATATGGGACGCCGTTCGCCGACGATGGCTCGTGCTGACGCCTGAGGAGTGGGTCCGGCAGCATCTGATCCGCTTGCTGGTCGAGCGGGGCGGCGTGCCGCCCGGAAATGTCTCGCAGGAGTATCCCGTCGCATTGTCGGGCGCGGCCCAGCGCGCCGACGTGGTCGTGACGGGCCGCGACGGCCGGCCGTGCCTGCTGGCCGAATGCAAGGCGCCGGACGTGCCGCTCGGTCGCGAAGTGTTCGCTCAGGCCGTGCGGTACAACAGCGTCGTGGCGGCCCCTTATGTACTGATAACGAACGGGCTGCTGCATTGCTGCAGCAGCCTCGATCGTTCTACCGGACGCTATGCGGTCGTGGAAGGCCTGCCCGATTTATCCCCATTTCTGGGGATTTAGCAATTGAAGCATATATTCGTCCTGCCAGTCCGACGTGGTTCTCGTCCATTCCTTTTTCAGTCCGACGACCGTGAACCCCTTGCTTTTGAACAGCGCCAGACTGCGGATGTTATGCGAAGGAATATCGCAGTAGAGTTGATTGAGTCCCAGCACCTGAAAGCCGTACCGGATCAGGGACGACAGCGCTTGGGAAGCGTATCCCTGCCCTTGATCGCGCTTGTCATAGATCAGGATTCCGACTCCCGCGCGGCAGTTGTACGGATCGAGGTCGAACAGGTCGATCGCGCCGACGGGCTTCCCGCTCTGCTTCGATTCGATGATCAGGCGCAGCTGTCGCGTCTCGAAAATGTCACGCTGCTGGTTCGCAATGAACTGCAACAGCATGTATTTCGAGAACGGGACGATCGTATTGCTGACCTTCCAGACTTCCGTATCGTTCTCCCACTTGTAGAGAACCTGCACGTCGTCGGGTTCCAACGCGCGGAGCCGGATCAGCTCGTTTTCCATCGGGTTGGTCATAGCGCGGATCTCCGAGTTTAAAGTGATATGATCTGGTTGCGGATCAGCATCGCGGCGCCCAGCGAGCCGATGCTGTCGTCGAGCGTCGTCGCGCGGAACAACGTGTCGTTATACACGAGCCGCAACGAATACTTGTTGACCGCCGACTTGAGCGGCAGCATCAGATAGTCGCCCGCATTGGCCAGACTGCCTCCGATGATGACCTGCTCCGGATTGAAGATGTTGATCAGAAAAGCGATGCTCTTGCCGATCTTCTCGCCGGCCTCCTCGATCAGCTCGATCGACAGCGTATCGTCGTTTCTCGCGGCGCCGATGATGTCGTTGATATGAATCTTGTGCTGCTTCTGGAACTTATCCATCAGAATCGTCGTGCGTCCGTTACGGATCTGGTTCATCATCTTGTTCTCGATCGCGATGCCCGACACTTCCGTCTCGAGACAGCCTTTCTTGCCGCAGTCGCAGATGATCTCGTTATCGAAATAGGGCGTATGGCCGAACTCTCCGGCAAATCCCGAGCGGCCGTAGTAGAGTTTGCCGTCGATGATGATGCCGATGGCCACGCCTCGGCCCAGGTTCAGGTAAATGATGTTCTTTTCCTGACCGGTGCATCCCTTGACGTACTCTCCGTAGCAGCGCGCGCGGGTATCGTTCTCGATCAGCACGCGGTGTCCGAAGCGTTTTTCCATGATTTCGCTCAGCGACTGTTCCTTATGAGTGAAATATTTGTAGCTTCGCCCCGTTTTCGGATTGACGCGGCCGGCCATGCAAACGCCGATACCCAGCAGCTTGGTGCGGTCGATGCCGCTGCCGGCGAGGAAATTCTCGATCGTCGAGCAAATGGTTTCGAGGCACTCGTCCGTATCGTCGAGCGCGAAATCGCTCTTGCGTTCCGACTGGATGATATTGTTCTGAAGGTCCGTTATGACCAGCACGATCTGGTCGCGGCTGACCTCGATTCCCGCGAAATAGATCGCCGAGTTGGTCAGGCCGTAGACGTTGGGCCGGCGACCGCCGCTGGTCTCGATCTTGCCCCGGTCGGCGATAATGTTCTCGGCGAGCAGCTCCTCGACCAGCTTGGTGACCGTCGGAATGCTGATGTGCAGCTTCTTGGCCAGATCGGCGAGCGTCGAATCGCCGGCGATGGCCATATGAGCGATAATATTACGTTTGATGATGTTGTTCTTCTGAACAATGCCTTTAGCCTGAGCATGCTCAGGCCTGTTGAAAAATTCCTGTAATGAAATCATGGGTGAGTGATGTTTTTTGTATGAAGCCAATTTGTGTCCGTTTTTGGCGCACGCGAAAAAACGCAAGGTTTTCTTGCGGCATGATGATAAAGATACTACATTTTTTCAATCGTTCCCCCTCCCGAAAACGAAATTATTTAACTATCTCCGATCTTCGCAAAAAAAGCCCGACAACACCCGCAATACGCGCCCTGCAAAGGCGCGCTCCCGTCTCCGAATCCGTCCTTCTGCATGAATCGGTTGCCTAAGCCGATACGCGGGCCCGCGGCGTCTTCCTCTCCGCTCGATCTTTATAACGCGCAAAATAACTAAAAAATTTTCAGATTTACGAGAATATTGATAAATATTTGCAATTTAATTCACTCCACGGCTCCGGAACGTCATAAAAAAAGCGGTCCCCCGCAAAGGGAACCGCCTGTCAATCAACGATCAGGAATTACAGCGACTGCTTCGACTCGCAAACGGCCGAGCGGTCCACTTTCTTGATCAGCCCTTGCAACACGCTGCCCGGACCGAGCTCGGTGAACGACGTGGCTCCGTCGGCAAGCATGTTCTGAACGATCTGCGTCCAACGTACCGGCGAGGTCAGTTGGGCGATCAGGTTCGCGCGGATCTCGGCCGGATCGGTGTGGGGCTTCGCATCCACGTTCTGGTATACGGGACAAACCGGCTTCGCGAAAGGCGCGGCCGCGATGGCGGCTTCCAGTTCGACGCGGGCCGGCTCCATCAGCGGAGAGTGAAATGCGCCGCCGACGTTCAGTTTCAGCGCCCGCTTGGCTCCCGCAGCGGTCAGCTTGGCACAGGCCTCGTCGATCGCCTCGTTCGTGCCCGAAATGACGAGCTGGCCCGGGCAGTTGTAATTGGCCGGAACGACCACGCCGTCGACCGACGCGCAGATCTCCTCGACCTTTTCGTCCGGCAGCGCGATGATCGCGGCCATCGTCGAGGGATTCTGCTCGCAGGCTTTCTGCATCGCCATAGCGCGCTTCGACACGAGCTTCAGCCCGTCCTCAAAGCCGAGCGCTCCGGCGGCTACCAGCGCGCTGAACTCGCCCAGCGAGTGACCGGCGGCCATGTCGGGCTTGAACGCGTCGCCGAGCGAGCGGGCCAGAATGACCGAATGCAGGAAAATGGCCGGCTGGGTCACCTTCGTCTGCTTGAGTTGCTCGTCCGTGCCGGCGAACATGATATCCGTGATCGGAAACCCCAAGATTTCGTTGGCCCGATCGAACAGCTCCTTGGCCAGCGGAACGTTGTCGTAAAGGTCCTTGCCCATTCCGACGAACTGGGCGCCCTGACCCGGGAATACGAATGCGTGCATAGTTTCTTGCAGTTTGGTTTACGGGTCCAAAGGTAACCATTTTTATCGAAACTGCCGCAAGGCGATTCCGTCCGCTGCGACCCGGACGATCCGGCCGCGTTTACGGCTTGCGGATGCAAAGAGAGCCGGAGCGTCGAGCAATCGGAGATCGAAAGGAAGCGATGCCTTTCTCTGCGGCCGACCGAAGAAGCGCCGCCACGGAGACCGGTCCCGTTTCAGACGCGACGCTTGCCGAGAATCAACCGTCGAAATACCGGTCCGACAACTGCCGACGAAAATCCGCCTTCGCTATCCGATACAAACGGCCCGGCAGGAGGTGCGGGAAGGAATACTTCCGGGCTTTTACCACATATTATAACCGAGCTCCATGAGTTCGAAGGCGGTTCTATACTCCCACGTACCGAGCACGTTCGCGACCGGAGTTTTTATATCCGCCGGTCTCGGCTTGCAGTCATAATATCTGATTAAGCTCTTACCTCAAGCCGGAAGGATTTCATGCAGGAAAACCGAAAGTATCAAAAACTCGAGGTCCGGCACAGTAAGACGTATAACCGAAAGTACAAAAGCAGCGGACGACCGGGTCACCGGCAAAACGTAACGCCAGCCGGCCATGCCACGCGTCGGTTCAACGTCCGGCCCCCGACAGAAGACACGGCATAAAAAAAGCG